>WNGE01006245.1_pt1 | contig 13895 bp, 17 predicted proteins | sample 5400651 | NCBI WGS metagenome assembly WNGE01 (sample SAMN13153370, study PRJNA577476) | soil metagenome | isolation source: 60 cm soil or saprolite under grassland replicate 2 | place: USA:California | collected 2016-06-15 | reverse complement strand
GCTGTCGCGCAGGTGGGTCTTGAGCGATTGGAACAGCCGGCCAGGCGCGTTTGCGTCGACCACCGCGTACAGCGCCTGCATCACCGTGCCGACATCGGCCAGCGTCACCTCGGTATCGCCGAGGTAGCGCCATTCATACTCGATCTCGCGGCCGACATTGCCTTCGGTGAAGCGGTCGATCGCCTCGCGCCCGATGAATGGCACGCCCTCGCGCGCGATAAACAGTGTCGAGCGCATGATCGACGGCGCGTTATTGACCGGATCAAGATTGATCAGGCGCACGCGCTCGCCGTCATACACAGCTGCGCTGGAATTGGTGGTGCCGAAGTCAAGGCCAACTTGCATAACACTACTCCTTGGTTGGCACGACAAAACAGCCGATGGCATGGGCGCATCGACTTTAAGCAACAACAAGCGATGATTAAGTTACCGCAGCAGCATAGCCGATTTCGTCCGCTTGCGCAATAGGTCTTTTGGCTGAAAAATGCGAGTGGGCGCGAGCAATGGAGCGAAGAACAGGAATATGTTCCTCGCTCCAAATAGTATTAATGGCCTTGCCGAATAGGCGCGTGGCAGAACAGTGGATCGGCCAGTTCCCTGCCAGATAGGATACTCGGTCCAATCCCAGCTAATGTAGCAGAAAGCCTTTACTGCTGGCTGTGTACGGATGAAATCGAAGTAGGGGACGAACCATGCATTCCAGGTCGCTTCGCCGCCCTGCACCCCGCCGACCCAGCGCGGCGTCGACTCGCCGATCATCACCGGATAGCCGCGGCTCCGAGCATCGGCCAGAAACGCTAATGCGTTGTCGGATGTGTATGGCCCCGCATCGAACAGGTCGATCGCCCACCAATCTACGTGCTCATCGCCCGGATAATATGCGACATAGTCACGATCGACGCCGGCAGGGTGTTCGCGCTGGCTGGGCAGGGGGTAATAGCACCACACGGCGGCCACGTCGTCGAGCGCATGCCGTCGTAGCGCCGAGACGATCCGCACCCATGCGGCTTTATAGGGCTCGGGCTGGTAGCCAAACCACGAACCGTTAAACTCGAACCCGATCCGAACGTAGGCCGGCCGGTTGAGCCGTCGCAGCCCTGCGCAGAAGGTCTCGATCTGATCGTCGTACCGCCCGGCTGCGACATCGTGCTCGTAGTGCTGCTCCGGATGATGGTCGGTATCCGCCCCTCCCGTCATGATTAGGCCAATCTGTGGCACGACGGACCAGGGCAGGTACTGATCGAGCTCCTGATCGAGCGATTGGAAATAGGCCGAGAGATCATCCCGCAGATCGACATAGGTCATGGAGAGTGCGGGCTTACGCTCCCCGATCGCACCGAAGTACTGCCGGAACGCTTCGGGGCTCTGGCCCGCACCGTGGAGGACGACATCGCCGATTGGCTCGAGGCGCCGGCCAAAGTTCAGGCGTGGAACGTAACCGGGGTATCGCATCGACATCACCTCCAATCTTCGTACAAGCAATCAGAAGTTCGAGCCTAGTTCCCGTAGTTCCTTCAGTTCCTTCGCACGGGAACTAAAGGAACTATGGGAACTTGCAAACCCGGATCGAACCTATGATAGGCTGTACTTAGACACCGTTCATTTCGAGCTCATGAGCAACCTGAGGCGCCTGCTTGACGGGCCAGGCAGTGCAATGTGCAGCGAAATGCTTTAACGCGCCACTCTTGACGACAATCGTATCGGGGCGCAGCACCGTCGCGTACATCGACGCGAGCGCGATCACGTCCAGGAGCGCGCGGTAGCTTGAGAGGCCCGAAAGATCGAGATAGACCTTTGTGAAGGGCCGGCCGAGATCGAGCGCAGCGCGGACATCGAAGGCATCGAGCACCTCGAAGCGAAGTGCAGGGTGGCTCTGGCGGGCGCGCTCGATACACTTGGGGCTGACATCCGTTCCGATGACTTCGTCGCAGTGCTGTGCGAGCAGGCGCGTCGTACTGCCCCACTCGCAGCCAAGCTCCAGCACGATGTCGTGCCGCGTCACCAGCTCCGCGATCGTCGATCGGTATTCCTGCACGCCGCGCGTCGCGATAATTCGGGTTCTGAGTTTGAATTGTTGCTCGTTCGCCACTTGGTGGCCTCCTTTCACAGTCATGTCCGCAAATATTCCACGGCATGGGGAGGCCTATAACTCAGCGCATCAACAGATAAAAAGCCTCCCCGGCAGGGAAGGCTGCATGCACTTCTGCTGATAAGCAAAGATTAGAATGCGCGCGCCACTCCCCGTCGTTCAGTCATCGCCACGATGGCGACGGCGGCGGCGGCAGCGGCAGCATCCGAGGGACGCAGATCGACGGCGCGCTCTTTGGGGAAAACGCGCGGAAGCGGAGCAAGGATCAGATGTAGTAACAGAGGCTCTACACAAATCATAGCTGATTACATCGTGTGTTGATTTCCGTGTGCAATATAGCATGCGCGGCTGGCCGTGTCAATCCATCGCCCAGGGCCATCTCACAGTCCGCTTAACCGTGCGGACTGTCGCAAAGGGCATATGGTACAATGCGGCCAAAGAGTCTTTTGTCATCAGAAAGAAGCAGGTGTCATTGATGTCGACGTCTTCTCACGAGATCGCCGCCACGCTACTGCGCGCCGGCGCGGTACATCTCCAGCCCGACGACCCATTTACATTCGCGTCCGGGCTGCGGTCGCCGATCTACTGCGATAACAGGCTGCTGATCGGCGATGTGGCCGCGCGGCGCGTGGTGACGCGCTCTTTTGAGGCGGCCTGCACTGGCGCCGAGGTGATCGCCGGCACGGCCACCGCCGGCATTCCCTGGGCGGCTTGGGTCGCCGAGGCGTTGGGTCTGCCGATGGCGTATGTGCGCGGCGCCGCCAAGGGCCATGGGCGCGGCCGGCAGATCGAGGGCGCAGCCGTGAGCGGGCGGCATGTGGCGCTGCTGGAGGATACGATCAGCACCGGCGAAAGTGCGCTGGCCGCCGCGGCCGCGCTGCGCGCCGAGGGTGCCGAGCTGATCGGCTGCGTCTGTATCTTCACCTGGGGCTGGCAGGCCAGCCGATGCCTTTGCCACCGCCGAACTGCCGCTGATCGCGCTGACGACGCTGCCGGCGCTGCTGGATGTCGCCGCGCGCGAGGGATCGCTCGGCGACGCGCAGCGCGCGCTGGTCGAAGATTGGGTGGCCGATCCACAAGGCTGGGCCGCGCGAAATGGCAAATAGCCGCCGGTTGTCCAGCGAAAGTGGAATGAGTGACACGCAGATCATTCATGCGGAAACCCATGGCCGATAATCGTGAGATGCTGACTAACAAGATTGATACACACCTCCGCACACTGCTGGCCGACGACCAATTTAGCGGGGTCGTGCTGCATGCCGTGCGCGGCGAGATTGTGCTGAAGCGTGGCTATGGCCTGGCCAATCGTGAGTTGGGGCTCGCGCATACCCCCGACACCGTGTTTCCGATTGCATCGCTGACGAAACCATTTACCGCGCTGGCGCTGCTCATCCTCGCCGCGCGCAAGCAGGTCGATCTCGCCGAGCGAATCCGCGTCTATCTGCCGGAATGCCCGCGCCATTGGGATGCTATAACGGTGCATCACCTGCTGTCGCATACGGCGGGACTGCCTAATGTAACTGCTCTGCCCCACCTTGATCTCGCCAGCATCCTGCCCGCATCGCACTGGGCGCTGGTGGATCTTGTCGGCGCCTCCCCGCTCGACTTTGCTCCTGGGACGCGCTGGGCGTATAGCAACACTGGCTATTTACTGCTGGGGGCGCTGATCGAACGACTGGCGGATCAACCCTATGCTCAGTTTGCCGAAGAAGAGATTTTTCGCCCGTTGCAGATGCGCCACACCACATGCGCACCCGCAACGACGGCTGCGCAGTACGCGTTCGGCTATGTCCAAAGCAGTGATGCCATTACCCGCGCTGTGGCGCTTGATCTCTCGCTCTGCCCAGCGGCGGGCGGCATATATTCTACCGCCAACGATCTGTATCGCTGGTTCCAACATGCGGCAGCTACCCTACCAGTTCCGCCCGATCTTTTCGCGATGATGCATGAGCCCCGGACGCCGATCACCAGCGGGCAGTCCGAGGCATACGGGTATGGCTGGGCCATTCGCGAAGCATTCGGCACCCGGCTCACGTACCATGATGGGCGACTGGTCGGTTATAAGCACTGTCTTGGGTACTTACACGATCACCAGACGACGACGATTGTAGTGAGCAATGACGACTGGACCACACCCTGCCTGATCACCAATGCGATCAACGCGATCACATTTGGGGGAGATGAATAGTCGGCGCCGAACAACATCGATCGGCGGATCATACGCAGCTGGGAGGTTATTGCCATGCGGCGCGAGAGCGCCGCATTTTGTTGCCTTGGTCATACTGCGCGCCAGTCCGAGCAATTTTTCAAAGAAGTGCCAGGTCTCAAACTAAAAAAAGAGTTTTCGTCGTTTACAAGCTAGAGCTAGGATTCTTCACGTATAAAGAATGGCAGCACTGCTTCCGAAGGGGGGCGCATGATCGAGATTATCGATGCACTCAAAGATTCTAATGTCCCCACTATCGCGGCGTTGGCAGGTGTGTTTCTCATTTTCCTGGCGATTGGGGTCGAGGGTGCCATAAAGCTGCCACCAAACCGACGGAGGCCGGCGGGAGTGGTAGGAGCAATTTTGCTCATCATAGGCATAGGCTTATTTCTCGTGCCAAATCTCGGCTCGCAGACCGTGGCTGCCCCAAACACAAATTCTCCCACAGCACTTGCGCAGAGCATAGCTCTTGGACCTACGACACTCACGTTGGCGCCGACGGAGTTACCTGAGCCTGAACTGACGGTTGTGACTACGCCTGCTCCTACGCCGATGGTAACGCCGTCTGCACTGCCAGAAGGGTTCCATAGGTTACAAGAGTCGATCTACGGGCGGTTTGACCCGGCTGTTCCTGGCGATGTCGCACTCGACACAGGTAGGATTTATCACTTCATGGGCGAGCGTACTGGCCGGTATTGTCGCGCCGAATTCCCGCCGAATGGCTTGATCTGGGTACTATGCATAAAAATCGACGAACCCGACCCGACCCAGACTCCGTCGATACAAATGCAGGCGCCCCCTGCACCGCCTCGTAGCACTGAAGGTGTTGCTTCGGTGACATATCGGGTGGATATAGTGGCAATCTCACTCGAGCAGATCAAGGCGCTTCCAGGCTGTGAGAACCTTCAAGCAGCCAATAACGTTTGCATCGTGGGGCTGGGGGGCGTCAATCTAGAGCTCTATAATTACCAAGAGGGCGCAACATACGGGCCAATCCCGACCGATGCTCGCCAACTCTACATTCGAGAGCAAAATCAAACTCGCGTTACTATCGTGTCTGATCAATCGCAATCACCGATCGGCACTACTGGCAATAATGAACTTACTCCCGCACCTGGCCAGTACTACAAGATTGTCGTCAATAAAGTGGAGTGATCCAGGTTATAGTGGTGAGCAGAAGCATTTAGCCAATACATCAGAAAAGATGGTTTTCCAATGCGACCTGTCTTACTGCCGACTGGCTCCTGCATACTGCTCACTGCTATAGGCTTATGAGTGAATATGCAAATTATGTAGCCCTTTGGTCGAGCCACTCGCGTAGCGTTGGCTGGTGCTCCTCGTGGAAATGCCCGAGCGAGTTCTCGATCACGGTTGCCAACGGTGATAAGCGATGTAAACTGACAATTTATTCACACGCAAATCGAGCTGATTATGCTACACTAGCGCTGTCATCTGGTTTTGGGCAACATCATCCTCATCGTCAAAGTCTCGCTCGATCGCGTTGGAGCCAGCCGCATGAGCCAGCCGCCATCATCTGCCCGGAATCGCTCACTGCGCCCGGCGGTCGTATCGATCTTGATCGCGCTCATCCTGCTCGGCAGCCTGCACGATTGGCGCACGCCCACCCTGCGCGGCGCCCCCGCGGCCGAAGCGACACCGCTGGCCTACCTGCCGCTGATCGCGCGGGATGGCCCGACTGCTACCACGACAGCCGTGCCGACAACCACGCCGACGCCCACGAGCACACCGACCGCCACTGCGACTCCGACGGCGAGCGCCACCGCCACGCCGACCGAAACGCCGCAGCAGGCCTGCAGCGCCGTGTACCCAATCGCGATTGGCGCCAGCCTGCTCGACCAGAATGGCTTCGTCCCACCAACCAACCCCGACGAACTGCCCTACTACCTCATCTATAACGATGCGACCTACACTAACAAGACGCAGCGCCGTGTGTACCGCACCGCCGATTTAGGACTGACGGGATATGGCATTCTGAACTGGACTGGTATACCATCAGATGGCAGCGCCGCTTCGTTCGCTGCCGCGATCACCGGTACCGGCACCCTGGCCCAGGGCTTTAGTGAAGTCGTGCCCTGGCCGGACCCGAACAGCACGGAGCCACCTGTCTATCCGCTTCTCCCAGGCCAATTAAGTGCGGGCGACTGGATCTATGAATCATCTGGTATCACCGGCAGCAATGATATCAGGGCCGCGCTCCAATATCACATCGACCATAAGACGGTGATGTCGCTGCCGATCGTCGACAACGTGGTTGGCACCGGTAATAATCCATATGCCCACCATATCTGGCTGGGCAACTTCTTGCTGCGGGGCTTTTCTTTAGGCAGTAGCCCCGACTATTTCGATCTAGTCTATCTCGGTCAGACGACCTATGCGCCCCTATGTCCATAGGCGCAAGGCACAGCCACGTGCTGAAACAGTCACCGGCCGCCGATCGTGCATCGAGCGATCGCTTGCGCCTACTATGCTTCAGGGGGATAAAGAAGGTGCCGGCAATGCAATTCGTGCGCGAGTTCATTCTGCTTGCATCGCTGGCGCTTGTGGCGACCGCCTGCGGTCAGATTCCGAGCGCGCCGCCCTCGTCGACCGATGGTCCGGCCAGCACAAGCGCGGGCGTTCCCGCCAACACCGCTACCGGTGCATCCCAAACGCCGGCCGAAGCAGGTCAAACGTACACGATTGAGTCCAATACCCAGGCCTTTATCGATGCGGATCTGAGTATCGCGTCAGGCAACTTTTGGCAGGCCGCATATACCGACGCCAGCGGCGCGGCGCAGTATGGGCCAACGGCTGGGTTATTCATCAGCCTTCGCGCCCCAGGCACAGCCGAGCCAGAGAATATCACCATCCGGGTGCATGCCGGCCAGGAGATAACGGTTGGAGACTACCAGATCCGGGTGTTGGAAGTCCACGACAGCGAATCCAAGGCATGGGTCACGTTGATTATTCGCCACTAAGTGCAAGCAATCACAGATCCGTTCCTATGAACCGGAAGTTCCCATAGTTCCCTTTGGTCTTGCTAGGGAAATGAGGGAACTATGGGGACTAGGATCGAACGTGTGGTTGGCTGTACTAAGGGCTGGTTACACTGCTGTTGCTGAATAGGAGTCCAGGCTTCCGCGGATAGTCTGCCGACTACTGGCCCCACTTATGCCCACGGTCGGCATCCGCGTCGTCCTCAATTTGCTCCGCCGCGATCGCTCGCTTTTCCAATGGAGTCGACAGCACGATCGAGGTGCGCATCTCCCCGTGCTGCCCGAGTCGCTCGATAATCGCCTCCAACTGCCGCATTGAGGCGGCCCGGACCTTGAGCATCGAGCAGTAGTCGCCGCTCAACTTGTGTACCTCCGTCACCTCCGGGTAGTCTTCAGGCCGGGAGGTCTTCAGCAGGCACTTGCCCAGAACGCAGCGCATCTGAATGAAGGCGGTGAAGCCCAGCCCTACCCTGGCCGGGTCCACCTGCGCGTGGTACCCAGTCACGATACCCACGTCCTCCAGTCGCCGTACGCGTTCGGCCACCGCGGGCGAGGACAATCCGACCCTCCGACCGAGTTCATTGTATGATAGCCGCGCGTCCGCTTGCAGTTCGCGCAGGATGTGCCAATCGGTGGTGTCGAGGTCCCTTTCCATTCGCGAAGTCATGCTGCACATTCTCCTTTTGTCGTCGGCCTATTTTACAATAAAACCTTTTGTCGAGCATGGACACAATCACTGCCGCCCGCTATCATCTGTATCGCAGCCGCTATAGTGGATGGGCAGCATCGGTATTTCGAGAGGAGCTATGCTATGCGGTACAAGCTTTTCGGCACGAGTGGGTTGCGGGTCTCGGAACTCTGTCTTGGCGCCATGATCTTTGGAGATGAGCGACGATTTGGCGCTACAAAGGCGGAAAGCCAACAAATCTTCGAAGCGTTCGTGGAAGCCGGCGGCAATTTTATCGATACAGCAAACACATATGCCAATGGCATGAGCGAGCAATTGGTGGGGGAATTCACACAGCGCGAGCGCGAGCGCTTTGTCATTGCGACCAAGTATACGCTCAGTCGGCGCGCGACCGATCCCAATGGCGGCGGGAATCACCGTAAGAATCTAGTGCAGTCCTTGGAGGCCAGTCTGCGACGCCTCAAGATCGACTATATTGATCTCTACTGGCTGCATGCCTGGGATTTTCTGACCCCCGTCGAGGAGGTGATGCGTGCGCTCGATGATCTCGTGCGCGCTGGCAAAATCCTGTATGTCGGGGTGTCCGATACGCCAGCGTGGATCGTCTCCCAGGCCAATACGCTGGCGGCACTGCGAGGCTGGACGCCGTTTGTTGGGTTACAGGTCGAGTATAGTCTGGTCGCACGCGATGTGGAGCGCGAGTTGCTGCCAATGGCGCGGGCCTTTGGCCTGGCCGTGACGCCATGGTCGCCGTTGGGAGGGGGTGTCCTGAGTGGCAAATACAACGCGAACCGCGGCGAGGGAGGCCGATTTGCGAATGGCGCCGACGAGCGCACGCTCCAGATTGCGGCGGGCGTGCTGAAGGTAGCGGAAGAGACCGGGCACAGTCCGGCGCAGGTGGCGCTGGCGTGGTTGCTATCACAGCCCGGTACGATCATCCCAATCGTTGGTAGCCGCCATGTCGATCAGTTTCGGGATAATCTCGGCTGCTTAGCCGTACAGCTGACCGACGAGCAGCTGCACGAGCTAGGCGCGTTAAGCCAGCCGCGCTTGGGATTCCCGCATGATTTTCTGGCCAGCGACGGCGTTCGCAAGCTGGTTCATGGCGAAACGTTCGATTTGATCGACGTGCGTAACCGCCCGAATCTAGGTTCTGGCAACATCTGAGTGTATCACAGGCTGTGGAAACGACATCAAGATGTCAATGACACAAGTTACGCCGTGGCCGCGTCGATCTGGCTCACAGCCTGCGGCAGCATGGTACTTTCTGATTATGCCGTTTCTCATTGTTTGCGCTCGTAGAGCGCAAACAATGAGAAACAATAAAAAGATTAAGTACCGCTCTGCCGCCTGTCCTGAGGCTCCCCTGAGCCTGCCTGCCCTGAGCGTAGTCGAAGGGTCGAAGGGCCTGACGAAGGGAAGGCAAAATAAGCATTTCGGATGCGACTGCGTAAGTCATGTCAGTGATTGAAGTATGGAAAGGACCAGTTATGAGCATATCGGCAAGCGCAACCTACGAGAACGATTCCGGAACTGAAACTGCCTACGACGAGCCGGCTGGCGGCCCATCCCTGTTCCGAGCGACCGTGCGGCGTCGTTTCCAAGGGGCGCTCAGCGGCGAAAGCATCGCCGAAGTGCTGATCTGCCGGTCCGCCGACCGGATCGGCTACGTCGCCAGCGACCGCTTCATCGGCCGGCTGGCTGACCGCTCCGGGACATTTGTCTTCCAGCATGGTGGCCCGATCGATCGTGGCGTGCTGCGGTCGTTCGGGTATGTTGCGCCGGGCTCCGCGACAGGCGACCTGCGTGGGCTGCGTGGGGATGTGACGATCGCAGTGACGCCCTCAGGGGAGCACACAATCACACTGGATTACGACTTCGAGCAATGATCCCGGCGCGGACGGCCGCCGGCACTCCGTGGGCCAGCCGTTCAGATGCGCGACGGCATCCTTGAATGCCCAGTCGCCGGTAGCGCCCGGCTGGAGCATGCGGTCTGAGGCGGGCCGAGCCGCTGGGATACGTTTCGGCGCCGCCCAACAGCGCATGCGGCCCGGCCGCTTTCGGTGCGTGAGATTCTTGCGATGAGATGTATTGTACCTTTTCATCCCTACAGATCATGGAGCCCTCTGGTCGAGCCAGCTGCGTAGTGTTGGCTCATGCTCCTCGTGGAAATGCCCGAACGAGTCTTCGATCACGGTCGCCAGCGACTGCCCATCCATCCAGGGATATCGGTTCGGTTCGGTCAGATCGCGATCCGGTAGCGCTGCCACCGCGTCGCGCATGCGCTGAAACGACTGGCGATACTCGTCGAGTACCTCCTGGAGCGGCCGATAGCGATTCGCCGTGTAGATCCAGTCGTTGATCTGTTCCAGATCGGCATCCTCGCTAAGGTGCGCGGGCCAGGGTGGCGGCGCTGGTTCTCGGTTGTGCTGCGCCGCATCCAGCCGCGCCAGCGTCCTCGTACGCCAGCCGCTCAGATGCGCGACCACGTCTTTGAACGACCAGTCGCCGGTCGCGCCCGGCTGGAGCATGCGGTTCTCGGTAATTTCAGCAAGCCATTGTTCCCAGATCAGGCGCTCGCGCTCGATTCGTTCGAGCAGCGCGGCTTTGCTTGGTGCTAGGGTCATAACTCCACTCCTTCGCGTTGAAATACCAGCGCTGGGTACCGAGCAAGAAATTTGCCACCATACAGATTAGGGAATAAAAAGTGACCAACACAAAAAGAGCGAGGTACCTCGCTCTTTTTGGTGATTGAAAACAGGTTATTCGGGTTTGGCCTGCTCGACCGGGGTGCCGCGCGGCACGTTCACGATCTCGGCGCCGTCGTCTTCGTCGGTATGCTCAGCCTCAATGTGCTGATCTTCGTTGCTATGCTCGGCCTCGGCGTGCTCGTCGTGCTCGTGACCATGATGGCTCGCGCCATACTCGGTGATCAGGCTGGCGCGCTTGATCCGCCGGTCGTACTCGCGGTAGATCGCCTTTGAGATCGCAGAGAAAAAGCCCATATCACTTACCCTCGTGTCATTGCGCATCTATATACGACTGAATCTATTATACCGCACTCCAAGGAGTTTGCAACGCATCGGTAAGCGCGCGACGAACGATCGCCCGCGCAGCACACTTCAGTGAATCCGGCGCGTTGAAACGCGGCCAGGGTCCCCGTCCAGGCGGCTGAGCGAGGGATATTTTTTCCACTAGTCATGTTTTCGGCGCGCTGGACGATTGATATCACTTTACATTCAGAACAAATGTGCTATAATATATGCTATACCATTTTGGGTAGAGTTTGCATACGAAAGGGACGAGCAATGGAAGACGTAACCTTCACCCGTGGCCCAGCGCGCCGCCCGGCTCCGCGCGTGGCCGACCCGCTGCTGCAATGGGCGACTGGGTTGCAGACCAAGGAGCGCCGGATCTACGCCGGTTGGCTGGCCGAGGCCGGCAAGATCGAGGCACTTGATGAAGCCATGGCACAGGCCGGTTTCAGCCAGGTGACGATCAAGCACGGCAGCGGCAATATGGTTACGCATTGGGCCGTCGAGACGGCTAATCTCTTTGTGGTAGCCGAAGGTGTTCAGTCAATCGGCGAGATGAAGCACACCGAGGATCGCTACGGTATCGCATTTGGCTGGCGCACGCTCGAAGGTGGCCGGCAGCAGTCGGTGCTGCGCTTCCGCGGCTTTCTGCAGGAACTGCTGAATATTGGCTTCTACGAGCCGCTGCTCGTCACGGCTAAGAGCACGCTGACAGGCGACCTGATCGGCGCCCTGACGCGCCAGTACGATGTACTCGACGCAGTCGACGCGTTCCGCAAGCTAGATAAGAAGCCGCCGCTTCAGCCGCCGTTCTACGCCTGCAGCATCCCGCTTGGCCCCGGCGAGGAGGTTTCGCGCGGCAGTGGTGGGCAAACCAAGGAGATCACGCCGCCGATCGCAAACATTCCGAATCCAATAACAAAAGAGTACATTCGCGCCCACTGGATCAAGCGCGAATGGGCCGCGCTGATCGAAGATGGTCGCGGTGGCCCGTCGCTGATCGATCAGACGATCGCCTGGTCGATTACCAACTCGAAGCAGATCGGCATTGGCGAGGAGCCCAGCAATGGGGCGCCGATCGAGGAGGAGCCGCTGACGCCGCCGAGCCCACGAATGCCGGCCGAGCCTACGGCGCCTCGCGGCAATGGCCGCCGACAGCTAGAGGAGAGCTTGTTGTAGCCTTTGAGGCTTCTCAAAAGCTGCTTTGGGGCGGTAGATCGTGTTCGCTGTGATTGCTTCAAGCCAGAGCCGGCGCTAGGCTCCAAATCCTCGGCCGGGGTGCGCCTGCACCTCGGCCGATATCATTTCACCTAGCTTGGAAGCTCACTAGTTGTGGCATAACCCACGATTCTGGCGTATACTGCCCGGCTATGCTCGATTCATTTCCGCACATCCAGCCTATTCTCCATGCGATCGTCGCCGCCGGCGGCCGCCCGCAGATTGTCGGCGGCGCGGTGCGCGACCTGTTGCGCGGCGAGGCGATCAAAGACGTCGATATCGAGGTCTATGGCCTGCCCATCGATCGGCTGGTCGAGCTATTGGGCCGCTTTGGCCATGTCGACGCGGTCGGGCGATCATTCGGCGTCCTGAAACTGCGCCTGCCCGACGGGCAAGAGCTCGACATCGCGCTCCCGCGCCGCGAGAGCAAGGTCGGCGCGGGCCATCGCGGCTTCATGACCGCGCCCGACCCGACCATGACGCCGCGCGAGGCGGCCGCCCGGCGCGATTTCACCTGGAATGCGCTGGCGCTGACGCATACCGGCGAGTTGCTCGACTTCTTTGGCGGCGTAGCCGATCTCGAGGCCGGCATTATTCGGCATACGACCGCGGCATTCGCCGAAGACCCACTACGCGTGCTACGAGCAATGCAGCTCGCCGCGCGGCTCGATATGCGCCTCGCGCCCGAGACGGCTGAGCTGTGCCGCGCGCTGCTGCCGGAGGCCGCGGCGCTGGCGGTCGAGCGTATCTGGGGCGAATGGCAGAAATGGGCGCTGAAGAGCGTCAACCCAGCGGCTGGCCTGCAGGTATTGATCGAGACCGGTTGGATTACGCTGTACCCCGAGCTCGTGGCGCTGATCGATTGCCCCCAGAATGAGGCCTACCACCCCGAGGGCAATGCCTGGAAGCACACCTTATACGTCTGCAATGCCGCCGCGACGATTGCCGAGCGCGATCGGCTGGCCGGTGAAGAGCGCATCGTGCTCTTGTTTGCCGCGCTGTGCCACGATCTTGGCAAGCCGGCGACGACCGAGATTGGCGCGGATGGTCGCATCCGCAGCCCGGGCCATGCTCGCGCCGGCGTTGCGCCGACCGAGGCGCTGCTACAGCGGATCGGCTGCCCGCGCGCGATTATCGCCCGAGTGGCGCCGCTCGTCGACGAGCATATGGTGTACCATGGAATGGATGTGAGTCCGCGCGCGGTGCGGCGGCTGGCGGTGCGGCTGGCGCCAGCCACGCTCGCCGAGTGGGGCCGGCTAGTTGAGGCCGACGCTAGTGGCCGGCCGCCGCTGCCACCCTCGGTGCCTGGCGCGCCGTTTCTTGCGCTGGCCGAGCAGCTTGGCGCGGCGCATGGCCGCCCGGCGCCGATTCTGCAAGGGCGCCACCTGCTCGAACTCGGGATGTCGCCGGGGCCTAAGCTGGGCGCGCTGCTACGCCGTGCGTATCAGGCGCAGATCGATGGCCTGTTCGCGACTCTCGACGAGGCGCTGGAGTGGGTTGCGCGGCAGCCGTCTGAGTAGCAGAGCGTCTCTGGCTTGAGACGAAAACGCTGTGCTTCATTCTCAAATTCATCCCGGTCTTGCTGTAATGTTACGTCGCCAAACCCTTCGCGTCTTGGGCTGGTGCCAGGTTGCTTGTGATACTTGCTCAAGACGCGAAGGGT
>WNGE01015247.1_pt1 | contig 13904 bp, 10 predicted proteins | sample 5400651 | NCBI WGS metagenome assembly WNGE01 (sample SAMN13153370, study PRJNA577476) | soil metagenome | isolation source: 60 cm soil or saprolite under grassland replicate 2 | place: USA:California | collected 2016-06-15 | reverse complement strand
AAAGTGTGCGTGTGCGGCGCGACCGCGATTCAAATCGATTACCAAAAGCGCACACTCAGCGCTAACGGCACGACACTAAAACAGGGAGACTACATTTCGGTTGACGGGACTGCGGGCGAGGTTTTTGCCGGCGAAGTCACAACTGCACCGTCCGAGATTGTTCAGGTGCTCGTCGATCGCTCTCTCGACCCAAAAAAGAGCGTCACTTATCAGGAGTACGCGAAATTAATGAAATGGGCGGATTAATTTCGCACCCTGGGGGTCCGCACAAATGCCGACACGCCCGAGCAAGCGACAAACGCAGTCGCATTCGGCGCGGAGGGAATTGGGCTCTGCCGCACGGAACACATGTTTTTCGAAGGCGATCGCATTGACGCCATGCGCGAGATGATTCTTGCCGGCACAAAAGAGGAGCGTGCGCGAGCGGTGGCCAAGTTACTCCCCTACCAGCGTGGCGATTTCATCGGGATCTTTACAGCCTTGAAAGGGTTGCCCGCCACGATCCGCTTTCTCGATCCTCCGCTGCACGAATTCCTGCCAAGCGATCACGCGCAACAAAACGAGCTGGCGAACAAACTCGGTGTAGCCGTTGAACAAATCGCGCGGCGCGTGCACGAGCTGCATGAATTCAATCCGATGCTCGGCCATCGTGGTTGTCGTCTCGGCATTGTTTATCCTGAAATTTCCGAAATGCAGGCGCGCGCGATTTTTGAAGCCGCTGCGGATGTGCAAGCGAAAGGGACCAAGGTTCGCCCGGAAATCATGATTCCGTTGGTGGGATTTCCGCGCGAGCTAAAGCTTCAAATCGACATCGTCCGGCGCGTTGCCGACGAAGTGGCGAAGGAAAAGAAAACGAAATTTAATTATCTCGTCGGGACAATGATTGAAATCCCGCGCGCCGCACTCGTTGCCGACCAGATTGCGCGCGACGCTGAATTCTTCAGCTTTGGCACAAACGATCTCACACAGACGACGCTCGGAATGAGCCGGGACGATTCTGGCAGTTTTCTCCCTGTCTACGCTGAACTTGATATTGTGGATACGAATCCGTTCGCGTCGATCGATCAAAAAGGCGTTGGGCGCTTGATGGAAATTACGCGCGACTTGGGACGCAAGACTCGGCCGGACATCAAGCTGGGGATCTGCGGCGAACACGGCGGCGAACCCACGAGCGTCAAATTCTGTCACCGGCTCGGTTTAGATTACGTGAGCTGCAGCCCATTTCGGATTCCCATTGCGCGATTGGCAGCGGCTCAAGCCGCACTCGAGAGCTAAACTCGTGGTCACATTTAAGGACGGGGGATCGAGCTCTCTGAGCTCTCAGGCAACGAGATGCACTTTTGCCATCACCCGCAGAGCGGCTCTTCTTCCATGCAGCCAAATTCGTTGGCGTACCGCATTTTGAAATCAACGCCTGCGATCGGGACCCCAGCAGCTTGGTTAGCCGATTTTTTCAAGTGGGTACAGCCGGATCGGCAGCACCTTGCCGTAATTCACGAAGTCCCGATCGTCCGTAAAGATCACCAGGTCATTTCGGGTTGCCACAGCGCATATCAAAAAATCTGTCGCGGATCCCTGAATTCCCTTCGATCGACAGCGATTGTAAAAGGAAGCTGCTTCTTCGTAGTCATCAGTCGTGGTCTGAAGATCGCGAAATCTTCTCAAATGTTCTCGAACTCGCTCGAACTGTGACTGCTCGCGAATTCCTGAGAGCAACTCCTGGCGAATCGGCCCAATGATTTCAATGAGTCCGTGATTCAGCAGCTTGACCATTTCTACCCGGTATCCACTTGCTACACCTCTTGTTCGTCGGAGCGCAGCGGACCAGATCGGCGTGTCAGGCAGTACCCTCACCGCTTTGCCCGCAATTTTTTATGATCAAAATCCGGCGCGAAATCGACCGTGCCAAAAAGACCGGCAATATCCTTCTGCTGCCGACGACGAACAAACTCGCTCAGTGCATGATTGACCGTGTCCTTTTTGGTACGAAACCCACCAACTTTTTGAGCTTTCGCCAGCAAGCGATCGTCGATCTGTAAATTCGTAGGCATTCCTCCACACAATCGATCACACAATCGATGTGTCAAGAATTCACCGCCACGACGGCCTCGCGGAGTTGTCGATTCTCGATCTTGCGCCAAGATTGCAGCGCGTGGTGACATTTAAGGATCTTGAAGCAGCGCGCGAACGCATTGCTGGCGCAGTTTACTATTCGCCATGCCGACCTTCCATCCCTCTCAGCGAAGTCGCGGGTATGGAAATTTTCTGCAAGCTCGACAACTTGCAGCGCACGGGAAGTTTTAAGGAACGCGGGGCGCGCAATGCGCTCGCACAACTGTCGCCCGAACAGCAAACGCGCGGCGTCATCGCAGCGTCGGCTGGCAATCACGCTCAAGCACTTGCCTATCAGGGCAAGTTGCTCGGTATTCCCGCGACGGTGGTGATGCCGAAATTTGCCCCTCTCGTTAAAGTAAACAATTGCCAGAAACTCGCTGCGACGGTTGTTCTTCACGGGAGAGATTTCGGCGAAGCTAAAGCGCACGCACACTTGATCGCGAAAGAAAAGGGCCTCGCTTACGTCGACGGCTACGATGATCCGGCCATCATTGCCGGCCAGGGAACGATGGGGCTCGAAATCGTCGAGCAAACCCCGGATCTTGATGCGGTGATTGTTCCCGTGGGCGGCGCCGGTTTGCTCGCGGGTGTTTCTCTGGCCGTCAAAACCTTACGGCCGCAAGCGAAGATTGTCGCCGTCGAAGCAGAGAACGTCGCGAGCTTTTCAGCAGCGCTTGAAGCGGGGAAACCGACGAAGGTCGCGATGTATCCGACACTGGCCGACGGGCTGGCCATTCCCCAGGTTGGAACAAATGCATTTCAGATCGCGCGATCGCTTGTCGATCTTGCCGTCACTGTGACCGAGGAACAGATTGCGCTCGCGATCCTGCGATTGGTCGAGTTGGAGAAGAGCGTCGTCGAAGGCGCGGCCGCAACTGCGCTCGCCGCATGTATGTCCGGAAAATTAAACGAGCTCGACGGCAAGCGAGTGGTCCTTTTACTCTGCGGCAGCAACATCGATCCCAACGTGCTCAGTCGCGTGATCGAACGCGGTCTGGTCGCCGATGGCAGGCTTTGCCGATTCACGGCTGTAATCAGTGATCGGCCTGGTGGCCTTGCCGATCTCGCGGGGCAAATCGCGTCGACTGGTGCAAGCATCAAACAGGTCGTGCACGATCGCGCGTTCGCCAGTTCCGACGTTTCGGCCGTTAACGTCCTCTGCACGGTCGAGACGCGAAATCACCAGCATCTCGCTCAGCTTCGCGCGCAGTTGAAAAGTCACGGTGTCGAGACGCACGACTCCAAATGATCTTCTGTAGCGGCGGTCTGTGACCGTCGCATTAATTCTTCCCGCGCTCATAGAGCGCCGCTACAGGACTTGAAGCGCGATTCGCCTTTCGTAGTCTCTTCAAATGAAATTGCGCGAACGAACGACTGATTTCGATTCATTTGCGCGACGTCACATCGGCCCGGACGAAGACGAAGTTCGCGCGATGTTGCGCGAACTTGGTTTCGAAAATCTCGATGCCGTTATCGATTCGGCGATTCCAAAAAATATTCGCCTCGATCGACAACTAAATTTGCCGGAAGCAAAATCGGAAAGCGAAGCGTTGGCCGAACTGCGCGCAATCGCAAAGAAAAACAAAGTCGCGCGCTCATTCATTGGCACAGGTTATTACGATTGCATCACGCCACCGGTCATCCAGCGAAACATTCTCGAAAACCCGGGCTGGTACACCGCTTACACTCCCTACCAAGCCGAGCTGGCGCAGGGGCGACTGGAAGCCTTGTTAAATTTCCAAACCATGGTGACCGATTTGACCGGGCTCGACATCGCCAATGCGTCAATGCTCGATGAAGCAACCGCCGCCGCCGAGGCGATGGCGCTTTGTCACGCCGCTGTTCCGAGCCGGAAAATTTTCTTCGTTGCAGACAATTGTCACCCGCAAACTATTGCAGTCGTGCGCACCCGCGCGAAACCGCTCGGTATCGAACTCGTCGTCGGCGATTTCGCGAGCTTCAAATTCAAGGACGCTGTTTTTGGCGCTCTTGTCCAGTATCCCTCCACGGACGGCGCGATCTATGATTACAGCGAATTCGTTAGGCAAGCGCACGATGCTGGCGCGTTGGTCGTTGTCGCTGCGGATATTCTTGCACTGACGCTCTTGAAACCACCGAGAGAATTCAGCGCCGATGTCGCGGTGGGCAACACGCAACGTTTCGGCGTTTCACTCGGATTCGGTGGGCCGCATGCGGCCTACTTTGCCACCCGTGACCAATACAAGCGTCACATGCCCGGACGTCTGGTCGGGGTTTCGCACGATGCCGAAGGCCGCCCAGCTTATCGCCTCGCACTGCAAACGCGTGAGCAGCACATCCGCCGCGATAAAGCCACGAGTAACATCTGCACGGCGCAAGTTCTCCTCGCCGTTATTGCCTCGATGTACGCGGTCTATCATGGCCCGCGTGGCTTGCGCGCAATCGCGGGACGCATTCATCGCCTAACGAGCCAGTTTGCGGACGGCCTGCGCTCTCTCGGCTTCACAATCACGCACGAGAACTTCTTCGACACGATTCGCGTGGAGGTCGAATCGAGCAGCACGCTGATCGATCACGCGCAAAAAGCGGGCTGCAACTTGCGCGCACTCGGCGCACGCGCCGTTGGGGTTTCATTTGATGAAACCACAACATCCGGCGACATCGAGTTGTTGATGTCGATCTTTCGAGGCACGCCCGTCCGCGATTTTACGGATGACGATCTTGGTCAGCCGCCGCTCCACATTCCGCAGTTCGCAATCCGCACTTCGGAGTTTCTCACCCATCCTGTCTTCAACACGCACGAAACCGAGACGGAAATGTTGCGTTATCTAAAAAGACTCGAATCGCGCGATCTTTCGCTGACCACTTCCATGATTCCGCTCGGCTCGTGCACGATGAAATTAAATGCCACGGCGGAGATGTTTCCGATTTCGTGGCCGGAAATTTCGAGGCTGCATCCATTCGCGCCCACGGAACAGACCGCGGGGTACGCGGATATCTGCAGGCAGCTCGAAGAATGGCTTGCCGAAATCACCGGGTTCGCCGCGGTTTCGTTGCAGCCCAACGCCGGGTCACAGGGAGAATATGCCGGCCTGCTCGCGATCCGCGAATATCATGGATCGCGCGGTGGAGCCCATCGTAGCGTCTGCCTCATCCCGACTTCCGCGCACGGCACAAATCCCGCCAGTGCCGTCATGGCCGGATTCAAAGTTGTCCCGGTTGCCTGTTTGAAGGATGGAGATATCGATCTTGCCGATCTACGCGCCAAAGCGAGTGAACATGCGGGCGATCTTGCTGCGTTGATGGTGACATATCCGTCAACGCATGGCGTTTTCGAAACCACCATTCGCGAAATCTGTAAAATCGTGCACTCGCACGGCGGACAAGTTTACATGGACGGCGCGAACATGAATGCGCTGGTCGGGCTATGCCGTCCCGGCGACATTGGCGCGGACGTATGTCACTTGAATTTGCACAAGACTTTTTGCATCCCGCATGGCGGCGGCGGGCCTGGCGTGGGACCAATCGGTGTCGCGCAACATCTGGCGCCGTTCCTTCCACGACAAGCCATCCTCGATTCCGAAACCGGCTGTATCGTGTTCGGCGAATGGGGGGAAGGAAAGCGGACATCCACTGGAGCTGCTGGGTCAGATTATCGACACGGCGGTGGCGCAGGGGGGAATGTATCTGCCGCACCGCTTGGCAGCGCGAGCATTCTCACCATCTCCTGGATGTATATACGAATGATGGGCGTACGCGGATTAACGGACGCAACGAAGATTGCAATCTTGAATGCGAACTACATTGCGAAACGACTCGATAGCTATTTCCCGGTGCTTTTCAAAGGCGAGCGCGGCCTTGTCGCGCACGAATGCATTCTGGACTTTCGACAGTGGAAGAGCACGGGAATCGAAGTGGAAGATGTCGCGAAACGGTTGATGGACTACGGGTTTCACGCGCCGACAATTTCCTGGCCCGTCGCCGGCACAATGATGGTCGAACCAACGGAGAGCGAACCAAAGCACGAGCTGGACCGTTTTTGCGAAGCGATGATCTCGATCCACGCAGAGATCGAAGCGGTCGCGCACGGAAAGATGGATCGGGAAAACAATCTCCTGAAAAACGCGCCGCACACTGCGGGGCAAATTGCTTCCGAAAAGTGGGACCGGCCTTACTCACGCGAACAAGCGGCTTTTCCCGCGCCTTGGACGCGCGAATACAAATTCTGGCCGGCCGTCGCGCGAATCCCTCGTGATATTCGGCGTCTCCGTTGACCTGCCAGAGATCGTAAAGCTTCGTGTCGGCCAAAATATTTTCGACACAGAGCATCGCGGTCATCATGGCGTGATCCTGATTGTTATACTTATGCATGCCGTTGCGCCCGACGAGATGCAGATTCGGATAACGGTCATCCAGCTCTTGGCGAATGATGGCAACATTGCGCGCGTAATCATCGTCGTAAACCGGATACGCTTTCTTCTGGCGCACAACGCAGCCGTCAACCAGGTCGCCCTCTTTGGCCAATCCGATCTGAATTAGTTCGCGCTTGGCGAGTTCGATCAAAGCTTCATCTTTCGATTCCCAAAGCCCGTCGTGCTCAAAGCAAAAATACTCGAGGCCATAGCAGACCTTATCGGGATCGGGCACCATCTCCGGCGACCATGAGCGGAAATTTTGGACACGACCGACCTTGACGCTTGGATCATGAATATAGATCCAATTGTCATCAAACATCTGTCGATCTTTCAGGATGAGCATGACCGTGAGGAAGTCGCGATACTTCAGACTTTCCGCTGCATGTCTTGTACGCTCAGAGATCGCCGGCGATAATCCGCATACTAGTTCTCGCATCGGGGCAGATGAGATCACGTGCTCGGCCTCGATTGCGTGCAAAACACCTTGTTGATCTTTATATTCGACCGTCCAACTTCCGGAAGCTTCGTCGTAAAAACAGCGACTGACTTTGCAGCCCATTTCGATTTTGCCGCCCATCGCTTTTGTCTGTTCAGCACAGGCTTCCCACATCATGCCCGGGCCTCTGCGCGGATAACGGAATGAGTTTATGAGCGTCTTGATCACTTTTGTTCGATCGCCATTGTATCGCTGCGGCAAAAGTGCGTTCTTGATCGCGCTGCCAAGCGAAAGGCCTTTGATGCGTTGCGCAGCCCAGTCCGCGGAAATTTCTCTGCAGCTCATCCCCCAGACTTTCTCGGTGTAGCTTTTGAAGAATGTGTTGAAGAGCCGTTTGCCGAACTGATTGCTGACCCACTCTTCAAAATTACGGGGATTGCGCACCGGGAATAACCGCGCTTTCAGCCAGGAAAAGACGCAGAGAACCGATTTAAAGATGCCAAGCTTTAACAGAGCTTCGAACGGTTTGAGCGGGTAGGAGAAAAACTTGCCACCGTAAAAAATCCGCGACGAACGCGGGCGAACCAGCATGTCGTTGGGCAGAATCTCGGTCCACAAATCTTCGATTGCTTTGGATTTGGAAAAGAAACGGTGTCCGCCGATATCGAAGTGAAAACCTTTGTAGGTGGCAGTGCGCGAAATACCGCCCACGTAAACAGGATCGGCTTCCAGGATGGTGACGTCGACTTCCTCCTTCGAAAGATGGTAAGCAGCGGTTAACCCCGCTGGTCCGGCACCGATGATGGCAACTTTTGTCTTCATGCTTCTCTAGGCAACCCAATTGCCCCGCGTGAAGTTCCAGACGTACCAGCCCTGCACGCTTAACCCAGCAGCGCTGAGTAGCGCCACCGCCGCCATTCCAAATGCCCGAACGAACACCGGCGGCATGCGAACTTGACCTAGAAAATTCAAAAGCGCCAGCACGATTAGCGCATGCACGCAAAATTCGTAACGGAGCATGCTCTCCATATCCACGCACGCTACTCCGCTGACCGAAACGTAATAGATTACGGCAGCGCAGAAATAGATTCCAGCGCGCATCGCCCGGCCGGTCCGCCGGCGAACCGCTGGGAGCATTTCACAAAGCACGATAGCGACAAAGAGCAATGCGCCCAAAGTCATCGACATCTGGCTCGCTTCTGTCGGATTATTGAGAGCCGGGACGAGCCAGCGATAACTCGAGGGTTTAAACACTGCCAAGTAATCGGGAATGATCCCCCAACCGGCCGCTTGCGTGAGCATATAAATATCCCAGTGACCCCAGCGCAGTTGGCAATAGATGAAGAACCAAAGCGCGCCCAATGTTGCCGCAAACATCACGCCGATCGCCGAGGCGTGTTTACGAAACCACGCCAAGGGCTCGCCCAAACCGTTCCATCCCTTCCGGAGAACCGATCGCACCACCGGAAAACCTGCACAGACGATTCCAACGATCCGCGTCGCGGACATCACGATACCGTGCAACGCTGCCCAGACTCTCGCGGCACGGCCATCCGTGCTGCTCCAATAGATGAAGCCCAACAAGGCCATGAGAAAAAGCGATTCCGAATAGCCGGCAATCAGAAAAAAGGCGGCTGGATGGGCGACAATCAACAGTGCGCCGCAAAATTGGAGCGCAGGCGAAAGACTCCAGCGATCGCACAAGAGAAAGAAGTAAGTCCAGAAACACCAGGCAGCGAGCTGGGCGGTGATTAGCAGGGCGTTGCTAGTGTCGATGTTAAGTCCGTAGCGAAGCAGGGCGGCAATTGCAGGGTACGCGGGGAAGAAAGCAACATTGGACACTTCCATCACCTTGTGATCGATAGGCGGAACGATCGTTTGGTAGCCGTGGTCGACGATGTTCATGAACCAATAGCTATCGTGCTGGATAAGGGTGGAATAGCGATACGAAGCCGGCCCGTCCGGCGCGAGCAGACCCACGGCCATCGCGAGCTGCAGCAGGGTCAGGACTAATCCGGCGAGCAAGGGCCTCACCAGCAACCACGAACGAGTCATAACGTCATGATGGTAGGGCGCGACCGCCGGGCGCGCCGCGCGAGTAGGAAACGCCGAGCAGATAGGAAAGCTCTCGAGATTGCAAGAACTTGTCGAACTGGGGACGAGGGCAATCTCGGATCGCATTGTTTCCGGCTTTTTGATGCTGACTTGGGTGGCAGAGTTTGACGATGCCGCGCTTGATTTATTCGCGGAAACCTGTGGACGCCTCTCGCCGATAACTTCAATCGCTCGAGCCGCCCTTTGCACGCCGTAGCTGTAACGGCGGTGGCGCGCTCAATGTCATGAGTGCGGCGAAACCGTAGATTCAATAGATCCTGCGAGGTAGCGCCAGATCCGCCTAGACGCGCACTCGCTTAGAGAGCGTCAGGCCGCAACTTCCTTGTCGGCACCGACAAGTTCTCTATAAAGCTCCTCGTAGCGCTGCGCCGACGCATCCCATGAAAAATTGCGCGACATCGCCCGTTCCATCAGCGTGATCCACACCTCCCGATCACGGAAAATTCCCCGCGCTCGTTTGATCGCATCCCAGAAGGCTTCGGTTGAATACTCGTAACAAAGGAAACCGTAACCGCTGTCGGCCGCAGGATCGTAATCCTCAATAATCTCTTGGATGCCGCCGGTTGCCCGCGCGACCGGGATAGCACCATATTTCAGGCTATACATCGCGCTCAAACCGGCCGGTTCGAAGCGCGATGGGATAAGAGTGATATCCATGCCCGCTTCAATCAAATGCGCTAGTTTCTCATCGTAATCCTTTTGATACGCAAACTTGGTTGGGAACTTTCGCGCTGCGACGGCGAGGGCAGTTTCATAGGCCGGGTCGCCTTCACCGAGAATGATCAGGCGAACATCATCCCAAAGAAGTCGATCAAGCAGCGGCATAAGAATCTCGAAGCCTTTCTCCTCAACCACGCGTGTGACCATCCCGAAGACCGGACCGCGCGGTTCGGGCGCGAGATTCATTTGTGTCAATAAGGCGTCACGACAAACCTGTTTTCCCCGAAGCGTGCTCGCATCGTAATGGGCCGGTAGGAGACGATCGGATGCCGGATCCCAGCGTGTGTAATCCGCGCCATGCAAAATCCCCATCAGGAGATGCGCATTTTCGCGTAGCACCACGTCAAGACCGCACCCGCTGGTCGGTGTCTGCATTTCGCGCAGGTAGCGTTCGCTTACCGTTGTGATTCTGTCGGCATAGAGAATTCCACCTTTGAGAAAATTTATACGCCCAAAAAATTCGACGCCCCGCAGAGTGAAAAATCGTTCGTGCAGATTCGTGAGGGCGAAGTCCAGTCCCCAGAAACTGCCTTGCTCAGCGACGTGGTGGATAGTCAACATCGTCGCAAACGGCAAATGGTGCGCGCGCACAAAGACCGGCACGAGCGCGGCCGGCCAATCGTGAACGTGCAAAATTTGCAATGATGGCGTTAATCGCCGTGCGAGTTCCAACGCTGCTTTGCAAAAGAAAATGAATCGCGCTGCGTTGTCTTCGTAGGACTCGCCGTGCTCGCCGTAAATTCCCGGGCGATCAAAGAACTCGTCGCAGCGAATCAGAAACAGCTGCACCCCGCCTGCACTCCGGCCCTCAAGATATTCAGCGATGTAAGTTTTCTGGCCCACTCGTACATCGACCGTCACTCCCGTGTCCTCTTCTTTGAATCCCGGGTTCTCTCGAATTTCACGATAAAATGGCAGCGCCACGCTTACCTCGTGGCCACGCGCGCGCAGCTCGTGCGGCAACGCCTCCATCACATCGACCAGCGCGCCCGTTCGTTGCAACGGCGGCCCTTCCGCACTGATCATCAAGATTCTCATTCGGTGTTCGATGTTGTCTTCAGTCGTTCTTACTTAACGAGTACTCGCGTTTCACCCAATCCAGTGCTTCTTCGCGCGTCCGTAACGTTCCTTCGAGCTGTCGCGTCTCCACCGCTTCGAGAATTCCGCCAAACTTTGGGCCCGGCTTCAAACCCAGCGCAATCAGATCGTCCCCGCGCACCAGCGGCGGCGGAATGATCGGCTCGCTTGCGAATTCTTCACGTTTCCGGAGGAGGAACTCGTAGTTATCGAGCATGCGATGGCTACCCTCACAATCGACTCGATGCAGCTCGAGCTCCTCGTCGAAGGTCGGTCGCGCCATGAACCGCTTCAATTTCGCGACCCGCATTTTGGGTACGTCCTTGAAAACCATGTGCTGCCGCACCATCTCGACCGTTGCGTCGATCTCAGCCCCGGCAAATCGCAGACGTCGCATGATTTCTTCGGTCATTACCGCACCGATACGATCGTGCGCGTTAAAACGAATTCGCCCCGTCTCATCGACGGTTGCGGTGCGGGGTTTCGCGACATCGTGAAGCAATACGGAGAAAACGAGCGGCACAGAAACTTTTTCCGGAAGGAATTGCAGCATCAATCGCGTGTGCTGAAAAACGTCACCTTCGGGGTGAAATTGCTCTGGCTGCTTACAGCCCTTCATCGCGTTGATCTCAGGCAGAATGGCACGCATTAGCCTGCTTGAATCGAGCAAATCCCAGCCGCGTGTTCTTTTCGGTGAAAGGAAAATGCGCACCAGCTCTTCACGAATTCGTTCCGCGCTAATCTGATTGATCGAGGCCGCATTCGCCACGAGTGCGTCCCACGTTTCTTTGTCGATCTTGTAATCAAGCACTGTGGCGAAGCGCACCGCGCGAAGCATTCGCAACCGATCTTCCTCGAAACGCTGCGCTGGATCGCCAATCGCGCGCACCAATTTCGCTTCGATGTCGGCGCGGCCGCCGACGAAATCGAATACCTTCTCCGCGAGCGGGTCATAAAACATTCCATTAATCGTGAAATCGCGGCGTTTCGCGTCTTCCTCTGGCGATGAAAAATGCACCGCGCTGGGGTGCCTCCCATCGACATATGCGTCATCGGAACGAAAGGTCGCCACCTCGAATTGGAAGCCGTTTTCCACCACGAGGATCACGCCGAAATGGGCGCCGACCGCGTAGGTGCGCGGAAAAAGCTTTTGCACAGTTTCCGGTTTGGCATCCGTGGCGACGTCGAAATCTTTCGGCGTCTCGCCGCGGACAATATCGCGCACGCAACCGCCAGCAAAGTACGCGATGTGGCCGTTCTCGCGCAAACGCGCCACAATTTCGCGCGCCGTCTTTTCCATCGGCGAGGTAGCTTTCATTTTATGGGGCGGGTTTCACCGAACCGCAATCTATCTTGCGAGCGCAGGCGATTGCGGTCAATCGCGCCCACCTTTAGGCGAGCTCTTACCTTGCCAAATCGATTGAATAATAAACAAAACGACGGCAATGGAGATGCAGGAATCGGCAACATTAAACGCGGGCCAGGGGTGCGCGTAAGGAATGTGCAGATCGAAAAGAAGGAAATCGATCACGTGCCCGTAAAGAAGGCGATCAGTAAGATTTCCTAGGATGCCAGCGAGCAGGAGCGCAAGAGACACATCACGCCAAACATCGCGTGACCGCCGCCGGAGGAGGAACACGACAACAATGAGAAGCGCGATAGATGAAATTACGATGAAGAAAGTGTTGTTATTCCTGAATGAACCAAACGCCGCGCCGGTGTTCGTGACATTTACCAGGTGGAAGAAACCCGATATCACGATAAGCGGCTCCTCGAGACTAATAGACCGCAGGACCAACTGTTTCGTCCATTGATCGAGCGCGTACAGCGGTAGCGAGAGGAAGAAAATCAATTTCATATCGACGTTTTGTCATTCCGAGCGCAGCGGAGCGGAGTCGAGGAATCTCTCACTGCTAACTTGATGGCGCGCGTTAGAATAATTAGAGATATCTCGACTCCGCTCGACATGACAGGAACCAACTGACCCTGCGTCACTCCGTAATCTCGTGTGTGACACGGCCCTTATTCGCCTCCACCACACTCTCGCATCGGTCGCACAAATCGGGATGCGCCTTGCTTTTGCCAACGCTGGGTCGATGACGCCAGCAACGCGCGCATTTTTGATACGGTGTTTTGACGACGGAGGCGCTCGCTTCTTTTGCCTGGTGAATCGTCAAATCGCTCACAATAAAAAATTCTTCGAGCTCCTCCTTGTCGATCTTCGCCGTGGCATCGGAATCTGAATGCAAGACAACCGCGGCTTCGAGAGCGTTTCCAATCAGCTTTTCCTGGCGCGCGCGCTCAATCGCCTGACCGATCACGCCGCGCAATTTTAATAGCTCCGCCACCTGCGCGCTCGCCTTATCAGGTCGATCTTCCGCCGGAGGAAACTCCTGCAGATGAATCGAACCGCCCACATCCGAATGCCGCCACGCTTCCTCGGCGGTGAATGCGAGAATCGGTGCGAGCAACCGGCAGAGTGCGTCGAAGATTTTGTGCATTGCGATCTGCGTCGCGCGGCGGCGTGGCGAATTCGGTGCGTCGCAATACATCCGGTCTTTGGTGATGTCGACGTAAAGGCTGCTCAGGTCTACCGCGCAAAACTGATTGAGCGTATGATAGACTTTGTGAAACTCGAACGCTTCGTAAGCAGCTCGACAATCTGCGATCACGTGATCGAGTCGCTCCAGGATCCAGCGATCGATTAGCGTTGTAGCCGCGGGCGTTGACTGCGGGCCGGCGTCAGCGACCCCGGTTACAGGGAAATCAAAAAGATTGCCTAACAAAATCCGCAACGTGTTCCGAATCCTTCGATAGGCGTCGCCGAGACGGTTGAACATTTCTTCGGAAAACGGCACGTCGTCTGTGTAGTCGATGCTGCTTGCCCAAAGCCGAACGAGATCCGCGCCATGACGGCCGACGAAATGGCCGGCGTCCGTCGGCTTGTCATACGTCCCCGATTTCGAAATCTTCTTCCCGTCAAGATCGACAACGAACCCGTGTGTCACGCATGTTTTGTACGGCGCGCGATTATTAAGCGCGACGCT
>WNGE01018757.1_pt1 | contig 13905 bp, 8 predicted proteins | sample 5400651 | NCBI WGS metagenome assembly WNGE01 (sample SAMN13153370, study PRJNA577476) | soil metagenome | isolation source: 60 cm soil or saprolite under grassland replicate 2 | place: USA:California | collected 2016-06-15 | reverse complement strand
TGCTGCTTGCAAGGTTGCGCATAATCTGCCGTAAGGCATGAAGATTGGTTTTGCTCAAATTAACGCCACCGTTGGCGATTTGAGCGGCAACTGCGAATTGATCCTCGCAGCTTATGAGCGGCTTGCAGCAGGAGGCGCGGAATTAGTGCTGACTCCAGAGCTGGCGATCACCGGATACCCGCCGCAAGACCTGGTTTTTAAGTCGAGGTTCGTCCCGGAGAATCTCGCGATACTGGAGAAGCTGCACGCATGCGTCGGGCAAGCGGCGTTGCTGGTCGGGTTTGTTGATCGGAACGAAGGACGCGGTAAGCCGTATCGCAACGCCGCTGCGTTGCTTGAGCGTGGCAAGCCGATTCGCAAAATACACAAATCGCTCCTGCCCACTTATGATGTCTTCGACGAAGAGCGCTACTTCGAGCCCGCCAACCGCGTTGAGCCACTTGACGTCCACGGGAAAAAAATCGGCGTGACAATTTGCGAGGACATTTGGACAGAACATTATCTGCCGCGGCCGCTATATGATTGCGAACCGGTGCGCAGTCTCGTGGAGCAAGGCGCGGAGATTATCGTGAACCTGAGCTCTTCTCCATTTAGCCTGCATAAACCGGCGATCCGCTACGAACTGGTGGCGGGCCTCGCGCGAGCTCATAAACGGCCGATCTGTTATTGCAATCTCGTCGGCGGTAACGATCAACTGGTGTTCGACGGTGATTCGATCGCGGTGAATCCCGTAGGCAATTTGATCGCGCAACTCGCTGCGTTTCGCGAGGACGAGAAAGTTGTCGACACCGATTCGACCGACACCATCGCATTTCGCGAACCAAAAACGCCGGAGCAAATTTTTTCTGCGCTTTCTCTCGGGCTGCGCGATTACTGTCGCAAGTGCAACTTCCGATCCGCGGTCGTGGGTCTGAGCGGCGGCATCGATTCTGCAGTCACTGCGGTCATCGCGGCGGATGCACTGGGAGCGGAGAACGTGACTGGCGTGTCGATGCCGAGCCCTTACTCTTCGCGCGGCAGCGTCGACGATGCGCGCGCGCTGGCGCAGAATGTCGGAATCAAATTTTTCGAAATTCCGATTGCCGAAACCTTTAAAGTTTTCAAATCGCAATTCAAAGCGAAAACAATCGTTTACGAGCTGGCACGCTGGCTAAATCGGGAACGCGAGATCATCCCAAGATCAACTATCGACAAAGCGCCCAGCGCCGAGTTGAAACCGAACCAAAAAGATCAGGACACATTGCCGCCGTACGAAATTCTCGATCAAATCCTGCAGCTTTACGTTGAGGAAAACTTGAGCGCGCGCGACATCATTGCCCGAGGCTTCGACGAAAAAACTGTGCGTTGGGTGCAGCGTCGCGTGGACCTGAACGAATACAAGCGAGAGCAGGCCGCACCCGGATTGAAAGTCACCAGCCGCGCCTTTGGAATCGGACGTAAAATGCCGATTGCTCAAAAATATGTCGATTGAAGCTACTTCGTCGCGGCGCGATATCGGCGGGAGTACGGCGGATGAGATTGGCGGCAGCCTTCACTCCAAATCTTAGGGCTTCTAGCGCAGCCAAATCTTTAATTATCTGGTAGCGGAGTATCGAAAATCTGGGAAGGGTAACCGCCACAATATGAAAACAATCACGCTTAAGCCGCTTGTTCTTTGTCTCGCCGTTGCCGGTCTTAGCCAGATCGCTTCCGCTCAAAACGATTTGAACCTGCCTGATGTAAGCCAGGCCGCCGAGGTCAAACAACGCATCGCGTTGACGGATGTCACGATCAGATACCATCGCCCATTGGTGAACGGACGAAAAATTTGGGGTGGTCTCGTTCCATACGGAAAAGTCTGGCGCGTCGGAGCAAATGAAAACACGACGATTGAATTCAGCGATCCGGTTTCGGTGGAGGGGAAGCCGTTGGACAAAGGAACCTATGGGCTGCACATGATCCCGAATCCTGATTCTTGGACGGTTATCTTTTCAAAAACCAACACAGGCTGGGGAAGCTACAGCTACGATCAGAAAGAAGATGCTTTGCGCGTGGATGTAAAACCCCGGCCTCTCGCTGAGACCAAAGAAGCGCTCGAATTCGATTTTGAAGAATTAAAGCCAACTTCCACAGCGGTGACGATGAAGTGGGAGAAGCTGGGTGTTCCTTTCACTGTGTCCGTCAACGATGCGGATCAGACGTTGCAGAACATCCGGGCGCAATTGAAAGGTCGCGGCCAGTTTACGTGGCAGGCTTTGGACGAAGGGGCGCAATTTTGTTTGACCAGAAAGATAAATCTGGATGAAGCACTGCGCTGGGCCGAGGCCTCAATTCAGAACGAGGAAAGGTTCGATAATCTCAGCACCAAAGCGGATATCCTCAAAGCACTGAACCGCCCGGATGAGGCGAAAACCACTTGGAATCATGCGCTCGAGAAGGCCACTGCACCGCAACTATATACGTATGGGCGGCAGTTGCAGAATCAGAAAAAGGGTGCTGAAGCAATGGAGATCTTCAAGGAGGTCGCCAAACGGTTTCCGCAGGGAGTGTACGGAAGTCTGGCTCAAGCCCGCATCAAGTCTGCAGCAGGCGATTTCGCCGGCGCAGCCAACGATGCCAAGCAGGCACAAGCTGCTGCTCCAACAGATGCCCAGAAGCAGAGCATCCAGGCGCTGATTACCCGACTCGACGCGAAGCAGGATATCAACAAGTAACGCCGGCTATCTCGGACTTGGGACGATAGCCTCGATGGGACGCTCACAACCGCGAAGTGCGCCGCCGCGCGTGATGCACCACGGCATCAGCCGCTGTTGGCGAGCAGCCGTCGTGGTGGCGATCCTCGCCGTCGCGAGCACGGTGGATTCGGCCGAGGCGCCGCCATTGTTGTCTTCAGAACAAATGAGTGCCAGCGAGATTCAGCTGGCATTGCAGAAGCTTAACGTGCTGGGCCGCGTTCTTTACATCGCGGCGCACCCCGACGACGAAAACACAAATCTAATGGCGTTGTGGGCGAACGGTTCGCTTTACGACGCCGCTTATCTTTCGATTACGCGCGGGGACGGCGGCCAAAATTTGATCGGACCAGAACTGGGCGAGCGGCTCGGCGTTATTCGAACAGAGGAATTGCTCGATGCGCGACGCATCGACCACGGCAAGCAATTCTTTACACGTGCGATCGATTTCGGGTTTTCAAAGACGGCTGACGAAACGATGCGCATTTGGGATCACAACAAAATTCTTGCCGACGTCGTGTGGGTCGTCCGGAATTTCCGACCGGACGTGATCGTAACGCGTTTCAGTCCCGAGGACCAAAAGACGCATGGCCATCACACGGCGTCAGCCGTTCTGGCGCGAGAAGCATTCTCTGCAGCGGCCGGCTCAAATCGTTTTCCAGACCAACTGGCTTTCGTGAAGCCCTGGCACGCAACGCGGCTGGTTTGGAACACATCCCCGTTTTTCTTTACCAACCGCAATCTCCCTTTCGATCCGACGGGTCTGACCGTTTTAGAAGCCGGCGGCTACAATCCGCTTCTTGGCAAAGCGTACACGGAAATCGCGGCCGCAAGTCTAAGCATGCACAAGAGCCAGGGCGTGGGTAGCCCGCCGCGACGCGGCGCTCGAAAAGAATATTTCAAACCTTTGGAAGGTCAGCCGATGAGGAGCTCGCTTTTCGAAGGTGTCGACACGAGCTGGTCGCGCGTTGCGAATTCCGAATCCGTTGCGGCAGAAACTCGTCAGATCATTTCAAAGTTCAATCCCGCCGATCCAGCCGCGTCGGTGCCCGAGTTGTTGAAGTTACGGCAGGCGATGAGTGGAATTCGTGATGATTCATGGATCGCGGAGAAAAAAGCACAGTTGGACAAGATCATCGCCGCTTGTCTCGGCTTGCATGTGGAAGCGTCCACAGCGACTGAAGCGTTCACACCTGGGCAAACCGCAGCAATAAAACTCGAGGCAATCAATCGCTCGAATGTTCCAGTTACACTGCAAGAAGTACGGTTCCCCAACAGTGGCGATTCAAACAAAATTGATGCGGCGCTTCCATCGAACGAACTCGTTACCAAGGATTTGTCGCACAGGATTCCTGACGATGCTCCGTATTCGCAACCGTACTGGCTTCGCAAACGAGCTACGCTCGGCGCGTTCGCTGTCGACGATCAAAAGCTTATCGGTCTGCCCGAGAATCCCCCTGCCCTTCCGGTCGAGATAGTTTTGCAGGTGAACGGACAGGAGCTGCGTTATTTGCTGGACACGAAGTATCGCACCGTCGATCCGGTGGCAGGCGAGGTGCGAAGTCGGGTAGTGATTTCACCTCCGGTGTTCGTGAACGTGCTGAATAGCGCGTTCGTATTCGCGACGAACCAGCCCAAGCCTGTTTCAGTGCGCGTTACCGCAGCTACTGGCCCTGTGAAAGGAGAACTTAAACTGGTTGCACCCCAGGGATGGGAAGTCTCTCCGGCCTCTATCCCGGTAGACTTGAAGGCAGCCGATGCCGAGATGGTGGCGACGTTTAGCGTTAAACCGCCTAACCAAAATGGCGAGGGCACATTGAGAGCAATCGTTTCGATCGACGGTCGCGACTATTCGCTCGAACGCGTGCGCATTTCCTATCCGCACATCGGCGTACAAACGCTGATGCCACCGGCGCAAGCCACACTTGTTCGCGCGGATATCCTCAAGAAAGGCGAGCGCATTGGTTACATTCCCGGGGCCGGCGATGATGTTCCGGAAAGCCTGAGACAAATCGGGTATTCGGTCAAGATGTTGAGCGAACCGGAAATCACGGCGAAGAACCTGGCGCAGTTCTCGGCCGTCGTGCTGGGGATTCGCGCCTACAACACGCAGGATCGAATCTCCAACTGGTTGCCGGAATTATTTGATTACGTAAAGGAGGGCGGAGTTGCTATCGCGCAGTACAACACACTCGCGGATCTCAAGACCAACCAATTTGGGCCGTATCCATTGGAGATTTCGCGGGACCGCGTCACTGACGAAAATGCACAGGTGCGTGTTTTGGCCCCGAATCATCCGCTCATGAACATCCCAAACAAAATCACTCCGAAGGATTTCGACGGATGGGTTCAGGAGCGCGGACTTTATTTTCCTAATAAGTGGGACCCCGCCTGGACACCGATCCTATCGTGCAACGATCCAAAGGAGAAACCACTCGACGGTGGTCTGCTGGTTGCGAAGTCAGGCAAAGGTTTCTTTATCTACACCAGTTATTCCTGGTTTCGGCAGTTGCCGGCCGGAGTCGCGGGGGCTTATCGATTGTTCGCAAACATGTTGTCACTGGAAAAATGAACAGTGGCGACCCCAATGCGGATAATACTTCCTGGCCCAAAGCCTATACGGTGGCGCTTTCAATTTTTACAGTGGAGATAGTGCTCCTCTACCTCTTTACTCTCCGGTTCTCGTGAACCGGCTCGATTACCTTGTTCTTATCGCCACGATTCTGGCGATCCCGCTTTATGGGCTGTGGCGCACCCGCGGCAGGGCATCGTTGCGCCAATATCTCAAGGGCGATGCGAGTATTGGTTGGGCCACCATCGGCTTATCAGTGCTCGCGACGCAGGCAGGGCCGATCACGTTTCTCTCCATGCCGGGCCAAGCATATGAGAGCGGCATAGGTTTCATTCAGAATTATTTCGGGCAGCCCCTCGCGCTGATCGTTGTGTGCGCAATCTTCGTTCCGATTTACCAGCGGCTGAAAGTTTACACGGCGTATCAGTACCTCGGCCAGCGTTTCGATCGCAAGACGCAACTGCTCGGCGCATTCCTGTTTCTCGTGCAGCGAGGCCTCGCTGCTGGGATCACCATCTACGCGCCGGCCATTGTCCTGTCCGCGTTGCTCGGGTGGCGGTTGAATCTGACGATCTGGGTCGCGGGCGGACTCGTTATGATCTACACGGTCTTCGGTGGGACCAAGATTGTAAGCATCACGCAACGCTACCAGATGATCGTCATTCTCGTCGGGATGGCGATTGCATTTGCGGTCGCGATTTACAGGCTCTCGCCCGATTTATCATTCCAGAACACGCTGTCGGTCGCGGGTAAAATGGGCAAACTCGAGGCCGTCAGTTTCTCGGTCGATCCGCACAAGCGCTATACATTTTGGTCGGGCGTGATCGGCGGGTTTTTCCTAGCGCTTTCTTATTTCGGAGCGGACCAGTCACAGGTTCAACGATATCTTGCAGGGAGCTCGCTCAAAGAGAGTCGTCTGGGCCTGCTCTTCAACGCCGTGGTTAAAGTGCCGATGCAATTTTGCATTCTGCTGCTCGGCGTGATTGTTCTCATGTTTTATCAATTCGAAAAACCACCGGTTTATTTCAATCAACCGGCCTACCAACGTGCAGCGGAAAATGGTTACGCGCCGCAGCTAGCCGCGCTGCAAGCGCAATTCGATGACGTTTTTGCGCAAAAACGTGCTGCTATTCGCGCTGTTTCAAGTGCGTCGCCGGACCAGCGCGATCCGGCGATGGCGAGGTTGCATGAACTTGAGATAGCGGCGCGTGATTTGCGCGATCGAACCAAGGCAGTTCTCGTGCAAGCAGGCGTGGATCCGAAGAGCAAGGAATCGGATTACGTGTTTATCACGTTTATTCTTCAACAGATGCCGCATGGGGTTGTCGGATTACTCATCGCAGTAATTTTGTGCGCAACCATGTCGGCAACTGCAGCAGCTCTGAATGCTCTCGGTACTACCACAGCAGTCGATTTTTATCGGCCGTTGATTCGCCCGAACGCGAGCGATCATCATTACGTGATTGCGGCGAAAGCACTGACGGCTGCGTGGGGTTTTGTGGCCATAGCAGTCGCTTCATTTGCCAGCTTGGTCGAAAATCTTATAGAAGCAGGGAACATTCTGGGCTCCATATTCTATGGCAGCATCCTCGGTCTGTTTCTCGCAGCTTTTTTTATTCGTCGCCTGACAGGGTCAGCGGTTTTTTTCGCCGCAGTCATTGCCCAGGCACTCGTGTTCGTCCTGTTCGCCCTGACGAATATCGGTTACCTCTGGTACAATTTTATTGGATGCGCCGCTGTACTAATCCTGGCGCCGGTCCTGCAGCAAACCATCTTTCGCAATACTGAAGCTCCCGCCGGGGTATGAAGGTTCTTTGGAGCGATGCATCACCCGATTATTTGTTTCGGCCAGCAACCGTGCGGATTTTTTCCGAAGCGATTCTTGCTCGCTAAGATTCTGACGGCCCGCCGGCTGCAAAAGGAGATCGGCGGAGAAATCGTCTTTTTCTGTCACGACAGCGATCATGATCCGCGCGAGACGATTACAATTCTGCGCGAGCAACGCGTCGAACACTTCAAAGAGACGAGAGATACAAATGTCGCCGACTTCTGTCTCGAGATGTACAGGCGAATGGGGTTGTTAAAAGGCGTGCGGGTGGAGCGATCGAGTGCACCGGAGTTCAGGGCGCGTGCTGCGGCGGTGTCAGACTATTTCGTCGATCAGCGCTATGAAGGAGAGATCGTTCGCGCACGTTATCGCGACGGGAAATTGTTGCTTCACAAAGGAGGAGATCGGTTTTTAGAGATTCCCGGAGCAGAATTTGGGCCGGAGCAAATCAGCCCGACCCGCGACACGCGTTTTCGCTGGATGCAATCAGTGATTCGCTGCACGCATTATGTCGCCGGTGCGAGCGAGCAGCACTACATCGACACGGCGGATGCTCCCGACGTGAAATTCATCAAGCGCGATGAAATCTCCGATTCCGGCAAATCGTATACGGAGCTGTGATGAAATCGGACCCGCTCAAAATTGGGATCGCGTGTTTTCCGTTGATTGGTGGGAGTGGGATTCTGGCCACGGCCCTCGGGTCAGAACTGGCGCGGCGCGGTCATGAAGTTTATTTTTTCAGTTATTCGCAGCCAGTGCGGCTCGATCTGCCGCAGGACAACCTTCATTTCCATCGAGTCGAAGTTGCGGACAACGCTTTGTTTCCATGTCCCGACTACACTCTGCCGCTTGCAGTGAAAATGGCGGAAGTGGCGCGTTCGCAGCAGCTCAATCTTTTTCATGTTCACTACGCGGTGCCGCACGCATTGGCGGCGTGTTTAGCCTCGCAGATCGTAGGTCCGTCAGCTCCGCGCATCGTCACAACTTTGCACGGAAGCGATATGACTCTGCTGGGGCAGGATCCCGATTACCGCACCGCCATCGAGCATGCTCTCGTGCATTCTGATGCGGTGACGGCAGTTTCAGAGAGTCTTCGAAATCGAACGCAGGAAACCTTTCATTTGAAACGACCGATTGAAGTGATTCCGAATTTCTTCACTCCCAACAAACCGAAGAGAAATCGCGACGAAGTTCGACGGGCCTTCGGCGTAACCGACAAATTTCTTGTGCTACACATGTCGAATCTACGACCCGTCAAACGCATCGATCTACTATTGCGCACGATTGCTATGTCGAAAAACCGGGCGCGCCTTCGATTATTTATTTTAGCAGGCGGGCCTTTTGATCCTTACGAACCGCTGCTCGATGAATTGGGGCTTCGCGACTGTGTCATCGTTCACCAAAACAGAGCTGTCGTGGAAGAGTATTTGGAAGCTGCGGATGCGGGTCTCTACACATCCGAATATGAAAGCTTCGGTCTGAGCATTCTTGAAACGGCATTTTACGGTAAACCTGTCGTTGCTTTCCGTGTCGGCGGCATTCCCGAAGTCTTAGGAGACTCTTCTCCTTTGTATCCTTTCGGCGATGTAACGGCAGCGGCGGCGGCGTTGGACGCATTGATTGAATCTCCGAATTTGGCGCGAGAACTGGGTGAACGGAGTCGCAAACGCGCGCTGGAACGATTCTCAGCAGATCACATTGTTCCTCAGTATGAACGGCTGTATCGCCGTATAGTTCCCAGACGATAGGTGCGCCGCAGATGAAATGCACCGTGCAGGAATCGAACCTGCAACCCAGTGATTAAGAGTCACTTGCTCTGCCAATTGAGCTAACGGTGCAAATGGCTATTTCCCAGATAAATACTGTACAAGCGTACACTTTCGTGCGGACAAAATCCGTAGCAGATTCCGTAGCATAATCAACACGAGCAGCCAGACGCTTTTTATTAAAGGGTATTTCGGATCGAGTAGTTTGCTTTGGCAACGGAATTCGAAATAGCGATTCGGGGTCTGCACATTAACGCAACTGACTTTGAATTAGCGGATCGCTACGAGGATTGCTCTGCTGACAAGTGATTTAAGATCAGATGATTCTGTTTTCGTTTTCTCTGCCGATACGACAGAACGTTACCGTCTGCCCCGCAGACTATTGACCGTAGAACAATCTCCCACGCCCCAACGGATATTGAGTTCGTGGAATTTCTTCTCGATTAGCTGATAGCTGACAATCACTTATTGGATAGAGGGTCGTGGCGACACCGAGCGCGCGCGTCCAACTGCTAAAGTAAAGAGTCACTCCAGTCCATGGGCGACGCGACTCACCAACTCAAATTGGGTCTAGGGGGACGGCAAGGGGAAAAATGTCATGCCTGTCTCCACCGCTGAGTACAACCCGTTTGGTTGGCGCGCCTGGTTGAATAACACGACGATTACACTTGAGATGCAGAACGTGTTAGACGCAGAACCCGCCGTTCGTGGCCGGCAGCTTCGAGGACGGCTACGATGAATCGCTTGCCACGATCAAAGGGCGGGTTCTGGTATGTCCAGCTAAAGAAACGATTCTAGGAAACGTGATTGACTGCCTTTCTTAGCGCTAGCGTCTGGCGAGCAATTCCGGGACGAAGTGCAGAGACGCTATCCTTACCCGCCGGAAATTTTGTGGGTTAGGGACAACTGCTACCGCTCACCCTAATTCAGTGTTGAACGTTGGATGCCTGCCTCGCCGTAGCGTTGCACTGCGGCGACTTTACTGTGCTCTAAAGCCATGGACCGTGCCGCTGACATCTACGTAGAAGCCCACGAACTGGCCGCGAGCGTTGATCCCAAAGGCATCGGTTTCTATGGCGCCCGGGACATCGATCGTGGTGAAGGTCCCCTTGTCCAGCAGAAAGCCATGCTCCGTGCCGCGGACATCGATGTAGGCGCCCACGATCTGGCCGCGAGCATTGGTTGCGGCGGCAAAGGTTTGCATGGCTCCCGGGGGATCGATGGTGGTGAAGGTAAATGCGGAGGCGCCTGATGGAATAGCTACGAGAGTGAGGACGAACGCGCCTACAAAGAACGCCCCGCCCAGCATGGAGCAAACACGTTGGGCGAACATAGTCATCTGTCTCATGATTTGACTCCTTTCTGACTCCGAATGGTTATTTGCCAAACTACTTTGCTCAGCGTTGCTCATGAATGTGATGTTTCGATTTTTCATAACTAATTTTCCTTTCCTTGTTTTCGCTTTCTTTGTGATGGAGGAAGAGTCTTACGGATTATTGAGAACTACCTGCGGCCTAGTTTTGCCCACCTCAATCTGGGCGCTGACCTTCTGGATTTGTGCGGCCTGCTCTTTGAGCTGCGCCGTGAGAAGCTCCATTCCTTTCTGTTGCTGGCCGACGGTTGATTTGAGTTGTCCGACAGTAACTTCTTGCTCGGCAACTTTGCGCTGCTCTTTTAGAAACGCGCGGTGTTCTTTGAGGAACTCGTTGAGCAACATCACGTTCACCGCTTCGTAGCGCACGGTCAAGGGTTCGCCTTTGTTGTCGCGCACGATCAGATTCGGATTCACCGCGGCCACTTCCTCGGCGATCAGACCAAAGCACGGCGTGTTCGTCTTATCGCTATTGTAGTGGAAGGTCACTGGCTTGAGCGCCAGAACGGCTTCGCTGGCCTTGTCCATTACTTTAATGTCGTGCTTGAAGCGACGCGATGAGACCTGGTAGCCCAACTTGTTAGTGGAGTCGACAAATACAGTCATGCCGCTGAGGGAAGTCTGCTGACCGTAGATGCCGCCGATATAGCAAAATGAGCCATTTAGCGTATTAGGCAGATTGTCACCGATCCGGATCGTGTTCGTTTCGGCACCAATCCCGGACACGAACGCACCAATATCAATATTGCCGCTACCAGTCGTGATGTTACTCCCAGCGTTACGGCCGAGGGCCGTGTTCTGATTGCCGTGCTGGTTACCAAAAAGCGCAGCGTTACCGTCGGCCACGTTGTAGTTGCCGTCTATATTGTTATAGAGCGCGTAATCACCGCTGGCCGTGTTATCGTGGCCGATGGTGTTGCTATACAACGCAGCGTAACCGTTGGCCGTGTTGGCGTCGCCGCTGTTGTTGTGAAAGAGTGCACTGTCACCAGTGGCCGTGTTGGCGTCGCCAGCATTGAGGTAGAGACTATTAGTGCCGACGGCTGTGTTGCTCGAGCCCGTCGCATTATAACGCAGCGCGTTAACCCCGTAAGCCGTGTTGCGGCCGCCGGTCATATCGGTATAGAGCGCGTTCAGACCAACAGCCGTGTTGTACGGCCCGCTGGTGAGGCTGAACAATGCGTTAGCTCCCTCAGCGGTGTTGCCTGTGCCATAGGCGGGCGGACCATAGGCGCCATCTGGCGCCGGACTGACCGCCTGCGCTTTTGGCAAAAGCCCAAAGCAGGCGAGCACTAACAGAATCGTTGTGAACAGGATGTTTCGATTTTTCATAAACTTAATTTTCTTTCATTGTTTTGGCCTTCTTTGATTTCTCACCGTGAGAACTCATTTCCAGCCATTCACAGATGTACTGCAGGAAATCCGGCGCGAGGTTACGCGGAAAGTTTGGAAGTTATGAAAACCACGGATTACGCAGATAGCGCGGATAAGGGAAGCGACAAGAACAGAAGAAACCGCCTATGCGCAGATGAAGGTTCTAAGCAGAAGATAACTTCGAAAGCTTTCGCGAGCAGGCGAAGGAAACAAAGATTCTGTTCTGCCGGAGATTAAAACCTTCGTTACCTTTTGTTAAAAAGGTCCTCTTGGGCGCGACCGGCGGTCGGTTGCAAACTATTTCGGAGTCGCGCTCTACCTCACATCGGGCGGTAGGACTTGGTTGGCGAGCTTTTCGAAACGCGGATCATTCCGAAGCGGATCGAACATTGGATCGAGCCGGAGCAGCGCAGGAGTGAGCGGCAGCGTATATGGTATCGAGAGTAGTTTTCGTAAAGCGGCGATGGCGCGGTCGGGTTCCCCCGTGCGCGCCGCCACCAGGGCGAGGGTCTCGATCGCCAAGGGACCATTCACGGCGTCCTTCTCGATCGGGTTCACGGCCATGGCCCGTTCGGCCAGTCTGAATGCGGCGGCTTTGTCACCAAGGCCCATATGGGTCAGTGCGAGATCGCCAATCAGGCTATAATTTTCCGGCTGTTCTTTAAGGAAAGGTTCAAGTTCGGTACGCGCCTGTCGCCAACTTTCCTGGGCGGCGGCATGGTTGCCCGCGACTTCTTGGGCCCAGCCTAACCAAAAGCGCAGTTCGCCATTGATGTAACCCAACGCTGGGTCAGGCTTGCCAAGTATTTCCTTTAGCCGAGGGATGATTTGTGCAGGCTGGCGCTCCAGGATCGCCTGCTGAACTTGTGTTGCCAAGGCGAAGGAGTCGTCGGCGTTCGGATGGAGCGGAGCGAGAAGCGCCGAGGCGCGCGGCAGATCGCCCTCGGCTTGTGCAATACGCGCCTTTCTCGCGAGGGTGTCCACGTCGTCCGGTGTAATATCGAGAACCTGATCAAGCTTTCGCAGCGCTTCTGGGAAACGACGAAGGTCGACATAGGAAATCGCATGTTGGCTGAGTAGCAAAACGTTGCGCGGGTCGAGCCGCTCGGCTTCGTTGAAGTAGGTCTCGTTCCTGTCCCACTGGCCTCGCCTCCGCGCGACATAGGCCAGCGACTCGGAAATCCGGCTGCTATTTGGCAGGAGCTGACGTGCTTGCTCAAAATAACGCACCGCGGTGTCGTAATCCTTTAGGCAGGCGTAGTTGTAAAATCCCTTGGCCAAGATGGCCTCGCCGAGATTGGGCTGAAGCGTTAGGGCGGTTTCGGCTGCCTGCCGTACCTCTTCACGCAGAGCCACCGTTGGTTGAAGAGTCAGTGTGCGGTAGCCGCGTGCTTCCACGAATGACAGCAGCGCCCAACTAAGGGCAAACTTCGGGTCCAACCGCACCGCTTCTCTCAGATATTTCTGTGCGCCAAGGGCGTTGGCGGATGTGATGGTCGGCTTCAGGCTATAAGCCAGGCCGCGCAGGTAGGCATCGTAAGCCTCAACATTGTCTGTCGGTCTGGCGGCGATAACTTGTTCTTCCTGCCCGGTGAGCTTTGCTTGTAACTGATCCGCGATTGCTTTCGCCACCTCGCTCTCGACCGAAAAAATGTCGGTCAGTTTGCGGTCGAACGTATCGGCCCACAGATGGGAATCATTGGCTGCTTTGATCAGTTGCACGTTCACTCGCACGTCGTCGCCGCTCTCTTGCACGCTTCCTTCCACGATGTTCGCCACTCCAAGTTGCCTGGCGATCTCGGGCAGGTTTTCCGGCGCGCTTTTGTAATGCTGCGTGGATGTGCGCGAGATCACCTTCAGATCGGCGATCTTCGATAAGCGCGTTAGGATCTCGTCCTGGATGCCTTCAGCAAAGTAAGCGTTCGCTTTGTCTTCGCTCCGGTTTTCGAAGGGTAAGACGGCAATGCTCTTTTCCGGGATTGCCGTTGGGCGGATTGACTCACCATTCTGAACGATCACACCCACCACCGCAGCCAAGGCTGCCAATGATAAGATCAGCGCCGCAGTCATTGGATTGCGTCGCACCCATTTTCTTCCTCGAGTCAAAAGACCAGTGCGGCGCGCCCGAATTGGTTCGTGCTTTAGCCAGTGTTCCAAATCTTCCGCAAGGGCAAGCGCAGACGAGTAACGGCGCTTTGGGTCTTTCTCCAGACACTTCAAGCAAATTGTGTTGAGATCGCGATCTATCTTAGGGTTTAACAGGCGCGGCTGCCGTGGCTCAG
>WNGE01006231.1_pt1 | contig 13911 bp, 14 predicted proteins | sample 5400651 | NCBI WGS metagenome assembly WNGE01 (sample SAMN13153370, study PRJNA577476) | soil metagenome | isolation source: 60 cm soil or saprolite under grassland replicate 2 | place: USA:California | collected 2016-06-15 | reverse complement strand
ATGCGCGCAAGGGCTCCGCGGGTCGTGACCGTCGCGGGATCTATGTTCGCCAGGATGCGCCCGAGCGCCGGTGCGTTCGCCTTGGCATGCGCGAGCTGGCCAGGCAACGCTGCAAGCAGCGCGCGCTCGCGCAATTCGGGGTCGCGCGTTTCTAGGGTGTCGAAGTACTCGGGCATGAAGCATGTCATTCCCGCGAACGCGGGAATCCAGTGTCGTTCTACATTGCTCGAGAGACGCTGGGTCCCCGCCTGCGCGGGGACGACGACCCTATCATGCCAACCACCGTTTCCGGCGACGATAGTGCTTCACGTCGCGAAAACTCTTCCGGCCCGCGGTCGACAGCCCGAGGTAGAACTCCTTCACGTCCTCGTTCTGCGCCAGGTCCTTCGCGGCGCCGTCCATCACGACGCGACCGTTCTCCAGGATGTAGCCATAGTCGGCGAAGCGCAATGCGACCATCGTGTTCTGCTCGGCCAGCAGGAACGAAACGCGCTCCTTCTTGTTCAAGTTGCCGACGATCTCGAAGATCTCCTCGACCAGTTGCGGCGCGAGCCCCATCGACGGCTCGTCCAGCAGGATCATTTTCGGACGCGCCCGTCCAGCAGGATCATTTTCGGACGCGCCATCAGCGCCCGCCCGATCGCCGTCATCTGCTGCTCGCCGCCCGACGTGTAGCCCGACTGGCTCGTGCGCCGCTCCTTGAGCCGCGGAAAGTACGTGTACACGAGCTCGAGATCGCGCTTCAGGTCGGCGCGACCGATGCTCCGCGTGAAGGCGCCGGTCAGGAGATTCTCCTCGACGGTGAGATGCTGGAAGCAATGCCGGCCTTCCATCACCTGGCAGATCCCCATCCGCACGAGCTCATTGGGCGTCAACCGGTCGACGCGCTTGCCCATGAATTCGATCGTGCCCTTGGTGACGTCGCCGCGCTCGGCGCGCAACAGGTTGGAAATCGCCTTCAGCGTCGTCGTCTTGCCCGCGCCGTTGGCACCGAGCAGCGCGACGATCCGGCCCTCCTTGACATCGAGCGAGACGCCTTTGAGCACGAGGATCACGTGATCGTAGATGACCTCGATGTTGTTCACGGCAAGATACGCCGCGGCGGCCGGCGCCGCCGTGGCGCCGGCCGTCGGTGCAGGAGCCTTCATCGGCTCATGCGTCGAGCTTTGCGGAAAACTGCATGGCGGCTCGCTCGTTCAGCATCACATTTCCTTGCCGCAGTCGCGCGGGGTGATGTTCTTTTCCTTCGCGTAGGCGGCCGCCGACTGCTCGATCATCGGCCGCAGGAGCTCGCGGTCGGGTTGGATCCAGTCGGTGATGACCTTCCATTTCTCGCCGTCCCACTGCTGGAACTTGACCGCGCCGCCGCCCTCGTGATCGGCACACGTCACCTTGACCGGCTGCATGAACCCGATCGCACCCAACTCCTTCAACCGCGCTTCGGTGATGTTGAGATGCTCGATCCCCCAGCGCACCTGGTCGGCGGTCATCACCTTGCCCTTGCCGTATTTCGCCTGCGCGGTGCGGATCGATTCGACGGTGACGATCCCGAACACGACGCCGCGGTTGTAGTAGATCGATCCCATGCGCGTCTTGTCGTCGAGATTGCCCTTCCCCTTTGCGTAGACATACTTCTCGATTTCCTGGATCACCGGGTAGTTGGTGCCGGCGACGTTGAAGCCGGCGGCGATGTAGCCCTTGGCGGCGGCTCCGGCGGGAATCGTGTCTTCCTCGGCACCCGACCACCAGACGCCGATCATGTGATCGCGCGGGAAGCCGACCTTCGCCGCGGCTTTGAGCGCCGTCGGATTCATCACGCCCCAGCCGCGGAGGATCACCCAGTCGGGCTTGATCTGGCGAATCTGCAGCCATTGCGCGCCCTGCTCGTTCCCCGGCAACGCAACCGGAATGTGCGTGATCTCGAAGCCGTACTTCTTCGCCTGCGCGTCGAGCACCGGGATCGTCTCCTTGCCATAGGCCGAGTCGTGATAGAGGTTCACGATCTTCTTGCCCTTGAGCTTGTCCATCCCGCCTTCCTTCATCCCGATGAACTTGATCTTGGCGGTGTTCTGGCTCCAGTAGTTCGTGAGCAGCGGGAACACATACGGGAATACCGTGCCGTCGGTGGCGTCGGTGCGGCCGTAGCCAATCGAGATGACCGGGATCTTGTCGGCGGTCGCCTTGTCGATCAGCGAGTACGTGATGCCGGTCGACAGCGGCATCACCAGTGACGCCCCGGTGCCCTTCTTCTTCAGGCGTTCGTAGCATTCGACGCCGCGGGCGTTGTTGTACTCGGTCTCGCACTCTTCCCACGTGAACTTGACGCCGTTGACGCCGCCGTCGCGGGTGTTGACGAGATTCAGATAGTCGATGTAGCCGCCGAAGATTCCGGTACCGCCGGCCGCATACGGACCGACGCGATACGAAAGCATCGGCACGAACTGCTCGTTCTGCGCCATTGCGGCGGTCGCGACCGCGGCGAGCGCCAGCGCGACCAGGGTCGAGTAAACGTGCTTCATGGTGCTCCTCCTAAGAAAAACGAAACGGCAAAACTTGTACAGGATTGGCGAGAGCCGAAGCCATGTCAATGCGGTGGCTCAAGAAAACAGCGAATTCGGCAGCGGGCTTCCGACCGCTCATATTGCACTGCAGCATCAGTGGGGGAACGGCCACAGCCGGAGCTTTTCCTTGCCGATCTGCCAGAGCCGGGCGAGGCCGTGCGGCTCGACGGCGAGGAAGAAGATGATGAGCGCGCCGAAGACGATCACCTCGAGGTTCGACATGAGCCCCGAGGGCAGCGTGATGCCGAGCACGCTTTCGAGCGGGTGCGCGACGCTGTTGAGGAAGATCGGCAGCAGCGTGATGAAGGCGGCACCCATGAACGATCCGAGGATGCTGCCGACGCCGCCGATGATGACCATGAACAGAATCTTGAATGAGAGGTCGAGGTTGAATGCTTCCGGCTCGACGGTGCCGAGATACGTATACGCGTAAAGCGCTCCGGCAACGCCGCAGTAGAACGAGCTGATAGCGAACGCGAGCAGCTTGGTGCGCATCATCCGGATGCCGATCACCTCGGCGGCGAGGTCCATGTCGCGGACCGCCATGAACATCCGGCCGGTTTCGCTGCGCATCAGGTTCTTCGCCAGCACCGCCAGCACGCCCACGATGCACAGCGTCAGCATGTACTTGCCGGCCGGCGTGTCGAAGACATAGCCCAGGATGGCCACCTTCTGCGCAGTGATGACCCCGGACGCGCTGTGGTTCGTGAACCAGCCGATCCGCTGCAGCGCCCACAGCACGAAGAACTGGCAGGCGAGGGTCGCCACCGCCAGATAGAAGCCCTTGATCCGCAGCGACGGCAGACCGAACACGATGCCGACGGCCGCCGCGCACAGCCCGGCGAGCGCGAACGAGACCAGCGTCGGCAGCCACGGCACGCGCAGCTCGAAGTTGTACGCCATGAACGCCCCCGCCGCCATGAACGCCGCGGTGCCGAGCGATAGCTGGCCCGCGTAGCCGGTAAGGATGTTCAATCCCAGCGTGGCGAGCGCGAAGATGAGAAACGGCGTGAAGATCGCGGAGAGCCAGTATTCGTTTCCGAGCAGCGGCACGGCGACGAACGCGACCACGAACATGATCGCGACGGCGATGCGGTCCTGGCGGATCGGGAAGACCTGCTGGTCCGCCGCATAAGTGCTCTTGAACTGGCCGGCTTCGCGGTAGAGCATCGGCTAGACCCTTTCGATCCGCTTTTCGCCGAACAGGCCCTCGGGCCGCACCAGCAGGAACGCGAGCGCCAGCACGTACGGGAACCAGGACTCGAGACCGCCGCCGACATAGGGTCCGAGATAGACTTCGGCCAGCTTTTCCGACGCACCGATGATGAGGCCGCCGACGATAGCGCCGGCGACGGACTCGAAGCCGCCCAGAATTAGCACCGGCAGGGCTTTCAGCGCGATGAACGTGAGCGCGTACTGGATGCCATTGCGCGCGCCCCACATGAGCCCCGCGACCAGCGCGACAAAACCTGCGACCGTCCACACGATCGCCCAGATCTGTCGCAGCGGAATGCCGACGGCGAGCGCCGCCTGATGGTCATCGGCGACCGCGCGCAACGCGCGGCCGATGCGCGTCGTCTGGAAGAACACCGCGAGCACCGCGACAAGAACCCCGGCCACACCCGCCGCGAAGATGTCGAACTGGCTGATGTTGATGTTGGCCGTCTCGGAGAGCCATTGCATCGGCTCGTCGGGGATCCCGAGCTCCAGACCATGCGGCTGCGAGCCCCAGGCGAGTTGCGCGACACCTTCCAGCACGAAGGTGAGACCGATCGTCGCCATGAACAGCGTGATCTGCGGCTGGTTCACGAGCGGCCGCAGCACCAGGCGCTCGATCGCGATGCCAAGCACGACCATGACCGCAAGCGTGATCGCGAGCGCAAACCAGAAGTTCACGCCGCGCTCGGTGAGCGACACGAACGTGAGCGCGGCAAAGAACACCATCGCGCCTTGCGCGAAGTTGAACACGCCCGACGCCTTGTAGATCAGCACGAATCCTAGGGCGACCAGCGAATACATCACGCCAGCGAGCAGCCCGCCCATCAGCACTTCGAGGAAGAATTGCCAGTTCATGCTCAATGCGCGCCCAGGTAGGCGCGGATCACGACCGGATCGGCCTTGACTTCGCCGGGCGTCCCTTCGGCGATCTTCGCGCCGTGGTCCATCACGACCACATAATGCGAGATGTCCATCACCACGCCCATGTCGTGCTCGATCAGGATGATCGTCGTACCCCAGTGTTCGTTGACGTCGAGGATGAAGCGCACCATATCCTCTTTTTCCTCGACATTCATTCCCGCCATCGGCTCGTCGAGCAGCAGCACCTTGGGCTCCATCGCCAATGCCCGGGCGAGCTCGACGCGCTTCTGCAGTCCGTACGGCAACCGTCCGACCGGCGTCTTGCGGATCGCCTGGATCTCGAGGAAGTCGATGATCTTCTCGACCTCTTCGCGGTGCGCGATCTCCTCCTTTTGCGCGAAACCCCAGTACAGCGCATCGGTGAGGAAGTTGCCTTTCATCTTGAGCGAGCGCCCGGTCATGATGTTGTCGAGCGTCGTCATCCCCTTGAAGAGTGCGATGTTCTGGAACGTGCGCGCGAAGCCCAGCCGCGCGACGGCGTGCGCGGGCAGGTGCGTCCGATCCTTACCCTCGAAAAAGATCTGCCCGTGCGACGGTCGATAGAAGCCGCTGATGACGTTCAGCATCGAGCTCTTGCCGGCGCCATTCGGCCCGATGATCGACGAAATCTCGCCGCGGTTGACGCCGAAGCCCACGTTCGCGATCGCGCGGACGCCGCCGAAGGAGAGCTGGATGCCCTCGACTTCCAATATCGGCTTGGCGCCCGTCTGCGCCGCGGCGATCGTGCCAGTCTCGCCCAAAAGCTCATGCCGCTTGCGCATTTCCCCGAGAGCGAGGAGCGCAGCATCGCGGGAGTCGTAGATGTTGGCGCGGAACGCCTCGCTCCGTGCCCGCTCGCGGATCGTCTCCCGCGCGGTCGCGCTGGTTCCCACGCGCGCCGTGCCCAATCCAAAATTGACATTGGTGTGTTTGCCACGCGCCGCGAACCGGTCCCACACCTCGGGCTTGATTACGCAATCGGTGTAGATGACGAGGAAGTACCAGCGCTTGCCGGTCGCCGCGAGGCGGCGATCCGCCTCGTCGTAGAACGCATCGACGTCGGCCTCGGTGGCGAAGGTGAGCCCCGAGAAATCGGCCTCCATTGTCCCGATGTCCTCATGCAGGATCACCCGGTCCGCCATTGTCCGCTCGGTCATGAGGTGTTCGACGTCGCCCTGGTTGCCGAAAAGGTCGTCGCCTGTGCCGGGAAAGCGCGTCAGGCCGCCCTGGCGAGCGGTCCGTAGACCTTCGCGTCGCGAATTGCGAGGTCGGCGCTGATCGCGCCGGTGCGGCCGTCTTCGAATTTCACCTGCGTCTCGATATGCTGGACGCTGCGGTTGCTGTAGAGCGCGTCGATCAGCACAGCGTACTTTTCGGCGACGAAGCCGCGTCGCACCTTGCGCGTGCGCGTGAGCTCGTCATCGTCGGGATCGAGCTCCTTGTGCAGGATCAGGAAGCGATGGATCTGCGAGGCTGCCAGCGAGCCTTCGTTGGCGAGCTCCGCATTGACCTTCTCGACGCACTCGCGGATGAGCTCGCAGACCTCGGGCTTTTGGGCGAGGTCGGTATAGCCCGAGTAGGCAATGCCGCGGCGCTCCGCCCAGTTGCCGACCGAGCCCATGTCGATGTTGATGAACGCGCAGACCATGTCGCGTGCGTTGCCGAAGGCGACGGCTTCCTTGATGTGCGGAAAGAACTTGAGCTTGTTCTCGATGTAGTTGGGGGCGTACATCGCGCCGTTGGCGAGCTTGCCGACGTCCTTCGCGCGGTCGATGATCTTCAGGTGCCCGTCGGTATCGAAGATGCCGGCGTCGCCCGTGCGGAAGAACCCGTCGGCATCCATCGACTCGGCGGTCGCGTCGGGGCGCTTGTAGTATTCCTTCAACAGGCACAGGCCGCGCACCAGCACTTCGCCGTTCCCGGCGATCTTGACCTCGACACCCGGGATCGGCTTGCCGACGCTGTCGAACTTGATTTCACCGTCGGGCTGCAGGCAGACGGCAGCGCACGTTTCCGTCGACCCGTAGAGCTGCTTCAGGTTGATGCCGATCGACCGATAAAAGCGGAACAGGTCGGGGCCGATCGCCGCGCCGGCGGTGTAGGCGACGCGAATGCGGCTCATCCCGAGCACGTTGCGCAGCGGTCCGTAGATCAGCACGTTGCCGATTGCATAGCGCAGCCGCTCGCCGATGGGCACCGGCCGGCCATCGAGCATCTCCGCCCCGCAACGCTTCGCGACACCCATGAAATAGTGGAAGAGCCCGCGCTTGACGGCGCTCGCGTCCTCCATCCGGATCATCAATTGCGTGAGCAGGTTCTCGAACACCCGCGGCGGCGCGAAATAATACGTCGGCCCGATCTCGCGCAGGTCCGTCATCACCGTGTCGCCGGATTCCGGGCAGTTGATCGTGAACCCGGCGACCATCGCCTGCGCGTAGCTGAACAGATGATCGCCGACCCATGCCATCGGCAGATACGACAGGATGTCCTCGTCGGCGGTCAAGTGGTCGAATTCGACGCCGCTCCGCGCAGCGTCGATGAACGAGCGGTGCGTCTGGCACACACCTTTCGGCTTGCCCGTCGTTCCCGACGTGTAGAGCATCACCGAGACGTCGTCGCCCTTGCCCTTCGCCACTTCCTCGTCGTAGAAACCCGGATGCGCGCGGTCGTACTCGCGGCCGATCGCCTGCAGCTGGTCGAAGCTCTGCACGTCCTTGTAGTTGCGCAGTCCGCGCGGGTCATCGTAGTAGATATGCGCAAGCGTCGGAACCTGAGGCGTTGCCTCCAGCATCTTGTCGACCTGCTCCTGGTCCTCGACGACGGCGTAGACAATCTCCGCATCGTTCAGCACGAATACGAATTCCGCGGCCGGTGCATCCTGGTACATCGGCACGGCAATGCCGCCCAACGCCTGCGCCGCGGCCATCGACCAGTAAAGTCGCGGGCGGTTGTCGCCGATGATGGCGAGGTGCATGCCGCGCCCGAATCCCTGCGCGGCCAGTCCGCATGCGAGGGCGCGCACTTCGTCCGCGACGTCCCGCCACGTCCAGGTCTGCCAGATGCCCAGATCCTTTTCGCGCACGGCAGGACGCTCCCCGCGCACCTGCGCGTGATGCAGCAACAGGCGGGGGAACGTATCCGGTCCCGATGGGGCGGACGGAGCTGACACCGATTGACTCCTCCAGGGGGTGGCCGGCTTCGAAACCGGCGCCCGGTCCCGGCTTTCTCCGCGCCGGGCTTCTCGATTCGATTCTAGCAGGCTGGTGCGGGAATGGTGGCCGCCTGCGCCGGGAAGCTGTCATCCACAGGACAATCGTCGCCGACTCCCGCCGCGCCCGCGCCGAGACCGCGCGCGACAGCTATCCTGGCCTTGCAACGCTCATGTTTTACTCTGCGTGTAGTCGTAGAAACCGCGGCCCGTCTTGCGCCCGAGGTTACCCGCGGCGACCATCTCTTTCAGGCGCAGCGCGGGGCGATACTTGGGATCGTTGAAGTCGCGGTAGAACACCTCCATCACCGCGAGCATCGTGTCGAGCCCGACCAGATCGGCGAGCGCGAGCGGCCCGATCGGATGACTGCAGCCGAGCTTCATCGCGTTGTCGATCTCTTCGGCGGTGGCAAGGCCCTCCTGCAGCGCGAACACCGCTTCGTTGATCATCGGGCAGAGGATCCGGTTGACGACGAAGCCCGGGCTGTTGCGCACGACGATCGGCGTCTTGCCGAGCCGTTGCGCCAGCGCCTGCGCACTCGCGACTGTCTCGTCCGAAGTCTGCAAGCCGCGAATCAGCTCCACCAGCGCCATCATCGGCACGGGGTTGAAGAAGTGCATGCCGATGAAGCTCGCCGGCCGCGACATCATGGCGGCGAGCTTGGTGATCGAGATCGACGACGTATTCGACGCGACGATGGTCTCCGGCGCCATGATCGCGTCGACGTGTTTCAGGATCTTGTGCTTGAGCTCCTCGTTTTCGGTTGCCGCCTCGATCACGAAATCGCAGCCCTTCAGGTCGCCGTAGCCGGTCGTGCCCTTGATCCGCGCCAGCGCGGCATCCTTGTCGGCGAGCGTGATCTTCTCCTTCTTGTGCAGACGATCGAGGCTCGCGGTGACCGCTGCAAGGCCGCGCAGCACCGCGGCTTCGGCAACATCGACCATCACGACCTGCAGCCCCGCGACGGCGCACGCCTGCGCGATGCCATTGCCCATGGTTCCGGCGCCGATGACGCCGACTTTGTGGAGAGTCATGGTGAAGAGTCCTGCGTAGGGGAAGCGGTTCGCGGCGCCATTTCGAAGCGTGGCGCGGAGGGCGATGAGCGAGTAACCGCAAGTGTCCGTATTTTACGCCGCCGGCGTTCCGCTGGCGCACGCGTGGGCGCCGGCGCCTATCGCCGCACTTTCATTGCAGCCGCGGCTTTTTCAGGAAATCCATCCGGTCCGCCGAATGCACGAGGACCTTCGCAGGTGCGCCGTCGCGCGCGAGCGTAAGCCGGATCTCGGTGCCGGCGGGGCCCAGCCGCCACACCTTGCGGAAGAAATCGGCGAGGTCGACGACGCGCTCGCCGGCGACCTCGATCACGTGATCGCCCTGCTCGATTCCGGCCCGATCCGCGGGCCCGCCCTCCGCCAGTCCACTGACGACGAGGCCCTCCTGCATTTGCGCCGTGTACATCCCGAGCCACGGGCGCGGCAGTCCCGGCGGCCGTCCGCGTTGCAGAAGGTCCGGAAGCGAAGGCTCGAGCAGATCGATCGGCACGAACATGTTCGCCTTGACGGTTTCCTCGCCCGAGGGCTCCTGCACGAACAGCGATCCGATCCCGACGAGGCGCCCGTCGTCGCCGACGAGCGCGGCGCCGCTCCATTCGGGATGCGGCGGCGTGGTGAACAGCGCGTCGTCGATCAGGTATTCCCACGGTCCGGCGAACTCGCGCTTGGCAAAGACCTGGGTCTTCAGCGCATGCGCGCGCCCGCCCTGGCCGATGGCGATGACCTCGTCGCCCGGCGCCGTGGTGGCCGACGAACCGCGCGCGAGCGCCGGCCGCGAAAACGCACCGAGGGGCTGTACGAGTCCGAAGCCGGTCGCGAAATCGTAGGCGAGCGGATGGCCGGCGACGATCGTGCCGTCGTTGGCTGTCAGCCATACCGATTCGGCCTCGACGATGAGATAACCGATCGTCAGCACGAGGCCGTCGTCACGGATCACGACGCCGTTGCCGGCGCGCTCGGTGCCGAGAATCGCCGCGGTGAACGCGTCCTGGGGAATCTCGGCGCGCAACGCCACCACCGAATCGAGCACTTGGGCCAGGTCGAAGCGGACCTCGTGGGATTTGGGCTGCAGCTCGCGGGGGAAACCCCAATGGGTGGATTCGGCCATGGAAAATGGGCGGGACGGTCCGCGTCGAGCGCCTGCGCAGAACGATCATGGTACGCGAACCCGCCGGCAGGACAACGGCGCTCCGCCATTGGAAGCGACCACACCGCGCAACGGAAGTTCAGAAGCCGGCGACGGCGGCCGTCATGCGTGCGCTGTGTGTGGGAACCAACTATCCGACCGCTCCGCAAAAAATTTCCATATTGCCGTCCGCCGGCGACGTTGCCACGACGATCGCATGAGGTTCACGCCGCAGCTTTTCGAGGGGCACCGGCGCGGTGTTCGAGATCGTAAACGGCCCGCCTGCCGGCACGATGGCGCTGCTCGCAGGCGATTGCGCGAGCACGCGGTCGAGTAGCGAGAACGCGGGCTGCGCGCTCCGCTGGTCGCAGGTCCCTTCGTAGATGAACGTGTACAGATGCACAGGCCGCGACGAGACTTGCGGCGGCACGCCGCTCACTTCGATCTGCACCCGCGTTTGTGATCCCTGCGCGATCAGGAAGGCGCGCCCGATCTGGCCGGCGTTGCGCGGCGTCGCCTGGAGCATGATCGTCACGACATCGCCGCCGGCGTCGATCGTTCCCGCGGCAACTGCCAGCGCTCCGGCGGTGATCGCCCGTGCAATTCCCCGCAACGCTCTCATCGCGACACGAGATCAAGCGAGCTGCAACGGCGATCCCCGCTCAACGCCGCGCGCAGTCGCACGCATCCTCGCCCTTGTCGAGCACGATCCGCCATGTCGCCGGTGCTTCCTGCCGCCAGATCGACGTGAAGGTCCCGATGCGCTTGCCCGCCGGATCGAACACCGGGCCCGTGCTGAGCGCGAGTACGCCCGAATCGAGAACCTCCACCTGCGCCGGCTCCCAGCTGAACGGCGCGTCCTTCTTGTCGAAGAACCGTTTCCAGCCGGCAGCAATCTGCGTCTTGCCGCGCAGCGGACCGGAGCCGGAGAAGAACACCGCTTCGTCGGAGACGTAGCCCACGAATGCTGCGATATCGCGATCGGCCATCGTGCGCGCAAACGCGCGCTCGGTCGCGAAGACCTGCTGGCGCAGCGCCTCGCGGTCTGCGCCCGGGTCGAAGCGCGTCGTCGTGGCGGCGCAGCCGCAGAGCAGCGCGGCAATAGCGCACGCGAAGAGCGTTCGGACCGCGGCCATCCGAACATTCTAGCGCGGCGGGGTGGAGGCCCGGCGTCAGGCGTCGGACTTGAAGATCACGCCGAACGGTCGCGGAGCGTCCTGCAAATGACGGAAGAAGCTGACCTGGACATACTGGCTCTGCGTCTCGAACAGCTCGCGGATGCGCTCGTGCCCGTCGATGAACCGGGTTGCACGCCCATCCGACGGGCGGCGGGCCGGCACGCGCCGACGCCCGGTGACGCCGATGGTGAGCTCCGGCAATCCGGCGTCGAGGCTCATGTAGCCGCCAAAAACGGCAATCGCCTCGATTTCGTACTTGTTCTGCGTTGCGGTCCGGTTGAAGTGGCCTGCAAGATCGGCGATATGATCGAGCAGCATCTTCGCGCGTGTGCGGGGCAGCGGCTCGACGATGCGCGCCAGCGCGTACTGGCGAAACTTGTCGGTGATCCCATATTCGTAACCGTCCGGGCCCAACCGATGCAGAAGCCCGCTCTCCACCATCTCGTCGGCCAGTGCCCTGCTCGCGCTCGGCGTCACGCGAAAATCCTGCTCCAGCGCATCGAGGCGCACCGTCGCGCGGTGCGGCGGAAGCCCATGCACTCGCGAAAGCACCCGGCCCGTCGCGTCGCGCAGCTGCAGGGCATCAAGACCGAAATAGAGGCGCTTGGTCACGAGCGTCAATGCCTTCATCGGTAACCTCCGCTGACCGTCCGATCTATGACGGTAGCATAAATCGCCGAGACCTCCAAACTGCCCCGACGTGCGGCAGCCGCCGGCCGGCAAGCGTTTGCTTGGAGAGGATTTCGACGCCTCACGCCTCGCATGCCGGTAGGTGCTCGCCGCGGCCGTTGAGCGTCGTCAGCCGAGCGCCTGCTCGATGTCGCCGAGCAGGTCGTCGACGTGCTCGACGCCGACCGAGAGCCGCACGAGATCGGTAGGGCACTGCGTACCCGGGCCCTCGACGCTCGCGCGATGCTCGGCGAGGCTCTCGACCGACCCGAGCGAGGTCGCGCGCTTGAAGACCCGGAGCTTCGCGGTAAAGGACTTGGCTGCGTGTTCGCCATCCTTGAGCCGCAGCGACAGCATGCCGCCGAAACCGCCGTGCATCTGCCGCAGCGCCACGGCGTGCCCCGGGTGCGATGGCAATCCCGGATACAGGACATGCGCGAGCCGCGGATGGCCGTTGAGACGCAGCGCAATTGCGTGCGCGTTCCGCGAGGCCGCCGCGACACGCAAATGCAGCGTGCGCATTCCGCGCAGCAACAGCCAGGCCTCCATCGGCCCCAGCACTGCCCCGCTGCCTCCGCGCAAGTAACGGATGCGCTGCCACAACTCGTCGTCGCGCGCGGTCGCGAGCGCACCGGCGATCACGTCGGAATGGCCGTTCAAGTACTTGGTCGCCGAGTGCATTACGAGATTCGCACCCAGTTCGAGCGGCCGCGTCAGGAATGGCGTCGCTGCGGTGGAGTCGACGGCGACGATCGCGCCCACCTCGCGTGCGATAGCGCTCGTCGCGGCGATATCAGTGATGTCCCACGTCGGATTCGCCGGCGTCTCGATCCAGATGAGGCGCGGTCGCCGATCCCGTGTTCTTGCAGCAAGGTCGTCGATCGAGGCATTCTCGTAGAACTCGATCGCGAGTCCCCACGGTGCCGCGCATTCGAGCAACCACTTGCGAAATGCCCAGTACATGTTGCGCGGAACGAGCGCGCACGCGCCGGGTGCGAGCGCCTGAAACACCGTCGCCGCAGCCGCCTGCCCCGAGGCAAAGAGCAGGGCACCGGCCGCGCCTTCCAGCGCTGCGATCAGCGCCTCGCCCTGGTCGTAACTGGGATTGTCGGCGCGCGAATAGACACGGCCGCCAGGGAACGCGCCGTCGGCGCCGCGCTCGTAGGTCGTCGATACATAAATCGGCGGCACGATGTCGCGATAAGGATCAGCAACGCGTCCCAGGCCCTGGGCAACCAGTGATTCGGGGCGCAACGCGGGTTTATCAGCGGGCATCGCGACGTTGTCGGAACGCGAAAGATGCACTATGCCCGCAACCGCGCGCGCCGGCAATTTTCCGCTTCACAGCGCGCACGGGCTTGCGCGTGCCGTACTCCGGGCGCCGATCCCAATACACCGGCCGTACAATGATCGCTTCCCGAACGCTGCCGTCGCCAAGGAGCGCCTATGAACTCCCATCCGGCCAAGCCGCTTGTGCTGCTCGGCGCCATCGCGATCTTCGCTGCCGGCCCTTCCGTCGCCGGCAAGGCCGACGACGAAAAGGCCGTCGCCGAGCTCGACACGCAATACCAGCTCGCGGTGAAGAACAACGACGACGCGACGATGGCCCGCATCCTCGCCGACGATTTCGTGCTGGTGACCGGGCGCGGCGCGACGGCCACGAAAGCCGACCTGCTGCAGGACGCCAAATCCGCTGCCGTCGTCTACGAACATCAGGAGGACACCCAGCAACGCGTTCGCGTGTGGGGCGACACGGCCGTCGTCACGGCCCTGCTGTGGCTCAAGGGCACGCGCGCCGGCAAGCCGTTCGACTACAAGCTCTGGTTCAGCGACACTTACGTTCGCACGCAAGCGGGCTGGCGCTACGTGTTCGGACAAGCCTCGTTGCCGCTGCCTGTCGCGCCCTGAGCGCCCCGCCGCGCAACCGCCCGAACATCCGAATCAGGGAGCTCCTTTTGAAACTCTTCCACGCCGCCGCATCGCCGTTCGTACGCAAAT
>WNGE01010183.1_pt1 | contig 13912 bp, 11 predicted proteins | sample 5400651 | NCBI WGS metagenome assembly WNGE01 (sample SAMN13153370, study PRJNA577476) | soil metagenome | isolation source: 60 cm soil or saprolite under grassland replicate 2 | place: USA:California | collected 2016-06-15 | reverse complement strand
CGCGCCATGGGGCCGAGAGAACCGGCAACTGATGGCCATCCCGCGTACACGCCGCTACGACTCACGAGGCCGGCCGTGGGCCGCATTCCGGCGATGGAGTTCCAGGTCGAGGGTCGGCGGATCGATGCAAAACCTTCTTGCCCGACCGCTGCCGTGCAAAAGTTGGCTGCGACGCTAGCTCCGGAACCGCCAGAGGAGCCTCCCGCCGTTCGCTCTGGATCGTAAGGGTTTCGGGTTGAGCCGAAGAGAGAGCCATGGGTATCGCCGCCGCCGAGCTCACCCAAGGTAGCTTTCGCTAGGATGATTGCACCGGCCTTTTTGAGTTTCTCAACGACAAAGGCGTCTCGGTCGGGATAGTAATTTTTGAACAAAACCGAGCCCAGGGTTGTCGGCATGCCTTGGGCATCGGCCTGATCCTTGATGATGATCGGAATCCCGTGCAGCGGCCCGACGAAACCTGCCGCCTTGAACGACTGGTCAAGACGATCCGCCTCTTCAAGGGCGTTGGGATTTAGGGTGATGATCGCGTTGATGGCGGGGCCCTGCTTGTTATAAGTGTCGATGCGGTCGAGATATGTCTGCACCAGTTGGCGTGCCGTGAGTTGGCCAGATTTGTAGGCACTGTGAATGTCGTCGATGGTGGTTTCCAAAACATTAAAGGCCGCGACAGTAGTACTCATTGAATAACTCCTTGGTTTTTGTTGTACCGTTCTTTCGTAATCAACCACCTCTCATTATTTCATGGTCAAGCAAATGTCCAGTTCAGCGTACCCAGTAAGGCAAGCGACCCCCACGACAGCGGAATCAGCTTTACAGACAGTTTAACCGTGCTAAATTGTTAATTATGAATCAGGGAATGAAGAAAATAGGCGAGCGGCGATAATGGCTGAGACGGGCAAACGATTGTTCATCGGGATAAAGATTTCAAATTCGCTGCAGAATGAGTTGAACAGCCCTGCTCCCGGGACCGAGCGCTACTTCAAAGGTGATGATGGGGAATTTCTCCAGATTGTCAGCGTGGATGACCAAAAGCTGATTGGAAGGTACGTGAAGGATGGGTTTTCCGTCGCCGACATTGGTGATGTCAGCCGCAATGTCCGCAGCATCGTAAGACTGATTACACGCGGACATCAGATAGGGGAAGATTCCGTCCACATCTATGTGATTTAGTATCCGGGTTAGCTAAAATCCCTCATCGAACGCAGGGGACCTCTCGAAGGAGGCGCGAATGTGACGAGCCTAACAGTACTACGATTTGTCGCTGTCAGACGCCATGTACTCCCGTTCTAGTCTTTGCCAATCATCGAGACCGACGATTTGGTCGCGCTCCTTGAAAGTCGTTAGCGCCGTATCCATCGCTTCAGTTGTGCCTTCTCGTTTGAGCAAGCCGAGCGCCACTCTCATGGCGTAGATGCCGGCTCGCTGTGTTTCAGATGGGTAAATCGCGATCCGGTATCCCATTTGTTGCAGTCGGTCCACCGGCAACATGGGGGTCTTTCCGCCCTTGAAGACGTTGACTAGGAGCGGGACATTGGGTAGGGCCCGAGGGATTTCTTCCAATTCCGCTTCTGACTGTGGGGCTTCCACAAAGACAGCATCAACACCCAGTTTGGCGAAGGCTCGGCCCCTCTGGATTGCGTCGTCAAAGCCATGTACGCCGCGCGCGTCAGTGCGCGCGATAATACAAAAGTCGGGATCGGTGCGGCTGGAGAGCGCGGCTGCCAGTTTTTTTTCCATTTCAGCAAGCGGAATGACCTCTTTGCCGTCGAGATGACCGCAGCGCTTCGGGGTGATCTGATCTTCAATATGAATGGCCGCCGCGCCGGTGCGTTCGAACTCTCGAACCGTACGAACCAGATTAACCGCATTGCCATAACCCGTATCCGCATCAGCGATGACGGGTATCCGCACTGCTGAAACCACCTGGGCGGCGCGCTCGATTACTTCAGACATGGTGACCAGGCCGATATCTGGTATTCCCATGCTGCGCGCGACCGCGCCACCGCTTAAATAGGCCGCCTCGAAGCCCGCTTCCTCTACGAGACGGGCGGAAAGACCGTCGAAACAGCCCGGCGCAACCAGGAGTTTGTTCCGTTTGAGCAGCTGTTTAAGCACTTGCCTTGGATTCATCTTTTTTCTCCGGATTATTCCTATCGGGGACGATTATGCCGATTGCACGCTAAACATGTCCATGAACCGATCTACGGGAGTTGCCTGCAGGGTTGGAAGGTCCAGACACAGATCAAGGATTTTTTTGCTCCATGGCGGAGCCAAGCGCGAATTTAGACTCGCTTCAAATTTTTTTATCAACAAGGGAATACCTTCTGGGCGGCGTCGCTGGTGACCGATGGGATATTCAACGACGACTTTTTCCGTTGCCGACCCGTCTTTGAAAAAAACCTGGACGGCGTTGGCGATGGAGCGCTTCTCTGGGTCAAGATAATCCTCGGAGTAACGGGCATCCTCGATGATAATCATCTTGTCGCGCAATGCATCGATGCGCATATCGCGGGCGAATTTATCTTCGTAATGATCGGCGGTGAGCTCGCCGAAGATCAACCCCACCGCGGTCATGTACTGGATACAATGGTCGCGGTCCGCTGGATTGTGCAACGGTCCGGTCTTGTCGATGATGCGGATTGCCGACTCCTGGGTAATGATCGTAATCCTTTCAATTTGATCGAGCCGATTCTTTACCTCTTCGTGCAACTGGATAGCGCACTCCACGGCTGTCTGCGCGTGAAATTCTGCGGGAAAGGAAATTTTAAAGAGCACATTTTCCATAACGTAGGAGCCTAGGCGTCGGGGTAGACTGAACGCTCTTCCCTTGAATAGGACATCGTAGAATCCCCAAGTCTTTGCCGATAGGGCGGACGGGTAACCCATTTCGCCCTTGAACGCCATGAGCGCCAGCCGAACGCCTCGGCTGGTGGCATCACCGGCGGCCCAGGACTTGCGCGGGCCGGTGTTCGGCGCGTGACGATAGACGCGCAGGCTACCACCGTCGGTCCAGGCGTTAGCGATGGCACTGATGATTTGTTCCTTGCTTCCGCCGAGCAAAGCAGTTGCCACGGCGGCGGTGGCGACACGAACTAAGAGAACGTGGTCGAGTCCGACGCGATTGAAACTGTTTTCGAGCGCGAGGATTCCCTGGATTTCGTGTGCTTTGATCATGGCGTGAAGAACGTCGCCGATGGTGAGCGATTTCTGTTTGGTTCGGCACAGATAATCCGCTAAAGCCAAGATGCCGCCCAGATTATCCGATGGATGACCCCATTCGGCGGCGAGCCAGGTATCGTTAAAGTCGAGCCAACGAATCATAGCGCCGATGTTAAAGGCCGCGTGAACCGGTTCGAGCTGCCAATCGGTGCCTGGTACACGCGCGCCGTTGGCTAACAGCGCACCCGGAACGATGGGTCCCAGATGCTTTGCGCATTCTGGGAAGCGCAAGGCCAGCAGCGCGCAGCCTAGAGTGTCCATGAAACAGTAGCGCGCAGTGTCGATAGCTTCCTTGCTTTCCGGAACATACTTCGCCGCGTAGTCGGCGATATCCACCATAATTGGATCTGGTGCGGGACGGATATTTGAAACTGTGCTGGTCATAAGACTAACCTGCATTGTTCACATAGAAGAGTGACCGCGCAGCGAGCCTCTCCGGTCGCGGGCAATGGGGGCCTGTACTGAGGAGGTCTGCAAACTGGAGTGCTGGAGGAAGAAACGCCAGCTTATAGCTGAGCGCCCAGAAGTCAGCGTAGTTCTACGCTCTTCTGCCCGCTCGCTCCGATGCTCACTCCTCGGTCTCCAGTGGGTCGTGCCTTTTCCTCGATCCATGAATAGTCCCGGCTACCGTTTTTCAATGGGAACGTAGGACCGAGGATCAGGGCCGATGTAATCGGCATTGGGCCGGATCAAACGGTTATCCGCGCGTTGTTCGATGATGTGTGCCGCCCAGCCGGTGATACGGGCGACGACAAACAGCGGCGTAAACATAGGCGTCGGAATGCCACACAGGTGGTAGGCGCTGGCGCTGTAAAAATCGAGATTGGGGAAAAGTCTTTTTTCGCGCCGCATGACCTGCTCGATGCGCTCCGACACCGGATAAAGTTTTTCGTTCCCATGTGCTGCGGCGAGCTTCTTAGACCATGCTTTGATAACGTCGGAGCGCGGATCGGAAATTTTATAAACACGATGGCCGAAGCCCATAATCAGTTTCTTCGCGGAGATGAGCTCGAGAATGCCTTTTTCTGCTTCGTCGGGTGTGTTGAAGCGCTCGATAAGCTCCATGGCGGCTTCATTGGCCCCACCGTGCAGAGGACCCCGCAGCGCGCCGATGGCGCCGGTAACGGCGGAATAGAAATCCGGCAGGGTAGAAGTGATGGTGCGGGCGGTGAAAGTTGATGCGTTGAATTCATGCTCGGCGTAGAGAATGAGCGACACATCTATGGCGCGGCGGTGCAGCTCATCGGGCTTGTTGCCGTGCAGCAAATGAAGGAAGTGTCCGGCGGTGCTGTCGTCGTCGGTTGCCGTTTCAATCCGTTTGCCGTTCTTTTGAAAGTGGTGCCAGTAGAGAAGTATAGAGCTAAAGCAGGCAGTCAACCGATTGGCAACAGCGATCTGGTCGCGGGCAGCCCCTTCGGGCTCCAAATTCCCCAGCATCGAACAACCGGTGCGCATTACATCCATGGGGTGAGTGTCGGCAGGAATCTGTTCGAGCACCATCTTGAGCGGCGCTGGCAGTCCACGCATTGCGCGCAGCGCTTTGTTGTAATTGTTTAGTTCGGCCTGCGTCGGTAGAACACCATAGATCAGAAGATACGCGACTTCCTCAAAACTTGATTGTTCGGCGAGGTCGTAAATTGAGTAGCCGCGGTAGGTGAGCCCTTTACCTTCTTTGCCGACCGTGGCGATTGCAGTGGCTCCAGCGATGATTCCTTCGAGCCCGGCGGTCTTGTCGGTTGCCATAAATTTTCCTCCCGCTCCAGTCTGCACCGACGGCGAGGGCCAATGCAAGTATATTGTGCAGATTGTTCATAGCCAATCAACTTCGCGATCGGACGGCAAATTAATTCCGATGGCCGTCAATTGACAAAAAAGGTACACATCGGTTAAGAATCTAACCGTCCGGCCAGGCAAATCCAGCCACTGGTGCGGAATCGAGATACTCGCGATGCAGATCGCACGAACCAGAACGACACGGCTTTTCCATCTGTTCCTGATCAAACCCTCACACTACGACGACGACGGTTACGTCATCCAATGGGCTCGCTCGTCAATTCCGGCCAATACGCTGGCGGCGCTGAACGGCCTTGCGCTCGACTGCGCCGAACGACGGGTGCTCGGCGAGGATGTCGAGATGCGGGTCACGGCTTGGGACGAGACCAACACGCGGATTCGCCCCCACCGCATCATCCGGCGGATCCGTGAATCGGGCGGACATGGGCTGATTGCCTTGGTGGGCGTACAGAGCAACCAATTCCCGCGCGCGGTGGACATTGCGCGGCCGCTACGCGCCGCGGGAATTCCGGTTTGCATTGGCGGATTTCACGTCAGCGGTTGCATAGCGATGCTGCCAGAGCTGCCGCCCGAGCTACGGGACGCGATGGATCTCGGCATCACGCTCTTTGCCGGGGAGGCCGAGGGACGGCTCGAAGAACTGTTGCGCGCCGCGGATCGCGGCAAGCTCGAGCCGCTGTACAACTTCATGAACGACCTGCCGAGCCTGGAGGGCGAGCCGCCGCCTTACCTCCCAGTCGGCGTCGTGCGCCGAACGATGGGTGTGCGCACGAGCTTCGATGCCGGACGCGGCTGTCCCTTCCTGTGCAGCTTCTGTACGATCATCAATGTTCAGGGACGTAAGTCGCGTGCCCGCAGCCCCGACGATGTCGAGCGGCTGGTGCGCGCCAACGTTGCCCAGGGCGTGCACAAATTTTTCATCACAGACGACAACCTAGCGCGCAACCAGACCTGGGAGGCGATTTTCGATCGCCTGATCAAGATGCGAGAAGCGGAAGGGCTCGAAATCCATATCATTGCCCAGGTGGACACCATGGCGCACAAGATCCGTGGCTTCATTGAAAAAGCCGCGCGCGCCGGGGTCGACCGCGTATTCATAGGCTTGGAGAACATCAATCCGGAATCCCTGAAGGATGCGCGGAAGGGCCAGAACCGCATCACCGAGTATCGCGCGATGCTGCAGGCATGGCACCGCGTCGGCACGCTGACTTACGCAGGTTACATTATCGGGTTCCCGGGTGACACACCTGCGACGATCGAGCGCGATATTCAGATTATCCAGAAGGAGCTGCCGGTGGATCTGCTCGAGTTCTTTCTCCTCACACCGCTACCCGGCTCGGAAGATCACAAGAAGCTGCATCTGGCCGGCGTGCCCATGGAGCGTGATTTGAACCAATACGATCTCGTGCATGTGACCACGCGCCATGCCAGGATGTCGGACGATGAGCTGCGTGCCATCTACTACAAGGCGTGGGATATCTACTATTCTCCGGAGCACGTCGAGCGAGTGATCCGGCGAACCAAGCTCTGGAACTACGATCCGCGCAATATGATGGCCAAGCTGTTCTCATTTTACGAGGCGATTAAGCTGGAAGACGTCCACCCGCTGGAAAGCGGCCTGTTTCGGCGCAAGCATCGCCTCGATCGCCGGCCCGGGACGCTGCCCGAGAGCCCCTTGTCATTTTATCCGCGCCATGCGTGGGAGGTGCTATCGAAGCATGTCCGCTTAGCGACGATGTACTGGCGCTTTTGGCGCATCCTCAAATGCGTTCAGCGCGACACTGGGACTTATGTGGATATTGCCATGTCGCCGGTGCAGGAAAAAGAGTTCGACGAGCTGGAATTGTTCACGGTGACGCAGGCCGCTAGGTCAGCGGTCAACAAACAACTCCACCGGAAGGCCACGGCGACCAGTGCCTGAGATTGTTTTGTTGGCTGCATGATATACCGGCTGTCTTCAAATTAACTTTCATAGTTGCCGGCGAATAGGCCAGGCCCCCAGCGGAAACGTTAAACCGAGAAGCCAAGGAACCGGAGAAACGCGGGTTTAGTCCGCGGTCCCGTTTTGCAACGGTTCCACTCGCCAACCTTCTTCAAATAGCTCTCTTCTTGGCGCTCGTTCCAGGTCTGCACTCTGCGTAGTTCGCGGCGGGATATGTCGCCGTCCCAATCGTGGGGACACTTGACAATCTTGCTGAGAGAAACTTTTTCCACCGCGCCTGTGTCGGAGAAGGTTACGTTGAAAGGATGATCTCGGCAGGTAACCGGGCGATGCTCGTAGATGGTGCAGAGATTAGTGTCGTTGTCGAGGAAGACGCAGCGATCTTGAATCGAACGGAGAGCCATAACCGCTTTGTCGTCGTTAAAATGGACCCAAAGCGGATCATTGGTGGACATGGAGATTTCGTCATGGGTGTAAAACCGGACGAAATCAAGTGGAGACTTGCCGGTTCCGTCGACGATTCGTTGGACATCGGCGTCGGTGATGCAAACGACCGTGTCGCGGCAGCAGTTGCCGCAACCGGTGCAACGAAACTTTAAGTACTTTTGCCAGTCTTGCTTTGCCACTGCGGTCTTAGATTAGCAGCAAACTACGCAAACCAGAAGTCGAGCGCAAATTTTCTTGCAACCTTGACGAATATTTTTTATACAGTGGGTCATGGATGGTTCTCCCGGTCCTAAACAAAGCGCCCCGAAGATGATGCTGGGCTTCATCGTTCGGCGTTGCGCAGTCGACATCGGTCATGCACCAACACCGGATGAGTTCGCCGCCTGGGCCAATGGCGAGAACCAAAACGGTAAGGGCTATTGTCTTTTTGGCAAGCCCATCTCGCCGACCATCGCGCAGATCATGTTTCGCCAGCCCGGCCGGCTTGTGACGGTACGTCCCGGTGGACTGACCCGCAACGGCTCGGGGCGCGGTCAGTAAGTCCCCCCATTTGACCAGCGAAGGGCCTCCCTTTACGAACGGAAGATTCTCAAGAGATAAAGTCCCAGGAAAAAGATTCCGGCGGTCCACAAGAGTACGATGACCGCTGCTGCCACCCTATTCTTAGACAGTCTGTCGATCGTCTGTGCCGCCCGCTGCCGGGATTCCGTTAGAACCTGTTGCGGGATCATCTTCAAGGCGAGATAGATGCCTAATGGCAGTAGCAATAGGTCGTCGACATATCCCAAAACGGGAATGAAGTCAGGAATCAGATCAATTGGACTTAAGGCATATGCTACAACGCAGGCGACGACGGCCTTGGCATACCAGGGAGTGCGCGGGTCTCGGGCGGCCAAGTAAAGAGCGAATAGCTCCCGTCGTAGACGCGTGGCGGTCGCCTTGAGTCTTTCGAAAAGATTCAAATTGAACTCCTCTCAGTGAGCTATCGAGTTCAATGCCGCTTTTCAAATGCCGCTCATCTTGATGGAGCTGCCCAACTTAACCGACGGCCGGTGGAAGTTGCTCAACGGAGAGTGCTTTGTTATTCTTCCTTATCCCGTTACACCCTAGGCCGCCGAAAAACGCCAGATTCATGCTTCGACAAGCTCCAGCACGAACGGAAGATCTTTCACTTTTTCAACCCCCTCCGTTCACCCTGAGCCCGTCGAAATTTACGCAGCGCACCAACGGAGGTTAGATCGTGAAATCTGTTCTTCGTCTTTTGATCCTGCTGATCTCCTTTGCTCTGACGATGCTCGGCGTGAACGCGGGCGCCCAGGGCAAGCCGGAAAAAGAAAAAATCCGCATCGGCTACGCGGCGCGCGCAGTGACCCATGCTATTCCCTATTTGGCCAACGAAGCGGGTTTATTCCGCGATGAGGGGTTGCAGGTCGAGGTAGTACGGACGGCTGGCGCTGTGTCGCCGATGGCTCTGATTTCGGGCGACACCGATTTCGCCACGATGTCGGCCTTTCTGTTAATTCCGGTGTCCGTTCGGAACCAAGAAGTTGTCATGCTTGGCGGGTTGACGCGTTACGCCGCCATGACGCTGGTGAGCCGCCCGGAAATCCGCACCGCCAAGGACTTGATGGGCGGAGTCATCGGTCTGCAGCGTCCCGGGGACGCCTACGAGAAAAACGCTCGCGCCGCGCTCCAACATTTGAAATTGAACCCCGATAAGGATGTCAAGTTCCTCTATCTCGGAACCAACGAAGCGATGTGGATCGCCCTGGATGCGCGCAAAGTTGCGGCAACGATGGTGTCGCCGCCGGCGACGTTATTTGCGCGGAAGGCCGGCATGAATTTCCTGGTGAATCTTGCGGATCTGAAGATCGAATATCAGGGATCTACCTTCGCGAGCCGCCGTTCCCTGATGAAAAACTACCCGAATCTTACGTTGCGCGCAGCGCGTGCCATGGTCCGAGGCATTCATTTCTTCAAAACCCGGCGTGAGGACACCTACAAAATCCTTGCAAAGTTTCTCGGCACGAGCGATTCCGAGGCGTTGGAGGAATCGTGGCATTACGGAGCGGACATGCCGGCCAAACCTTTCGCTGTTGAGAGCGCCGTTCAGGCCAGCCACAGGCCATCGAGAAACTTGTCCAGGGCATCGAGAAAAGCAAAAGAGATCAGGTCTTGCTGGGGGTGACCGGCTCGGGCAAAACGTTCACGATGGCCAACGTGATCGCCCGCATCAACAAACCGACCTTAGTTATCGCGCCCAATAAGACTCTTGCGGCGCAGCTTTACAACGAGTTTCGCGAGCTATTTCCCGATAACGCCGTGCGCTATTTCGTCAGCTACTATGACTACTATCAGCCGGAGGCCTATGTGCCGTCCACAGACACGTATATTGAGAAGGACGCCTCCATCAATGATGAGATCGATAAACTGCGCCACTCCGCAACCAAAGCCCTGCTAGAGAGAAGCGATACGCTGATTGTCGCGAGCGTCTCCTGTATCTACGGCCTCGGCTCGCCGGAAGCTTACTTTGACATGATGGTCTATCTCGAAGAAGGCAGCCGGATCCAACGCGACCAGATGCTGAGAAAACTGGTCGACATTCAATATCAGCGCAGCGACTTCGATTTTCATCGTGGCACCTTTCGAGTTAGGGGAGATATCGTTGAAATCTTTCCGGCCTATGAGGATTCGTCGGCCCTCCGGATCGAATTTTTCGATGAACAGATTGAAACGATTCATGAAATCGATGCCATCCGGGGAAAAGTTCAACGGCGGGTCGATAAAGCCTGCATCTATCCCGCCAGCCATTACGTCACCGGAGAAGACCGAATGAAGCAGGCGGCGCGGGACATCCGCTTGGAACTCAAGGGACGCCTGGAAGAGCTGCGCGCAGAGCATAAGCTCTTAGAGGCGCAACGTCTGGAACAACGAACGCTCTACGATTTGGAATTGCTCGAAGAGATGGGGTTTTGCCCGGGCATCGAAAATTACTCGCGCCATCTAACCGGACGAAAACCGGGGGAGCCGCCGCCGACATTGCTCAGCTACTTTCCGAACCAATTCCTGCTTTTCATCGACGAGAGTCACGTCACCGTGCCCCAAATCGGCGGTATGTATCGAGGCGACCGATCCAGGAAAGAAACTCTCGTCGAGTACGGCTTCCGTTTGCCTTCGGCTTTGGACAATCGCCCATTGAATTTTTCCGAGTTCGAGGCGTGCTTGGACCAGGCCGTCTATGTTTCCGCTACGCCGGCCCGGTATGAGATGGACCAGAGCAGAGGGGCCATCGTCGAGCAACTGATTCGTCCTACGGGCTTGATGGACCCGGAGGTGATTGTGCGTCCCGCGCGCAATCAGGTCGACGATCTACTTGAAGAGATACGAAAAAGAGCCGAGCGCAAGGAACGAGTCCTGGTCACGACTTTAACCAAGAGAATGGCCGAAGATCTGACGGATTATTACCAGGATCTAAACGTTAAGGTTCGCTATTTACACTCGGATATTGAAACCCTGGAGCGGGTTGAGATCATCCGACAATTGCGCATGGGAGTTTTTGATGTTTTGGTCGGCATCAACCTGTTACGCGAGGGGCTCGATCTGCCGGAGGTTTCTCTAGTTGCGATACTGGATGCCGACAAAGAAGGTTTTCTGCGCTCCGATCGTTCGCTCATCCAGACTATCGGTCGAGCCGCGCGCAATGTTTATGGGACGGTAATCCTCTATGCCGATTCCATCACCGAGTCCATGAGGCTGGCGATGGATGAGACCAATCGCCGCCGTAGTTTGCAAGCGGCTTTCAATAAGAAGCACGGGATCACGCCGCAAACAGTGATCAAATCTATCGGGTCCCCTCTGGTAAAAATTTACGAGGCTGACTATGTCGATGTTCCATTGGCGGCGGAGCAGGAAGCCAACTATGGGGCAAAAGACTTGCCAAGGGTAATTCAAAGGCTCAAGAAAGAGATGAAGAAAGCTGCTGAAGGCCTTGAATTCGAGAGAGCTGCGGAATTGCGCGATCGCATCCGGGCGATCGAAGAACAAGAAATAGGGCTGCGCAATCCGCTGGTGGCACGCACCCCAGGTTCCTAGTCGCGAAACGGCTTGTGAGTTGAAAAACAACTTGGACGCTACTGAGATTCTCAGCGCTCGGCGTCCGATACATTAGTTACGTTGATGGCGGCTTCCACAGGGTCCGAGTGGCGCATCCGAGTCGGCCTTTCTTCGTCATCCGGTTGCTGAGAGAAACGGACCCAGCGAACTTTGGTTTTTTCCGGCTGCTCCGTGAAGATCGTCGCAACAAAGAAGACGGCAATTGCAAGGCCGCTGAGAGAATAAAGGACAAACGGCTGCATCGAACCGCTAGTGGAAAGGTAGTCTCCAAATTGAACCATGAAGCCGAGATAGTAGGTAAACATATAGGTAATGAGAAGGCAGATTTGTACGCGGTTCCATAGTAGAAATGGCAAGAGACTCGCGATGAAAAAAAACACCTGCCAGATAGGTATCAATTGGTTAAAAACCCCGAGGTGCATCAGGTTTTCAATATCGAACATGTTATACTCCGTTTCACTTTCGTCAATTTTTCGTCGCGGCGTTCAAACAGCAAGTGTCCAAAAGCCATGCCAATTTGCTCCCAGTGGATTAGCCGCATTATGATTGGAAAAACGGCGAAATACGCTAGGAAATTGCGAATATTGTCCACCGGAGTGCAAATGTGGACACGGCTGGAGAAGTTAAGCATTGCCAATTTGTCAGCTGAGGGGCGACAAGTCGGCGAGCCCGTTTATGCTCAATTTGCCGCAGTTCGCCCTTTCCCGCCGACCGTGTTTTGGATATTCCAATGGCAATCACTCCGGAAAAAATAGTAAATCTGCCCTCACGTCCCGGTGTTTACCTGATGCGGGACGACAAAGGGAAGGTGATTTATGTCGGCAAGGCGAAAGATCTCCACGCTCGCGTGCGGGCTTACTTTCATAGTCCGGATGGGCGCTGCCAGGTCGAGTTTCTCGTCCGTCGAGTCGCCGATATCGAGACGCTGGTCACGAGCAGCGACAAAGAAGCGCTGATTCTCGAAAACAATCTCATTAAACAATACAAGCCGCGCTACAATATCCGACTTAAAGACGACAAGAGCTATCTGAGCATTAAAGTAACAACGCAGCACCCCTGGCCGAGAATTTTCACGACGCGCAAGATCGTCAAGGACGGCAACCGTTACTTCGGACCGTTTTCGTCGGCGGTGGCGGCTCGAGAAACGCTGGACATCGTTGAAAAGCATTTTCTTTTGCGCAACTGCACGGAACACAACTTCAAAAACCGCAGCCGCCCCTGTCTCCAATATCAAATCAAACGTTGCCTGGCGCCCTGCGTTTTGCCCGTAAGCCAGCCGGATTACCGGGAGCGAGTTCGTCAAGCCGTCTTGTTCATTGAGGGAAAGCAAGACGAGTTGCTATCTGAATTGCGGCAAAAGATGGCGGAGAAATCCGCGGCGTTGGAGTTCGAAGCCGCGGCCAAGATTCGTGATCAGATTCGGGCCGTTGAAAAGACCCTCGAAAAGCAGCGCATGGTTGCCCACTGGGGAAGCGACCAGGATGTTTTTGGACTTTATCGGGAGGGGGGATTTATTGAAGTCCAAGTTCTGTTCGTGCGGCAAGGCAAATTGACGGGCAGCCAGTCCTATTCTCTGGAGGACTTGGAGTTTCCTGATGAGGAAGTCATGGCCGCGCTGCTGACGCAGTTTTACCAGGGCCATCGCTTTATCCCGGATGAAATCTTGCTGCCGGTGGAGTTGGATGACCGGGAAGTCCGGGAAGAATACCTGAGGGAAAACAAAGGGAAACGAGTCAGTATTCTGAGCCCGCAGAGAGGCGCTAAGAGCGAGCTGGTGGAGATGGCCCGCGACAACGCTCGGCAAAGCTTTTCGGAGCGCCACGATCAAGAGAAGGCGCGGGAGAAGATGCTGCAGGAGCTTCAGTCGAAGCTGCGATTGAGAAACTATCCGCAGCGAATCGAGTGTTTTGATATTTCCATGTTGCATGGCGCCAACGCCGTCGGTTCCATGGTGACCTTTTTCAACGGCGAGCCGGACAAGTCTCGGTATCGCCATTACCGGATCCGGACAATTGATGCCTCTTCCGGCGGGGATGACTTCGGCATGATGCTAGAAGTGCTGAAGCGTCGTTTCGCTCGCGGCAAAGAAGAGGAGGATCTTCCGGATCTTGTGGTGGTCGACGGCGGCAAGGGGCAGCTGGCCATGGCACTGGCGGCGATGGCCGAAGTCGGAGTGAAAGGTGTGGAAGCGGTGGGCCTGGCGAAAATGCGCGTGCAATCGGCGCCGCGCAGCGCCGAAATCGAGCGCTCAGAAGAGCGGGTCTTCCTCCCCGGACAGAGCAATCCGGTGATCTTGAAGCGCAACTCCAACGCGCTTTTCTTGCTGCAGCGAGTGCGGGACGAGGCGCATCGTTTTGCCATCACGCATCACAAGCAGCTTCGAGCCCGGCAAACACT
>WNGE01005771.1_pt1 | contig 13915 bp, 13 predicted proteins | sample 5400651 | NCBI WGS metagenome assembly WNGE01 (sample SAMN13153370, study PRJNA577476) | soil metagenome | isolation source: 60 cm soil or saprolite under grassland replicate 2 | place: USA:California | collected 2016-06-15 | reverse complement strand
TCCCTATGGCCCACACGCGGAAAACCGGCTCGATATCCTGCGGCCGCGCTGGCGAGGGCCGGCGCTCCGAGCGGGCGTGATCGTCTTTCATGGAGGCGGATGGCGGCACGGTGAGCGCCAGCAAATGCGCGATCGCGTCTGCCGGCGCTACCTCGAGCGGGACTTCCTGGTCGCCAACGTCGACTACCGCCCGGGGGCCGAGCCCGCGGCCGACGATGCCGTACGCGCGCTGGAATGGTTCTCGGCGAGGGCAGCGTCGTACGGAGTCGACCCGCAGAAAATCGTCCTCATGGGCGAATCGGCAGGCGCCCATCTCGCCCTCGTCGCCGCCTTTCGGTCGCGCGTCCGGCCGGCGGCGGTGGTGAGCTTTTCCGGCGTCTCCGACCTGCAGGCATTGGTCCACACGTCGTTCGTCCGTGAAGCCTTGCCCGCGCAAGGCTGGGAGTCGGCCGCTCAGCGTCTGTCGCCGCTGGCCCACGTTCGCGGCGGTCTCCCCCCGGTGCTGTCGGTTCATGGCACGGCGGATTCCCTCGTGCCGCCGGATCAGGCCGCCCGTCTGACATCAGCGATTCGCGCCGCCGGGGGTGAGGCGGCCGATCTGTTCATCGATGGGGGCGGGCATGGCTTCACCGAGGCGCAACTCGAGATGGCATACCGGGCAGTCTTCGACTTCCTGACCCGCCACGGCATGTGAGCCCGCGCCCCGTACCGGCGCCGGCTCGGCCCGTCACTTCGGCTTGTCCTGGCGGCCGCCGGTCGTCTGCAAGGTGACGGTGTCCCCGAGAATGAGGAACACCACCTCGCCGTTGGAGGCCTTGTACGTCCAGCGCTCCATGGGGCCGAGCTTGGCGATGTCGGTGGGCTGGCCGAGTGCCTTCTCGAGATCGGCCCGCGTGGAGACGTCTCGCGCCTTCTGGAGGATGTCCTCCTTGGTGCGCCCGCCGCATGCGGTCACGAAGACCAGCGCCAGCGCCCACACCACGCCCCGGAGCATGACCCGATTCATCATCGCCTTCTCCTCGCTCGGCGATCGTGCCGTCCCGCCGACGACCCCGGCCGCGCCGCGGCCGGGAATGCGGCGGGGCTTGGCCCGGCGGCCGCTGCGCGTCACGGCCGGGCCCCGCCGTGCCCCCGGTGCGGCCGTTCCACCGCGACGGCCAAGGGTCGGGCCGCGCCGGGCACCCCACGGATCTCCCCGCGCCCCACCGGAGCCGCGCGGGCAGACCGTCTTCAGGAATTCTCCCCCCACGACTTCCGGAATTCACCCGATTCCCTCGGCCCCCGGTAAAGATCAATGATCACTCAGGCTCCGGGATACTCCTGACGGGTAGTTCCCGGCCACATTCTGCATCTTTCGGGGGCGATTACAATGGCAACCGGGGATCACGACCTCCTGCGCGGTGGGGCTGTCGGCGCTCGCGTCGTTGGAATCGACAAGGATGGAGATGGGGCGACGCAAGCGCCATGCGTGAGGGGAACGCTCGCGGCTCGGCACGCGACAGAGATTGCGCGCGGCCAGAGGTTCGAGTTCGGAAGGAACTGGGCGCGCTTCCTGTCCACGCTCGATGATCGGAAAATAGAGGCGGCCACGCATTCACTCGAGAAAACCCTGGGCGTCGAGAGCCTCGACGGGAAGCGCTTCCTCGACATCGGTTCGGGAAGCGGCCTCTTCAGTCTCGCCGCGCGTCGCCTCGGCGCGCGCGTTCACTCGTTCGATTACGACCCGCAGTCCGTCGCCTGCACGGCCGAATTGAAGCGGCGTTACTTCCCCGGCGATGAGCGGTGGACGATCGAAGGGGCCTCGGTGCTCGATGCCGCCTACCTGGCGTCACTCGGAAGATTCGACGTCGTCTACTGCTGGGGCGTGCTGCACCACACCGGACACATGTGGCAGGCTCTCGAGAATGTCTTGTCGCCGGTGGCGGCGGGCGGGCAGCTGTGCATCGCCATTTACAACGACACGGGCACCCAGAGCGCGCGGTGGAAACTCATCAAGAAGGCCTACAACCGCCTGCCGCGCGTCGTCCGGCTCCCCTTCGTCGTGATCGTGGTGGCCCCGAACGCGATGAAGGAGTTGCTGCGCACGGCGCTGTCGTGGCGCTGGCGCGAGTATCTTCGGTCCTGCTCCGAACGAGGCATGACTCGGTGGCGCGACGCCGTGGACTGGGTCGGCGGCTACCCCTACGAGGTGGCCACCCCGGACGCGATCTTCGATTTCTACAAGGCCCGAGGCTGCGCGCTGGAGAAGCTGAAGTGTGGCGGCGTTGGGCTCGGCTGCAACGAGTTCGTCTTCGTCAAGGGGAATCGGTGGTCCACGGCGCCCGTCGCCGGCGTCGGCATGGACGCAGCGGCCGTAGACCGGGCGCTGCGCGAAGAGCTGCTGGCCGACGCGCGTGGCGTCGCGCGCGATGCGCTCGTCCCCGCCGACCTGACGGAGCTCCAGCCCCTTGCCCGCGCCGCCGACGCCCTTGTCGAGAGCGCAGGGATCGGCGGACCCCCGCCGGCGGCGGCCGGCGTGACGGCGGCCGGCGTGACGGCGGGCGACCTCCCGGAGGAGGCGCTCCCGGTGCCGACCGAGGGCTACGAGGGCCCGGGGCGAGGCCCCGCTGCCGTCAGCGGGCCCTGACGGCTCGCCGGGCGGTCGGCATGGCCGCGCCGCCCTCGGGAGGACGGTTCACGGAGGCGCCGGCAACGCGCTGGACGTCGAGACCGGCGGATCAGCGCGCGAGCACGACGTTCCGGCCGGCGGCGCCGCTCACCGAAGACGAAGGACGACGAATCGTGAAAGTGATCGCAGTGGTCGGGGCGAGGCCGAATTTCATGAAGGCGGCCCCCGTCATCGAGGCGCTACGCCGCCAACGCGACATCGAGGTCATGCTGGTCCATACCGGCCAGCACTATGATCGTGAAATGTCCACCCTGTTTTTCGAAGAGCTCGGCATGCCGAGACCGGATCTGGACCTCCAGGTCGGATCGGGCCCTCATGGCGAACAGACGGGGCACATCCTGATCCGATTGGAACCGGTGCTCCGTGACGAGCGCCCCGACGTCGTGATCGTCTTCGGCGATGTCAACTCCACGGTGGCGGCCGCTCTCGCTGCCGCGAAGCTGGGGATGGTCGTCGCGCACGTCGAGGCGGGATTGCGCAGCTTTGACCGGACGATGCCGGAGGAACTGAACCGGATCGTGACGGATCATCTGTCCGATCTGTTGTTCACGACGGAGCCCAGCGCCGACGAGAACCTGCTCCGCGAAGGAATCTCCCCGGACAAGATCTTTCGGGTCGGCAACGCGATGGTGGATTCCCTGCTGAAGCATCGCGAGCGCGCCGGGCGGTGCCGCTTTCACGAGACGATCGGCCTGCGCCCCTCTTCCTATGGGGTCTTGACGCTCCACCGGCCGAGTAACGTCGATGTGCCGCACGTCTTCGAGGAGATACTCGGTGCGGTCGCTGAATTATCGGGACGGCTGCCGGTCGTCTTTCCTTGCCACCCCCGCACGCGTCAGCACCTCGTCAGGGCGGCCGCCAAGCTCGGAGTCCAGATCCGCGAGAACGGTGGCGGTGAGGGAGACCGCCGATTCATGGTGATCGAGCCGCTGGGCTACCTCGAGTTCCTCTCGTTGCAGGCCGACGCCCGATTGATTCTGACGGATTCCGGCGGCATTCAGGAGGAAAGTATGGTCTTGGGCGTGCCGTGCCTGACGCTCCGGCACAATACCGAGCGGCCGATCACCCTTCGCCAAGGAACGAATGTCCTGGTCGGCCACTCACGGTCGTGCATCTTGAACGAAGCCGCGAAGGTGCTGGACAGCCGGGCGCCGGCGGCCCGGGTACCCGAGCTGTGGGACGGTCACGCCGGCGAACGCATCGCGCGCATCGTGGCGTCACTGCCCCTCGGTGCGCGACCGGGCCCGAATCTGTCCACCTGACGTGGAGGACGCAACGCAAGTGGAGAACGCGACGCACCTGGAGCCACCATGGCCATTGCACGACCCTCGGTGAAGTCGGGCAGCGTCCTCGTGTGGGCGGCCCGCGCCGCGCGCCGCGAGCTGTTCGGGTATCGGTTCGACTACCCGGTGGAAGCGGTCCGGAGCGCCTCGTTGCCCGGTTCGCTTCAGTACCACGTCGCGAGCGACGTGCTGTGGTTGGATAACCTGGATGTCGACGCCAGCGGCGTGGCGATGAAGCTCTATCGAGCGCATGGATACCAGTACAATCCCCTCTTCGTGGCGTGGTGGGGACTCGTGCATCTGCAGCGGCATCTTCGCCGGCCTGATCAGAAGAGCCTGGACACCTTCTTCACACAGGTCCGGTGGCTGAGGTCACAGGCGGTCGAGCGGGCGGACGGCGCGATCGTATGGCCCTGCCATTTCGACTGGCAGGAAGGATGGTGCCGGCTCCGGGCCCCATGGATCTCCGCCATGTACCAGGGTGTCGTCATCAGCGCATTGATCCGTGCGTATCGCATGACCGGTGATCGAGACCTGGTGGCGCTGTGCGAGGCGGGCGCCCGCGTCTTCGAGAAGACCGTGGAAGCGGGGGGCGTCCGCACCGTGGAGCGCGGGAACGTCCTCTACGAGGAGTATCCCGGCTATCCGCTCGCCCGAGTGCTGGACGGTTTCTTGTTCAGTCTGCTCGGTCTCCACGACCTGTACGCGGAGACCGGGAACGGACGATGGCGGGAGCGCTTCAACGAGGGCGTCGCGGGTCTCGTCGCGAACCTGGACTATTGGGATTACCGGGGCAAATGGAGCTGGTACGGCTCCCACGGCTATCTCTGCCCCCCGCACTATCACAAGTTGAACTATCTCCTTCTCTCGATCCTCGGAGAGCTGACGGGGGAGGCTGCCCTGACCCGTCGCGCTCGGTCGTGGGACCTGAAAGGCAAGGGGCGCCTGGACAAGATCGAGATCTACCTCGTCTATCTCATCACTCAGAATGTCGCGCGGATTCGACTGCCGCGCCAGTAGCCTCGCAGTGCGGGAATGTCGGTGGCCGAGGTGTCGCGGGCGGGGGCGGCGGGGATGGGCGTGCCGACGCCGACGTCGGGGGCCGTGATGACCGGCCGAAACATCGTCTGTTTCGCGAACGACTGGGACGCGGATCCCACGAGCAAGCACCAGGTCATGAAGGTCTTGTCCCGGTCGAACCGGGTTCTCTGGGTGAATTCCATTGGATTGCGGAGGCCCGATGTCAGCGTGGAGGATGCGTCGCGCATCTTGAGAAAGATCCGGCAATGGTTCTCGGGGCCGAAGCGCATCAACGACAACATGTATGCCGTCACGCCCCTGGTGATTCCGTGGCATCAGCTGGCCTGGGTCAGGCGCGTCAACGCATGGCTCGCGGGTTGGTATGTCCGCGCCCAGGCGAGAAGGCTCGGCATGCACGGGCTTCAGGTCTGGGTCATCCTCCCCTCCGCGGTGCCCATCCTCCCGCACCTGAAGCCGGAGAAGGTCGTCTATTATTGCGTCGACGAGTGGTCGGCATTCAGTTTCTTGGATGCGAGGGCCATGCGCGAGCTCGAAGATCGTCTCCTCGCCGAGGCCGATATGGTCTTCGCCTCCGCCGAAGAACTGTACAAGAACAAGAGCCCGATGAACCCGCGGACGTATCTCGTGCCGCACGGCGTGGACAGCGAGCATTTCGGCCGCGCCCGACACGTCGAGACGCCGGTGGCCCCGGAGCTGACCGACCTCGTCGGGCCCGTCGTCGGGTTCTGGGGTTCCATTCATGAGTGGATCGATCTCGATGTCGTCAAGTATATGGCGGTCAGGCATCCGGAATGGTCCATCGTCATGGTCGGCAAGGTCGATGTGGATCTTGGCGAGGTGGCCGCCTTGCCCAACGTCCACTTCACGGGTGGCCGGTCGTACGGGGCGCTGCCCGGATTCGCGAAGGGATTCACGGCGGCCATCCTGCCCTTCAAGATCAACCGGCTCACCGCCAGCGTCAATCCGATCAAGCTCCGCGAATACCTGGCGGCGGGGCTGCCGGTCGTCTCGACGCCCTTGCCGGAGGTGAAGGCCTACGAAGGCCTCGTCCGGATCGGAGCCACCCCGGAGGAGTTTGTCGAGCAGGTCGAAGCGGCGGTGAAGGATACCAGCGAGGGCGCGATGAAGCGGAGAATGGACGCCATCAGCAAGGATACGTGGGTCGCCCGCGTCGAATACATGTCGGCCCTGGTCGAGAGCTTGTACCGTTGAGCGAGCGCCGGCGCGGGAAAGACAGGGCGAGAGGGAGCAGGTGATGAGAGCCGTGTCCTTGCTGTACCACGACGTGGTGAAGAGGGGAGAATCCGATACGAGCGGCTTCCCGGGGCCGCACGCGGGGAGGTACAAGCTCGACTGCGAGGAGTTCGAGGGCCACATGGCCGCTCTCCATGCGGCGGTGGCCTGCCGACCCCGCACCGTCCTCGAGGTGTTGCCCCGGCCGGCGGGGTCGCCGTTCATGCTGACGTTCGATGATGGGGGGATCAGCGCCCGCCAGTATGTCGCCGATGTTCTCGACCGGTACGGATGGAGGGCCCACTTTTTCATCACGACCGACTACATCGGGCATCCGGCGTTTGTCGACAAACAGCACATTCGCGAGCTGAGAAAACGAGGGCACGCGATCGGGAGCCACTCGCGCTCGCACCCGTCGCGAATGTCGTACCTGACGTGGGACGCGCTGGTACAGGAGTGGAAGACCAGCGTCGATGCCCTGGCGGACGTACTGGGTGAACAGGTGGCCATTGCGTCGGTGCCGGGTGGCTACTACGCAAAGAGCGTGGCCGCGGCCGCTAGCCATTGCGGCATAAAGGGGTTGTTCACGTCGGAGCCCATCACGCGATCCCGTGTCGTCGGCGGCTGCCGGGTGTTCGGCCGGTACACGATCTGGCGGGGTATGGCGCCTGAAAGCAGTGCGCGGTTTGCGACCGGGCGAGGGTGGGCGCGTGAGCAACAGTTCCTGTTCTGGAACGCGAAGAAGATGATCAAGGCGGTTGGCGGCCGGCAGTACGCGAAGCTGATCGCACTCTGCCTCGAGCGTGGGAACGGCAAGAGAGAACACGACCGTGCGCACTGAGTGAGACACTAAATAGCGCCCCACGATTCGGAGCGACTGCACCCGGTTGGCGTAGCGGCTGCGGGTCCTGTCGTCGTGTGCGCCCCCGGACGTCCGGGCTCCGTCACCCACTCGCCCGAACGCAGCTCTTGCAGGGCGAGCCGCAGGACGTCGCGGGGCTGGGGTCCCCGCCGTCCGAGGCGAGCCATCCGGAAGAGCTGCGGACGGGCCTCGGGGGTCCCACTGCGCCCGGCCGCTCGGGGGCGCACACGACGCCACCCGCAGCCGCCGCGGGGTCGTGACCACTCCGAATCGTGGGATGCTATCTACCCGTCCGGCGCGAGGCTGGACAATCCGCCGCTCTTGGGGTATCTGCCTAGAGCATGCTCACCGAGGCCGCCGCGCAGATCGCCCTCCAGGGGGTCGGCAAGCGCTACGAGACGGCGAGTGGGGCGGTGGCGGCCGTGGAGGCGGTGAGCTTCGCGGTGCGGAGCCGGGAGTTCGTCACGCTCCTCGGCCCGAGCGGCTGCGGCAAGTCCACCCTCCTCGGGATCATCGGCGGTCTGGTCCGCCCCGCCGCCGGGCGCGTCCTGATCGACGGCGAGCCGGTCGTCGGCCCCAACCCCCGCAAGGTCGCCCTCGTCTTCCAGGACGCGGGGCTCTTCCCGTGGCGCACGGCGCTGGACAATGTCGGCTTCGGCCTCGAGCTCCAGGGGGTCGCGGCGGGGCGGCGGCGCGAGATCGCGCTCGGGCTGCTCGAGCCCATGGGCCTGCGGGGCTTCGAGGCGAAGTACCCGCGCGAGCTGTCCGGGGGCATGCGCCAGCGCGTGGCCATCGCCCGCGCGCTCGCCCTCGAGACGCCGATCCTGCTCATGGACGAGCCGTTCGGCGCGCTCGACGAGCAGACGCGCCTCCTGATGGGCGAGTGGCTGGTCGGCATTCGGGGGCGGACACCCAAGACGGTCGTGTTCGTCACCCACAGCCTGCAGGAAGCGATCGCGCTATCGGATCGCATCGTCGTGATGACCGCGCGCCCAGGCCGGGTCAAGGACGTGATCGACGTGCCGGCGCCGTATCCCCGGGACCTCAACGCGGCGGCGCTCGCCGATCTCCGCGCCAAGCTGTGGGATCAGGTGAGAGAGGAGTCGTTGAAGGCCATGGGCGGGCGCTGGTGACGGTGCTCGCCTGGCGCGCGGCCATCCTGCTGGGGGCGATCATCGCCTGGGAAGCGGTGGCCCGACCCCTCAACCCCGTCCTCTACATCGCGCCCTCCCGGCTCCCGGCGGCTCTCGTGCGGATGCTGAACGTGCGGGACCTGCCGCCGCTGCCCGGACACCTCTGGCTCACGGTCACGGAGATCGTCGCCGCGTATGCCCTCGCGTTGGCGGCGGGTCTCTGGCTCGGCTTCCTCCTGGGCCTGCGCCGCACGCTGGGGCGGATCTACGAGCCACTCCTGGCCGCGCTCTACGCCGTCCCCAGCGTCGTGTGGTACCCCTCGCTCATGCTGTTCTTCGGTCTGGGCCCTGCCTCCAAGGTCGCCTTCGGAGTGCTCCTCGGCGTCTTCCCCATCGTGCTCTCCGTGCTGGCGGGCATCCGTCAGGTGCCTCAGCACCTCGTCACCGTCGCCGTGTCCATGGGCGCCGGACCCGCGGTCGTGTTCCGCAAGGTGATGCTCCCCGCGATGGCGTCGACCATGGTCGGTGGCCTCCGGGCCGGGCTCGCGCTCTCGGTCGTCGGCGTCCTCGTCGGTGAGATCCTGGGGGCGCGAGCGGGGCTCGGCTACGTGATCAACTACGCCTACGGGCTCCTGATGACGGAGGAGTATGGCGTGCTGGTGATGCTCGTCGCGGCTACGGTGCTGGCCATCGACGGCGCGGGGGCGCTGGTGGAAGCGCGGGTGAAGCGATGGGCCGGCTGATATCACACACGAGGTTCGGGATACTCGGCTGGCAGGCGCTGTCGCTCGGCGTTCTCGCGCTCGCGTGGGAGGCCGCCGTGCGACTCGGGATCGCCGATCCGCTCTTCGTCCCCGCGCCGGGCGCGGTGGCGCGAGCGCTGGGGGCCACCGCGGGCGACGCGCTGCCTCGACTCGCCGACACCTTGCTGAAGACGCTGATGGGCTACGGGCTCGCCGTCGTCGTCGGCGTCGGCGCCGGGCTCGTCCTCGGGTCGAGGCGGCTGCTCCACCAGGTCGCCATGCCCTACGTGGTGGCGCTCTACGGGGTTCCCAAGATCTTGATCCTGCCGTGGATCGCGCTGATCTTCGGCCTCGGGCTCTCCACGGCGGTGTTGACGGCGGCGCTGTTCGCGGTCTTCCCGGTGGTGCTGATGGTGGCAGCGGGGACGCGCGACGTGGATCCGACGCTGATCACGATGGCCCGCTCCATGGGCGCGACGCGCTGGCAGATCGGGCGAAAGGTCCTGGTGCCGGCCGTGCTGCCGTCCGTGCTGGCGGGCATGCGGATCGGCATGGTGTTCGCGATGCTCGGCGTGTTGCTGGCGGAGATGTTCGCCGGCAACCGCGGGATGGGCTTTCAGATGCAGCGACTGGCGATGGCGTTCAAGGCGCCGGAGCTCTTCGCGGCGACGGCGATCGTCTCGATGGTGTCCATCGCGGTGGTCCTGTTTCTCGAGCATCTCAATCAGCGCCTCGGGCGATGGCGGTGAGGAGATGACGCGCAGCGGCCGTGTGAGCGGCAGGACGTCGCGGGGCTGGGGCCCCGCCGTCCGACGCGAAGTTCAGCGCCGTGTGAGCGGCAGGACGTCGCGGGGCTGGGGCCCCGCCGTCCGACGCGAACTTCAGAAAGGAGGCGCTCGATGCTGACGACCCGGCGGGGCTTTCTCACGGCGGTGGCGGGCGGGGTGGCGGCGAGCGTGACGGGTGTCAGCCCGGGGCGCGCACAGCCGATGGCGCCGATCAAGATCGGCGCGGTGGTGCTGGGAGACTTCGGCGTGGTGGCGCCGACCATGGTGGCCATCGAGAAGGGGTTCTTCAGGCAGAACGGCGTCGACGCCGAGCTGATCCCCTTCAAGGGCGGCCCCGACCTGGTCAAGGGCGTTCTCGCCGGCTCCGCCGACATCGGCATCACCGGCGCCACCGATCCGCTGGTCTTCCGCGAGCGCGGCACGACCATCCGGGCCATCGCCGAGACGCTCGAGAAGAACCACTTCGCCCTCGTCGTGGGGCCTTCGATCAAGCGGCTCGAGGATCTCAAGGGGGGAACCCTCGGCTGTACCGCCGTCGGCTCGACGACCTGGACATTCGCCCGGATGCTGGCCAAGAAGATGGGCTGGGATCCGGAGAAGGACGTGAGGATCGTGGGCGTGGGCGGGCTCGACGCGCAGGCGGCGGCCCTCAAGCGCGGCGAGCTGCAGGGCTTCATCTTCGGGGACGCCGGCGCCGTGGTCGAGGTCCAGGGCATCGGCCGCATCCTGATGCGGCTCGACGAGATCACGCCCAAGTGGATCAGTCTCGTGGCCTACTCCACCGACGAGGTCATCAAGAGCAAGCGGGAGGCGCTCGAGAAGGCGGTGCGCGGGATGTTCCAGGGCGCCCGGTTCATCCGGGACAACGCCGACGAGAGCATCCGCATCGCATCCAAGGGGATCGGCTGGCCGGAGGCGGCGACCCGGCGCGCGTACGAGCTCGTGCGCCCGCTGTTGTCGATGGATGGCCGCTTCGATCTGGACGCCCTCCGCTTCATGCAGGACACCCTGCTCGATCTGGGCGTGCTCAAGAAGCGCCTCCCGCTCGAGGAGCACTACACGCCGGCGTTCACCCCGGTGAAGCTCTGACCGTGAACTACGCCGACTACCGGCATCTCCTCTTCGAGAAGAAGGCGAACGGCGTCGTGCTCGTCACGATCAATCGCCCCGAGGCGATGAACGCCACCAACGCGCGCCTGCACTGGGAGCTGACCCAGGTGTGGCTGACCGTCGACGCCGATCCCGAGGCGCGGGTGGTTCTGATCACGGGCGCCGGGAAGGCTTTCTCGGCCGGCGGCGATCTGGAGCTGGTCGAGGAGATGGCCGGCGACCCGGAGGCCGCGGCGCGGACGATGCGCGAGGCCTCCGACCTCGTCTACAACCTGATCAACCTCGACCGGCCCGTGGTCTCCGCGATCAACGGCGTCGCCGTCGGCGCCGGCCTCGTGGTGGCGCTGCTGGCCGACGTGAGCGTCATCTCGGAGACGGCGCGCCTCACCGACGGCCACACGAGGCTCGGGGTGGTGGCCGGGGATCACGCGGCCCTCATCTGGCCGCTCCTGTGCGGCATGGCCAAGGCCCGCTACTACCTGTTGACGTCCGAGTTCCTCGACGGCAAGGAGGCGGAGCGCATCGGGCTCGTGAGCCTCTGCGTGCCGCCCGAGCAGGTTCTCGGCAAGGCCGGGGAGGTGGCGGACAAGCTCGCGGCGGGGAGCAAGAACGCCATCCGCTGGACCAAGCGGGCGCTCAACAACTGGCTCCGCCAGGCGGGGCCTATCTTCGACCAGAGCCTGGCGCTCGAGATGCTGAGCTTCATGGGACCGGACGTGCGCGAGGGCGCCCGCGCCATCCGGGAGAAGCGTCCGCCGCGCTTCCCCTCGGCGCAGTGAACTCGCGCGATCTCCGGCGGAGCGCCCGGCCCCCGGGCGCTCCGCCGGACCGGCCGCGATGGAGGCGAGTCCGGTCGGCGCTCGAGCAGGATGCGCGCTCGAGCGTCCACGTTGGGTCTCAGTCGGCCATCAGGACCGCCGTCCCCTCGACACGGTCGGCGGCCATGTCCTGAAGCGCTCGGTTCGCGTCGGCGAGCGAATAGCGTCGGGTCCGCGGGCGAATCGGGATCTCGGCCGCCTCCCTGAGCAGCGCCTCACCATCCTCGCGCGTGTTGGCGGTGACGCTCTGGAGCGTCTTCTCCCAGAAGAGGTGGGGCTCATAGGCCATCGCGGGGACATCGCTCATGTAGATACCGGCGAGGGCCACGGTGCCGCCCTTGTCGACATCCCGCAAGGCCACCGGGACCAGCTCGCCCGCCGGGGCGAAGACGATGGCGGCGTCGACCTTGACGGGGAGCCGCGCGCCGGCGCCGCCGGCCCACTCGGCGCCCAGCTCGAGGGCGAGCCGCTGGTGGGCCTGGTCCCGCGTCACCACGTAGACCATACACTCCCAGTGCCGCGCCACCTGGAGCGTGATGTGCGCCGACGAGCCGAAGCCGTAGAGCGCGAGCCGGCCGCCCCGGTCCACCTGGCTGCGCAGGAGCGCGCGGTAGCCGATGATCCCGGCGCAGAGGAGCGGGGTGGCCTCGGCGTCGTCGAAGCCGGGCGGGATGGCGTAGGCGAAGGCCTCGGGCACGCAGCAGTACTCGGCGTAGCCTCCGTCGTGGGTCCAGCCGGTGTAGGTGGAGGACTCGCAGAGGTTCTCGCGCCCGGCCAGGCAGTAGCGGCAGGCGCCGCAGGTGGAGCGCAGCCAGGCGATGCCGACACGATCGCCGGGCGGAAAGCGCGTGGCGCCCCGCCCCGGCGCCTCGACCGTGCCCACGACCTGATGACCGGGCACGAGCGGCAGCCGGCGGGGCGGGAGGTCGCCCTCGATGACGTGGAGGTCGGTGCGGCAGGTCGCGCAGGCGCGGACCCGGACGCGCAGCTCGCCCGGTCCCGGTTCCGGAAGCGCGAGCTTGCCGCTCACGAGCGGCGAGCTCGCGATCGGCGCCTGCGACCGGAGGAGCATGCCCCGCATCCCCAGTACCATATCAGATCACCGCTTGCGGCTCGGCACACCGCGGGAGTAGGCTTGGGGGCGTTGTGCCGGGGGACGGTAACCCCTCGCGACGACGGTCGACATGTCTTGGTCAGCAACATGGCCAGGCCATGCTGAGCGTGGTCGGGAAAGCCGGGGCTGCCGCGCGGTCCGGCCGTTTCCACCGCGAACTCAGGAGGCCGACATGCCCGAGCTGACCCGGCGCTACCTCGTCATGACCATGGCCACCGACGGGCCCTTCGACATGAAGGACCCCGAGACTCCGTTCGTCCTCAAGCCGTGGAAGGATCCCGCCGCGCTCCGGGCCCTCGCGACCTACCGCGAGCACTGCTATCCCGAGCTCGCGGAGGAGGTCGGGGCGTGGATCAAGGAGATCTCGTCGGGGCCGGCGGTCCGCGGAGGGGTTGGCGCCCGGAACGAGCAGCACATGGCCGCCAAGGCGCGGTCCAGGGCAAAGCCGGCCGCGATGCCGCGCTCCCGACCCAAAGTGAAGATGAAGGTAGCGGAGCGTAAAGTCCAGAAAAGGAAGGGGAAGCGGTCACGATAAGGTTGGAAATCAGGGCCGCGCTCGGATCTCGGGCAGGGGGCGGAGCCCCCCGCCGCGTTTAGCGTTGGAGCTGGCGGAGCTTCGCGCGCGGCTGGACGTTGCGCTCGCGCTCCATCCGCGTCGGGCCCTCGACCGGCGTGACCTGGTGGCGGCGGCGGTGCTGCTGCCCATCACCGATCACCGTGAACCTCACCTGCTGTTCACGAAGAAGACCGCCTCGGTGCCGCACCACCAGGGGCAGTTCTCCTTCCCCGGCGGTGTCGTCGAGGAGGGCGATGCGTCCCGGGTGGAAACGGCGCTGCGTGAAGCGTGGGAGGAGATCCGGCTCCCCGCTTCGGCGGTGGAGGTGCTCGGGCTGCTCGACGACGCGGAGACGCGGGCGACGCCCTTCCTCATCACTCCCGTCGTCGGGATCGTCACCGACCACGTCGACTTCGTGCCCGACGGTCGCGAGATCGAGCGCGTCCTCGAGGTGCCGCTGCGCGTCCTGCGCGATCCCGCCATCTTCCATACCGAGACGTGGGAGCGAAGCGGGGAGCCGCACCTCGTGTACTTCTACCGGGTGTCGGAGGAGGACGTGATCTGGG
>WNGE01005769.1_pt1 | contig 13916 bp, 12 predicted proteins | sample 5400651 | NCBI WGS metagenome assembly WNGE01 (sample SAMN13153370, study PRJNA577476) | soil metagenome | isolation source: 60 cm soil or saprolite under grassland replicate 2 | place: USA:California | collected 2016-06-15 | reverse complement strand
TTGGCAGCGGGACGCTGATATCTTCAGGCCAAGCACGCCGCTGAAGCGATCAGTTCCGTTGCGACGCAACCGGCACTCCGCTTTCGTAGTACGTCTCCGTCCCACTCTCCAACCTTCTTCCCTGCTCGCTGAAGATCGCATGGCGCCCGATTCCCGCTCTTTGCAACGCGAACTGAATCGCTGTCCCCAGCACACCCAGGCCGTACTTCACACTGCGCCGGAAATTGATCGAGGAGGCTTCCTCGAAATATTTCGTCGGGCACGACACCTCACCGATGCGAAACCCAAAGTGCACGCACTGCGCCAGCATCTGGTTATCGAAGACGAAATCGTCGCTGTTTTCGCGCAGCGGCAGCCGGGCCAGGACTTCGCGGCTGAAGGCTCGATACCCGGTGTGATACTCCGAAAGCTTGATTCCCAAAAACAGATTCTCGAACGCGGTCAGCAACCGGTTGGCGATGTACTTATAAACCGGCATGCCTCCGCGCAGAGCGGTGCCTCCGATGATGCGGGAGCCGAGCACGACGTCGTAAACGCCATAGGCCACCATGCTGGCCATGGCGGTCGCGAGCAGGGGCGTGTACTGATAATCCGGATGCACCATGATGACGACGTCGGCGCCGGCGGACAGCGCTTCGCGATAACAGGTCTGCTGGTTGCGCCCATAGCCGTAGTTGCGATCGTGAACGTAAAACTGCAATCCGAGCCGGTGCGCGATCTCCACCGTGCGATCGGAACTGTGATCGTCCACCAGGATGCGGATATCCACCAAGTCGGGTAATTCCCGCACTGTGGCTTCCAGCGTTTTTTCCGCGTTGTACGCGGGCAAGACGACGGCGATCCGTTTGCCGTTGAGCATGCATCTATTTTCCTATGTTTGTTTCCGGAATGGTATGGGAAACTCGCTGGTAAGATAGTCAGAGGAACTCGCGTGAAGCGGGAGCGGCTCTCGCTTCAGAAGGCGGGCGCTGGAAACATGCCTCCTCGAACCCTATTCGAAAAAGTGTGGGATACCCACGTGGTTACGGCCTCCGACGGGCAATCGCCGCTACTGTACATCGATCTGCACCTGGTGCACGAAGTGACCTCGCCGCAGGCCTTCGACGGGCTGCGCGCGAATGGAAGGCGGGTTCGCCAGCCGCTGCGCACGGTGGCGACGGTGGATCACAACATCCCGACCACTCCGCGTGGCCTACCGATCGCCGACCCGATTGCCGCCAAGCAGATTGAAGCGCTGCAGAAGAACTGCCGCGAATTTGGCGTTCCCCTGTTCGACATGGACTCGGAGGAGCAGGGCATCGTGCACGTGATCGGGCCGGAGTTGGGCATCACGCTGCCCGGTATGACGATAGTTTGCGGGGACAGCCACACATCGACCCACGGCGCGTTGGGATCGCTCGCGTTCGGGATTGGGACGTCGGAAGTAGAACACGTACTCGCCACCCAGTGTCTGCCGCAGAAAAAGCCGAAGACGATGCAGATCGAGGTGCGCGGGAAACTGGCGGAAGGCGTCGGTGCGAAAGACTTGGCTCTCGGGATCATCGGCCAGATTGGCACCGATGGCGCGAGCGGACACGTGATCGAGTACACCGGCGAGGCAGTGCGCGGGCTTTCGATGGAAGGCCGCATGACCCTCTGCAACATGAGCATCGAGGCGGGCGCGCGCGCGGCCATGATTGCTCCCGATGAAACGACTTTTGCGTATGCCCAGGGTCGCCGGTTTGCGCCGAAGGGCGCGGATTGGGAAGGAGGGGTCGCGTCTTGGCGTTCGCTCGCCAGCGATCCGGGCGCGAAATACGATCGCGTGATTGAAATCGATGCTGCGTCCCTGCCGCCGTTTGTCACGTGGGGCACGAATCCGGGGATGGTGGTCGCAGTGAATGCGCGTGTCCCCGAGTTGCAGAGCTTTACACAAGAAGCTGACCGCCGCGCAGCCGAGCAGGCGCTCTCTTATATGGATCTTAAGCCGGGAACGCCGATCGAGCAGATTGCGGTGGATCGCGTCTTTATCGGATCTTGCACCAACTCCCGCATCGAAGACCTGCGCGCCGCTGCCAGAGTCGCGAAAGGTCACCACGTGAATCCGAAGGTCCGGGCGATGGTTGTCCCCGGTTCGCAGGCCATCAAGCATGCTGCCGAACAGGAAGGACTGCACCGCGTTTTCCTCGAGGCCGGCTTTGAATGGCGCGAATCGGGGTGCTCGATGTGCCTGGGAATGAATCCCGATATCCTGCAACCCGGCGAGCGCTGCGCCTCGACCAGCAACCGCAATTTCGAAGGCCGCCAAGGGCGCGGTGGACGCACGCACCTGGTGAGTCCGATGATGGCCGCGGCGGCAGCTGTCGTCGGCCACTTTACGGACATTCGGAGGTGGAAGTTTGAGTAGCGAGTAGCGAGTAAGATTTCACGGCACGGTCACCGAGAGTCTAGAGCGACGTTTCGTAGATTGGTCAGATTTACTCTGTCTCTTTGTGCCTCTGCGATGAAGAACAGCGAATAGCGATATGCAGCCCTTTCGAAAACATACTGGAATTGTCGCCCCTCTCGATCGTGTAAATGTGGACACCGATCAGATCATCCCCAAACAGTTCCTCAAGCGCATTGAGCGCACCGGGTTCGGCGAGTTCCTGTTCTATGACTGGCGTTTCTCGGGGGACGGAAATACGATCGGTGACTTTGTTCTGCACCAAGCGCGTTACCAGGGCGCCACGATCCTGGCCGCGGGAAGAAATTTTGGCTGTGGCTCGTCGCGCGAACATGCCGTCTGGGCGTTGGCAGACTTCGGTTTCCGAGTGGTGATCGCGTCGTCGTTCGCCGACATCTTCGCCAACAACAGCCTGAAAAACGGACTGCTCACAGTCCGGCTGATGGAAGAACAGGTGGCGGAGATCATGGGCCGGGCGAAAGAGAGCGAGAATTATCGGCTCGCCATCGATCTGGAAAGACTTCGTGTGGATGATGGGCAAGGCTTCTCGGCCACCTTCGCGATGGACGAGTTTTCCCGGCATTGCCTGCTGAACGGTTTGGATGATATCTCGCTGACTCTGCAACACGAGGCGGCGATCACAGCCTACGAGGCAAAACATCCACTGCCGTTGGCGATGAGAGACATTCTGGCTGGCTAATCCTCTTTGTTTACCTCAAGGAACTGTCATTCCGAGCGAAGCGAGGAATCCCTATCCCCGCCAGTCGACTGGGGGCAATAGGGATGCTTCGCTTCGCTCAGCATGACAATGGATGTCCGTGGTTCGCGAGCATAGGTTGCCGGCCCGCTCCCGTCAATCTGACGCGAACCCCTCCCAGGTTGTACACTCTTGAGTTTCTCCGGCATTGAGGATCCGGGCCGGTCTGCAACACTCTAAATCGGGGTAGTTACGTGAAGAGAATTCTAATTTCGCTCAGCCTCAGCGTGGTGGCTTTGCTGTCCAGCCTGGCCGCCCAAACTGCGGCGCCCGCAAAGCAGCTCAGCATTGACGCCGTCTTCGCCGAAGGTGGACTCACCGGGCGCCCTCCCGAGACCATCAAGTGGAGCCTCGACGGAAAGAAGGTGGCTTACGTCCAGCGCGATGATTCCGGCGAGCACGGGGAACTCTGGTATCTGGACACAACCACGGGCGAGAAGGAAGTCCTGGTGAGCGAGGCGAAGCTTGCGCAATTAGCGCCGCCCACGAGCCGCATCAAGGACGAGCGCGAGAAAGAGCGCGTCACTCGCTATCACGTTGCCGCCTACAGCTGGTCGCCCGATTCCAAACACCTGCTTTTTGATTCGCAGGGACAGCTCTGGTACTACGACTTGGGCACGGGGACAGGCGTACAACTCACAGCTTCGCCCGATGCCAGCGAGGACCCGAAGTTTTCACCCGATGGCAAACGGCTGGCCTATGTACGGAAGCACAACCTCTATGTTCGTCCCGTCGCAGGGGCGGAAGGCGAGCGCCAGGTCACGCGCGAGGAAAAAGAGAAAGACAAAGATAAGGACAAGAACAAGGAAGAAAACATTCTGAACGGTGAAGTCGACTGGGTCTACGCCGAAGAGCTGGCCGTGCGCAGCAATTATTTCTGGTCGCCCGAGGGGCGCGAGATCATCTTCCTGCATTTGGATGAAACCCGCGTTCCGACCTATCCAATCACCGACTGGATCCCGACTCATCCTCGAGTCGATCAGGAGAAATATCCCAAAGCCGGAGACCCCAATCCCAGAGTACGCCTGGGCGTGGTGGGCGGCGGCAAGACACATTGGATCACGCCGACCGCCGATGATGACATCTACATCCCGCGTTTCGGCTGGATCCTCGAGGGCTCAGCTTGGGCCGAAGTGTTGAATCGCAAGCAGGATGTGATGGACCTCTATTTCATCGACACCCGGTCGGGCCGATCGCGCAAGGTGCTGACCGAATCCGTTCCCGATGCCTGGGTCAATGTGAACGACGATTTCCGCATTCTCAAATCCGGGGACCGCTTCTTGTGGACGAGCTGGCGCGACGGGCACACGCACATCTACCTCTACAGCTTCAATCCGCAGGACCCGCTGGCTGCCGACGCGAAGCTGGAGCGGCAACTCGAGAGCGGGGACTACGAAGTCCTTGAGATTGAGGGCGTCGACGAGCAATCGGGCACCGTGTTCTTTACGGCCAACAAAGGCGGTGCGCTGGAGCAGCAGATTTTTTCAGTGAAGCTGGACGGTTCCGCCGTACAAAGCATTTCCGCGGAAGAGGGCCATTACTCCGCTGACTTTGCCGATGACGGCAAACATTACGTCGAGCACTATTCCAAGCCCTTGCAGCCGCCGCGAGATTCCGTGTGTACGGCTGGCGGTTCATGTCAAAAGATCTGGGAAGGACGCAGCGTGGCCGAGTACGACCTGATTGCGCCAAAATATCTCGACTTCAACGCGGACGACGGGACACCGCTCTATGGCTATTTGATGCTGCCGCCCAATGCCGACCCGAGCCAGAAGATTCCGCTGATCGTCAACATCTACGGAGGTCCGGCGGGTCAGACCGTACAGAAGGCTTGGGGTGGATCCACCGCGCTCTTCCATCAGATGCTGGCGAAAGAAGGATTCGCAATTTTCTCGCTCGATAATCGCGGCAGTCCGAATCGCGGCAGGAAATTCTCGGCCGCGCTCCGGAAGCAGTTTGGCGGGGTCGAGTTGAAAGATCAGCTCGCAGGCCTGAATCAGCTCTACGAGCAGTATCCGCAGCTTGATCGGGCGCGGACGGGAATCTGGGGATGGTCGAACGGCGGCTCGATGACGCTCTACGCGCTGACCCATTCAGATCGCTTCAAGGCGGGAGTATCGGTCGCGCCCGTCACGAGCCAGCGCAATTACGACTCGATCTACACCGAGCGCTACATGGGTCTGCCGAAGGAAAACGCCAGCGGATACGACGATTCCATCGTCAGCGCGGCCGGCAAACTCCATGGTTCGCTGCTGCTCGTGCACGGCACCAGCGACGACAACGTGCATTTTCAGAACACGATCCAGATGACCGATGCGCTTATCAAAGCGGGCAAGCAGTTTCGGCTGATGGTGTATCCGAGCAAGACGCATGGAATTTCCGGTGCAGGCACCCGCACGCAGTTGTTCCACATGATGGAAGATTTCTGGCTGAAGGAACTGAAGTGATCGCGTAGGGACAGCCGCCCTCGGCTGTCCGATCGACCCGCAGGGCCGACTTGTTTCACCCGAAGATCCTCGCCCCCACGCGAGAGCTGCCGGGCTTTGCGCGGCTGGACAGCCGAGGGCGGCTGTCCCTACGTGGGGCACGGGTTATGCATGCATCGTATTAATCTTGGCGATTTCGAACTGACCATCGTCTCCGACGGCACCTACTTCCTCGACGGCGGCGCATTTTTCGGCGTCGTGCCGAAGACCATGTGGTCGAAGAAGGTCACTCCCGACGAAAAGAACCGACTGGACGCGGGGCTGAACTCGCTGCTGGTCCGCACCGGCAAGAAAAACATCCTGATCGAAACTGGCATCGGCAACAAGCTTGCGGACAAGATGGTGCATATCTACAAACAGCCGGCGAAGCTGCTCGACAATCTGCACGCTGCCGGGGTCGCGCCTGACGAGATCGACATCGTCATCAACACCCACCTGCACTTCGATCACTGCGGATGGAATAGCGTATGTCATGACGGTAAAGTTGCACCAACGTTTCCGCGCGCGCAATACTACGCGCCAGAAGGCGAATGGCGATACGCCCGCCATCCCAGCGAGCGCGATGCCATCAGCTTCATCTCCGAGAACTACGACCCGCTGGTCGAAAGCGGCCAGATGACGCTGCTTCGCGGAGACGAGGAAATCGTCCCCGGCATTTCGGTGAAAACCTTTCCCGGACACACCGCCCACATGCAAGCCGTAATCGTGAGAAGTGGCGGACTGACGGCCTGCTACATCTCCGACCTGATTGCGACCAGCGCGCACATCAATCTCACCTGGGGCATGGCATTCGATCTCTTCCCGCTCCAGACCATCGAAAGCCGCAAGCAGTACTATGCCGAGGCGATCCCGGAAAGATGGCTGACGGTCTTCACGCACGACGACCAGACACCGTGGGGTTACATAGAAAAGGGCGAACGAGGAAAACTGTTCCTGGCAAAACTCACGTAGGGACAGCCGCCCTCGGCTGTCCGGTCGGCTCAAAGAACCTACAGCGTTCGAGAATAACTCGATGCGCGCGCCGCCATCAGAGCGCCGAGCTTCGCTCGGCTGGACAGCCGAGGGCGGCTGTCCCTACGCGCTGATGACCCGCGCGGGCTGCAATTTCTTTTCGAAGAACTCCTCTACCCGTCCCAGAATCTCCGCCCCGCTCTTAGCCTCGTAAATCGCCTTCCGCAGTGCCCCGCCGCCCGGCACGCCGTGTGTGAACCAGGAAGCAAACTGCTTCATTTTGCCCTCGGCTCCCGGCATCTCTTCTTCGAGCAACATCTGAAAATAGGTCCGGATCATCCGGTAGCGATCGGCTTCGGTCGGCTCGTCGTAAGAGCCTTTCGTTGCGTACTGCTCAATCTGCCGAAAAATCCAAGGATTCGCAGGCGCCATCCTGCCGATCATCACCGCATCGCATCCCGTCTGCGCCACCATCGCGCACGCATCCTCGGGCGAGCGGATATCGCCATTCCCAATCACTGGAATCTTCACCGCCTGCTTGACCCTCGCGATCCACTCCCACCGAGCGTTGCCGCTATAGCCTTGCTCGCGCGTGCGCGCATGCAGCGCCACCGCGCCCAGTCCGCAGTCTTCAGCCCGACGGGCCAGTTCGACGCAGACGATCTCATCGTCATTCCAGCCAGCCCGGAACTTCACCGTGAACGGAATCTTGACCGCCGCGCGCACCGACTCGAAGATCTGGCGGATCAGCGGCAGGTCGCGCAGCAGTCCCGACCCGCCGTTGCACTTCACGACTTTTTTCGCCGGGCAGCCAAGGTTCAGATCGACCAGATCGAAGCCCAGGTCTTCCACCATGCGCGCCGCATCGGCGAGCACGGGGGGGTTGCTGCCAAACAACTGGGCCGAGATGGGATGCTCGTCTTCGTAGAAATGCAGGTAGCGTCCGCGCACGCGCTGGTCGCGCAGCACGCCGTCCGCCGAGGTGAACTCGGTCATGATCAGCCCGCATCCACCAAGGTTCTTGATGAAACGACGGAACACGGTGTCGGTGACGCCGGACATGGGGGCAAGCACGGTGGCGGGAAAGATGCAAACGTTGCCGATGCACAAGCTCGCATCGAACGCCCGTGTGGAGCGGACACTCTCGTCCGCGACTGTGTGCCGGGCACTACTTTCGCGGGCAAGAGTGCCCGCGCCACACGAGTTGTCCCAAAACTTGTGCACGTTAGCATTGTAGCTATTGGACAAAGCAAAAGCCCCCGCCAAAGCGAGGGCCTGATCTTCCGCGCTTGCGCGTGGAGGCGGGCAGGAGTGCCCGCCCCACACAAACTTACTTCTTCGCTGTCTCGGCTTTTGCCGCCTCGGCTTTGGCGGCGTCGCTCTTGGCATACTTGCGGCGGAAGCGCTCGATGCGCCCGGCGGTGTCCATCAGCTTCTGCTTGCCGGTAAAGAAGGGGTGACAGGCTGCGCAGATTTCGACCGAGATGTCGCCCTTATGGGTGGAGCGGGTGTTAAAGGTGTTGCCGCAGGCGCAATGCACGCGGATCTCGTGGTAGCTGGGATGGATAGCTGCTTTCATGTCGGTTCGGATACCTCAATTCAATCATTAGATTCTACTGGAGTTAGGAAGGATTCAGCAACCCAGGTGTCAGGTCGGTAGTGGCTCAATTCAAATTGAGCCACTACCGTCAGGTCCAAGGTCTCAGGTCTCAGGAAAACCTTCGCCTCCAGAACCTGAGACCTGACACCTAAGGCCTGAGACCTGAAAGCAAAACGGCAGGGCCGACCCCTGCCGTATCGCAATCTACCGATGGATGGCCCTCGTGCCTACTTGCCTTTGTTCACAACCTTCTTGAGTTCGTTCCCGGGAGAGAATTTCGCTACTCTGCGGGCAGCGATCTTGATGGTTGCTCCGGTCTGCGGGTTCCGGCCATTGCGGGCCTTGCGCTGCGAGACGGAAAACGTACCGAATCCGATCAAGGCTACCCGGTCCCCTCTTCTGAGGGCAGCAGTAATGCTGTCCACGGCGGTGTCGATCGCGGTCGTCGCCTGCGTTTTTGAGATTTCGCAGGCGCCGGCGATCCGGTCAACGAGGTGAGTTTTATTCATGCCTTCTCCTGACACTGGTCATTGCGGTTCCCACGCCTGCGCCGGTGCGAGAGCTCGAGGGCGTGAGCACCGCCGACGCTCATTCTCCACTGTGGCGAAAAAATTTGTCAATCGGAACATGGTGGCCTGTTACCGGAAGCTAGTGCCACACAATATTCTCCTATCATCGGTCTGGCCGGCAAGACGGCAAGCTCCCGCTCCAGCGCGAACGTTCCTCGGTTGTCCACAACCAACCTGCTCCCTCCACAGGATGTGCACAGAGCCAGAACGCTTTCGAGTTGTCACCGAGACCACTTCGGGTGCACAGTCTAGGTAGATGAAGGCCGTAACAGAAACCTGCCCTTTCTGTGCGGGTTCCGGATGGAAGACCGTCCCAGGAGCCGAGCATGGCGTCACCCGCTGCGATTGCCAACTGCGTGCCCGCGCCGGCGCAATGATCGCGGCAGCACGCATCCCCAAACGATATGAACACTGCGAGCTGTCGAACTTCGAGTTTGAGGGACCGCATTCCCATCTTGCCCACGCGCGAATGGCGGCGTGCCGATTTGTGGAAGAGTACCCGTTAGCGAAAACCGGCCTGCTGTTTGTGAGCAGCACTCCGGGATTGGGAAAAACGCACCTGGCTGTCGGCATTGCAAAGGCACTGATCCGCGAAAAAGGGATCGACTGCGTTTTCTATGACTACGCAGAGTTATTGAAGGAGATTCAGGATTCCTATAACCCCGCGGTGCAGACAACCGAACTTGGTTTGCTCCGTCCAGTTTTCGAGACGGAGATCCTAGTGCTGGATGATTTGGGCTCGGTGAGGCCAACCGAGTGGCGGTGGGATACGGTACGCTTGATCATAAACACGCGTTACAACGAGAATCGCACCACTATCATTACCACCAATTTCGCGGACGGACCCGCCGCAGAGGCCTCTGGCGAGCCAGGTATGAAATACTCCGACGCTTTAGGAACCTCGGAGCCCAGGGAACGAAAACTTAAACTTGGTGACCGCATAGGTGACAAAATGCGCTCGCGCCTGCATGAAATGTGCCGAGTCGTAAGGATGGAAGGACCGGATTTCCGCCAGAAATTCCGCAGCGCCAGCTTCGGATGAGGGAAAGTCGGAACTAAGAAGTCAGAATACAGAGTGGCTACGAGCCACGAGCTACGAGCGAAGGGGCAGTTCGACGCTCGAGGTATGCTCCTGCAATCTAGCTTTAACATCAGCCTTCGGGCACAGCCTCAGTGGTTTCCTCCGTGTCCCCTGTGTTCCCCTGTGGTAAAGGCCCTTCGCGTAGGCGCCGAAAATGAGTCCACTTCTGCAATCTGACTTCTGACTTCTGACTTAGAATCCAACTGTGCTGACCGAACGCATCGAATTCCAGCCGGAACGTGACAGCGAGATCTTCTCCGTCGTCCCCGCGGCTCCGGCAGTCTTTCTCTTGCGCGGAGTCGACCCCGCCTCCGAGCCCTATGTCAGCAAAACTGCGAACCTGCGCCGGCGCTTGCAACGCCTGCTTTCGATCCCGGAAGAACGGACGAAACGTCTGAACTTGCGGGACAAGGTCCGCGAGATCGAATACACGCCGACCGGTTCGGACTTCGAATCCGGCTTCGTGCTCTATCAAATCCTGCGCGCTACCTTTCCCAAGACGTACTCGAATCGTCTGCGCCTGCGCTCCGCCCCCCTCGTCAAGCTGCACCTGGAAAATGAATACCCACGCGCCTCCGTCACCACGCGTCTCGGCCGCCTCAACGGGAAGAATCTCTACTACGGCCCGTTCCCCACGCGCATGGCTGCCGAGAAGTTCATGAATGACGCGCTCGACTTCTTCAAAATGCGGCGCTGCGTCGATGACCTGCGCCCCGATCCCAAGTTCCCCGGCTGCGTCTATTCCGAGATGAAGATGTGCCTGGCACCCTGCTTTCGCGGCTGCACCGACGACCAATACGATGCCGAGGTCGTCCGGGTCGAAGCCTTCCTGAATACGCGCGGCGAATCGCTCAAGCGGCAGATGGCGGCCGAGCGCGACCGTGCCTCCGAGAACCTCGCATTCGAACAGGCTGCCGCCCTCCACACCCAGCTCGACAAACTGGCTCCGGTATTGCAGCAGATGCCCGAGGCCGTTCACCGTGTTGACCGGATGCACGCGCTGATCGTGCACAAATCCGTTCAGCCCGAGAGTGTCGCGTTGTTTCGCGTCGATGCCGGCGCCATCGCCGGCCCCCTGCCGTTCCCGATCTCAGGCGCGGAACACACCAAGTCGCAGTCGATGGAAGCGAGAATCCAGGCGGCACTTGCCGAATTTCCGCCTGCCGAACCACACGGCACTATTGAGCGAATGGAGCACCTGGCGATCCTGAAGCGCTGGTGCTATCGCGGCACCCGAACAGGAGAAATCTTTTTTGCCAATGCAAATAATGATGACCTCCCCATACGCCGCATTGTGCGTGGGATCGGGCGTGTGTATCGCGGGGAGGCCCCCGAGACCGAGAAGACTGCTAGTGCCTAAGTGAGAGCCCGGTTTCGAGCAGCAAAAAGCGGAACCGGACTTCCGGCCCCGCTTTGATTCCAACGCGAGCGCTGCGAGCTACTGCAGAGCCGAGAGCGCGTTGATTCGTCCGCGACCAGACTGCGCATCCGCGCCTGGCTTCAAGATGTCATCCGCCGAGTTCTGGATGATGGCCTCAATCTGGGCTGGCGGCATGTGCCCGAACTTGCCCACGATCAAAGCGGCAAGGCCGGAAACGTGGGGCGTCGCCATCGAAGTGCCGACGGCAAAGAAGTACAAATTTGCACCGCCGGATGTTTGCCCACCAGGGCTGATCACGAAATCAAAAACGAAGCATGGCCTGGTAACCGGCCCAACGGTGCACACTTGGGTGTTCGGAGTAAAGACGAAGTCGCCGCCTGGCGCAGCTACGTTTACCACCGACAGTCCAAAGTTGCTGTAGGAAGCCAGGCGGTCGAAAACCGCTGGCGGGTTGAATCCGAAAGCGCCGAAGCCGATCGGCCCGGTGGCCGAGATCGCCATTCCGTTGCCCGACTGCGCAGGAACCGAGAACAGCCGGCCATTCAGATTCGCTGCGTTGTTGCCGGCCGCGCTCACCACCAGCGTGCCCCGCATGGTCGCCCGGTTTACGGCGCGGTTCAGCGCGGCAATGAGTGGGCCGTCATCTTTGCCAAAATGAGGATCCTTGCGGTCGAAGACTGCGCCCAGGCTCATGTTGATGACGTCGGCATGAACCGTAGGCCCGGAAGCGTAGTCAATGCCGGCAATCACAGAAGCAAAAGAACCGCTGCCGGAGTCCCGCAGCACTTTCACCGCTACCAACTCGGCCTCAGGAGCGACTCCCTGCGTGCCGATGCCATTGATCGGGGCAGCCACGATTCCTCCCACATGTGTGGCATGGCTGAAGTTGAAGTTGGAGGGGAAGATGAAGCTCGGTTCGGTCGGAACAAACGAAGCGCTCAACGCGGTGTTGAGGTTCGCGGCGATGTCCACATGGCTGGCCACAATACCGGTATCGACGATAGCAACGCGGGCGCGAGTGACGGTATTTCCGCGATCGCCGTTGTCGGCCGTCTGGTCAGCGTGGATCTGATGCAGGTTCCACTGCAAGGGGCTGAAGGTTTCATTGTTGGCTGGAGGCAAAGCTGATGCGCCGGGAGGCGGGACGGCGGAATCATCAATGGCCGTGCCAGAGTCAATCGGCTGTTCGTTGGCTGGGATCCACTGCCGGTCCGGGTCTTCCGCTACGGCCTGCACACCGGACAGCGCGGCTACCTTGGTTCTGAAATTGGGGTCGCTGGCTTGCGCGACCACGACGCCGATGTCTTCGTATACCGCAATTACGCTGGATCCAAGCGCGCCGACAAAACTTGTGCTGCCCCGGCCTTGCCCGCTGGCTAGGATCAGGTATCGCTTGGTGAGGTTTTGCGCCGTGCCCATCCCCACGGCGAGGAGGCACACGCCAAGAATCGCGAAGGTTCTCTTCATTAGTTACGCTCCTTAGATTTCTATGTTTCTCTTAAGCTTCCGTGAAACCCGGTGGGACCGGAACTGCCATCTGGAGGACCAAGCCGAGTGGCTTGCGCGAACCAGAAGTCGAGCCCGCAACCCAGAGGCAGCTACTCTACTCCGGGGACGCGAGTTTGGCAATGGATCAGGCATGGCTGCAAATTGTTGCAGCACTGCCGCAGGCTCTTGCTCTGAGGGCCAAGAGCAGAGCACAATCCTCTAGGCGCCCCGAAACCACAGTTAGAGGTTTTCGAGGCGTGGACGGCGGCAGCGTTGGATCGCAACAGGGGAAATGTTCGGTGAATAGAATTCGGTGGCCCATGGCGAACAAGAGCGTCTTCGAGACAACTTCCAAGAACGCGCGATCCAAAGTTTCCCATCTGCCAACCCCCCACGATCAATCCTTGCGTGAGCACCTGCTCGACCTGCTCAAAGGCGGGGGCGCTCACGCCCACTTTGCCGACATCGTGGAAGGCTGGCCGGTCCAGTTGACGGGGGCGAAAGTCGCGAACTTCCCCCACACCGCCTGGATGCTGCTCGAGCACATACGGATCGCACAATGGGACATCCTGGAGTTCAGCCGGAATCCCCAACACGTTTCTCCGGCGTGGCCCGAGGGATATTGGCCATCTTCGGAGGCGCCGCCCAGCGAGCAGGCGTGGAAAGCGTCCATCGCCGCTTTCAAGAAGGACCTGCGTGCCATGGAGAAAATAGTCGCCGATCCTAAGGTGGATCTGTTTGCGAAGCTACGCTGGGGCGATGGACAGACCGTGCTGCGCGAGGCGCTGCTGGTGGCAGACCACAATGCGTATCACCTCGGACAACTGGTCATGCTGCGGAAAAGCATCGGGATCTGATCGCTGTCATGGGAGCCCGGTCATGCTGAGCGAGGATTGAGCTTCGCCAGCGAAGCTCAACCGCAGTCGAACCGACCCTACTCCCTGGCAACCTCCGTCAAGCACTCCTTCGACTTGCGACCTGACTTCTCAAGTCACTCGCTCGCTTCCGAAACACGACCCGCACACCCCCCCGCCAGCGCTCGTCAATCCCCAGCAACTCCCATTCGATTTTCGGCGAAAGATAGCGCAGGATGGTGTCCGTCGCCGGATGCACATGCAGCGCCGGCGCGACCAACAACAGCAACGGCGCCTGCGCCGAAATCTCGCCGCCGGAAAAAT
>WNGE01019738.1_pt1 | contig 13917 bp, 9 predicted proteins | sample 5400651 | NCBI WGS metagenome assembly WNGE01 (sample SAMN13153370, study PRJNA577476) | soil metagenome | isolation source: 60 cm soil or saprolite under grassland replicate 2 | place: USA:California | collected 2016-06-15 | reverse complement strand
GGGTTGCAGCCGTCGTTGTTCGGGCCGTGCGAGACGACGGCCACACCGCGCACCGTCACGTTCGTACAAAGCACGGGATGAATCTCCCACATCGGCGAGTCGTTGATCGTCACGCCTTCGATCAGGACGTTGCGGCTGCGATAAGGTTGAATGAAGTTGGGCCGCAACTTGTGGCCGTCGCCGAATACGCGCTCGGAGACAGGCGTCCCCTTGTCGTTGAATTCGAGCAGCCGACGGATGCTTTCCCTGCCCGAACTCTTCCAGGCCCACCAATTCTCATTCGAGGCGGAGCCGTCCAGCGCGCCCTTGCCCGTGACGGCGATGTTCTCCTGTTCGTAGGCGTAGATAAGCGGTGAATAGTTCATGCATTCCGTGCCCTCGAAGCGCGTGAAGACGACGGGCAGATATTTCGCCGGGTCGGGAATGAATTTGAGCGTCGCGCCTTCCATGACGTGTAGATTGACGTTGCTCTTCAAGTGAATCGCGCCGGTCAGAAAGACTCCCGGCGTCACGACGACCCGCCCGCCGCCCGCCGCATTGCAAGCCGCGATGGCCTTGCGAATCGCCTCGGTGTTATCGGTCTTGCCGTCGGCGACGGCGCCATAATCGGTGATCTTGAAATCTCGATTCGGAAAGGTCGGAGCTTTGATGCGACTCAAGATAGCCGGAACCTGCGCCCATCCGGCTTTCGCGGACTGCGCGCTCAGGGCCGCATTGCCGCCGAGATTGATGAACACGTATAAGACGACTGCCGCGCACAATGCGACGCGGCGCGATTGATGGAACAGCTTCAGCATACTCCGCCTCCAACTATATCGGTTTTCAATTGCGTGTACGGGTCAGCGAGTGGTGTTTGCGGCTAAAGAACGCATCAATAGAACGCTGATAACGCGGACGGGCGCGGATCATCGCGAATAAAACCAAAAAAGGTCAGCGTCAATCCGCTTTATCAGCGTCATCCGCGTTCTATTGACCAATACACTGATCTGAAATCCGCTCTATTTGCCGGCCTCCTGTTTTGCGCTCAGCTTTTGCGCAAGCCAATCGGCGACTTTGTCTTTGTATTCAGGCGCGCTGCTTTCCCAACGCGCCATGCCGTGGACGCCGTCCGGGATCGTGATCAAATCGCAGGGCACGCCGGCGGCTTTGAGCTTTGCCTGAAATTGCGGCGACCAGTTGTACAGCACGCTCATATCGCCCGTGCCGTGCGCCAGGAGAAACGGCGGCAAGCCGGCGCGCACATGATTGATCGGCGAAGCTTCGCGCAGCAGTCGCAAGGTCGCCTCATCGGCTTTGGCTTCGGTCCGGCCAAACAGTCCGCGCATCGAAACGCTCAGTCCCCCGCGCCGCTCCATCGCCATGAACTAAAATCACGGCGGGAAACGGCCCTTTGCCTGCCGGCGTGAAGGCGTCGAGTTTCAAGCTCTCGCCGCCTGCATGCGCATATTCGATGTCACGTTTGACGCGGTCTTTGAGCAAGGGGTGATCGTAGGGGTTTTGTCTCGCGGCAGGCGCCGCCTCGGCTTTGATAACGGCTTTGGGATTCCAATCGCCGAGGACTTTTTCGAGCGTGATGGCGTTGGCTTCCGCTTCCGTCAGTTGGCGCGCCCACGTGACGCGAGCTTGCGTTTGCGCGCCCGGCCCGCTGTCGTTGAATTCGGCATAGCGCGCCGTCTTTTCGCGTTCGGGCCCCGTCCAGTTGTGCCACCCTGCGGGCCGCACGACTTCGGACATCTCGGTGTTAAGAAAAATCGTGGCGCCGTATGCGCGCCAGGGCCGGCCCAGATAGGTTTTGACGTCGGGATTCTCGCCCGTGATTTTGCAATGCGAGAAGACAAAACCGAACGGCTGGTCGGCGGGCGTCGAAGCGGCGGTGATGTAACCGTCACGCAAACAGTGAATGTGGCAGCTCTCGAAGAAAGCCGTCGCCGCGCCGAAGATGAAATCCACGTGGCCCGCGATGTAGCAGTTTTCAAAATACTGGCGGCCACGATTGAGCAGAATCGTGTCCTGCCAGCCCAGAAAACGGCAATTCTTGAAACTTACGCAGGCGCCGTCTACGCGTAGCGCCAACGCCTGCCCGACCGGCCCGGCGGAGTTTTCAAACGTGATGTTCTCCGCCGCGAACCCGTCGCCGTCAATCTGCGCGGTCGGCGTGCGAAACGTGCCGATCGGTTTGCCGTCCGGCCCAGGGAGATTCGCGTTCAGGTTGAACGTGATGATCGTCTTCGCCGCGTCTTCGCCTTCCAGTTTGATGTAGCGGCGCTCGCGCTGGACATAGATCAGTTCTTTGTACACGCCCGGTTTGACGTGAATGACCCACGGGCGTTCCGCGCTGGGCAGCCCTTGCGGCGCGGCCATGATCGCATCCTGGATGGATTTGAATTGGCCGTCGCCGTTTGGCGCCACGGTCGCGTCGGCGGCCAGAGATGTCACGGCGCACACGATGGCGGCCAGACAACTGAGGCAGGATAGCGCAGTTGCACGGATCATGATCAGAACTCGACTCTGAGCTTAAACTGGGATACGCGCGGCAAGGGCGCCTGAGCGGCGCCCTTGCCGAAATCGGTTATCGTTCCCTGGATGGATCCACCGCCACCAGTCTGAGCCAATGCGCACGGCGGCGCGAACAACGCAAAGACGACCACTAACAATCTCAAAAATGTACTTGCGGATCTTCCAGACATCACAAACCTCCATTTAAACACCGGTACCGCTACCGCGCGCGATTGCTGCGCGGCTGATTACCGCGATAATCCTGCGCGCGGGCCGGCGCGGACATGACAAGGATGGCGACCAGCGCGACCAAAACGCCGCGCGCTATACGCGATTGCAAAATAGTCATGATGGACCTCCTCTGGATAAGTTTGCCGTTCATCTTTCGTGGAGCGGCAGGGCCCCACGTATTTGATCCGGCGCCGTTTACATCCTGCCTCTTGTCATTTTTCTCCGCCGCATAGCGGCGCCTGAATTTAGCCGTGGGTTTCAACCCACGGGAAGGTTGAAGAATATCCCGCGTCGCGTCAGCGACGGCTGAATTCAATCGTCGCTGACGCGACGGGAAAACCAATCACGGGCGCCGTGGGTTGAAACCCACGGCTAATCTCAGGCGCCGCTACGCGGCGAGGAGACGAGAGCCATTGTTGCTCGAAAAAATTTGGGTAATTACAAACTGTTCCGATCAGGCGCCCGTTATCTCCAGCCGGACATGTTTCTCAGCCGATCGATTGGCCGCCAGAACGGCGACGGCGGATCTCATCGCCTTTTCGCCGCCGCCACGGATCGCGCTACCCGTCCTGACGGCGGCGCAGAATTCCGCGATCTCGTTCTTGTAAGAAACGCCTCTGTCCACTTGAGCCTGATTGGCCGCGTTGACCGTGCGGCCAGGGCTGTCTGCGGGCCGAGTGGCCGACGCGTCGGCCACCGGCGCCGACGTCTGCGGCGAGACCTCGACTCTGGTCGATTGGCTCTCGCCTTCGTTAAACAAATAAACGTCCGTCTCGTTTTGCAGGATCAACGTTCCCTTCGTGCCCATGAACATCTCGTAATGGTCCTCGAAGGCGTTCGATTCGATCGAAGAGAAGGTTGCCGCGCGCCCGCCGGGATATTCGAATGTGGCGTAGACGTGGTCGAAGACCTCGCGCCCGTCCTTGTAGCGCGAGATGCCGCCTGTGCAATAGACCGCTTCCGGCGCCGACTCGAAGAACCAATTCGTCGCCGTCAGCAGATGGCTTCCGAGCTCGCACACCAGCCCTTCGGAATATTGCTTGTAGAGCCGCCAGTTCAACAGATGTTCCCAATCGGGATAGCCCCACCGGCTCGGATCGAAACCGGCCGAGGGCGGGTCTTCCTTGCGCCGCCAGTTTGCGTTGCGGTGCCAGACCAGCCGCGCGAAATAGACGTCCCCGAGCAATCCCTGCTTGACGATGTTGCTGTATGCCGCCTGATACACCGGGTTGTAGTAGCGCTGATAGCCGATCTCCAGCGTGCGACGGTTCCGCCGGCCGGCCTCGATCATGCGCAGGCAGTCGGCCTCGGTCTTGGCCATCATCTTTTCGCACAGGACGTGTTTGCCCGCGTCCAGGCAGCCGACCGCGATCTCGGCGTGGGACCACAGCGGAGTGGCGATGATCACGGCCTCCAGGTCTTCCTTCTGAAGCATCTCGCGCCAATCTTCGTACTCTTTGGGTTGCGCCCATCCCGCTTTCATCATTGATTCGGCGACTGCGCGGCGGCGCTTAGGGTTGATGTCGCAAATCGCCCGCAAGTCAATAAACTCCTTCTGGCATTGCGCGATCAGCCCCCGGCCCATGCCCCCGGTCCCAATGACGGCCGCCTTAACCGGCCCGCCTTTAATCGGCCCGCGAGCCGCCGCCGCGACGCCGAGCGCGACCAACGCCGGAGTCCCCGCAATCGCCTTCAGGAAATTGCGCCGCCCTTGCTCCTTCTGCTCATCGGTAAGATTCATCCTCGATCCTTTCCCAAGTCGCCGCAGCGACGATTGAGCCTATTCTTCCGTCGCCGCAGCGACGATTAAGCTTATTCCCAGTCGCGGAGCGACGATTGAGCTTAGCCCGGCCTTTTCAAGGCCGGGAACGTCGCGGGATAAGTTTCCAGTCGCGGAGCGACGATTGAGCCTATTCTTCCGTCGCGGAGCGACGATTGAACTTAGCCCGGCCTTTTCAAGGCCGGGAAAGAGAGACGAAATAAATTTCTAGTCGCGGAGCGACGATTGAACCTAGCCGGGATTGCCAAGCGATTGGTCTCAAACGGCGCAACGGTCGCGTCAGCTCCACAAATAACGTTCGTCGTAATCAACGCCGTGCTTCTTCAAAAATTCCAGGTACTCTTCCTGAAAGCTCATCTTGCGATGATGCTCGCGCTGATTTTGAATATAGCGTTGCACATCCAACACTGCTGATTTGCTGACGGTGAAAGCTCCATAGCCGACCTGCCACTCGAAACCGCGCAGTTCGGGAAATTCGGTGTGAATCCATAGCGAAGAGCCGCCTTTAAGCAATTGCGCGATCTTGCTCGGAGCCAAAGTCGGCGGAGCATTCACGAGCGCGTGAATGTGGTCTTCGACTCCACCTACTTGCAACGCGCTCATCTTGTTTTCTCGCGCAATGCCGCCGATATATTCCCAGATGCGTTGTTCAATCTCGGGATTGATGTAGCCGGCACGGCTTTTTGTGCTGAATACAATGTGGTAGTACAACGATGTGTAGGTGTCTGCCATAACCGTCTCCTCTCCCCCAACCTTTGAAGGCTGGGAGAGGTTCAACCGTCGCTCCGCGACTAGGAATTTATCGCGTCTCGCTCTCCCGGCCTTGAAAAGGCCGGGCTAGGATCAATCGTCGCTCCGCGACTGGGGAATTCATTTCGTTTCGCTCTCCCGGCCTTGAAAAGGCCGGGCTAAGATCAATCGTCGCTCCGCGACTGGGATTTATCGTTCGCCCTTCCCGGCCTTGAAAAGGCCGGGCTAGGATCAATCGTCGCTCCGCGACTGCGGACTCACCGCGCGTCCTTCTTGATAGGCCGGGCTAGGATCAATCGTCGCCGCGCTACTGCGGATTCGTCTTGCGCTTTTCCATTGCGCCAACAACATATCCAGCCCGGCCATCGCCCCGGTATTGAAGGCCAGCAGAAGGCCTACGGCCGCGCCTTCGATCAGGGTCTTGTTGACGATCAAATAGGTCCCCTCATTGCCCGGCTGCGGCGCGCCCGCCGTCGGGATCGAAAGCAAATAAAACAAGGTCAGAAAAAAGAGCGCGCCCCAGCATCCCGCTCTGGTCAAAAGTCCCAGGATGAGCGACAGGCCGATCAACAGCAGGCTGAACTTGACCGTCTTATCAATCCAACCGATCCAGCCCGCGTTAATCATCCATTGGAAGACGCGGGCGAGCGGGACTGACGCGGCTTTCAAATACCCTGCCGAAGTCCACGGCGGGAGCGGCTTGCCGTCGGCGCTCCACGCCGGGAGCATCAGCTTGTAATAACCTTCGTAAAGAAAATGCCAGCCGATCAGCGTGCGCAAAATCACCAGCGCAGCCTGCTGCGCGCCGGACAGGTAATGATGCGCCTTGCTACCCATTGATGATCTCCACCTCGCACTTATCGTTGGAGCCGAAAAGAATCGGCCGGTCCGCCCCGCTTTCCAACATCAAGACCATAACGCCGGGATGCGAGTCGCAATATCCCGCCGCCAGCTCAGGGCCGCCTGCATAAAAAGCCGTCGCCAGCGCGTCGGCGACGGCGGCCGACGGCGCAATCACGGTCACGCTCGACACTCGACAGGCGGGCCAGCCCGTGCGCGGGTCGATGATGTGGCCGTAGCGTTTGCCGCCGTACTCGAAAAACTGCTCTTCGGCGCCGCTCGTCGAAAGCGCCGCGTCACGCAAGCGCGCTACAGCCAGGCGTCTCTCTTTGTCTACGGGATGGCGCGCGCCCACTATCCAGCCGTCTTTTCCGCCGCCGATCGCGCGGATGCTGCTGGAACCCGCGCTCAGCAAGGCTGTGCGAACGCGTTTGCGCATCGTCGCGGCGATGCGGTCGAGCGCATAACCTTTGCCGATACTCCCCAGGTTGATTTCGACTCCGGGCCGCGCGAAACGAATCGCGCGCGATTCGCAATCGAAGAGCAATTTATCGCCGCCGACCAGGGCTCTCGCTTCTTCGATCTCGTCAGGCTCGGGGATTCGCCCCTGCCTTCTCAGGAAGCCCCAGCAGCGGCTCAAGCGTCCTGAAGTGATGTCGAAAGCGCCGCAGGTCTCGCGGCAAAGCTCCCGGCACAAGAGCAGCAGCGAAAAGAGAGAGCGCTCGACGCATACCGGACCGGCCGCGGCCTCCCGGTTGATGAAGCTGACCTCGCTGCTCTCTCTGAAGATCGTCAGTTGATCTTCCAGCCTGTCGACTTCGTCCAGCGCTTGACGCGCCGCGGACACGCCGGCCTGATCTTCGAGCGGCAAAGTCACCTCGAAGCGGCAGGCCATCGCCGCCCGGCTGACGTGCTGCCAATAGCCCGACGGGGGCGCGGGTCGAGCCGGAGAAAAGGTCAGGAATGCGCGTCTCTTCAGCATATCTGTTCGCCGCCCATCCTTCAGTCCCGGAGGGACGGCGGATATTAGCCGGTGGAGAAACCACCGGAAAATTGGGAATGAAATCTCGTGAGCCCCGGAGGGGCGACAGACCAAAGTCAAGTCTGTCGCCCCTCCGGGGCTATGGTCCAATCCTCAAAGGCCAACAAGCTGCCAGGCTTATCGTGAATGGCGCCTATCCGCAGTCCATCAGCCTGAAGGCCGGACTCCATGCCCTTGCGAAAAGAATGCGGATGGCGCAGTCGCCGAAGGTTCGCGCCGATCTCTCGGCGCCGACCTGCCGCGCCCGCGCCATCCGCGTTTTATCTAAGGCTTTGTCAAGTCAGGCTTCAGAACACAAGTTTGAGTCCCAACTGGACGCGACGCGCGTAGTTCGCCTGGTTGGAAATATTCGCGATCTTTCCGAAGTCTGCGCTCGTCGGATTTGTGATCACTCCGGCGTTACCTGAACCGCCGGATGAGGCGGAAAGCCACGGGTGGTTGAAAAAGTTCGTGAACTCGGCCCTAAACTGCATGTTAAACCTCTCCTTGATCTGCGTGTTTTTGAGGACGGAGAAGTCTACGTTATTGTTAGACTGCACGCGCAGGTACGAGAACCGCAGCGGGAATGTCCGGGCAGGTCGTCGCGTTGTACGAGAACTTGCACGGGTCGTTGAAACTAACCCACACCGGCTGTCCGTTGGCGTCTCGGACTACTACCGAGTCAGCGTTGTCATCTTTTGTGCGCAACGCTACGAAGCCGGTGTTGTTGATCCACTGCGACAGCGATTGCTGGTCAGACGGAATGACGAGGTCCTTGAAGTTGCCGTTGTAGATGTAATTCCCCCAACTGAGCGGCGCCCCACTCTGATAGGTGTAGACACCCTGTATTTGCCAGCCGCCGACGATCCTCGACACGATTCCGTTGGAACCGGCCAGGAATTGACGGCCTTTCCCGAACGGCAGTTCGTAAATCGCGCTCAGCGCGAACCGGTTCGGGTAGTCCGTATCCGAGACCACTTCGGTCGGCAACGGATCGGTCGGGTTCAGGTATTCGGTGGCCTGCATGAACCTTGAGTGGGTGTAGCTGGCCTGCGCCGTATAGCCCTTGGAGAATCTCTTTTCGATCCGCAACTGGGCCGAGTGATACCAGGAATACCCGTCGTTGGTCGTAGTGGTGATGTCTCCGAATTCGGGGAACGGTTTCATCAGGTTCTGTCGCTGGATGTTCGAACTCGCCCCAAGCCCTGGAATGCCGAGGCCGGCGAATGGATTTGCGACGTTGCCAGTCAGGTAGCTGATCCTCGCCTGGTCGCGTGTAGGCAGCGTGCTCAGAAACCGACTGGGCACGGAGTTGATATTGCGGTTGATCTCGATATGCGTCCCGCGATTGCCGACATAACTGGCTTCCACCACGAATCCGGCAGGCAATTCACGCTGGACTCCGAGTTCAAACCGTTGGTTATAAGGCGACTCCGGGTGTTGATTGAAGAACGAGATGGCGTTGCCGATGTTTGTCTGGAAGCCCTGCGACGATCCCGGCGGATTCAAAAGTCCGTTCGGGAAGGGATTGGACAAAGTCCCGGTAATCGTGGCGCCGTCAGTCGTCGGCACAAAGTTGGTCGAGATGCTGAACCCGTTTTGGAGGACATCGCCTCGGCGCTGGCCGAGGAATCCGAAGAAGATTCCATAACCGCCACGGATCACGGTCTTGTCATTCAGCTTATAGGCGAGTCCGAACCTGGGCATGATGTTATTCTTGGGCGTCTCGTACAGCCCGCGCGACTGCCCGTTGACGTCGGCGAATAAAAGCCCGCCGAGCACATTCACCTGAGGCACGTCCCCTTTCAGGGCCGCGTCCTTGAGGTTCGCGTAGTTCGCCTGCACCGTCGACAGGATCGGCTGAACGTAGAGAGGATCGAAGCCGGTCACGCTCCTGTTGTAGCGTTCGGTCAGAGGGGTTTCGAACTCGTAACGCAGGCCGAGATTCAATGTGAGCCTGGAGTTGAATCTCCAATCGTCCTGCACGAAGAAGCCATACGCCGTTGACTGCTCCGCATAGCTCGCCGCCCGCACGACCTGGCTCGCCGAAGTCGGAATGCCCAACAGGAAAGACGCGAACCCCAGGGCCACGTTCGTGGTGGTCGTATCGTCCTTCTGTCTCGTGTAGGTGTTATCGAACACGAATTGGCCTGACTGATTGTTGCTGGCAAAACTAGAATTCTCTCGGTAGGAACGGAATTCCATCCCTCCTTTGAGCGAATGGCTACTCAATGTTTTATTGAGTGTGACGGCGACCGAGTGAGTGTCAATCGGCCTGACCTCGTTCGTCTGACCTGTCCCTTGATACACGCCAGGATTCGTTGTAGTGCCAGCGAAGTCAATACGCGGGAAACGACGGAGTGACGGGTCAATCGCGTTGTTGAGCGCAGCCGGAAGCCCCACTGACGTCAGGTCGAATCCCTGGCCGTCCGGGTTCATATCCTGGGCGCGAATAAATCGGTTGTAGCCGTACCTCACGTTCAATACGGTCGTCGAGTTGAACGTATACACGTCGTCAATCACGCCTTGACGGGAGAGGAACTGGAAGCTGACGCCGGTGGCGATGCTGTGGAAATAGTCGTTGTAGAAACTATCTCTCTTGTACCAGCTCGCCCGAGCGAAGGCCCTATGCCTATCGCTCAACACGTGGTCTATACGGAATGTGTAGTTGTCGTACTGAAATGTCTTTTCGGCCAGGGTCGAGTCCGCGTTGTTATTCAAGAACTCCGCAGTCCCGGCAGTCCGCGGGTTAGAGAAGAATTGGAGAAGCGCCTTGGATACAGGGTTAATCAGTTGGGTGGGGATCTTGTTGCAAGCTGTCCCGCCTGTTTGTATGCCGTTCACCGGCGTGACCGGACTCCCATCCGCGTTGCACTTGAATGGATCCTGGATGAAGTGTCCGGCCCTGGCAGTATCGATGCGCCTCGAATACGGGTTATAAATCTGATACTGCTGACCGTTAGGCAGCCCCAGGAAGGCCGAAAAATCACCGTTCCTCATCGCGACCGTCGGGACGGTCGGCGTCGTGCTGTCAAATCGGGGCCGTGAGTCACGAATGCCTTCATACCCGAACGTGAAGAAGGTTTTGTCGCGCCCATTATAGAGCTTAGGCAGAATAACCGGACCGGTTAACGTCGCGCCGGGGCGGTTGGAATGAGTATCCGGTCGGGGCTGCCCTCGAAGGTTGCCGAAGAAATCGTTGGCCGCGAGGTTGCCCGGCTCACCAATGAAGTAGCCCGTGCCGTGCAACGTATTCGTGCCCGACTTGATGCTGATGCTGGTCACGCCGCCTTCGGTGTTGCCGAACTGGGCGTCGAAGGTCGCGGTCTGGACTTTGAATTCCTGGATGATGTCCGTGGGCGGCACGTACGACGCGATCACCTCGTTGGCGTTGGCCGTGGCCGTGCTCGGCGCGCCGTCAATCGTCAGGTCGCTGCGGTTGGCCCTGGTCCCGGCAATTGTGAAGCCGACAATGTGCGTCGGCTCGAAGGGGCGATCCAGCCGCTGATCGCGCGCGAACGTGACGCCGGGCGACAGCCCGATCATGGTGTAAGGGTCGCCGTGGACCAGGGGCAGTTCCGCGACGCGCCGCGAATCAACCGTCTGCCCCATTGAGCCTGATGTCGTATCGAGCGTCGGAGTCTCCGCCGTAACCGTGACGGTCTCCGACGTCTGGCCGACCTCGAGCTGCACGGGTATATCCAAATTGTCGCCGATGCGGAGGGCTATCCCGCCGCGGACGTATTTCTTGAATCCGTTGACCTCAACCACAATCTGGTAAGTCCCCGGAAGCAAGTAAGTGGCCTGGTAGAGGCCTGCGTCGTTGGTCGTCGCGTTAACGGTCGTGCCCCTCGCAGCGTCGGTAATCCTCACCGACACGCCGGGCATGACGGCGTCGCTGGCGTCTCTTACTTTACCTGAAATAGTGCCGCGCGCTTCCTGCGCGCTCGCAGTCGATGGGGCTAGTAAAACCATAGTCGCGAAAACAGCTATGGCCAATGCATGCAATAATCTTGATGCCGCTGGTTTCATATATATCATCCTCCTAGTGGATGGGAAACAAAGCTGCGGCCGCTTGCCTGCGGCGGTCACGGCAGCTTAGGAAGGGTTTCGCCGTCGGATCGTAGCGATCCTTGAAAGGCTATACCTTGGGAACCGAGACTATAGCCCTCTAGCCTCGTCCGGCGCCGGCGCGCCGAGTCAGTACCGCAAGCGTAATTGGGCGGGGAATACCCGCCCCTACGCTCGCGGTACTGACCCTGCGATTCGCGAAGGTTCCCAGCAAAGCGTTAACTGAAGCTCTAATTATGGCTTTTATGTATTTTCACCCAGCGTCTTATTAGTCTGGTGATTGCGCCGATTCCCAGCTTGGCGCAATGTAGGTATTCATTATTACAAGAACAAGCGAGATATTTTTCTCCGCGTTATATTCCGCTATGCGGAATGGCGCTTAAACTATCTCAACAACTTGACAGGAGTGTCAGTCGAGGGAATGCGACATGGTATTCCGCTTTGCGGAACGCTTTCCCCACTTCTCATGCCAGGCCGGATAATCCTTTTCCAGCAATTCGACGGGCGCTTTCGTGTACCAGTTGTAGCCTGTGCGCCGTTCGTGTTCTATCTCGGCCAGGCTGTATTTGATGACGCCGTCGCGTCCGCTGAAGATCGGGCGGCCCGTGTTGATTTCGTAGAAGCGCGCCCAGAGCGGCCCGGCGTTGGCGTCTTCGTTGACGACTCGGTCGAAGCCGTTCGGTAATGAAGGGTCAGGCTTCTCGACCAATTTGATCCCGGTCAGCTTCGATTCCTTGAACCACGCGACGGCCGATTCGACGGCCTCGACGATCCGCCCGTCGGGATGATCTATGCCTATCAGGAAGCGCACGAGGCCGACGCTCTCGGCGCCGCTGAGCGAGACGTGTTCGTAAGAGCGGGCGGGCGCGGGCGCGAGCGTGACCTCGTCGTGCTGGGCGCACCAGACCGTGCGCTTGCCGTTTACGACTATCTGCGTCTTCAAGATGATCTCGATCCCCTTGGCGACGGCGGTCTCCGCGCGCGCGCGGCGCGCCTCGTCCACGAACGAATAGGCATGGTCTTTTCGCGCGACCTTGCGCAGCAGTTCCATCACGCCCATCATCTCGTCGTCGTTGAACGTGATGTGTTTGTAATAGCCCTTCAGCCTCGGGTAATACTGCGGCCATCCGCCGTTCTCGTATTGCGCCTTGAGCAGATAGTCGAGGCCCTTGATGAAGCTCTCTTTGAAGCCCTCTTTCCGGATTGGATGTCCGGTCGCGTTGAAGACTCGGACCAGATAATCCATCTGCGTGTAGGTCGCGCCGTTGTCGATCAGTGAATCATCATGGCCCTTCTCTTTGGCGATCTCGGCCTTCGCCCGCTCGCTCAGGACGACGGCCATATCGATGTTCTTGGGCCAGCCGCCGCTCTCGCGCTGGTAGAGCAGCACGTTGTCGGCGATGCGCGTGGCCTCGTCGCCCGCGTACCATTCAGGTTTCTGCTTGAGGCAATCCTTCCATGCGACGAGCAACTGAGCCAGGACCTCGTCGGAGACCATGAAGACCGTCCCGTGGCGCGCGCCGGCGGGCATCGAGAGTTTGTCCGTGACCGTCTCCCAGTTCTTCAGGTCGGCGGATTTGACCGCGCCGTAACGTTTGTCGCGGTACATGTCGAAATAAACGATCCACTCGTTATTGACTCTCGCCGCCGTCGGCCCTTCAACCCAGTCCGGGCTGAAGGGCGGGGAGGCTGCGCCGTAAGGCCCCGTGGCCTTGTCGCTCACGGCGATGCGCAGGTTCTTCTTAACCGGGTTCCTGGTCTCGTCCTTGAGGATCATCACGTATCGGCTCGCGCTCTTGACGATCGTCGCGTCGATGACGTTGAAGCCGCCGTCGTAAAGTAGCGCGGCCTTGCTGTAGCTCCTGAAATCCTTCGTCGTGACGTAGTAGATTCGGTGGTTCAATCCGTTTTCTTCAGAGGATTCAGTAGCGGGAAAGCGACCGGGGATGGTCGTCGCCCAGAAGATCAGATACTGCTTCTGCCGGCCGTCGTAAAAAATCTCCGGCGCCCAACAGTTAATCGCCGTCGGCTCCTCGGCCATCACGGGAACGGCCTTCTGCTCCGACCACCGGATCAGGTCTTTCGAGTGCGCGACGCCGATCTCACGCCCGCGCCAGCCCGTAGTCCAAACCATGTGGAAAACCCCGTCCGGCCCTTGAATGACGCAGGGGTCGCGCATCAACTTCTCGCCGCCGACCGCCGGAGTCAGATAAGGCTTGTCTTCATTCAACGCCTTCCATTTCAGCCCGTCGCGACTGTAGGCCAGATGCAACCCGTCCTCGCCGTTGTTTTTGAAATAGGCGAACAAATAGTTCGCGCGATGCGCAGGCGCCTTCTGCGCCGCGATTTGGAGCGCGAAAGCGAACAGCGACAAGATGAAGACGAGAGCGGAAAAATGTTTGGAGTTCATACGTAACTCCTGTGTGGCATCAACCACGAAGGAACGAAGAGCGCGAAGATTTCCGACTGAATTATCCTCGTCGCGTTAGCGACGCCTTGAATTTAGCCGTGGGTTTTCAACCCACGGTTGGCGCGAAAAATTTTCCCCGTCGCGTCAGCGACGATTGAATTTAGCCGTGCGTTGAAAACCTTGTCATTACCCACAATTTTGCGCGAAATGAGTGTTCACAGTCTCAGCCCGCGGATGCGGGCGGCAGCATAAAGCCTTGTATGATGGTTTTGATGGTTTGAGGTAAGCTTTCGTGGCCACTTTCAAACCAGAACCCCG
>WNGE01015650.1_pt1 | contig 13920 bp, 14 predicted proteins | sample 5400651 | NCBI WGS metagenome assembly WNGE01 (sample SAMN13153370, study PRJNA577476) | soil metagenome | isolation source: 60 cm soil or saprolite under grassland replicate 2 | place: USA:California | collected 2016-06-15 | reverse complement strand
GCACACCGCTGGCGTGCTCGGACTCCTACGGGCACTCCGCCACGACCCGCCACCACCAGCCGACGACGCGCCTGCCCGCCGCCCAATGGCCGGGGAGGGCGGCGACGGGTCGCTTCCCACCACCACCACCACCACCACCACCCGGTCGACGAGGTCGGTGCCAGCTCTACCCGGCAGCCTCGCCAGGGTACGCCGCAGCCCTTCCCCCTGGCCTCCCCGACCGGCCACTACAAACCGGCTGCGGAGTCGCCCGCCACCGCGGCGGGCGTGCACTGCTGACCGGCCCACATCCGCCAGGTTCGGGGCCGGCACGTCGCTTACGGAGCCTCACCGCTGGTTCCTCGCGTACCCTTCTCGTCTTGCTTGCCGGACCCGGACCGTCTGGCAGTGCCGACCCGTCCCGGCGTCAGTCAACGCCAAGGGATCCACGTCACCTGGGTTCGAGTCCCCGCAGCTCCACGCCTGGCCTCAAGGGTGCGCAAATGCGTTTATGCAGCTTGGCGGTACTCATGGAGCAGACCACCGAGCAGGTCGCGTCGATGAAGGCTGCCTTGGCGATCCTCGCCGACAAGATTCAGCTCGGCGGTTGGGACCGGCGCCTCAAGCTGGAGCGCCCGGTGCGGACGATTGGCGTTGTAATGCTGGACGTAGACCCCGAGCACCTGCTCCAGGTGCCCGCGCCTGACGAGCAGCAGCCAATCCAGGCACTCGGCGCGGACGGTCCGCACCCAGCGCTCCACGTACGCGTTTGCTCTTGGCGCCCGCACTGGCGTGAGGAGCACCTCGCCGCCCTCCGAGCAGAACACGTCATCGAACCCGCGGGAGAACTTCGCGTCCCGATCATGGAGCAGGAAGCACACCCGTCGCCCTTGTTCGCCCAGCACCAGCAGCAGGTTGCGGGGCCTGCTGGGTAACCCCGTCGCTGTTGGGGTTGGCGGTCACCCCGGCCAAGTGGACCGGCGGGTGTCCAGTTCGATGAAGAACAATACGTACAGCCGCTTGAGCCAGACCGTGTCGAGGTGAAGCAGGTCGCACGCCACGATCCCGGCGGCCTGCTGGCGGAGGAACGCCCGCCAAGTCGTGGCCGCGTGCCGCGGGACCGGGTTGAGCCGGTGGCGGCGCAGCGTCGTGCGGGTCGCAGTCGCCGAGACCTGCACGCCAAGTCGGAGCAGCTCGCCCTTGATCCGCTGGTACCCCACCGCGGGTTCTCCGGCGCCAGCTGGACGATCAGCTGCTGCACCTCCTGGTCCAGCGGCGGCCGGCCGGTCTGGCGGTGTGGGTAGGTCCATACGCCGGCGACCAGCCGCCGGTGCCAGCGCAGTAGGGTGCCCGGTGTGACGAAGAAGCAGGACCAGCGGGTCCGGGGCAGGACTCGGCTGACTGGGGTCAGCAGGGCCCGGTCAGCGGGCTCAAGCCTGGGATGTGGGACCTGGCGACGGAGCACCGTGAGCTGGTGGCGCAGCACGAGGATCTCCAGGTCCTTGGCGGCATCGCCGCGGGCGAGCAGCACGAGCAGCTGGATGGAACGGCACGCCGCTACCCGATAACCCAGACAGCTCGAGCGCTGCTGACCTTGGTGTGCTGGCGTTGAAGCGACCAAGGTTGTTGGTCGGCCGGCACAAAAGTTGGTCGGCCGGCACAAAAGGACACCCTGCGGAATGACGTGAACGGTTGACTGGTGGTCATGCCGCGCCGGACGTGATGGTGTAGTTCCACTCCCCATGCCAGTCGTGCTGGGTCAGCGGGACGGCGACCAGCGCCACGCTGTTGCATTGAGGGATTACCCGTCCGATGGGCCTCCACTCGGGCACTCAGACGCAGCCGATCAGGGGCACGATCGAGTGGTTCAAGTGCTTTTTGGTGCCGTCTATGAGGAAGAGCCTCCACTTTGCTCGGCTCCACCCATGCCTTCTGGCTCAATGCAACAGTCCCCGGCGCGTCACCAGCGGCTCTCGCCGGCGACGGCGGGCTGGGGTGGGGGCGTCGGGAGTGGGCGCCGTGGGCCGCCGATCCGCCGCCCGAACACGAGGATCACCGGGATGGTGCAGATCAGCGGCACGAGCAGCTAGATCGGCCGCTGCGCCCACCACGCCAGGGTCGGATGGGTACGGCGGACGGTAGCCGGTCAGCCACAGCAGGGCGAAGGCGATCGCCCAGCCGGTGGTGTGGAACAGGAATAGCGGCAGCGCGAAGCGGTTGACGACCTCGTTGGCCTGGGCCCAGCCGGGACGGCGCAGGCGCTCCAGGATCCACGGCCGCACCAGCAGCACCAGGCCGGTCTGGAAGAAGCACACCGCGACGATGCACAGGGTCGGCGGTCCCATGTTGGAGATCCGGTCGCCGGGCACGCCTACCATTGACGGCGGGTAGATGTTGGTGAGCACCAGGCCGACCAGGCCGAGCAGGCCGCCCCACACAAAGCACCACGCCAGGATCCGGTCGCCGTCGACCAGCGTGCGGTAGAAGAGCCCAGCTGGTGGCACAGCGCCCAGACCACGAGCAGGTTGATCAGCGCCGCCCAGGCGACGTGCTGACCGAAGCGCAGCACGTCCACCAGCGCGGCCAGCCCCGCCAGCACGACCACGACCAGCGGCCCGAACCGCTGGTGCAGCCGGATCGCCAGCGGGGCGAGCAGCACCAGCGCCAGGTACACCGCGATGAACCACAGCGGGCTGACGATCAGCAGGGCGGCGCGGCCGAACCAGTACGCGTGGAAGACGCCCTCGGCGACCGTGGCGATCGCCACCCACACCGCGAGCAGGGTGAGCGAGGGCACCAGCAGGCGACGCATCCGGCCCACCACGAAGCTGACGCCTGAGCCCCCCAGCTTGGACCACAGCTGCATGTGGGCGTACCCGCCGACGAAGAAGACCGGCATGACCTGGAGCACCCAGGTGAGGATCCACAGGTTGCGGGTGAAGCTGAGCGGACTGTCGACCGACGGCCCCTGCTGTGCCAGACGACGATGGTGAACACCCAGTGCCACAGCACCACGACCAGGAGGCTGACCGCACGGCACAGGTCGATGAACTCGTCCCGTGTCGATGCGGGGTGCACGCCGGCAGCCCTGACGGGTAGCTGGGTGGAAGGAGCGTTCATGGCCGTCTCCGGGGGGGATCGTGGGGCGGATCGCCTCGACGTAACCTTGTAGTGCGATCGACACTGGAGCTGTAGCTGTCCTGGTCACGGCATATGTGTTCGGATCACAAAGGCGCGGTCAGGCAGCGGCGGACGAAGCAAGGACGCTCCCAACGAACGCCTGCACGGCAGCGTCGTAGCGGGCCGGATCCAGGTTCCACGAGTCCAGGTGGTCGGCGCCGCGCACGCGGACGTAGGTCACGCCGCGAGCGATCCTTGCCAGTTCGTCGCTGGTCGCAGCGGGCACCGTCTGGTCGGCGGTTCCTTGGAACAACAGGATGGGCACGTGGATCTTGGCCGCGCCGTTGAGGTAGTCCAGCGAGGACCAATCGACGCCGTAGCGGTATCCGGCAATCCACTTGGCCACGTCGGTGAGCGACCGGGGAAGAGGAAGCCCGATCAGCGGCAGTCGCTGCTTGGACGCGCCGAGATCCACCGCCCGGCTGAAGTCCATCATCGGGGAGTCGAGGATGACCCCCGACACCCGTGCCGCCAGCGGCGAGCGTTCCAGGAAGCTGGCCGCGATCCCGCCGCCCATGCTGTAGCCGACCAGCACCACGCTGCGGGCGCCGTGCGCGAGCGCGTATCCGACAGCGGCGGTCAGGTCGCGCCATTCCGTCTGCCCGTATCGGAGCATTCCGCTTGGGTCGTTGGGCGCTCCGGCATCGTTGCGGTAGGAGATCATCAGCACCGGCAGGCCGAGCCGATGCAGGGTCGGAACGATCTTCACCGTGTCCAGTCGGTCCATCGAGTTGCCGTGGAGCAGGATCGCCCAGGTGTCGCGTGGTCCGGGAACAAACCACGCCGGGTAGGAGCCCAGCGGCCCCGGATAGGAGACGTCGTGGACGGGGATCTCCAGGCCCATGGATGGATTGTTTGGGAACGCCTTGTTGTCGAGCGCCACCTTCGTGCCCACCACGAGCGGTGATCCGGTCACCTGGCGAAAATCTCGCGTCACCGTTCGTTGGCCGCGAGCCACGATCCTGGTGACCTGTCCGTAGCCCGCCGGCCACTGGATGCCCCACACACCCGGCGTGAGGAGCTGACCGGGATCGGGTGGAATGCGAAGCGTGACGGTCCCTGGTGTCACCGCCGTCACGCTGAGGTTGTAGATGGGCTTGGCGGCGCGTTTGGCGGCGCCGCTCAGCGCGTGCTGATACAGGTAGTCCGAGAAGTACCATCCGCCGCCCAGGTAGAACACCGCCGCCACAACCACGACCGAAGCGAGGGCCACCATTGGCCATCGACGCCGCCGTCGACGCTGGCCGGCTTGTGTGCTACCCACTGACTGCTTCATCCTCCACCTCGACCTCGTTTTCGTCTGCTTATCTGAGGCGATGATTGGCTTGTCCGCCCAATCGGTCCATGGGAATTTGGACTCAATCGCCGGCGGCGAACTACCCAGGCGGTGGCGACGAGTAAGGCTGACGTGGCGACGGGCGGAAAGGATCCACGATGCTCACCGGACGTGAGAAACCGGCCCTCCCGACGCCGCCGCCGGCTCTGGACCCTCGGGCTGTGCTGGAGTGGGAGCTGGACCCGGAGCGCGGCCGCCGGAACCTGGCGGGCGGCGTGGTCGTGTTCCGGATCGGCTCGCTGCTGTGGATGATCGCGTTCAACCTTGCAAGTGGCGGGTTCGCCCAGCCGTTGCTCGCCTATCTGTCGTTCGTCGCGGCCGGGGCTTGGACGGGGTGGCTCAGCGCTCATCGCGACGATCAGGGCCGCGACTGGGTCCTTGGGTTGGACCTGGCACTCTCCGCCTATCTGGTTCTGGTGGCTGCCTATGTCGTGGCCCCGGGCGGCGTCACCTCTCCTGCCCGGCTGTTCTTCGCGACGGCCTACCCGGTGAGCACTCCGCTGATGTGGGGGATGTCACGGGGGGTCAAGGGCGGGCTTGGCTCTGCGTTTGTGTTGTCCGTCGCGATCGCGCTCACGCGTCCACTGAACCACGTCCCCTACCAACACCTGTCGTCGTTTGTTGGTGTCGCGAACGGCGCGGCCTACTACTTCATGGCGGGCGGCACGATGGGCGCGATCGCCAGAGCCCTCGACAGCTCGGCCCGATCGGTGAGCGAGGCCGTGGACAAGGTGATCCTGGAGCAGCGGCGTGTGATGGAGGAACAGCGCCTGGCGGCACAGGAAAGGGAGCGGGCATCCAGGATCGCCGTCCGCCAAGACCTTCGTCGCAGGATCCACGACACGGTCCTCAATGTCCTGGGAGCGGTGAACAGGGACCTGCGCGAGCTGGTCGCTCGTCACCAGGACGCAGAGCTTGGAAGCTACTCCAGGCAGCTCGCGAGGGCGGAAGACGACCTTCGGTATCTGATCAACCAGGAGGATGAGGAAACGCCGCGTGGTCTGGTGTCGCTGGAGGATTGGCTCCACGCCACCAAGGCCAAGGTCGTGGAGATCGACGTGACCCTCAGCCGGGTGGCGAGGATCTACATCGCCATCGCTGCAGCCGACGAGCTGTGCGCGGCGGTCTATCAAGCATTGCGGAACGTGGCGGACCACGCCGAGACCGACCGTGCCTGGGTTTTCGCCGATGTGGAAAACGGGCAGCTGCTGACGTCTGTTCGCGATGCCGGCAAGGGCTTCGAGTACGACGAGCACAGACTGCGGGCTGCCAGGAAGGTCGGGATGCTTGAGAGCATGAAAGGCAGGATCGAGTTGCTTGGGGGAAGGATGAAGGTGATCACCGCGCCCGGCTTGGGGACGACGGTCGAGTTCTACGTCCCAATGCAGGCGGACTGGGTGAGCCGATGACCCCACCCGAGACCTCCGACGGCGAGGCGTCAGTGAGCAACGAGGAACTCGCGAAAGGGGACGCGTCCGGGCAGGAAAACCCGGCCACCGACGAGCGGCTGCGCGTCATGATCGTCGACGACCATGAGGTGTGGCGGATCGGGCTCAGGCAGGCGCTGGAGGCTGACGGCCGTGCGGTGGTCGTCGCGGAGGCGAAGGACGGAGCTTTGGCGATGGCGATGGCGGCTGAGACCATGCCCGATGTCGTCGTGATGGACATGATCATGCCCACAGTCGGCGGTGCCGCCGCGACCCGGCGAATCATCGAGCAGCTCACCTACGCCAAGGTTCTGGTGGTCTCCGTGTCTGGCGAGCGGGAGGACGTCCTTGATGCGATCAAGGCCGGCGCCAGCGGGTACGTCCTGAAAAGCGAGCCGGCCCAATCGATCGCCGACGCGGTCCACGCCACCTCGAGAGGCGAGCCGGTAATTACGGCGGCGCTGGCGGGCCTGGTGCTCAACGAGTTCCGCGCCCTCGCGGGCAAGGACCCGACCGAGCCGCTGCTGACAAAGACCGAAAGCGAGATCCTCCGCTTGGTCGCCCACGTCCAGAACATCCTTGGCAAGCTGCACATGCACACGAAATACGAGTTGATCGCCTATGCGATCCGCCACGGGCTGGACCGCGCGGCTGACCAGCCAGCACCTCAGGTGAGTCCGAACAAAGACTGACCACCCGGCCGAGCAAGAGGCCGGCGCCAGCTCGAGCGAGCTGTCCGGCCTCTTGCTCGCCCTCGTCTCCTCGAAGCCCGAAGGACGCCGTCGTTGACAAGCTTCGAATCCTCCCTCCGACACGAATCCCCACTGTGACTGGAACGACTCCAGCGAGGATTGGGTCCCGCATCGTACTGACGATCGCCGCGGTGCCGCGGCAGCAGATCGATCTCCGCCGTGAGGCGTGCTGATGGCCCTTCTGGACCTGCTCTGCTCGTGCCGCCGCTACCCTTGAGCTTCATCGCGTCGCTCCAACAAGCTCCCCGGCCATCAGCGCCGTTGTCAGCTCTGACGTCTAGGTTCCGAGCGCTGTCACAGCGTCAGCAGCATCGGTCGGCGGGCCCCGTGGCGGCAGCTGACAGCATCACCGGCGGTCCGATGACCGGTCATCGCAGGAGCGCAAGCCGGACAACGCCGCCCAGCGCGCGGGCCGCATGCGCTGTGCCGACGAGGTCAGGGGATGCCCAGCCGATACATCTGGCCTTTCAGCCAGGCGGAACCAACCTGCAGCTCGGCGAGCATGCGCCGCAGCGACCAGCCCTGCCCGACCCGCCGCACCCGCAAATACCCCTCCACACCGGCGAACCCCAGGCCGACCAGGCGGGCCTGCCGCTTGGCCGCCCAGCATTCCGTCTGCTGCTGGATGGACCGGTGGGGCCGGATGGTCGCCCGCCGGCGGGGCAGCCCGTGCTGGTCGAGCCGGTCACGCACCGTGGCCGGCTGGACACCAAGCTCGCCGGCGATGCTGGTGCCTGGCCATCGCCGGGTCACCGCCCGGTCGGTCAGATAGTCCTGAAGCGAGACGAAGCCCAGCACCGTAGCTCGGACGGCGAGATCCTGGTCGGTGCTGCTGCGACGTCGGCGGGCGGCGGTCACCCGGCGGGGGGACGGAGTGATGCCCGCGGTGTCCAGCAGGCGGCGGACCACCGTAGTGGTGGTGCCAAGCTCGCTGGCCAGCTGCGCGGGACTAGCCTCAATGCCGTTGTGTTAGGCGGTTGGTGAGCTGGTAGTGTCCGGCGTCCGGAGGTGAGCACTCTCGGATGCCACGCGCCGGCCAGAGCAAGCCACGGTCATACCCCGCCTGTCGGATCGGATCGCGATTGGGGTGCTGACCAGGACCTTCCCGCCCGAGCTGGTGGATCGGGTGATCGCTAAGACCGGCCGGGGCGAGCGGCGCCAGCGGCTGCTGCCTGCCCGGGTGGTGGTCTACTACACGCTGGCGATGTGCTTGTTCGCCCAGGCTGGCTACGAGGAGGTCATGCGGCTGCTGGTAGACGGGCTGGCCTGGATGCGCTGCTGGCGGGGCGTCTGGCAGGTGCCGGACAAGAGCTCGATCGCCCGGGCCAGGCAGCGGCTTGGACCCGGGCCGCTGCGTGAGTTGTTCGTGGAGGTCGCCCGGCCGCTTGCCACCCAGGCGACGGCAGGGGCGTGGTATCGGGGGTTGCGGCTGATGGCGCTGGATGGCACGACCTTCGACGTGGCGGACACCCCGGCCAATGTGGCGGCATTCGGCCGGCCTGGTAGTGGCCGGGGGCAGGGGGCGTTCCCGCAGGTGCGGCTGGTGAGGCTGGTGGAGTGCGGCACCCATGCGATCGTGGACGCGGCCATGGGCGGGCTGCATCTTGGGGAGGCCACGCTGGTGCCGTCGCTTGCCCGTTCGCTTGGCCCCGGGGATGGTGCTGCTGGTCGACCAGGGGCTGTGCGGCCTGGAGCTATGGCGGACCTTGCAGGCAACGGGGGCGGAGCTGGTGTGGCGCTGCCGCCAGGACGTCAGGCTGGAGGTGCTGGAGGTCTTCCCCGATGGGTCCTGGCGCAGCGAGCTGGGCCACAGCCAGCCCGCGAGCAGGCGGATCGCGGTCCGGGTGGTGGACTACCACCTGGACCACCCCGGCCGCCCCGGCCAGCCGGAGGGCTACCGGCTGCTGACCACGATCCTGGACCCCGAGCGCGCCCCCGCCGCCGAGCTGCCCGGGTTGTATCCGCAGCGGTGGGAGCACGAGACCGCGCTGGATGAGCTCAAGACCCACCAGCGCGGCGCCGGGGTGGTGCTGCGCAGCAAGAATCCTGACGGGGTCCGCCAGGAGCTCTGGGCGCACCTGCTGTCCACTACGCCATCCGCCGGCTCATGCACCAGGCCGCGCTGCAGGCCGAGGTGGATCCTGACCGGCTGTCGTTTACCCGCAGCCTGCACATCACCCGACGCCAGGTGACCAGCCCGGCCGCGTTTTCCCCCTCGGCGGCTGGCCAGGGCCACCCGGCAGGCGATCGCCGAGGTGCTACGGCACCTGCTGCCCCCACGCCGGCTGCGCGCCTGGCCACGGGTGGTCAAGCGCAAGATGAGCAACTTCCCGCTCAAGCGCGACCCCCATCGCCACTGGCCGCAGCCGACCAAGCCACCAGATAAGGCCGCGGTGATCGTGCCCCGCACCGCCCGTGGACCCTGAGGGATCCCCGCTTGACTACTTTGGCCAGTGGTGACCGTTGGAGTGATCAGGGCTGGTGGGTTGGCTGCCCGGCGTGAACGCGGCACGACTCAGCGAGGCCGCCGCTACTCGTGATCCGGGACGATCGAGCAGCACCGCACCGCCTGACGGACGGCTTCCCAGCGAGCGGCCTGAAACCGTGTGCTGGGCTGGAGCGTCATAACCTATGCGAGACGCTGGCAGAGGAGGCGCCATGCGAGCGGTAGCCGTTGCGATCGTCCTGGCGATGCCGCTTGCCGGGTCCGCGAGCGCCGCTCCAGCCGCCGACCCGGTGGGCTGGCAGCGCCCGCTGGTCCGCATCGCGACGGAGGCCAGGCGTTGGTTGGGCGATCCGCACGTCGCCATCGTGGGCGTCTACTCCACGACCGCCCGGGCATTGGCCAGGGCCAGTAACCAAGCCGTCCCCCCGGAACCCGACCAGGACGTCTACGTCCTGGTCCTGCACGGTCACTTCACGTGCCGGCTGTGCTCGCGCCCGCCCGGCGCCCCTGCCCAGCGGGGGATGGTGGCGGCGTGTGTCTGGAGCGCCACACGCTGCGGCTGCTGGAGTTTGGCCTTAGCGACCGCTTGGACGTCGGCTTGTTGGGTCGGGTCCAGACGCTTGCGCTGCCGTGACCGTGACGCCGACGTGCGTTGGAGGATTGCCAGGGCCGCCGAAACGTTCCCGCGCATAGCCAGACTGGCAATCAAGCTTGTCGTGCGGGGACTCCTAACCCAACGGCCGTGGCCTTGGCGGGCCCTCAGTCCTCGTCCGGCTGCTCATCGGGCGGAAGCTCGGGCGTCTGGCCCGTAATCGCCTCGGCAACCTGGAACCAGCGAGGCGCAGCCCGGTGCGCCGTGTCCTGGAAGACGAAGCTGACCGGGCGCTGTCCGTTGGCGAGATGAAAGGCCAATCCGAACCCGGTGAAACTGAAGCCGGTGACATCCGCAGCGGCGAAGCGGTAGCGCCGCAACGGGTTACGCACGGTCACCTGTCCATCAGGCGATAGCCGCACGCTGGGATGGAAAGCACACCGCCAGACCAACAACGCGACGACAGCAAGGACAACGAGCCCATCGCGTGCCTCGGTACCGGGCAGCTGACCGGATGCGACCCGACGCACGGTGTCGGCATACTGCGCAAGCAGGCCGGCCAGTACAAGCACCGAAGCCACGCGGATCCACCGCCGGACACGCCAGACCCTCATGGTGTACTCCAGGTGCTCCTCGGATTGGTGACCAGGTCGGGCCGCCGTACTGCCGCTCCAGGCATTCAGTGTGTGCCCGCGACCAGGGTGGGCGCCACGGGTTGGCCCCGCCGGGATACTGCGGGCATAGAACCGTTGCCGGAGTTCGCTGCCGTGCAGCTGGCGGACCAGTCCGACCTGAGCTGGCTCGAGGTGCGCCTGGTGGACCCCGACGGCCAGGTGGTCACCCGCTTGCCCCACCCCGACCCAGCACGCGACCACCCCGGACGGTCACATCACGTTGTGGCGCGCGCCTGTCCCGCCGCTCACCGGGCTGGCTGACGTTCGCAGCCGAACTCGACCGGCCGGCGGACAACCTGCTCCCAGATTCCGGAACATCCAAACACAACGGCATTGAGCGTAGGCGGCGGTGCTGCTGGTCAAGGGCATCAATGATGACGTTGCGCGTCGACCGCGGGAGGCATGCGCATGGGCAAGACTGCTGGCCGCCATCCCGGAAGCGCAGGCTACGACCGAATTCTGGCACCCACAGGCCAGGAGATTGACTCAGTCTTCGACGCCTAGTCGAGGCTTGAGCATCGCTACATAGCCGGCTGCCAGAATTCCAACAGCTGCGATGACCAGGAAGGGCGAGCCGAGGTCGCCGAAGCCATGGGGCGTTGCAAGTACTAGGACCGCGAACGTTGACAAGGCGATCCCAACGACCCACATCGCTACCACAACCAGGCGACTCCAGATGCGCATCATGTTTTGTTGCAGAATCCAGGCAGCCGAGGAAGGGGGGCGTTGTACCAGCCACCATGTTCGTGGGGCCCCATCGGAGGTGCGCCATCGCCGAAGCCAGCCAGGGCGGATGGACGACGCCCAGAAACGGGCTGGCATCAATAGCGAGTCGTAGTAGAAGACAGCGGCGTAACACAGCAACGCGGCTACGCCGAGTGCCGCGATAGTCGCTACCCACAGCCGGTCTTGCATGGCCGGAAGATCGACCGGGGTGCCCGCACTGCTCTTGGTGGCGTCGAACCGTTTGCCGAGCACGAATGTGGCCAGCGCGGTGATGAAGGTGCCCAAGAACTTCGCTGAATCCATCTTCGAGCGAATCTTCTCGCGCAAGTCGTTGATCGTCGATTGCTCACCGGGTCCAATAGTCCAGAGCAAGTCGTGGTGCTCGCGGACTGACCAGCGCGACCGTCGCGCGGCTCGGCCGACGCAGATGATCTCCCCGCGGCCGATAGCGACGGGGCGTCCTAGCAGCTGCTCGGCGATCCAATCGACCTGTGGTGAGTTGCCAACCACGAGCAGCAGTCCCTGGTCGCGGTTGCCGGTCGCGCAGCGCAGCACCCGTGCTGCCTTGACGACGGCCGCCCGATCAGGGCCGACGGGTGGAATTCGCTCTGGCAGAATGCGAGGCCAGGGCTTGGGAGGTCGAGCCTCAATCTCCGCTTTTGTGAGCCGCTGAACGATCACCCGCGCAGTGGCTGCCGGCTCGCCGTCGAGTGCCCGACTGGCCTGCCATGCCCAAGCCGACGTCGACGCGGGGGTTATTGGGCCGGCGTACCGGACAACAACCTTGTTGTAGCCGGCATATGAGTTGAGTGTTTCAGCCAGGATGTCTCCTACAGCTTGAGCCTCGCGGTAGCCCTCGGCGGTCAGCACATCGTCTGGTCCAGGCGGATCCTTGGCGGGGTTGTGCCACGGCTTGACCCCGGCACCATGCCGCATCAGCAGCAGTTCAGGTGTCACAGCTTCCCTCTTCCTCTTGCCAACCATGTCAATCTCCTACATGCACAGAGACGGCTCAGATTGCAGCATGAGGGAAAGCTGTCGGGCGCGGAACCACTGATGGCCGTTGACCCTTAACAGTGGCATGAGAAAGGCGCAGGAGAATGGGCAGGCGGACGACCATCGATCTGACGTCCTGGCTGTGTCCCGAGCTATGGTCGGAACCTGTGGATGAGCCCTCGCGTGAGTACGCGGCGTATCTTCCACCCTGACCGGTGGGGAGGACGTCGGCGCGGTGAACGCCGGCAAGGAAGGAACGCCGCGACATGTTGAGTGTCGTTGCTGACGGGCAGGCACGGGCTGAGCTGACCCTGGACCTGGACGAGTTGGTCCGCGAGGGTGCCCGGCGGATGCTGGCCGCCGCGCTGCCTTCTCACAGGAGCAGGCGGGCGAGCGCGGTGGTTGCCGTGGCTGCGACGAGGACCAGCAGGACCGGGGCGCGGACGGCCAGCGCGACAGCAGCCGCTGCCAGCCCCAGCAGGCGCGGGTCGAGGGTGAGGTGACACTCGTCACCCAGCGCCTGAGTGACGATCAGCGCGGCCAGCAGGGCGGGTGGGAGGTGGTCGAGCATCCCCTGGAGCCGGGGAGGGAGCTGGCGGCCTGTGGGGCGCGGAAACCCGGGTTCGCACCCTGAGCTGGGACTTTGTACCATCCGCCGATGCTGTTCGTGCTCTTGTTACTCGTCCGCGTACTCGCTCGCCTGCTGGTCCTCCAAGGCACTGATGGCGGCACCAAGGACCTGGAGATCCTGGTACTCCGGCATCAGCTTCGGGTGCTGCGCCGCAAGACCGGCCGCCCCCGGTTCACCACGCTCGACCGGATCGTGCTCGCCGCCGCAAGCCGCGTGCTTCCCCCAGACCGCTGGGCATCATTCCTCGTCACGCCCCAGACGCTGCTGCGCTGGCACCGCATGCTCGTGCGATCCAAGTGGACCTCCCCGAGGGGACGCAGGCCCGGCAGGCCAGCGATCGACCCGGAGGTCGCGGCCTCATCGTGCGGATGGCAAGGGAGAACTCCCGATGGGGCTGCGTCAGAATCGCCGGGGAGGTCCGCAAGCTGGGCATCCGGGTTAGTGCCACGACGATCAGGACGCTGCTGCGACGCCACGGCCTGGGTCCGGCGCCAAGGCGCTCGGGGCCCACTTGGACGCAGTTCCTCAAAGCGCAGGCCGAGGGGATCGTGGCGTGCGACCTGCTTCACGGTGGAGACGATCCGGCGCAAGACGCTGGAGGTGCTGTTCTTCATCCACCTCAGCAGCAGGCGGGTCGTCCTCGCCGGGATCACGGCCAACCCTGACGCGGCATGGGTGACCCAGCAGGGGAGGAACGTGGCGAGGCAGAATCGAAAATCGACGGTGAGTGGACAGGCGTCGGCGAGCGACCCGCCCCGATTTTCACGCCTGCAGGGCGTCACCGCCGGGACACCCACGACACTGTTGCATCTAGCTACTTCCCCCGGAAATAGTCGCGGCTGAGCGGGCGTGTTGTCCCTGGTCAGAGGGATAATCCGGTCGTCGGGCGGGATGGTGGGAGGGCGGATGCTGCGGTTGGCGGGTGGTCAGGTCGAGTCGTTCTTCGACGAGTTGCTGCCGGTGGAGGTCCGTGAGTTGCCAGCGGATCTGGCCGCGCTGGACCGGCTACTGGCCGATCGGCTGCTGCTGGCGTCGATCGAAGGGGTGTGGGAGCCGTCGGCGCGCGGGCACGGTCGGCCGACGATCCCGATGGCCAGCTTCGTGCGGCTGATGGTTGTCAAGCAGCGCACCGGCTGGGGGTACGAGACGCTGCTGCGGGAGGTATCCGACTCCCTGCACCT
>WNGE01009029.1_pt1 | contig 13920 bp, 9 predicted proteins | sample 5400651 | NCBI WGS metagenome assembly WNGE01 (sample SAMN13153370, study PRJNA577476) | soil metagenome | isolation source: 60 cm soil or saprolite under grassland replicate 2 | place: USA:California | collected 2016-06-15 | reverse complement strand
GCCCGATTGGTGTCCTTGGTATCGTGTTTGAGGCCCGACCCGAAATCGTCCCCCAGATTGCCGCACTTGCACTGAAATCCGGTAATGCCGTAATTCTCAAAGGTGGAGCGGAAGCTGTGCACAGCAATCAGGCGCTCATCTCGATTTGGAGCGACGCGCTCACGCACTTCTTTGATATCCCGGCCGACGCGATCAACCTGCTGAACACACGCGCTGACGTCGACGAGATGCTCTCGTGCGAGGAGGATATTGATCTAATCATTCCGCGTGGATCGCGCGACTTTGTGCGCTATGTCGCCGAGCACAGCCGGATCCCGGTGCTCGGGCACGGTGAGGGAATTTGCCATGTCTTTATCGATAGCATGGCCGACTTAGAAAAGGCGCTGAGTATCGCTTTCGACTCGAAGGTGCAATATCCCGCGGCGTGTAACGCGATGGAAACACTTTTGGTTCACAAAGAAGTAGCTGGCGTGTTCCTGCCGGAAATGATCTCGCGTTTCCAGGCCGCGGGAGTGCAGGTGCGTGGTTGCCCGCGCACCACGAAGTTGGACCAGGCGTGGGGCGTTGTTCCGGCGAGCGAGGATGATTGGGGGACCGAATACTCCGATCTAATAGTTTCAATCAAGATTGTCGACAATACGGATGAAGCTATCAAGCACATCAACCGCTACGGCTCCGGTCACACGGAAGCCATTGTTACCGAGGACGCCCACACGGCGTCGTATTTTATGGAGCGAGTTGATGCGGCGGGCGTCTACCACAACGCTTCAACGCGCTTCGCCGACGGCTTCCGTTATGGCTTCGGCGCAGAGCTGGGGATTAGCACGAGCAAACTCCATGCGCGTGGGCCAGTGGGTCTCGATGGGCTCACTACCTATAAGTACAAGTTAATTGGCGATGGTCACACGGTCGCCAGCTATCAGGCCGGAGAGCGGACTTTCAAGCATCGCAGGTTGAACTGATGGTCTTTGAAAATGGAAACGTCTGATGCCTTAAATGGAGCGAAGTTGTCATTCATCGGCTGTGGTGTAATGGCCGAAGCTATTATCGCGGGTCTGCTTAGTAAGAATCTGGTGCGGCCCGAGCAGGTTGTCGGAAGTCATCCCCGTGAAGAGCGGCGCGAAGAACTCCTGGGGAAATATGGAATTCGCCTCTTCGAGAGCAATCGCGAGGCGGCAGACGCGGCAACAAGAGTAAACGATAAAGAGGCAACCTCTTCGATTGTTATTCTGACCGTCAAGCCACAACGCCTGGGTGTCATACTCGGAGAGTTGAGGGAGGTGGTCCAACCGGACCAGTTGGTCATTTCGATCGTGGCGGGCGCGCGGGTTGAAACGATCGCTGATGCTCTGCAACATGGAGCGATAGTCCGGGCCATGCCTAACACTCCCGCGCAGATCGGTGAAGGGATGACGGTTTGGATAGCAACACCTGAAGTTAATGAAGCGCAGCAAGCGCAGATTCGTGCGGTTTTCGGCGCGCTCGGGCGCGAGATGCACGTCGAAGAAGAACGGATGATTGATATGGCGACGGCGCTTTCAGCGACCGGGCCGACCTACACGTTTCTGGTGATGGAGGCGCTGATCGATGCCGGCGTGCACCTGGGCTTTTCGCGGCACGTCGCTGAAGAACTCGTGTTGCAAACGATGCTCGGCAGCGTGCTCTTTGCGCGAGAATCACGCAAGCACCCGGCAGAGTTGCGCAACATGGTTACTTCGCCTGGTGGCACATCGGCGGAGGCCATCTATCAGATGGAGAAGGGCGGCCTGCGAACAGTTTTATCAAAGGCAGTTTGGGCCGCCTATCAACGGGCTGCGGCACTGGGCAGGAAAGTTAAAGAATAGTTTCATGGATCTGATAAGTTGTTACTCGTAAATTGAAAGCTTGCGCTGCACCGAGAGGTGAAATTGAGGCAGTAGGAATAGGTTCAATAGTTAGTTATTTGTCGGAAAGAGGATTTGAAATACTAAAGTGAGCGACAACCACCGAAGCAGTTTAATTACCTCCGGAACCCTGCGTAGTCCCAATCGTGCAATGCTGCGAGCGGTAGGTTTCGGTGACGGAGACTTTGAAAAACCGATCGTCGGCGTGGCGAATGGTTACAGCACTATTACCCCCTGCAACCTGGGGCTTAATGATCTGACCGCCCGCGCCGTCAGCTCGCTTCGCGATGCCGGCACTATGCCGCAGGTCTTCGGCACGATCACTGTCAGCGATGGTATCTCGATGGGTACCGAGGGCATGAAATACAGTCTTGTTTCTCGCGAGGTGATTGCCGACTCGATCGAGACGGTATGCCAGGCGCAGAGCGTTGACGGCGTGCTGGCCGTAGGCGGCTGTGACAAGAATATGCCGGGAGCAATGATCGCGATTGCGCGGATGAACATTCCCTCAATCTTCGTTTACGGAGGCACTATCAAACCGGGTCATTACAATGGTCAGGATCTGACCATAGTGAGCGCCTTCGAAGCCGTCGGACAATATTCGGCGCAGCGGATTGGTGCGGCTGAGCTTCTTGAGGTTGAGCGACGTGCCTGTCCCGGTGCTGGTTCCTGTGGCGGAATGTTTACGGCAAACACAATGTCCGCGGCGATTGAAGCGCTGGGGCTGAGCCTGCCTTTCTCTTCGACGATGGCAGCGGAGGATCACGAAAAGGCGGACAGCGCAGCCGAATCCGCTGTAATTTTGGCCACGGCAATTGAAAAGCAAATCCTGCCGCGCGACATTCTCACCAGAAAGGCTTTTGAGAACGCGATTGCGGTGGTGATGGCGGTTGGCGGTTCGACAAATGCAGTGTTGCACCTGCTGGCAATTGCGCATGCGGCGGGAGTGCCCCTGACGATTGACGACTTTGAGGAAATTCGACAGCGCGTTCCAGTGCTCTGCGATCTGAAACCTTCCGGCCGCTACGTGACTACCGACCTGCACCAGGCTGGGGGTATTCCGCAAGTGATGAAGATGTTGTTGGCCCATGACAGACTGCACGGTGACGAACTCACTATCACGGGTCGGACGGTGACTGAGGTGCTCGACGATGTGCACGCTGAACCTCGGGCTGATCAGGACGTGATTCACCCGTGGTCCAAGCCGCTTTATCCGCACGGGCATCTGGCAATACTCAAGGGTAATCTCGCAACCGAGGGAGCCGTGGCAAAAATAACTGGCGTGAAGGACCCAAGATTTACCGGCCCGGCGCGGGTATTCGATTCTGAGGAAAGCTGCCTGCAGGCCATCTTGTCCGGAGAAATTAAACCGGGCGCTGTGGTTGTAGTTCGTTACGAAGGGCCGCGTGGTGGCCCAGGGATGCGCGAGATGCTAGCGCCGACTTCCGCTATCATTGGCGCGGGCCTGGGCGACGCGGTTGCATTGATCACTGAAGATAACCATTGATGCCGAAGCGCGGTTGCTGCAGCTCAACATCTCCGCGGAAGACTTACAGCGCCGTCGGGCGAGATGGCGCCCGCGCGCTGCGCGATACACGCGAGGCGTATTGGCGAAATACGCCAGCCTTGTTTCGAGTAGTAGTTTGGGGGCCGTGACCGATGGCGAGCTGCCCAACGGCAAGGATAAAGTGGGAGTATTGTCTTAAGAAAGCCCTGAAGAATTTGTAGAGCGAACTTTCAAAAGCCCGCGGAGCGGGTGGCAGCGTAAAGCCCGGGGTGAAGCGAAGCGAACCCCAGGACCAGTTTAGCCAAGTAGAGAGCCCGCGAACGCGGGCGACAGCTCTGGAAACTAGTTTCAACGATCACCAGATGTCAATATGAAGTCGCTTAACGATGCACCTATTATGAGATTGCTGCCGCCCGTTTCACGGGCTCGGTTTCTTCTCTCTTGCGATCCTGGGGTTTCGCTGCGCTCCACCCCAGGCTTTACGCTGCCACCCGCTCCGCGGGTTTTAGGGATCCTATGACTGATCGAATAGAAATCTACGACACAACACTCCGCGACGGGTCGCAGGGCGAAGGCGTCAACTTTTCTGTTGACGACAAGTGTCGCGTTGCCGAACAACTCGACGCGTTTGGCGTTGACTTCATCGAAGGCGGGTGGCCGGGCTCGAATCCGCGCGACCTGGCTTTTTTCGAGCGCGCTCGCTCCCTGAAGTTTACGCACGCACGCGTTGCAGCATTCGGGGCGACACGTCGTCATACGCTTACCTGCGATGACGATCCGAGCATTCAGTCGCTGCTCAAAGCGGAAACGCCAGTAGTTACCATCTTCGGCAAGTCATGGCTGCTTCACGTCACAGACGCGCTCCGTCTCAGTCCTGAAGAGAACCTGGAAATCATCGAAGATACCGTACGCTATCTGTCAGCCCGCGTAGCGTGTTTGGTTTATGACGCGGAGCACTTCTTTGACGGCTACACAACAGATCCTGAGTACGCACTCGCTACTCTGCGCGCTGCCAGGGCCGGTGGTCCCTATCGCATCGTGCTGTGCGACACGAACGGGGGCAGTTTGCCGGAGACAGTCGCGCGCGTGACGCGCGACGTGATTGAGCAGATAGATGTGCCTGTTGGGATACATTGCCACAACGATGGCGAACTGGCAGTTGCTAACACTCTTGCCGCCGTTTCCGCAGGCGCGGTGCACGTGCAGGGTACTATTAACGGTTACGGGGAGCGTTGCGGCAACGCAAATCTCTGCGCTGTAATTCCGAATCTCGAATTGAAACTCGGTCACACCGTCCTCGGCCCCGAGCGGTTGAAGAGATTGCGGGAGACGTCCCGCTTCGTTAGCGAGATCGCAAACCTTGCGGTCGATTCGCGCGCTGCCTTCGTCGGGGACAGTGCGTTCGCGCATAAAGGTGGGGTTCACGTATCGGCAGTCGAACGCAACCCGGCGACTTACGAACACGTCGCTCCTGAAATAGTAGGCAACCGGCGGCGTATTCTGGTGTCTGATCTTGCGGGGCGCGCAAATCTGCTTGCCAAGGCAAGAGAACTGGGAGTTGAACTAAATAATGAACAACGTGTACTCGACGAGGTGAAGCGTTTGGAGCACAACGGGTACGAGTTTGAGGCGGCGGAAGCGAGCTTCGAACTGCTGGTATCCAAGCTGCGAGGCGCGCATCAACCATACTTCGAACTGCTCGGTTTCCGCGTGATTGACGAACATCGCGGGGCGCTGATGCCGATGAGCGAAGCGACGGTGAAGGTCAGGGTGGGCAACCGCGTCGAACACACGGCGGCCAGCGGTAATGGACCGGTCAACGCGCTGGATAACGCTTTGCGTTGCGCCCTGCAAAGATTCTATCCGTCGCTCGCTGAGATGCATCTGGTTGATTACAAGGTACGTGTCATCACGAGCAATTTGTCAGGCTCGGCTAGTCTCGTTCGTGTGTTGATCTGTTCAGGCGACGCACGCGCACAGTGGGGCACGGTTGGCGTGTCCGCGAACATTGTCGAAGCAAGCTGGCGCGCACTAGTCGATTCCGTGGAATATAAACTAGCGCGAGACGGAGTCGTGCCTATTTTTGGTGAGCCAGCCAACGACTTCGCATCGAGCGCCAGCGAATCCCTGACTGAATCGCTGACTGAATCCCCAACTGAATCCCCGACTGAATCCCATGCTCAATCCCCTGGTGAATCAAGGAAAGAAGCAATCAGCTGATGAACGGAAACCTACGGGTGATGAAATTCGGCGGCACGTCAGTCGGTAACGCTGAGTGCATTCGCCGGGTGGCGGATATCGTCGCCCGAGCGGCGGGCGAAGGTCCGTTGGTAGCAGTCGTCTCGGCGATGGGCGGGGTGACCAATCGTCTGATGCAAGCTGCACAAGCCTCCACATCCGGCGACATGCGCGCGGCCGGCGAGGTGGCGGAGACACTCTATAAACAACACCAGGAGGCGATTGAGAGTTTGGTTCGTGATGGAGACCAACGCGAACAATTGGCAGCCGAATTGAAGGAGATTCTCGAAGAGGTGACGAGCCTTTGCCGGGGCACAGCGCTCCTGCGTGAACTCACGCCGCGCGCGCTCGATGCTATTTCCAGCGCGGGTGAAAGGCTCTCGGCACGGTTACTGGCGAGTGCGCTACGTGAATCGGGAGTCAATGCAACGGCCGTTGAAGCGATCGAACTGATCGTCACCGACAATCATTCTGGCCGGGCTGAACCGTTGATGGCCGAAACACGCGAACGCGCTACTGCCAGGCTCGAGCCATTGCTGGCTGAACGGTCAGTGCCGGTTGTCACTGGATTCATCGGCGCGACTGTGGATGGAAAGTTGACGACGTTGGGTCGTGGCGGATCGGACTATTCCGCTACGATCCTGGGAGCGGCGCTCGACGCGAAAGAGATCATTATCTGGACAGATGTTGATGGCGTGTTGACAGCCGACCCACGGCTGGTTGCCGAGGCGCGCACGCTCCAGGAAATTTCTTACAACGAAGCTGCCGAACTGGCTTACTTCGGTGCAAAAGTCCTGCACCCGAAAACGCTGCGCCCCGTCTCGGAGGCAGGAATCCCGGTCTGGATTCGCAACAGCTTTTTGCCTGAGCGAGAGGGCACCAAAATTACAGCGATGGGCCATCCTACCAGGCGGGGCGTAAAAGCGATCACGGCGATGAGCAACGTGACTATGATTACGGTCGGCGGTCGAGGCATTGTCGGCCTGCCCGGTGTCGCGGCTAGAACTTTCACCGCCGCCGCCACCGCTCAAGCCAACGTCCTGCTTATTTCCCAATCGTCGTCGGGAAACGACATTTGCTTCATTATCGACTCGCTAGACGCTTCACGTACGGTGGCAGAGCTTCGCGCCGCATTCGCATCTGACCTGGCGCACAAAGAAGTGGAACACATCACTGTTAACGCGGACATTGCCATCGTCGCCGTAGTTGGCGAGAGAATGCGAGGCACACCCGGAATCGCCGGTCGTACGTTCAGTGCTCTGGGTCGACGTGGTATTAATATTATTGCCATTGCGCAAGGGTCTTCTGAATACAACGTTTCGTTGGTTGTCGAGGCGGGATTAATGCGCGAAGTCGTCCAAGCTTTGCACAGCGAATTTGCCCTGGAAAGCCGTGCTTCTCGTTTCGAGTCGGTTGAAAATGAGAACGCGTTGGCCGGCGTATGATTGAAACCGAAAAGCTTCAAAGAGTTGCGCAGGTTGGCGCGGAGCAACGCTGCGTTGATCCCGCTTGCGGCGCACGCTTTGAGCTCAATGAGAGGCTCTATGTTTGCCCGAATTGCGGCGGACTGTTGGATGTGGTACTGGAAGCTTATGCCGGCGCAGATCCGGAAGAGCTGCGAACTGTCTGGACCAGCCGACTTGCGTCATTCGATCCACGCGATCGAAGCGGGGTCTGGCGCTATCGTGAGTTGTTGCCTTTCGCTCCCGATGCACCCACCGTCACCCTCGCTGAAGGCAATACGCCGCTTTACGATGCTCCAGTCTCTGCTGCTTACTGTGGACTAAACGCACTCAAGCTCAAACACCAGGGTTGCAATCCGACCGGCTCTTTCAAAGACACAGGCATGACTACCGCCGTCACGCAGGCCCTCATTCTGGGAGCGCGAACGGTGGTTTGTGCAAGCACAGGCAACACTGCGGCGAGCCTTGCCGCATATGCCGCGCGCGCCGAATTACAATGCGCCATCCTGGTGCCGCGCGGTCAGATCAGTCACGCCAAGCTGGCCCAGAGTTTGGACTACGGGGCAGCGGTGTTGGAACTGGACGGCAACTTTGATGATGCTATGCGGGTGATACGCGAACTAGCCGAAGATGAATCAATCTATCTTGTAAATTCCATCAATCCGTTTCGCATCGAGGGCCAGAAAACCGTGGCTGCTGAGTTATTGCACCAGCGTGCGTGGCGTGTGCCAGATCACGTGGTAGTGCCTGGTGGCAATCTGGGCAACAGTTCAGCGCTTGGCAAGGGCTTCAAAGAACTTAAGAACCTGGGACTGATTGACCGTTTGCCGCAGCTGACCGTGGTCCAGGCAGAAGGCGCTGCGCCTTTTGCGAGTTTATTTGGGTCTGATTCAGAGGTGCTGAAACCCGTCGAAAACCCGCAAACTTTAGCGACGGCCATTAAGATCGGTGCGCCTGTGTCGTGGCAGAAGGCCCTGCGTGCAGTGCTCGAGTCAGGCGGAAGTGTACTCAGTGTCAGCGAGCAGGAGATCGCGGATGCAAAAGCGATCATCGGACGCGACGGAGTTGGATGCGAGCCTGCTTCTGCAACCACTGTTGCGGGTATCAAGCGTTTGGTCGCGAGTGGGACTATTGGAGCTGATACGGATGTTGTAGCGGTGTTGACAGGGCACATCCTGAAGGACACGGACTACGCGATCAATTATCATCAGGAAAAGCTCTTCACGCACGATCGCTCAGCGGACAAAACCAAATTGGAGCGCCGCCTTGCAGGTACTTACCGCAATCCTCCCGCACGCGTGCAAGCAACGAGGGCTGCGATCCTTGAGGGCCTCCGACGGCATGAACAGGAGCATCTTGGTGAGGCATAGCCTCAATAGAGTTTCTCAGGAGTGACGGAAAGGCAAGGCCTTTCCCCAGGAGAGCGGGGGCGAGCCCACCTTCCTGACCTCGAGCTGATCGGTGTTGTGTCCTGATCTTTATCTAAATGGCATTCAAGGTGAGGTCAAACGAGCGAGTAGAAGAGTCTCGGAGGTCGGAAAGGTGGGCTTGCCCCCGCTCTTGCGTCCGGCGGTATAGATGACACTATGAGCTTGCAAAGCGGAGCAGTCGATATCATTGATGGCAGTGCTGAGGCGGGTGGCATGTCGGCGCGCGCCTTTACGGTGCGAGTGCCTGCGTCGACGTCCAACCTCGGCGCCGGGTTCGACTCCTACGGTCTTGCACTGCAACTTTATCTGACGGTCGGCGCCAGAATCGTACCGGAAGCGAGTGCTATATGCAGCGTGACTAGTAGCGGTGAGGGCAGCACAACTGGTCTCCTTTCTTGTACGGAAGACAATCTGATTTTCCGGGCCATGACTTTCGCTGCTGAGCGGGAGGGCTGGACTCTTCCGCCGGTGAGACTGGACGTAGTTAACGAGTTGCCGCTTGGGCGTGGGCTTGGAAGTAGCGCCGCCGCGATCGTTGCGGGTCTTACGCTCAGCTCGTTGATTTGTGAGCACGAGCTTTCGCCCGCAGCAGTTCTTCGTTATGCATTGGAGATGGAAGGTCATGCTGACAACGTTGCCGCCGCATATTACGGAGGTTGGGTGGTCAACTGCGTGAAAGCGGATGGAAATGTGTTGGCAGTGAAGAGGCCGTGGCCGGACGACCTAAAAGTTATTGTGGTCTCGCCTGATGTGCCCTTGAAGACGGCGGAAACACGGAGTGCTCTGCCGGCCACAGTTGAACGTGAGGACGCGGTGCATAATCTGCAACGGGTTGCGCTGTTTGGTGCGGCAGTGGAAGGCGGCGCTTACGATCTCTTGTGGGACGCAATGCAGGACCGAATGCACCAGCCATATCGGCAGTCTCTGGTCCCAGGTCTTGCTGAAGCACTGGCGACGGAGCCTCAGCCAGGACTGGTCGGCGTAGCCTTGAGCGGTTCCGGACCCAGCGTCATCGCGTTGGCCCTGGATCACTTGCCTGCTATCGGTGAGGAAATTGCGAATAATTTTCGCAGACAAGGCATGCCGGCGACTGTGCGCCTGTTGGAGGTTGACGGCGAGGGTTTGAAAGCAACTGTGGCGAAATCCAAATGAGAGTGGAATTGAGCGCCAAAGGGGCTTAGAACCCAGGAGCCTTACGAAGTTTCGGCCCCCTGGATAACCTGGCTTGGGTCTTTTCATTGACACGCGAGGAGAGGGTCGCGTATAAGAACACGTCGCGTGAGATGACGCTTAATGCTTATGATTTTCAGCAGCAAACACAACCACCACGGCGCACATCATCATGGCAACCATTATTGCCGTCGAGGCAGCGCGTTGGTTGTGAGGATAAAGCTGGGAGAAAAGCCTGAGTAACAAGAAGCTCACAACCGGGAACCTTTAAGGACCCGCTGCCATGACCCGGAGTCAGGCAGCGGTTTTTTCTTTATCAGCCCACGGTGATTATGGTTAAAAACTTTTGCTCTAAAAACAGGAACCTTCAAAATCCCAAACACAGAGAGGCAACATGGACCAGATGACGGAGCCACTCTCCAGTATCCCCAGCGGGATGCGTTATTACTTCGGCAATGAGGCGCGCCTGCGTCGTACTGTCGAAGCGACCGGAATGACTGTTTTTGACGGCTGGTCGTATGAAGAGATCACGACTCCCACCGTCGATTACTACTCGCTTTTTGAGCATGGTATGGGCAGGGCAGAAGCTCATCGGGCTTTTCGCTTTACCGATACTGATGGACGCCTGCTCGCCCTAAGGCCGGATGTGACGTCCGCGGCTGCCCGGGCCGCCGCCACTCTTTTTGCGGAACGTGAACGACCGTTGCGTCTCTGCTATGCCGCGCCGGTTTTTCGTCAACAACCACAGTCGCATGTCGAATGGCGGAGAGAGTCAACGCAGATCGGGTGTGAACTCATCGGTGCAAACACGCGTGTTGCTGACCTCGAGATGCTCGCCATCGCATCTGAATTCCTGCGCCGCCTGGATCTTGACGGCAATTACGCTATTACGCTGAACGATGTCGGCATCTTCAACGGTGTTGCCGAACGCTTGACGTTGGATCCAACTTCGCGCGAGGAGATGCGGCAGTTGATCGATGTCCGCAATGCGGCTGACCTGGAGCGCTTTCTCATTCCTCATACCTCGACAGGGGAAGCTCAGGCCTTCGCTCAACTGATGCAACTGTCAGGCAAGCGCGAAAGCCTGAATCTGGCTCGCAGTGTGATTTCAAACGAGCAATCCAGCGCCGCATTGGATCGGCTTGACAGTCTCTGGACCGTCATTGACTCACTGGGTCTAACAGATTGTTTCGAGATCGACTTCGGCGACGTAGCCCGACTCGATTACTACACCGGGCTGACATTCAAGATTTACGTCAACGGCGCGGGATACCGTGTAGGCAGTGGCGGTCGTTATGATGGTTTGACGGCCAGCTTCGGAAAGGCGGAGTCCGCAGTAGGCTTTGTGTTAGACCTGGACGCGTTAACTGACGTGTTACGCGTGCGCGCAAAGGACTTGTCCGCGGCGAGCACGCCCCAGCCTAAGAAGCTGGAACTGCCGGACGACGATGGGGATCCGAGAGACCCTTCTGCGCTTTTTCTGAAGGCGCTGGAGCGACGCGCTAAAGGTGAGCGAGTATCCCTCAGTCTTATGGGAAAACCTACTGGATAGGTTAGTGAGGTGCACAATGCCGGAATTGACCATTGCGGTAGCTAAGGGAAGATTGCAAGACGAAGCGTTAGCTTTATTGGCGGGCGCGGGAGCGGGCGTGTCAAGCCAAGACCTCTCTTCGCGAAGGCTGGCCGTAGAAGATGAATCAGGGCGCTATCGCTTTATCTTCGTGAAGCCGGCCGATGTGCCTGTCTATGTGGAATATGGCATAGCAGACTGCGGCGTAGTTGGACGCGACGTTCTGCTTGAATCCGGAACCGATCTACTTCAGCCGTTAACTCTCGAGATTGGCCGTTGTCGCATTGTAGTTGCAGCGCCAACCGGAGTGTTGTTGAACGATCTCGGCATGTTGAGAGTAGCGACAAAATACCCACGCATTGCCGGTACTTATTTCAGCGCTCGCGGGCGGCCAGTGGAGATCATTGAACTATCCGGGTCGGTGGAACTAGCCCCGGGGCTGGGTCTGGCGGACTGCATCGTGGACCTCGTGGAATCAGGCAGGACGCTTCGCGAAAACGGACTTAAGGAAATTGAAGTTATCGATGAGTCAACTGGAAGGCTGGTGGTTAACCGCGCCAGCTATCAATTGAAAGCAAAACCAATCGCCAGTCTCATTGGCGCGCTGAAGCACGAGACCGACCGATGAGGGGCGACCGCCCGGCGGTCGTTTTGTCGAAGGAGTCTGAAGGGTGATCGAAATCATTCGCAGTCAGGAAAGAGACCGCCTTGCAGCGAGGTTGCAAGCGATCCGAGATCGCAACGTAGCCTTCGACGACGATCTCGTTACGGAGGTAGCGACGATTATTCGCGACGTGCGCACACGCGGTGATGCGGCGCTGATTGATTACACTGCGCGTTTTGATGGCGTGCAGCTGCGAGCTTCTGATTTGCGCGTTCCGGAAGACACCCTGCACCAGTTTGCCCAAAGAGTTGATTCCTATGTGCTCGAATCCTTACGTGAAGCTATACAAAACGTGCGCGCCTTTCACGAACACCAAAAGGAAGAGTCCTGGGAAATTACTTCGGCTGAAGGGGTGCGGTTGGGCCAGCGCGTTAGTCCAATCGCCCGGGCCGGTCTTTATGTGCCCGGAGGAACCGCCGCCTACCCGTCATCGGTAGTGATGAATGTCGTGCCCGCGCAGGTCGCCGGCGTTCGCCGCATTCGGATAACAACTCCACCACGAGCGCTGACTGAAAACCCTGCTGTCGCCGCGGCGCTGGTCGAACTGAATGTTACTGAGGTCTACACGGTCGGCGGGGCGCAGGCGATTGCCGCGCTGGCCTACGGGACCGAGACAGTTCCGCGCGTGGACAAGATCACAGGGCCCGGAAACAAGTACGTCGCCGCAGCGAAGAAGCTCGTTTTTGGGGCGGTCGGCATCGACTCCATCGCCGGACCAAGCGAGGTTGTGATTATCGCGGACACTTCGGCCCGAGCGGACTTTGTAGCGGCAGATCTGCTGGCGCAGGCGGAACATGCACCGGACGCTTCAGCAGTTCTGCTGAGCACCAGCGAAGAACTCGCGCGTGAGACGGCCGCGGAGATGAAACTTCAGGCGGCATCCCTGTCACGCCGAGCTATTCTTGAGCAATCACTCGCGCGGTATGGCGCGATAGTTTTCGTAGCCAGTTTGGACGAAGCCTGTGAGATTACGAATGAGTTGGCGCCGGAACATCTGGAGCTTATGACGAACGACAATGAAGGCGTCGCAGCGCAAATTCGCGAGTCGGGAGCGATCTTCTTCGGCGCGCACACTCCCGAAGCCGTCGGCGATTACCTTGCCGGACCAAACCACGTTTTGCCTACCGGCGGCGCGGCGCGCTTCTCGTCGGCGTTGGGCGTCTATGATTTCGTGAAACGCACCAGTCTGTTGCGTTATTCGAGTGACGCCATCAAGCGTTCGGCTGGAAGGATTGCGGCGTTGGCGGCGGCGGAGGGCCTCGATGCGCACGCGCGCTCGGCGCTGATCAGACTGGAACAGGAAGAATCATGAGTAAACCAGTAAGTATCTCCAACTCAATCAAAGACTCAGTTCGCGCGCTGCGGCCGTACACCCTGGCGCCGCATCGCGCCGCGGTGAAGCTTAACCAGAACGAGAACCCGTGGGATGCACCACTCGCGATCAAGCAAGAGACTCTGAACCGCATGAAGGATCGCGCCTGGTCTCGCTATCCGGATTTTGCGCCCCAGCGATTGCACGAGCGACTAGCCGAGTTTAGTGGCTGGCAAGCGAATGGAATTATTGCGGGCAACGGTTCAAACGAATTGATTCAAGCGCTTTTGATGGTCACGATTGGAGAAGGGAAACGCGTTCTCATTACCGAACCTACCTTTGCGCTCTACCGGCAGATCACGACAGTACTGGGCGGCGAAGTCGTGAGTGTTCCGCTCCGCCCCGATCTTCAGTTTGACGTGCCTGCATTGGTTGAAGAGATTGAGGTAAAGCAACCATCAGTAACAATCATTTGTTCGCCGAATAATCCTACCGGGTGCATGATTAGCAATGAAGAATTGGTTGTGCTGTTAAATGCCGCTCGTGGACTGATCGTTGTGGACGAGGCGTACCACGAGTTTGCCGACGCAGGGTCCACCGCGGGACAGCCCCGTTCGGGCCGTGGTCATTCCGCCGTTCCGCTCCTCCGTGATCATGAAAACCTTGTGGTGCTGCGCACTTTC
>WNGE01011721.1_pt1 | contig 13922 bp, 12 predicted proteins | sample 5400651 | NCBI WGS metagenome assembly WNGE01 (sample SAMN13153370, study PRJNA577476) | soil metagenome | isolation source: 60 cm soil or saprolite under grassland replicate 2 | place: USA:California | collected 2016-06-15 | reverse complement strand
CTGCAGGCCGCGCTCAATCCGCAGTCGCCGGACGCGCCGGGCAAAGCCGAAGCGGTCCGCGGCGATCGAACGCTGCGCGTCGGCGACAAGGTCATCCAGAGAGTCAACAATTACAGGCTCGAAGTCTTCAACGGCGATATGGGAACGATCGAGGCGATGGACCTCGAAGACCAGATGATCGCGGTTCGCTTCGCCGACCGGGTCGTCGAATACGACTTCGCAGACTCGCTGGAGTTGTCGCACGGATTCGCGGTGACGATTCACAAGTCCCAGGGGTCGGAATATCCGGCGGTCGTCATCCCGCTCCACACCCAGCATTACCTGATGCTCAGCCGCAACTTGCTCTATACAGCTCTGACGCGCGCCAAGAAGACCGTGGTCATGATCGGAATGACGCAAGCGATAGGGATGGCGATGAACAATCTGGAAGCGACGCGCCGGTTCACGGGATTGGCGAGGGAATTGAAGGGATAAACAGTTGAGGGTTGGCCAACGGTACAGTACGGGGAGCGTGAGCGACCTGAGCATAAATCGAAAGGCCTATCGATTTATGCTCAGGTCGCTCACGCTCCCCGTACTGTACCGCCCGACGCCCATCACACCGCCAAAGGAATTCCGGGGATTTCCGGCGCGATGCGCTCAGTCGCCCATGCCGGCCGGTTGCGACGCGGACACACAAAATCTATCGAACGCCTTCTTCAATTCATCCGCGATCTGTTCGGCGCTGCGGCCCTCGATCTGGTATCGCTCCATCATGTAAACCAGCGTGCCGCCTTGCAGGAGCGCGATGGATGGTGATGACGGCGGATAGCCTTTGAAATAGCCTCGGGCGCGTTCGGTCGCCTCGATGTCGGCGCCGGCGAAGACGGTGATCGATTTATCGGGCTTGGAGTCGTGATTGAGGGCCAGCGCCACGCCGGGGCGCGCCTTGCCCGCGGCGCATCCGCAGACGGAATTGACTACGACCATCAGCGTCCCTTCAGTGTTACGAACCGCCGCGTCTACGGCTTCAGACGTGCGAGTTTCTTCGATTCCCAAACGGGTCAGGTCTTCTCTCATCGGTTTGATCAACATCTCTGAATAAGGCATACGTTCGATCTCCTCAGAATAAGGTAGGGCAAACTGGCAGTTTGCCCGGTTTTCCCGAAAATCCGCATTAAAGAAGTCAGGGCAAACTGCCAGTTTGCCCTACCCTCGCGCCGCGATTTTCATTCTTTCAGGGCGTCGCAACGCGACATGAAGGCTCCTTCCCCCCTGGGTGCGCGTCGCTTCCAGCGCGCAGTCCTGGGGAAAGACGTATTGATCGAAATCATACACCCCGAAATCGCCTCGCTCGCGTCGAGTGATTATCGCTTGCGATCGTGCGCGCCCGTCCCCGAGCGCGATGCGGGCCTCCGATTGGCCTTCCATCCGAGACTGCGCGCTGGAAGCGGCGCGCACCCAGGGGCGATTTTCATTATCGCCGCCGATGATATAGTGATTGACCGCCGTCGTTCAACTACAGAAGTTGACTATGTTAGTATGCGGCGCGCCCCGCAGCGCCCGGCGCGACCATCGAACAATTCCAAACCGCCCCGAAATGAGCGCCCACGTCTGAAGAATTGACGCAGGATTAAAAATGGAGAGGCTCTGGGTATTCAATTTTACGAGGCGCCTGATCGGCCTACTCTCCCGCCTTTATTTTCGGATCGAATTTGAGGGCGCGGATCGGGTCCCGAAGGAAGGGGGGATGATCCTGGCGCCGAACCACGTCAGTTACTGCGACCCGTTCTGGGTCTCGGTCCCGCTCGACAGGCCTTTGCGGTATATGACCTGGGAGAAGATGACGCGACTCCCGCTGCTCGGGCGAATGATAATGGCATACGGCGCGTTTCCGGTCAAAATCGAGAAGGGAGACCGCGCGGCGCTCCGCCATGCGCTTGAGCATTTGAAGCGCGGCGGAGGACTGGTAATCTTCCCTGAAGGCGGGCGCACACGCACGGGGCGGTTGATGCCATTCAAGGCGGGCGTGATCCGGCTCGCCTTGGATGCGGATGCGCCGATCGTGCCGGTGACCATTATCGGGGGGTATCGAGCCTTCTCGCCGCACCACATCCTTCCGCGCCCGTTCAAGGTGAGAATCATTTACCACGAGCCGATCAGATTGGCTCCGCCGCGAGACGAAGCGCATATGAAAGAGTACATGCGAGCGCAAACGGAATACTTGCAGTCCGTCGTAGCCTCGGCTCTCCCTCCCGAATCATTGCCTCTGCTCGATCAACACGCCGTGGAGTTCTAGTAGTACTCTCGGCTAACGCCGACTTCATTCAGGTTGAGGCGCCCGCGCAATCGCCACGCGCGCCTGCCACAGGCAAGACTTCTGTAACCATCAGACCGCCACGGAAGTTTTTGATAAAAGAGACACCAATTCATCCGGAGGGCAAACTCATGTCAAAACGAACATCTCTGGCGGCGCTCCGCTGCGCCGTATTTCTCCTACTCATCGGTTTCATCTTCGCCGAACCAGCGTCGGAAACCGCAAGGGCGAACGGCGGGCCGACGCGTCTGTTGCGAACGCCGACGGTAAGCGCCACTCAGATCGCGTTCGCTTACGCCAACAACATCTGGGTCGTCGAGCGGACCGGTGGCCTGGCGCGTCGCCTGACCAGTTTCCAGGGCCAGACCTCGAACCCTCACTTCTCGCCCGACGGGAAGTGGATCGCGTTCAGCGCTGAATACGCCGGCAACACCGACGTCTATGTCGTGCCTGCTGAAGGCGGCGAGCCGAAGCGACTGACCTGGCATCCAGGCGCCGACATGGTTCAGGGCTGGACGCCCGACGGCAAGGCCGTGCTCTTCGCTTCGGGGCGCGCGACCTGGGCGCCGAACGCCGCGCCGCGCTTCTGGACTGTGCCGGCCGAGGGCGGCGTCGAAGAACCGCTGCCGCTGCCGCGAGGCTATCAGGGCAAGATTTCGTCCGACGGCTCGCGAATCGCTTACCGGATGAACAATTCGTGGGACGAGGAACGGCGCAATTATCGCGGCGGGCAGAACCGCCCGATCTGGATCGTCGACCTGAAGAGTTACGACCTGGCGTCGCCTCCCTGGACTGACTCGAAAGACGTCGACCCGGTGTGGGTGGGCGACGCGGTCTATTTCCTTTCGGATCGCGACGGCGTGTCGAACGTCTGGACATACGACATGAAGACGAAGAAGCTGGCGCAGGTCACGAAGTTCACCGATTTCGACGTCAAGTCGATTGACGCCGGCGCGGGCGCGGTGGTCTTCGAGCAGGCCGGCTACATCCACGAACTCGATCCAAAGTCTGGGAAATCGCGCGTCCTAAACATCACGGCCGCGGGCGATTTCCCGTGGATGATGCCGCGCTGGGAAGACGTGACGAACCGGATGTCGAACATCGCGCTCTCGCCCACGGGCAAACGCGTGGTGGTCGAAGCGCGCGGCGAAATCTTCACCATTCCCGCCGAAAAGGGTGACGTGCGAAACCTCAGCAATTCCAGCGGCTCGGCGGAGCGCGACCCGGCTTGGTCGCCTGACGGCAAATACGTTTCATATTTCAGCGACAAGTCGGGCGAATACAAACTGGTGATCGAGGCGCAGGACGGATTGACGCCGCCGCGCGAGGTCGCGCTGCAAAATCCGACGCATTATTACACGCCGTCGTGGTCGCCCGATTCGAAGAAGATTCTCTACACCGACACGAACCTGAAAGTGTGGGGTTTGGACGTCGCCTCGGACCAGGCCAAGATCGTCGGGAATGATCCCTGGATGGTTCCGCGGCGCACGCTCAATCCCGTGTGGAGTCCCGACTCGAAATGGGTGGCCTACTCGAGCCGTTTGAATTCGCTCTACCACGCGATCTTCGTCAGCAACGTCGAGACCGGCGAGTCGAAACAAGTCACGGACGGATTGGCCGACGCCGTCTGGCCGGCCTGGGACGCGAGCGGCAAATATCTCTGGTTCCTCGCTTCGACGGACTTCGGGTTGGCCTCGCAATGGCTCGACATGACTTCGTACGATCACGACGAGAACTTCGGGCTATATCTCATGGTTCTCAAGAAAGGCGAACCTAGTCCGCTCCTGCCGGAGAGCGATGAGGACAAGGGGGTGGGTAGCGCGCCTCCCGGCGGCGCCGGGGGCTTCGGTCGTGGTGGCAGAGGCGGAGCGCCTGAAGCCTGAGCGCGGACGGCCACAAGTTGGTCTATCGCACTGGCGGCGGATTCGGCGGCGGGCGCGGTCGTGGCGGCCCGGGCGCCGGCGCCGCCCCAGTCCCCGCGCTCTTCCTGGTGGACGCCGATCGTCAACCGCCGCAGCCGGGCCAGGGGAGGCTCAGCGTGTCGCTGCGCATGTACCTCGATCCGAAAGAAGAGTTCAAACAGATCTTCAACGAAGGCTGGCGCAACCAGCGCGATTACCTCTACGTGCAGAACATGCACGGCGCCGATTGGCCGAAGATGAAAGAGATGTACGGCCAGTTGCTGCCCTACGTGAATCATCGCGCCGACCTCAACTATCTGCTCGACAACATGGGCGCCGAGATCGCCATCGGCCATTCGTACGTGCGCGGAGGCGACATGCCTGACGTGCCGCAATCGCCCGGCGGACTGCTCGGCGCCGACTTCACGATTGATAACGGCCGTTACAAGATCACGCGCATCTACGACAACGAGAGCTGGAACACCGACCTGCGCGCGCCGCTCAGCAGCCCTGGCGTAGACGTCTCGGTCGGCGATTACATCCTCGCGATCAATGGGATTGAGTTGAAAGCGCCCGACAACATCTATCGACTGCTCGACGGCGCGGCGAACCGGCAGACCGTGCTGACGGTCAACAGCCGCCCATCGCTCGAAGGCGCTCGCCAGGCGACGGCCGTCCCGGTGGCCAACGAGCAAGCCCTGCGCACGCGAGCCTGGGTAGAAGCCAACCGCCGTCTTGTAGACAAGCTCTCCAACGGCCAGCTCGCCTACGTCTACCTGCCCAACACGGGACAGCCGGGCTACGCCAGCTTCAACCGCTACTACTTCGCGCAGCAGGAAAAGAAGGGCGCGATCATTGACGAGCGGTTCAACGGCGGCGGCTCGGCGGCCGATTACATCATTGACGTGTTGCAGCGCGACTTCGACGGTTATTTCAACAACGTCGCGGGCGACCGCTATCCCTTCACCAGCCCGTCGGCGGGCATCTGGGGGCCGAAGGTCATGATCGTCAACGAAATGGCTGGATCGGGCGGCGACCTTATGCCGTGGATGTTCAAACATCGCAAGATCGGCCTGCTCGTCGGCAAACGCACCTGGGGCGGCCTCGTGCACACCGCCGACACGCCGACCTTCGTTGACGGCGGCTCGATGATCGCGCCGCGCGGCGGATTCTTCACGCGTGAAGGCAAATGGGCGGTCGAGAACGAAGGCACGGCTCCAGACATCGATGTGGAGAACTGGCCGAAGGAAGTGATCGCCGGACACGACCCGCAACTCGAGCGCGCCGTCCAGGAAGCGATGCGGCAATTGAAAGAACGCCCGGTCAATCGCATGTCCACGGAGCCGCCACCGCCGACGTGGGGGACGCGGAAAGGGCAAATGCCAGGACCGGCGACGACCGGTGGAAAAGGAAGCGGTCAGCGATAAGCTGGCATAACACGACGGCCCGCGAAGATCGCGGGCCGTTGCGCGTCTGCATGACTCAATTGCTCTCGCGCTGATGGTTTGTTAAGCGGATTATGAATTCAGGGAAGGTTTAATACTTACGGCGCTTTTGCTCTTGGGCGTTTAGGTTTGACGACAATTTCGCAGTCTTCTTTAGCCGCGTCAGCGGCTTTTGAATTTAGCCGTGGGTTTCAACCCACGGATGAGTTAAGCGATTTGCTCCCGTCGCGTCAGCGACGATTGAACCGTCCGCGCCGTCCTGGTTCAATCGTCGCTGACGCGACGGGATTTATTTTCGTCCCTCTGACCGTGGGTTGATGGTCTTTGAATAAATATTGCAACCACCTTTTTCCCGGTCGCGGCAGCGACCGTGTGAGCTTAGCCCGGCTTTTCAAAGCCGGGACCGTCGGCGCATCCGTCCGTGAGTCGCGGCAGCGACGGTTGATTTTGCAGATCAGTGTCAACCGTCGCTGCCGCGACTAAAACCACTATGCGACTGCTCCCCCGGCTTTGAAAAGCCGGGCTAGGATCAACCGTCGCTGCCGCGACGAGGAGGTGTTGTTGCATTTATTTTTCAAACGCCATAAACCCACGGCTAAATTCAAAAGCCGCTGACGCGGCAGACGAATCTTGGCAAGTTCGATAGGAGGTTGACGAGCATCTGATCCCGAACACTCATCTACATACCGCTGTATGTTCGCATCCAATCCCGGAACGCAAACCACAACCGACCTCGATCAACTGCTCGTTTAGCGCGATGAATGCCCGCAATCCCTTCCACTTCGCAGCTTGGCGGTCATAGAATGCGCCGCGTGGCGGTTCCTTCACGCGCGAAGGCAAATGGGCGGTCGAAAACGGAGGAATAGAGGAATAGAGGAATAGAGGATCGCAGCGCTGTTAGACCTGGGGAAACCATTCATTTTCGAGATACCAAATATCCTGACCGAAGCAGAGTGTCATCAGTGGATTGACCGAATACGTTCAACAGGGACCGAGCCTGCCCCGATCAACACGACTCGCGGCATCGCAATTGACGCTCAAATCCGAAATAACCGGCGCGTAATTTTCGACGACGCCGAATGGGCAAACGATATGTTTGACCGTGTGAAAGACCGTGTTCCACAGGAAATACACGGCATGATTTTGGCGGGCGTCAATGAGAGGCTTCGTTGTTACGAATATCTGCCTGGACACCGATTTGCCCCGCATTCGGATGGCGCATTTATCAGAAACGATGACGAACGAAGCTGGTATATCTACATCATTTATCTGAATGAAGAGTTCGAAAGCTTTTACATAGCCGATCGCGCAGGCTGGGCGCAGGTAATAACCGCGCCGGACGAAGAGTTCAATCACTTCAACCTTGCGGCGGCGATTGCAGTAATCAAGGCAAGCTGCGGCTGGGACGAGAGCTCATCTATTGTGGTTACGATCAATAACGCTGAGGTTCGCGTCTGGCCTCGCTTCGACGGCCAGCAGTGGATTGCAGAGGATAGAGAGGAGACATATTGTGAGGGCTTATCCGAGAGAACGTTTCTGCGCTGAAGTAACACTCACTCCCGCGCTGGTCGCGGAGTACGCCCAGGCTGCTGGCGATACAAATCCTGTACATCATGATCCGGAGTTCGCGGCCGCCACCCGATACGGACGCCCGATCGCAAGTGGAACGCATACAACCGCGCTCCTGCTCGGATTGACGGCCTCACATTACTCCAAACGAGGGGCGATGGTCGGCCTCGAATTCTGGGTACGCTTCCGGCGACCGATCTACGCTGACGAGACGATTCGGCTTGAATGGTTGGTGGTGAAAGTGACCTCGAACGAGAAACTCAAGGGAGAGATCGTCGAGCTACGGGGCCGCATCAAGGGCCAGAATGGAGAAACCGCCTTGGGGGCCAAGGGGCGTGTCCTGGTCACCGACCGTCTCTAAATAGGTGAGGGCCATGCGGCGACACATTATCACATCAATCTTCCTGGCATTGATTTGCGGCCAGCCGGCATTGGGGCAACAGGCGCCGCCGCCAAAACCGCCCAGGCAAAATACTGCTGCCATCAAAGTCTACCCCGCTCGTGGAAAGCGAATCAGGATAGTCGCCGGAACGGAACGGACTCTGGTAAACCTTACGGATGATGTTTCAGGATGCCTGGAGCTGTTTGATCCGACTATTTCCCAACGGAGAACTAGACAGCCTCTGCGGATCAAGGTCATAGACAGAGTCAGCAAAGATGACAAGCATTATTTGGTCTTGCTTGCGGAGGCGCAATCCAACTGCAATGTACAAGGGCGTTGCGGCGCGTCGACTGATCATACGCTGATCTGGCTGAAGCTCGACTCTGGCCTGAAACTTGAAAAGAAGCAATCCGCCGTCATAGTGGACTGCCGGATGAATATCGATATGATCGATCCTGAGTACGGTAGGCAGGATGAGTTGATTATCAAACTGGTTCGCGGCAGGTTGGCGATCGAGTATGGGAACACATTTGATGACAATGTTCGTACGCTTTCACAATTAGTCTATGACAGAAAATTTCCTGAACGGGGATTCGTCATCACGACTAAGGAAAAGAAGCCTCAACAAGGGCAATGAGTGGAATCAATCATGACGAAAACCTTCCTTTTTCTCTCCCTCCTTTTTTTCTCCCAGGATTGGCCCGAGTTCCGAGGCCCCACAGGGCAGGGACATTCGGATGAACGCGGACTCCCGCTGATGTGGAGCGAGACCAAGAACGTGCGCTGGAAGGTCGCGATTCCAGGGAGAGGGTGGTCTTCGCCGGCGATTCAGGGAGATCGCATCTGGCTGACGACGGCGACTGACGAAGGGAAATCGTTGCGCGCGATCTCTCTTGATCGCAACACCGGCGCGATCCTGCAGAACGTCGAAGTCTTCCGCTTGAAATCACTGGGAAACCTCAACTCGAAGAACAGCCAGGCGTCGCCGACGCCAGTGCTCGAAGGCGACCGAGTCTATTTGCATTTTGGCGCGTACGGAACGGCATGTATCACTCAGTCCGGCGAAGTCGTATGGAAGACGCGGCTCGATTACGATAACGGCCAACATGGACCGGGCGGCTCCCCGGTCATCTACGACAACCTGTTGATCCTGAGCTGCGACGGCCAGGACGTGCAGTACGTCGTCGCGCTGGACAAGCTGACCGGCAAGGTTCGATGGAAGAAGCTTCGCGAAGGCTATCAGGCCTACACGACGCCGCTGGTCGTGCGACTCCCCGCGGGCGATCAGGTCATCAGCCCGGGCGCGTTCCGGGCCGTGTCATATGAGCCGCGCACGGGCAAGGAACTCTGGCAGGTGAGATATGGCGACGGGTTTTCGAATGTGCCACGGCCCGTTTACGGCAATGGTCTGGTCTTCATCTGCACCGGATTTCAGCAACCTTCATTGTTGGCGGTTCGTTTGGATGGGCGTGGGGATGTTACAAAGTCGCACATCGCGTGGACACTCAAGCGGGGCGTGTCGCTGACGCCGTCTCCGCTGCTTGTCGGGGACGAGTTGTATATGGTCAGCGATAACGGCGTCGCAAGCTGCATCGACGCAAAGACAGGCGCGCCATATTGGCAAGTCCGACTGGGGGGCAATCACTCGGCGTCTCCGATCTACGCCGACGGGCGCATATACTTCCTCAGCGAAGAGGGGGAATCGGTCGTAATCGCGCCCGGCAAGGAATTCAAGGCGCTAGCGAAGAACCAACTAGATGGGCCGACACTGGCATCGATGGCGGTCTCGAACGGGTCGATCTTCGTACGTAGCCAGACACACCTATATCGCCTGAGCAATTAAACGACAATGACCTTTGCGAAGAGTATGGAAAAGGATATCGAATCCACATAATTTTCAGCCATTCGGCGGATTCGCTGATGGGGCCACGGTCGAAAATGGATCTATCCATCCTCCGGAAGCCCCTGGGATCGGTTTCGAGACGCGATCTTCGTTGTACAATGTTTTCCGTTCGTTACTCGGGAACGGCGAAACGAGCAGTTTATGAAAGAATCACACATATGATTTCGCAAGGGCAGGAAAACGCCGATAATCAAAGATCTATCTTGAAAGTTCTAGAAACAATCCGGCTGATCCTTCGTAGGCTCTCAATTGAAGATGCGGATTTTATTCTTGAGCTTGTGAACGAGCCGTCGTGGCTGCGCTTCATCGGAGACAAGGGTGTTAGATCAATCGCTGACGCTCGTGATTACATTTTGAAAGGGCCGGTTGAGAGTTATGAGCGTTTCGGCTTCGGGCTGTACTTGGTTGAATTGAAGGAGAATGGAACCCCGATTGGAATCTGCGGTCTGATAAAAAGGGAATCCTTGAAAGATGTTGATCTCGGCTTCGCGTTTCTTCCGAAATTTTGGGGCAACGGATACGCCTATGAGTCGGCCTCCGCCGTGATGGCGTATGGGAAGAGCGCATTCGGCCTGAATCGGATTGTAGCCGTGACTACGCCTGACAATCACAGCTCTATCAAAGTTCTAGAAAAATTGGGTTTTAAATTCGAACAAATGGTCAGGTTGTCTGTGGACGCCCCGGAGATTAAGCTGTTTGCGCATGTCGAAAGCGTCGAACAGCAAAAGGGAAGACGATGATGTATTGCCCAAACTGCGCAGCGCCATCTTCGGATGATCAAAAGTTTTGCCGATCCTGCGGGTTCGACTTGAAGGCAATCTATCAAGCTCTCGCCAGAGAATCCGAGCCAGATGATTCGGATGAATTGGAGCCTGCCGATAGCGAACTTTCTCGGAGTCGGAAAAAAAGAGTGGAATTCCTGGGGATAGCCGCGTTGTTCTCCGGCCCGATGATTGGATGTCTAATTCCAATCGGCCTGGGACTATTTCCCAATTGGTCAGGTCTTACTCCATTGATCCTGGTGTTGAGTGGGCTGGCCGGATTGGCTCTTTTTGCCGGAATCATCCTTCTGGTTTATTCGGATTATTTGCCTGAAACGCAGGAGCCCAAAGCGCCTTCCCGCTCGACGCAGTTGCGACGAGGAGTGACGACAAATCAATTGCCGTCAATAGGTCAATCTGAACCGGTTCCGAGCGTCACTGAACGCACAACCGACTTGCTGAATGCGCCAGCAGGCGAAGATGCGCCAACAGGAGACTAGCCTATGTTTTGTCCAACCTGCGGTAAGGAAAATGCGCTCGGACGAAAGTTTTGCGTCGCCTGCGGGACTAACCTGGAAGCTGTCTCCCAGGCGTTGTCTGGAAGCAAAACGGACTTTTTTACTAGGACCGATGCGATTTTAGATCAATTGATCGCCAGGTATGCTGAACACATATTTAAAGATGCGCCAGCCAATACTGCCGATGCGACAGTAGGCAAATCCTGGAAAATACTTGGCCAAGGATTTCTGACCTCCTTAATTGATACGATCCTTATCAGTTTGATGTGGAATATTTTTCCGCTTAGATTGCTGATTCTATTGATCTCCTCGCCTATCAGGCTACTCTATGAGCGAAGCAATCGTCAGAAGCTTACAAAGGCGGAGATTGGGGAACGGACAGCGATTAAACAGTCCGCGACAGAGATAAACGAAATGCTACCTAAACCGGTTGCAAGTGTTAGTGAACATACAACTGCGAGACTACAAGAGTATCAGCAGCAAGAGCAACAACAGGCTGCGAAAACAGACGCGCCATAATACATCTGATTGTTAGGCCACCTGGATAAAGTTCTCAAGGCGGCGCGGAAGTTCATCGACGAAAAGCCGCGAGCCTTCGCCGAGATCAGCGACATGCTCACCAAACTTATGCCCGACCGCGACGTCGGGGCGATGCGCTACTCGGTGCGGACGCACATTCCTCTCGTGCAGGTCCCGATCAGCGCGGAATGGAGCTACTCCAACAAGCCCGAATTCACCCTCGCCGAATCGTGGATCGGGCGGCCCGTCTCTCCAGAAGACAACCTGCGGGAGTTGGTGTTCCGATATCTGGCGGCGTTCGGCCCCGCTTCGGTAACAGATGCGCAGACGTGGCTGGGGATGAAGTTGAAGGAGACCTTCGAAAAGCTGAGACCCGAGTTGCTAACCTATCGCGGCGAGGGGCGGACCGAATTGTTCGACCTGCCCGGGGCGCCGCTTCCCGCCGAAGACGTTCCCGCGCCTATCCGATTTCTGCCGGAGTACGACAACCTGCTCCTCTCTCACAGCAACCGCTCCCGCGTGATCGCCGACGAATATCGTTCGAAAGTCTACCTGCCGGGGTTGCGCGTCGCGGCGACTATTCTGGTGGACGGCTTCGTGCGCGGCGCGTGGAAGATCGAAAAGGCCAAAACCGCTGCGACGCTCGTGATCGAGCCGTTCGACAAGTTGACTAAAAAGGATCGCGCCGCGCTGACCGAAGAGGGAGAACGGCTTGTTCGCTTCGTCGAGCCGAAGGCCAAATCGTTCGGGGCGCGGTTTACAGCCTAGTCAGTGCGGAAGTGGGCCGGAGTCGATCAAGTTTGTCTACGCCTGGGCACGCATCGCTTCCATGGCGCGGCTCCCGATTTATGCGCAGGCCTCAAATATTTTACAGAGACTTAACCTCCCTGTGAGAGTTACCTAAACCCATTCTGTTACAAAACTCAGGTATTCGCTGTAGTCAATAATCAACCGGACCAGCAATATTGACTTCAGACATTGGCGCAGTTGTCTTGCAATCTAGCACGACTACGCTCCCGTCTATCCACCAACGCTAACACTGAAACCATTTCGTGAAACCAGCTTACAGAGGAGGTTTATGTCAACACCAATTAACCGTCGAAAATTTTTGAGCCGGGCAGTCCAGACCTCGGGAGTCGCATTTGCTATGCAGAGCTTTGTCGCTCGAGGCGCTCTGGAAGCTTCAGGCGATGGCAGGGGGAGAGGGAAAAAGTCTGACGGCGATTATGGAGATCTCGTACCGACGGCGTCGGAAAATACTGGTGAGATCCTATTGGCCTTGCCTGCAGGGTTCAAATATACCGCTTTCGGAAGGACGGGCACGATTATGTCGGACGGCAGACCGACACCGCCGGCCCACGACGGAATGGCCGCCTTCAAAACTCGTGACAGCGGGGATGATGATGACCTGGACGATGATGACCTGGACGATGATGACCTGGATGATGATGACGAGAATCGGTTGATCACGCTGGTTCGCAATCACGAAGTCAGTTTTTCGGCTCCAGGCGTCGCTCTCGATCCAAGCCGAGCCTACGACCCTCTGACCGGCGGAGGAACCACCACACTGATAATAGATGCGAAGACAAGACTGCCTGTCAGGAGTTTTGCCGTCGATCGACACACAGGCATCGTTTATGAAACTGAAGACCGGAACCCGCAGTGCGGCTTCTATCGATTTATCCCGGATCGCCGAAAAAAATTGGCGGCGGGAGGTCGTCTACAAATGCTGGCGATCGAAGGGCGCCCTAATTACGACACGAGAACTGGTCAGACGCCGTTCGAAGCTTTGCCCGTCACCTGGGTAGACATCGAGAATCCCGATCCGGTAAACGCCGAGACTGATCCGCTTGCGGTTTTCAAACAAGGCTTTGCCGGCGGCGCAGCGATTTTCAAGAGGCTTGAGGGCGCATGGTTCGGCGATGGAAGCGTATTCTTCAACTCGACCAATGGTGGCAATGCTGGACTCGGACAGGTGTGGCGATACCGGCCACGAGGTCGCTCAGGAGGCATTCTGACACTGATCTTCGAATCGCCGGGCATCGATGTCCTCGATAGCCCTGATAACATCTGTGTCACCCCAGGCGGCGGATTGATCCTGTGTGAAGACGGCAGTGGTCAGGAATTCCTGCATGGATTGACGCAGCAAGGAGAAATTTTCAAATTTGCAGTGAACATGGTCCCGGGCTTCACCGGCTCCGAATTCGCCGGCGCAACTTTCAGCCCTGACGGCGAAACCTTATTTGTGAACATCCAGACTCCGGGGATTACATTTGCAATCTGGGGTCCCTGGGAAAGCGGCGCGTTATAGGTAGGATAAAAGACTGTTAGCCACCGCAGGGCGCCGCAGAACATAGAGAAATGATTATGTCTTGCGGCGCCCTGCGGTGGCTTTTTATACAACCTTAACCTGTATTTAACCGGTTTTTATCAGCTCTCTGATATACAAGTCATTCTCTATAGAAGAAACATTCAGAGTCGCAATTATCTGAAGCGTGTGCAAATAAAACCACTGTGCAATCAATACATTGATTGGCGAAAACCTGGGTACGCATCGCTTCCAGCGTGCAGTCTTGGCAGGAGGCGCATTCGAGAATCAATGGGCGGCCTCCCCGAGACTGCACGCTG
>WNGE01028533.1_pt1 | contig 13927 bp, 10 predicted proteins | sample 5400651 | NCBI WGS metagenome assembly WNGE01 (sample SAMN13153370, study PRJNA577476) | soil metagenome | isolation source: 60 cm soil or saprolite under grassland replicate 2 | place: USA:California | collected 2016-06-15 | reverse complement strand
CTTCAGTAGTTTTCTAATTAATTAAGGGCTTATCATGGCACTAAAAATCTTATCGGTGGTCGGAGCAAGGCCTAATTTTATGAAGGTCGCAGCCATTTGCGAGGCGATAAAAGGGATGAATAGCCTCGGGGCTGCAGAGCAAATCCATCATGTCCTGGTTCACACCGGGCAGCATTACGATAGCAACATGTCGGATTCGTTTTTTAACGATTTGGAGCTTCCCAAGCCAGATCTCTGCTTAGGAGTTGGTTCAGCCTCACATTCCGTTCAGACTGCAAGGATCATGGAGCGGTTTGAAAGTGTGGTTCTGAATGAGCAACCGCACCTCGTGCTTGTTGTAGGAGATGTGAATTCCACGGCTGCATGTGCGCTGGTGGCCAAAAAGACATGGTGCCGGGGAGACGGCGGAGTAAAATACTTTATTCCAAAGCTTGCGCATGTGGAAGCGGGATTAAGGAGTTTCGATCGGACTATGCCTGAAGAGATTAATCGCATTGTCACTGATTCCATGTCCGACTATCTCTTCACTACGGAAGAAAGCGCTAACCATAATCTGCTCCGGGAGGGCATCCCAGAGGACCGCATCTTTTTCGTCGGGAACGTGATGATTGATACGTTGCTTCGCCATCGCTCGAAGGCGCAGGAATCGACAATCTTGCAAGACTTGCAGTTAGCAAATGGACGCGAAGTAAAGCCCTATGCAATCCTCACCCTCCACAGGCCTGCTAACGTTGATGACAAGCAGGTTTTTTCCTCCATGCTTGATGCTTTTCTCGATATTTCCCAGCGTATGCCGGTCATTTTTCCGGCGCATCCACGAACATTAAAACGGATTCAGGATGAGGATTTAGATGATTATTTCGTTGATCATTTTGTTCAGGGTCCGGAGCCGTGGGATTCGCGAGTGCGAATCCGATTGGTTCCACCGCTCGGGTATCTTGATTTTCTGCATCTGATGTCCGAAGCGAGGGTCGTTCTCACCGATTCGGGTGGAGTGCAAGAAGAAACGACTATCCTTGGGGTGCCGTGCATTACTCTCCGGGACACCACGGAAAGGCCGGTCACCCTTGAGCATGGCACGAACGTCTTGGTAGGGTCGAGTCCGGAAAAGATTATCAGAGAATTTAACCGTCTATCCCTCGGCGGACAGAAATTGAATCAGTCTCCCCGTTACTGGGATGGAAATGCCGCTAAACGAATCATCAAAGTGTTGGTCGATGATTTTTTGCCTGAGCGATCACTAGTTGCGGCTGGATGGTCTAGCTAAGCCAGCCAGGCTGCTGAAAAAGCCTCATATGCTTCGTTGCGCTTAATCGTCTCACGATAACGTCGTCGTACTGGTTAAGTACGCCTCCGCTCGTCGATTTTCGTGCGCCTCGCCTCTGAGATCTTTTTGAGCAGCCTGTAAACAGAGTTTTTCAACAAGCTGGTAGAATCTGAATCCGAAGAGCTAAGTCAAAACTGAAACACGTATGGTCTGCATGCGGGGCCTTCTTTCCAAGTGAACGAACCACGTTCGAATATTTATGTTTTGACTTCCTGGTAGAAAGGTTTTCACCACTGTTAATCAGTCGCAATCGGCTAAACAGACTACTCGTGATCTTGGTTGTTGTCGAACCTTTCAATGCCTGTCGGATTCCGGGTCAACCCCAATATTCGTGGCTATCATTTGGTTCGATAGACAAACCTCACCCATAATATGATATTAAGGTAATGATGAGCAGGGCACTAAAAGCTTTGGTATTATCTGGAGGCAAGGGAACGCGGCTTAGACCTCTCACGCATACGGCGGCGAAGCAACTTGTGCCAGTCGCCAATCGGCCAATCTTGTACTACGTGTTGGATAATCTACTGGAGGCTGGGATCCGTGATGTGGGAATCATTATCTCTCCCGAAACCGGCAAAGCGATTCAAGAAGCGGTCGGCGACGGCAATACTTGGGGCATGAAGTTCGACTATATCTTGCAGGACGAGCCGCTAGGGTTGGCCCACGCCGTAAAAGTTGCGCGGCCATTTTTGGGAACAGACCCTTTCATCATGTATCTCGGCGACAATCTGATCGGGTCAGGGATCGGGGGATTTCGTGAAACTTTCGAGAAATCGAATGCCGATGCCAGTATCTTGCTTAAGAAAGTGGCCAATCCGTCGAGTTTTGGAATCGCTGAAGTCAACGGCGAGGGACAGGTATGCCGTCTCGTCGAAAAGCCCAAAGATCCGCGCTCGAACCTGGCCTTAGTAGGGATCTACTTTTTCTCACCTAGGATCCATGAAGCAATCGACTGCATTAGGCCATCGGGGCGGGGAGAATTGGAGATCACCGATGCGATCCAAGAGCTTTTGGAGCAAGGAGGTAGTGTTTTGAGCCATCAGTTGGATAGTTGGTGGCTTGATACAGGTAAAAAGGACGACCTCTTGACCGCGAACAGCGTTGTACTGGACGAATGGGTCAAGCGGCAACTCTTGGGAGAGGTCGACGAAGAAAGTCAAGTGAGCGGGCGGGTTCGCCTGGGAAGAGACAGTAAGGTAATTAGGAGCACGATCAGAGGACCTGTGGTCATCGGAGATAATGTTCAAATCGAGAATTCCTTCATCGGGCCGTTTACCTCCATAGGGAATGGATGCCGCATTCTCTCTTCCGTTATGGAGCATTGCGTCCTTTTGGAAAATGCGCGGATCGAACACGTTGATCGTTTGGAGGACAGCCTGGTTGGCAAGGGTTCGTCCGTTATCAAAAACCGTGGAAACCATCAGGCCTACCGGTTGATGATTGGAGACGATTCCGAGGTTCTTGTCTGATACCCTCGAGTCCGGAATACGAAGCTAAATTCGCTCCGTAAAAGGCAATCATAATTGAAAGCTTTGTTGATCACCGGCGGCTACGGGTTTATTGGAAGTCACTTTATCCGCCTGCTACGCCGTGAGCGGCCGCAGTGGCGGATCGTCAACTTTGACCTGCTAACGTACGCCGGCAATATCGATAATTTGGCTGGCTTAAACTTTACGGCAGATGACTCCGTATATCGCTTTTTTAGAGGCGATATTGCGGATTCTTCTCTAGTTCGGCAGATTTTTGAAACTGAGAGGCCGGATGGGATAGTGAACTTCGCGGCTGAAACGCACGTGGATCGAAGCCTGTTGAATAGCGCGCCATTTGTCCGAACTAACATTGAAGGCGTGCGGGTCCTTTTAGAAGTTGCAACCCAATACGGAATCAAAAGATTTCTGCAGGCTTCGACAGATGAGGTCTACGGTTCGCTTGCACCGGATGAACCGGCCTTTTCCGAAGACAGCCCTCTAAATCCCAACAGTCCATATGCAGCGAGCAAAGCGGCCGCTGACCTAATGATTCGGGCGTATCACCATAGTTACGGTCTCCCGACATTGATCACACGGTGTGGCAATAACTACGGTCCCTATCAGTTTCCGGAAAAATTTTTGCCTCTATTCATTACCAATGCCCTCGACGATCAACCTCTCCCTTTATACGGTGACGGCAAACAGATAAGGGATTGGATTCACGCCGAAGATCATGCGCGAGCGGTGCTTCACGTTTTGGAACACGGGCTGCCGGGAGAGGTTTACAATGTCAGCGCGAAGGGAGAAAAAACGAATCAATTTATGGCCGAATGGGTTCTCGATATTCTTGATAAACCTCGTCAACTCCTTCGCCATGTTGAAGACCGTCCGGGGCATGATCGCCGATACGCTCTAAACGCAGCGAAAATCCGCAACCTCGGTTGGCAGCCGTCTATCTCTCTGGAGCAAGGACTGTCAAGTACGATTGATTGGTATCGAAGTCAAAGAGCCTGGTGGGAGCGGATCAAGAGCGGCGAATATCGGAAATACTACTCAGAAATGTACGGTCAACGCCTCAAATTTGAAGCATAGCGATGAAAGGAGAAGCATGAATGGCAGTGGCCGCTGACCGTTTTCGGAAAATAGAAACTCATCTGCTCCAAAGCGCCGAGATCAAGCGACAAACTGCGGCAAGTTGTGCTGGCTCGATTTCCAAGGCAGCTGACGTGATAGCGGAAGCATTCCTGTCTGGTAGAAAGCTGCTCCTTTGCGGGAATGGAGGTAGCGCGGCGGACTGCCAGCACATGGCGGCGGAGTTCGTCAGTCGCCTTTCGAAGGATTTAGACCGGCGCGCTCTGCCTGCAATAGCATTGACAACCGACACATCGGATGTAGCGATCGCTGTACCGAGCGCCGATACTCAATACATTCAGGAAACTCATCTGGCCGTTGAACATATATTGTGCGAGTTGGTCGAGGCCGTTCTTTTTCGTGATCAGGGTGTGCTGCCGGCAAAACAGGATTCAGCCGGGGAAGATTCAAGGTGATTAGTGGTTAACTTTTAGACGTTGCGCAACGGATATAAGTGGTCCGCCGGAATGTATGCTCCCAGTGAAACGAGAAGGTACGGAATTCTAAACACCGGTTAATTGGTGACTAGAAGCATGGGTTGAAGTTGAGTCATCGTTATTTGGTAACAGGTGGTGTCGGCTTCATTGGCTCGGATATTGTGCGGCGATCGTCGGCGAGGGGGAATTAGACTGGAGAATTTCAACATCCTGGGGCAATGGCTATAAGCCTCATCTACGTCCAGCAATAATCCTTGCAGGATTTCGGCCTTTTTTTATCGACGGTTGGGGACGACCGGGGTCAAGTCTAGAGGCAGATATTGAATCTCCTCTTGCGCTACGGTACAGTCGCACATGCATCGTTGGTGTAAGCTGAGGCTCCGGCGCTGTTAATCGCATCAACTCGATAACAATAGGTCACCCCATGGGTCACGCTAGTATCCACATAAGAGGTGGTATTAGCTGAAACTAAAGCAATCTGTGCATATGTTCCGCTTGTGCCCGTCTTTCTTTCGACTCCAAAATTACTCTCATTGGTCGAGTTATCTTGCCAGGTCAATGTGAGCTGAGCGGCCGGTGTGACTACGGTAAAAGAGGCGCTCGCTACGGGACTCGGGTTGGAGGCGCTTTTAAAGGCGACTGCCTTGACCGTCGCGTCGCTCGTCAGAGTGAAAGCACCTACGTACGGGGTCGATGATTGCGTTGGCGCTGAACCGTCGGTTGTGTAGTAAATTGATGCCCCTGAGGTGGCTGTCTGTAACGTCACCGAAACAGAGCTCGTAAAGCTGCCACCATTGGGGCTGATCGTGGGCGCGGCCGCAGTCGGTAAATTGACTGTCAGATTGAATGAGGTTGTCCGAGTTAGCCCGCCACTTGTTGCCGCCACCGCAATGGCCGATGTTCCTGCAGGCGTCGAGCCGCTGGTGTTGATCGTCAAAGTCGAAGAGCAAGTCGGGCTGCAGCTCGCCGAGGAAAACGAAGCCGTGGATCCAGAAGGTAAACCCGCAACCGAATAGGTGACCGCCTGGGTGTTTCCCGATACTAACGCAGCGCTGATCGTGTTGGTCACCGATGAGCCCGCCGTCACCGACTTATTCCCGGTGTTGCTAAGAGAAAAATCAAAAGAAGTGTCCTTTGTAAACCAAGCGCTCGCCAGCGAGCTTGGCGTCATACCGCTCTTAAACGCCTGGACCTTTACAAGGGACGTGCCTGTAAGAGAAAAGGGAGCGCTATATAGCTTGGAAGATTGCGTTGGTGTTGTGCCATCGGTCGTATAATAAATCGAAGCTCCCGAAGTGCTGGTTTGCAAACTCACACTTACTGAGCTGACAAAGGTGCCGCCGTTGGGGTTTATTGCTGGAGCAGTGACGGCTGCCGTGGGAGGCTGAGCAACTGACAAAACAAAGCTGGTTGAGGCTTGTTGCTGCTTATTTTTTCCAGTGACGATAATGTTATAGCTTCCCACTGCGGCCGAGCTTAAAGCTGTTAGGCTCAGTTGTGTCGAGCAGTTTGGGCTGCAGGAACTTGGCGAAAAAGCACCAGAAACACCCTGCGGAAGTCCAGAAACAGAAAAGCTAATAGGGCTCTTTCGAGACGTAGCCGAAGCGCTAATAGTTGTAGTGGCCGACGATCCTTGCGTCACTGTGACGGGGGGCGTATTGGAAAGTGATAAACCTGATGTTTGGGTCGATGTTGTCGCTGCCGTTAGAGTGGTATCGGAGGACAAACTTGTGGAAGTATCAGAGCTCTGGCTCGAGAGTGCCGGCATTGCCTGAAGATAGAGAACGGCATCTCCATCGATGGGCGAAGTAAAGAGAATCGGGATACCCGCACTGACAGTACCGCCGGATGTCGTTCGCCCGGTTATGGGACTAAACCAGCTAGCAACGAAGCTACCGCTGGCAGCCGACAAATCCACTCGAACCGTTCCGCCGGCTGGCAGGTAGACAAGGTATTCGCGTCCTGGATTGATTAGGCAATAGCCGCTCGAACATAATTCACTGCTCGGCGACATGGATGAAAGATTCACGAGCTGAGAATATTTAAGGGCATACCCCATGGAGTTGCGCACGTTTTCGTCGCCACTGGGGTTCGTCAGACCCGATTCCAGATAAATCGGGTTGAATCCTCTCATGAAGCTCTTCCAAACCATTGGGTAAGACGTGCTGCTTCCGAGGAGCTTCGGATCCATATCCGAGAAGATAACTTTGCTGCCTGCTGCCAACGGAGGATTTGTATCAGTGCCTGGCAGCAAAATCCAATCGGCCGGGCTCGCCAATAAATCGTTGGTAGTTCCAAGGTACAGGTAGCTCATGCCGACCGGATGTTGCTTCGGTTTGGCGGCCTCGTAGTTTTTCAAGTAGTTGATCATGTAATATTGCCAGTCTCTACTTGACACAGGTGCATCGCCGCTGATTTCGTAAAGCACGTTGTCGAGATCGTTCAAGGTGTCCACCACCTTGCGAACATAGGCCTCTTGAAGCGAAGTAATCCCCGGAACTACCAAGGAGTGAACTTCTTCACCGTTGTCGTTACCCGACGGGTCGCCATTGATGCCATTGACATTGTTGCTGCTGTTAAACGGATGGCCAGTCCATGGATTGCCGCCACCAATATTTTTTCGCTGACTGCTGAAACCTTGAAACAGCATCACTGAGACATAGATACCGTGCTGGCCCGCCTCGACGACACGGGAACGCAACCGGTCGAAATAAGTTTGATTGAACCGAGTCAGGTCAAATTTGCGGCCACCATCGAGGGCCGTCCCCGGCCCTTTTCTCTGATAAGGCAAGGGATCAAAGGTAATCTTTGCCGTACTTTCATTGGTCCACGCCGCTTGTTCCCACGCCCACAAGCGCACGAAGTTGTGTTCGTATTGCTGCAAAAAATTAAGATAGCTCGTAAAGTCCAAAACCGCCTTGTCACTACGGTCAACCAGATCATTGTTCAGATGGACTCCGGTCAGATAAACCGCCTTGCCGTTTGAATCTACGAAAAACCTAGGATTACTCGCCCCAACACTCAGCGGCCCAGCGGCCTTCGCGGGCGCGAGAAAAGATTCCCAAAAAACAGGATCCTGAGCATAGGGCCTTAGCTCCTTCACTTGAGACCCCACGCCTTGAAGATCCACAACACCTCTCTTCGGTAACCCGGCTTTCAAGTTCTTAGCTTGATCCGTGGCTTTGCGTCCCAGTCTCACGGCTGGTTTGCCATTTCGGAGAGGGGCCTCGAGATTTTTGGTTTATCGCGTTATACGCAATCTCTGTACCAAGAGACTGTCACGGGCTTGCCTGCCTCCTAAGCTAATAATCTTGCGTGTAAAACCAAAATATCTAAATTATATGCGTCCATGTAAGCTACGCTTTGAGAGCACATTTTTGTCCCCAGCCCCAGACAGCTTTAGGGAGCGGGACTGAGTGATTCGCATGGGCAACATTGATTTATTGAACGGTCTTACATGCTTCGTTAGTATAGGCTGATGCTCCGGCACTGTTAACCGCCTGGACTCGATAACAGTAGGTAACCCCACTGGTCACGTCAGTATCCAAATAGGAAGTCACATTAACTGCCACTGAGGCGAGTTGGCTGTACGCTCCGTTCGTCCCCGTCTTTCTCTCAATTGCGAAATTATCCTCATCGTTCGAGTTGTCTTGCCAGGTCAAAGTAAGCTGGGCGGGCGCCGCGACAGGCGCGAGAACGGTAAAGTCTGCGCTTGCTTGAGCGCTGGGATTAGAACCGCTCTTAAACGCGATTGCGTTCACCATTGCACTGCTCGTAAGAGTGAAGGCTCCGGTATAGAGGGTCGATGATTGCGTTGGGGCTGAACCGTCAATTGTATAGTAAATTGACGCCCCTGAGGCGGCTGTCTGTAACGTCACCGAAACAGACCCCGTAAAGCTGCCACCGTTGGGACTGATTGTCGGGGTTGCGACAGTCGACGTGGAACCTGAAGGTGGTGGAGATGTGGAATCAGTATTTACCGCAAGAGCGAAGTTTGTTGTGCGAGTAACCCCCCCGCCTGCGCCGATCACAGTGATCGTGTAGGAGCCTGCAGGCGTCGAGGCAGCAGTCACGATGGTAAGCAGGCTGGAGCAGGTTGGGCTGCAAGTTTTCTGTGAGAAAGAGGCGCTGGCTCCCGAGGGTAATCCCGATGCCGAGAAAGAAACAGGCTCGGGTGATCCAGAAACAAGGCTCGCCGTGATCGTGTTGGTTGCGGAGGACCCCTGGGTTGCTGACAGGTTCATTGAGTTTGCAAGCGAGAAGTTGAAAGACCCGCTGTTACCTTGGTCGTAGAGAGAAACGATCTCGGCTGCACTCAGGGCACGGTTGTAGACGCGAAGCTCGTCAATGAGGCCTTCCCAGCCTCGGTTTAAGGGAATCCGATTGCCAATGATTCCTGCTCCCTCATTGGCAGTTTGTGTTCCCTGCGGAGAGGTAATCTTGGAAATGGTCTGCTTTACTCCGTTTATATATAGATCTGCGTTGTTCGAGGTTGAGGAGCTATCGTAAACGACCGCTACGTGATTCCAACTGTTGTAAGCCATGCTGTTAGCCGGCGTATCCCATTCACCGTCTCGGTCAGATCTTCTTGAAAGAAATCCTAAGGACGCGGGGTTTGAATTAGGGTTGCTCGGTTCGGCCAGGAAAAGCACGTAGCCGGGGATATCTATAATTCCGGGAAATACGTTACCCGGAGTCGCTTGGGCATACACCCAAGCGGAGATGGATATGATGCTTTGAGCTTGCGAAGTAAAAGATACATAGTCATCGACTCCGTCAAAGAAGAGAGCGCCTCCGATTGCGCCGGAAACGATCCAAGTGGGTCCATTGACCAGGGTTGCGGTATTGCCATTGCCTGAAGAATCGCCGGCTATGGTGCCGGTTCCGTCGTCAAAGGACCAATAGCCGACAAACCCATTCTCAAGTTGTGCAGCGACATCTCCGGTTGTTAGCCCATTGGCCAATAGAAAGAGACAAGCGCCCAGAAAAATCTTCACTTTGCGAAGTCGTCGGAGGAGAGATCGCTGTGAATGTTGCGCTAATGAAAATAGCAAGGGAATCTTCAGCATTGAAATTCTACACCAGCAACAACCCCGGTAACTCGCGGGTTTAAGAGCCTTTGTTGATCACCACTAGGCAGCGTGCGTCGGACATAACTATGCGCGGCAGCCTCACGACCGGCTTGCCTTTTTGGCGAGGAGCCTCGAGATTTTTTTGGTTTACGCCGTCCTGCGCAATCACCGTGCCAAAATGTGACAGTTATTTTTCCTGTTTGCTAAGTTGTTAATCTTGAAGGCAAAGTAGAAATTATCACTGCAGCGTGGCGGCGCTGCTTCGCCATGAATATTGTTTCCAATCCTAGACAATCTTTCATCTGCAGGGGTAGGGTTTTTCCTGCAGGAGGCGAGGAAGCAGAGCAGAGCCTGATCTGGTAACGAAAAAGTTTTTAGCTCCTCGGCAGGAGAAGAGCCATCGCGTGCTCGTAGAAAGCTATAGACGGCTTGAATTGAAGTGCGATTGTTGTGGACTGAGAGAGATGGTTGATAGTAAAAATATTATTTTATCTATCGTGCCATTGAGACTTTTGGTCTTCTCTTTATAATCCTGTTGGGCGAAATCGATGAAGGTACTGATCGTTGATTCACAAGGGACTTTTTCGTTCAGTCAGCTCAAGACTCGACCCCTTATAATCAGTTCAAGTGGAAGACGGTAATTACCAAAAGTCTCGGCCATCAGTGCCATTACTTCGGCGCCATTGATAACAACGGGGCATGGTAAGGGGTGCTTCCGCTTGTACACATGCGCAGCCAGCTTTTCGGTAGCTTTTTAATTTCAGTCCCGTTTGTCAATTACGGCGGACTACTCTACAAGAATGATTCAGCCGCAGGCACTTTGTTAGAGGAAGCAGAAAGGCTTAGGCGATCTCTTGGAGCAACACACATTGAATTGCGACACGTGGTACAAACGTCAAGGGAATTCCAACCCGGCAGCACAAGGTTACGATGATTTTAGATTTGGCTATTGATGTTGAAGCTCGGTGGCGAACGTTCAACGCCAAGCTGCGCAACCAGATACGAAAGGCACAGAAAAGTGGACTGCAGTTTGTGGCCGGTCACCTAGAGCTCTTAGACGGGTTCTACGAGGTCTTCGCCCGTAACATGCGGGATCTTGGCACGCCGGTCTATGCAAAGAACTTTTTCCATAATATTCTGGAAGCATTCCCCGAAAGCACGAGGATTTTTGTCGTCTACCACAATACAAGAGTCATTGCTGCTGGGATCGGCTCCTGGTTTAGGAAGACATTAGAAATTCCCTGGGCTTCGTCAATCAACGATTATAAGATACTCTGCCCTAACAACATGCTTTATTGGGAAGCGATACAGTTTGCCATGCGCAATGGCTTCAATAAGTTTGATTTTGGCCGATCAACCCCCAACGAAGGGACATATAATTTCAAAAGACAATGGGGTGCACAGCCGGTCCAGCTCTACTGGCAATACCTGATGGATGGTCAGAACAGCATACCTGATCTGAACCCGTCAAATCCAAGGTATCAAACGGCTGTTCGTATATGGCAGCGTCTTCCTTTTCCGGTAACCAGGGTGCTTGGGACTATGATTGTTCGGAACATTCCTTAAAAGTCTTCAGATTTTGGACAGTTTGGTGACTGCCTGGGATTGTAACAAGCCGATTCAGGAGGCATTGCTCTAATGGAGAAAATTAATAATGGAGCCCCTAACCCCGAATTCGCGTCCAGCACAGCGGCTTGTTGGCGGTAACAATGACAGAGATGCGTAAGAAGCGTTATTTGGTAACGGGTGGCGCGGGCTTTATCGGTTCGCATATTGTGCAACGACTCGTTGGCGAGGGCGAATTAGTTCGGGTGGTAGATAATTTGTCTACGGGTCAGTCAATACGCTTGAAGTCTGTACGCGATTCCATAGAATTTGTAGAAGGGGACTTGGCCGACGACCGGGTTAGCGATGAGGTCGTCAGAGACGTCGATTACGTTTTGCATCAAGCGGGTGTGCCATCGGTCCAGCGGTCCGTTTACGATCCCATTGGTACGAACCGAGCGAATGTGACCGCGACTTTGAATCTCCTAGAAAGTTGCCGGAAGGCAGGTGTTCGTCGTCTCGTCTACGCGGCATCGTCGTCCGCTTATGGCGACATAGAGGTTCTTCCCAAAACAGAGGCGATGTCGCCGAATCCACTCTCGCCCTATGCGCTACAGAAATTGGTCGGGGAGCGCTATTGCAAGCTATATTATGACCTGTATGGTTTGGAAACGGTGAGCCTCAGATATTTCAATGTTTTTGGCCCCGACCAAGATCCTCACTCCGAATACTCGGCAGTCATTCCGAAATTTATTACCAAACTATTAACCAAGGCGCCCCTCACTGTCCATGGTGATGGCGAACAGTCCCGCGACTTCACCTATGTTGAGAACGTGGTCGAGGCCAACATGCTGGCTGTGCGAGCGATTGAAGCGCCGGGAAGCGTTTGCAACATAGGCTGTGGTGAGCGCATCAGTCTGAACGATTTAATCCGTCTGCTGGAGGAAATCACAGGCATCAAAGCAGAGGTGAATTACGTAGCTCCCAAGGCTGGCGACGTACGTCACTCTTTGGCAGACATTACGCGGGCCCGCTGTCTTTTGGGTTATGAACCGAACGTCATGGTGAAAGAGGGGTTGAGGCGAACCGTCCAAGCATTCACAAAACAAGTAATATAGACTGAGGCTCGTAAATCGTGTACCCATTGATTTGAGCTCGGCAACCGAACACGAATAGCCACTCTCATTTGCAAATTGTGATGAGACAAGCCTCACAATCCACGATCCCGTGCAAGAACGTCGGGCCACTTCGCCGATCTCTCTTCCATTTGTCCCGCCGGCGTAATTACCTTCGACACCGAAAGTTCCCGTGTAAGCGACAGCAGCAACGGTTTGGGTTCCAGCACATGTCACTAACTTGGCTGGAAAATGGAGGGTTGTGAACACGATGCTTCCTAAAATATGAACAAAGCCTGGACTTCTTGACTGAGTGGCAGTGGACGAAGCTTGATCGTCTTGTTGCGCCAATTCTTCCGCCCGGCTGCCGTTCGCTGCCAGTAATAAGCTTAGCACTAGAAGTGTCGCGGTTAGAAATGAGTAAAATCCATGTTTCATACGCTGTCTCCTCTCTCGCGCAATAATTATATTTTCACTCGATTGAGTGCGAAAAACGGTTGGTTTCATACTTTCAACTCCTTTTATCCTAATCTTTGAGCGACCCATTGTGACCAGGTTTTTGCCCCACGTCAAGCTATGGCCGCTGTAAGACGACCTGAGGCCCACGTGTTTTTCCGTTCGTGCTACTGGTCATACTCGAAAAACTTGCTGTCTCGAAGGAGCAAGCTGTTTGTCTATGTCGGGGTTGCTTAAAAAATTGCGCGATCTCGTGAGCTGGAATGGGGTAGCTATAATAATAGCCCTGGGCTTCATCGCATTCAAAGCCGACGAGCATGTCTTTAGCCTCTTGGGTTTCCACACCTTCTGCGGTTACCTTAAGGCCCAAGTTGTGTCCTAGATCGATGATTGATCTTACGATGACCGCATTGTCCCGGTCAGACTCCATATTCTGAACGAAGGATTTGTCAATTTTCATCCCTGTGACGGGTAGTTTTCTCAGATGTGCCAGAGACGAATATCCAGTGCCAAAATCATCAATCGTAAAGTGCACCCCCAAATCTCTGATAAGTGTTAGCGTGCGCATCGTTCTTTGAGGATCCCCCATAATCGCACTCTCTGTAATTTCGAGCTCTAACTTATCGGCCGGCATTCCGATGCTTTTGGTGAGACCCGCGATCTGGTCCGGCAGCTCCTGAGCTTCCAGGTTCCACATTGACAGATTGACGGCAATGCCTGTGTCGATTCCCATGTCGTTCCAGGCACGGCACTGGAGCAGCGACTGATGGAGTACCCAGAGGGTGAGGGGAATGATCAAGCCGGTTCTTTCGGCCACCGGAATAAACTCGTCCGGTGGAATAAGACCAAACTCGGGATGCTGCCAGCGGGTTAGAACCTCAAGCCCGGCGATCAAGCCATTTTTGAGGTCTATTTTTGGTTGATACAATAAAAACAGTTGATCGGCTACGATCGCCCGCCGCAACTCGCTCATGCGTAATACAGCACGGGGGGCATTGTTCTGCTCATGAGCGTAGAGTACGTATTTGTTCCTTGTTCTTCTAGCGGCTGCGAGAGCGATATCGGCTCGGTGCACCAAGTTATCTGCGTTGCTACTATGCTCAGGAAATAGTGCAATTCCGATGCGTGGCCGAACGTCGAATTTGAGCCCCTCAAGCAACAAAGACTCTTCCAATTTGCTCAGAACCTTCCGTGCGACGAAAATGACATTCTCGGGCCCGGCAACAGACGGTAGCAAAACTGCCAACTCTCCGCCGTCCATTCGAACTATTGTATCTGAGTCTCTTAGTACCGTGCTGAGACGGATCCAAATCTTCTCGGAGAACTCCTTAGCGAGCTCAGAGTCCTGAATGGGAAAGTTGTCGGTGGCATCGAT
>WNGE01005766.1_pt1 | contig 13927 bp, 7 predicted proteins | sample 5400651 | NCBI WGS metagenome assembly WNGE01 (sample SAMN13153370, study PRJNA577476) | soil metagenome | isolation source: 60 cm soil or saprolite under grassland replicate 2 | place: USA:California | collected 2016-06-15 | reverse complement strand
GAGCATTGCGGCCGTGAAATCGCCTGCTGGCAGGCGGAACCCACCCGCTACCGCGAGGTGGTACTGACCTCATGTCACTGCGACGAACGATGATCAGCGTTCGCTAATCGTGCTGCTAGTCAAACTGCATCAGTACTCTTAAAAAAGTTCATCTGGTGCTGGCGCACCCAACCTCCGTACGCATGAGCCCAAACCTTCCCCCCGGCGCTCGGCTAGGCCGCTATGAAATCAAAACCCAACTCGGCGCGGGTGGGATGGGTGAAGTGTATCTGGCGCAGGACACCAAGCTCGATCGCAAAGTCGCACTGAAGATCCAGCCGGTTGAGCTGGCCTCCAATCAGGACCGCATGCGGCGGTTTGTTCAAGAGGCGAAGGCGGCCGCGGCGTTCAATCATCCGAACATTGCACATATTTACGAGATTGGTGAAAGCGACGGCATGAACTTCATCGCGATGGAGTTTGTCGAAGGCGTCACGCTGCGCGAGAAGATTCACCGCGAGCGAACCGAATTGAGGAAGTTATTGCGGTACCTGCAACACGTGGCCGAAGGACTGGCGAGAGCTCATGCCGCGGGGATTGTGCATCGCGATCTTAAGCCCGACAACATCATGATCACGCGTGATGATCATGCGAAGATTCTTGATTTTGGTCTGGCGAAACTGATTGAGCAGCCGCCCGCTTCGATGTTGGCTGATGGCTCCAGCGGTGTTGCAACTGCAATGATGCCGCAGCATTCAACCCCAGGCACCGTGATGGGCACGCTCGGTTACATGTCGCCTGAACAGGCGCAAGGCAGGACGAACGAGATCGATCATCGATCGGACATCTTCTCGTTCGGTTGCATTCTTTACGAAAGCGTGACGGGACACAAAGCATTCGAAGGCAAAGACGCAATCGATTCGCTCAACAAGATCATTCGCGAACCCGTCGCGCCAATCAGCGAGTTCAATGCGGCCGCGCCTGCGGAGTTACAGAGAATCGTCCGTCGCTGTCTGGCAAAGGATCCGGAAGAGCGTTACCAGACAATAAAAGATGTGGCCATTGAGTTGAAAGAGTTGCGCAGGGAAATGAAGGATGGCGCAGATTTTGATACCACAGTTCCACCTCCTGCCCGCAGCGCTCCAGGGAGTCGGACTGCCGCTTCTACAGGTTCCGCGGAAATAGCGCCTACGTCTTCAGCCTCGAGCGCTGAATACATTGTCAGCCGAATCAGCCGGCACAAGGCCGCCGTCCTGGTCGTTACGCTCTTGGTTCTTCTGGCGTCTATTGGTCTCGCCTATGCCGTCTACCGCTTCGCGTGGCCGGCGAAAACAACCGTCGCGCATTTCCAGAACATGAAGATCACGCGCGTGACCACTGAAGGCAATGTTGAGAGTGTCACTATCTCGCCGGATGGGAAATACATCGCCTACTCTCTGGAAGAAAGTGGCAAGCGCAGTCTTTGGACAAAGCATCTCGGCACGGGAAGCCGTGTGCAAATCGCCGTTCCCGTCGAGTCGTTGGCAATGAACGCCAGCACGTTTTCACCCGACGGTGGCTACGTTTATTACACGAGGGTGGACGAGCAGAATCCTAAGGGCGCGCTCTACCAGGTGCCCGTTCTTGGCGGTGTGTCAAAGAAGATAATGATGGACGTCTCACAGCCAATCTCGCTCTCTCCCGACGGAAAACAGATTGCTTTCGGTCGCTTCCACATGACGACAACCGAAGATGAACTGCTCCTGGCAAATATCGACGGGACCAACGCGCGCCTGTTAATCACGGTGAAAGAGCCGGATTATCTCACCGGCGCACGCGTGGCCTGGTCGCCGGACGGCAATTTGCTCGCACTTGGCTATGGCAGCGAATCGCGAGATGCGAGCCGGGCGCCGGGGACCTACCAAATGACTATTTCCGTTCTCTCAATCGACAAACCGGAATTGAAGCCGATCACCTCCAGAGGTTGGCCATATATCGGAAATGTGGCGTGGTTTAGCGATGGAAGCGGCCTAACTTTCATTGCGCGTGAACAGAGGATGGGAGCAATGCAAATTTGGCAAATGGCCTATCCCGGAGGCGAGGTACGCCGCATCACGAACGATCTGAACTCATATGATTTCTACAGCCTGACACTCACCGCAGACGCGAGTGCCCTGGTGGCTGTCCAAAGCGATCCTGTTTCGCAGATTTGGATAGCGCCTGAAGGAGACGCGGCGCGTGCCCGACTCATTTCACCCCGAAATAATGTACAGCAGGGTCGTTACGGCCTGGGTTGGACACCTGACGGTAGACTGGTATACGACTCAAGCGTCAACACCAACGCAAGTGTTTGGATTGTAAATGCGGATGGGAGTGAATCGAAGCCGCTGACTGACAGCGCCGCCGACGACTTTGCCCCGGAAGTGTCTCCCGACGGCCGCTATATCATCTTCGGCTCAATGCGCAGCGGCTTTCAGATTTGGCGAATGGACATTGACGGCAGTAACCCGAAGCAGTTGACCAACGGAACGGGCGTTCCAACATTCTCGATCACGCCTGACGGACAGTGGGTGGTCTACAATCCTTATCTCGGTGGAATTCTAAAGGTCTCGATTGACGGCGGAGCTCCGAGTGAAATTGTCGCCAAAGGCGGTCTGGTTTACCCGCAGGTTTCGCCTGACGGAACACTGCTCGCTTATTTCTTTAGTGATCCACAAACGAAACGGCCGAAGATCGCCGTCGTCAAGTTTGACGGTGCTGAGCCGGTCAAGGTGTTTGATCTTCCCGTGACGAGTGGAACCAGCCTGTTTGAAAGCCTGAGTTATCGCGGTTTTCACTGGTCGCCTGACGGGCGCGCGCTCATTTACATTAATACTCTCAGTGGCGTCTCGAATCTCTGGCGGCAACCACTCGACGGCAGCGCCGCGAAGCAGATAACCGACTTCAAATCCGATCTGATCTACGGCTTCGCCTACTCGCGGGGCGGTCGCAATCTTGCTCTCGCGCGCGGCAGCCACAACCGCGATGCAGTTTTGATCAGCGAAGTGAAATGATGGCTCTCACGCTTGGCACGAAACTCGACCGCTACGAAATCCGCTCCAAACTCGGTGCTGGCGGAAGACGACCCGCGCCTCAAGGATTTGGTTCGGCGCATCGGTCTGCCGGAATAATTAATGAAGAACAGCTCTCATTAACACCTGGCTGAAGCCAGGTGTTAATGAGAGAAATTCCCGAACGAGGAATTCAGCAAAGATGCGGAGAAGCTGAATCGTTTTATTCGTGAAGCCAAAGCCGCGTCGGCGCTCAATCACCCGAATATCTTCACGGTGTATGAAATCGGCGAAACGGACCACACAAACAAGTAAGCAACAGTCTTGAGCATTGTGAGAGTGATTCCGTGCAATTTTCTTAGCCACATGTTTCCTCAGCTTCCCATATGCAAGATCACAGATCAATATGGGCTACACTATCCAAGTTTCACCTACAAGCGTCCGGTACAGATATTCGGGAGAGACGTTGAAAAAATTGAGTGACGAAAAAACTATCGGCATCGGCATTGTCGGCGCCGGCTTTGCCCGCACGACGCAGATTCCAGGCTTTCGCAATTGCAAGGGCGCTCGGATAGTGGCGATTGCGAGCCGGCATCGTGAACATGCCGAACAGGTGGCGCAGGAGTTTGGCATTGAACACGTAGCTGGTGATTGGAAAGAACTGGTCGCCCGGGACGATGTCGATCTCGTAAGCGTAGTCACTCCTCCCGCGACGCACATGGAAATCACGCTCGCCGCTCTCGAACAAGGCAAGGCCGTGCTTTGCGAAAAACCGATGGCCATGAATGCCTCCGAGGCCAGACGCATGACTGATCTCGCGCGCGAAGTCGACGTGCTTGCTCTAATCGATCATGAACTACGATTCCTCAGCAGTCGCCGAAAAATGCACGCCATGTTGCACAGTGGCGCAATCGGTACGGTGCGTCATTGCAACTATGTTTTTCGCTCCGATTACCGCGGTGTACCGGGAAACTGGGACTGGTGGTCGGACGCAGCGATGGGCGGCGGCACGCTCGGCGCCATCGGCTCTCACGCCGTCGATTCATTTCGCTGGCTGCTCGAGACAGAAATCAGCGATGTTTGCTGCGTACTCTCGACCCACGTCGCTGAGCGACCCGACAAGACAAGCGGAACAATGCGTCCAGTAACTTCGGATGACACAGTTCGCATGCTGCTCAGGTTCGCTGAGTCGCCCCTGACCAGGGGCACGACCGGGTCGGCGTCTCTTTCAGTCGTTGAATCGGGAAAACTGCAAAACCAGTTCGAGGTTTATGGGAGTAGTGGCGCACTGATGGTCGAGGAGACCGGCGAAGTCTGGCACTCGCCAGCGGGCTCGGGTTCCTGGCGAGCCGTGCCGGTTGACCAGGATCCCGTAGGTCCCGGCATGCGTGAGGGAAGTTGGTCGCGAGGCTTCACGGCTTTTTCGTGTGCAATCGTTACTGCACTCAGGGAGGATCGCAAGAGCGTTGCCGGCGCGGCCACCTTTGAAGATGGTTACCGCGTGCAACTTGTGCTCGACGCGGCTCGCGCTTCGAATGAAAACGGCTGTTGGACGCCAGTACAGTAGGCAGGAGGCAGACGGCAGGAGCAGGGAACGCGAAGAAGATCCATCTCAAACTGGAGTTTTTCCCTGCCGTCTGCCTCCTGCTCCTGCCTCCTAAAAAATGGTCAATTCCATTCGACAATCGTCGAGCGTTCCCCTGCCACCTGCCCCTGTCGCCTGCCGTGTCGGTGTCGATACCGGTGGAACGTTCACTGATTTTGTTTTTGAGACAGACGGCCAAATTGAGATTTTCAAGTCTCCTTCAACGCCCTCCGATCCCTCGCTCGCCATAGCAGCTGGTCTACGCGCGATCGCTGAAAAGACCGGCGTAGCGCTCGCGAATATCGAAGTTGTTCACGGCACAACCGTGGGCACAAATGCATTGCTCGAGAGGCGTGGCGCTCGCACGGCCTTGATCACAACGCGCGGTTTTGAAGATGTCCTGGTCATCGGTCGCCAGGCGCGACCCGAACTCTACAACTTGAACGCATTACGCCCGCCACCGCTCATTCCAGACAATCTTCGTTTTGGCTTGCGTGAGCGTGTGTCATCGACGGGCGAAATACTTGAGTTGCCCAAAGAGACGGAAGTATCCGCTGTTGTTAAGCAAATAAAGAAAGCGAAGGTCGAATCTGTCGCGATCTGCCTGCTTTTTTCTTTCGTAAATCCAGTGTTTGAGAAACAGATAGCAGCGGCTCTTTCCGATCTCAATATTCCCTTATCCGTATCTCACAAGATCCTTCCTGAGTATCGAGAGTTTGAACGCACTTCGACCGTTACAATCAACGCCTACCTCCAGCCGTTAATGGGTAATTATCTCAAGCGGCTGGCAACAAACACGCCACACCTGCGCGTGATGCAGTCTTCCGGCGGCAGCATCTCTGCATCCGTTGCAGCCGACGAACCGGTTCGCACCATCCTTTCCGGCCCCGCGGGTGGAGTGGTAGGCGCACTCAGAACAGCGCGGGCTGCGGGCTTCGAAAAGATCATTACCTTCGATATGGGCGGGACTTCCACGGACGTGGCGCTTTGCGAACGCGATGGCTTACGCATGACAAATGAAGCTACGGTGGCGGGCTTGCCGGTTGCGGTTTCAGTCATGGACATCCATACAGTCGGCGCCGGCGGCGGTTCGATTGCGAGAGTTGACGAAGGCGGCTCGCTGCGCGTTGGGCCCGAGTCCGCAGGCGCTGATCCTGGCCCAGCCTGTTACGGCCGTTCGTTCTTGCCGACAGTGACTGACGCCCATCTGGTGCTGGGCCACTTTGGCGGCGCTGGTTTGCTGGGAGGCGCGTTTGCGCTTGATGAGGAGCGTTCGCGCAAAGCCATGGAGCAACTGGCCAGCGAGCTGAGCAAAGTCGCTCGACGACGGATGACGGCAATTGAAGCGGCACAAGGAGTGTTGTCAGTTGCAAACACAAACATGGAACGTGCGCTCCGTCGTATCTCGGTTGAACATGGTTACGACAGCCGCGAGTTTACGCTGCTTCCCTTCGGCGGCGCCGGCGGACTTCATGCAGTGGATCTGGCACGGGCGCTGCGCATTCCTCGTATCATCGTGCCAAACTCCGCTGGCACGTTATCGGCAATCGGCGTGCTTACGGCCGACGTGGTTAAGGACCAGAGCCGTACAACAATGTTGGACTTTTCACCCGGAGTCGCAAAGAAACTGGAAAAGATTTTCGCAGAGATGGAGCGCAACGCCGCAGACGCTCTCCGCCGCGAGGGCTTTTCCACGGCGCAACAAAGGCACGAGCGCTCGCTCGCAATTCGCTACAAGGGCCAGTCGTTTGAATTGGACATCAAACATACGGGCACGAATCTCGCCGCCAGTTTTCGTCGCGCGCATCGGGAACGCTACGGTTACGCGCAGGAAGCAGGCGTGGTTGAAATTGTTAGCGCACGCGTCCGTTCAACCGGGATAGTGAAGCAGCTGGCCGAGCGGCGCAGCAGTACAAAACGTCGTCCGGCATTTGCGAAGGCAGCGAAACATGCGACCGCCTATCTAGACGGAAAGAAACTCAGCGTGGCTCTCTACGAGAGAGATGAATTGGTTGCTGGGTCACGGCTTAGAGCTCCCTGTATTGTGACGGAGTATTCTTCAACTACGCTGATTCCTCCGGGCGCTCGCGCTGAGGTCGAGACCTTTGGAAATCTAATCATTCAAGTGACATGAATTCGCAAGTTAGGAAGGCGGAGGCTTGCCCCCGCAGTGAAGTTGAAAACAAATCGGTTCATGATTAGCAAGAAAGAGCGGGGGCAAGCCCGCCTTCCCAACTGAGCATTCTCCAATTGTGTTTTCCCTGTTGGCGCCCCTGGGTCTTGGCGGTCTCATAGAACTATGACGCAATTCGATCCCACCACACTGGAAATCTATCGCGCGCTCTATACTTCCGTCGCCGAGGAGATGGGCATCGCGCTCAGACGCACCGCCTTTTCACCAAACATCAAGGAGCGGCGAGATTACTCATGCGCGGTATTCGACCGGCGGGGCCGGGTGATCGCGCAAGGCGATCACATGCCAGTGCATCTCGGTTCAATGCCAATGGCAGTCGCTTCGGCTTTAGGAGAAATCGATCTCCAACCCGGCGACGTGGTTGCTCTAAACGATCCGTTTGCCGGAGGCACACATCTGCCGGACGTCACGCTCATAAGCGGTGTGTTTGGCGAGATTGGGGGAAGAGGGGAAAAGGGCAATAGGGAAATGGGGCAAACAAAATCGCAGACGCTTGCCCTTTACTCGCTTCCTCATTCCCCTGTTCCCCGTTCCCCTTTTTCCCTTTTCTCCCCAATGTTCTACGTCGCCAACCGCGCGCATCATGCGGATATCGGCGGCGCGACGCCGGGCTCAATGGGCATGGCGACGGACATCTACGGCGAAGGCTTGTGCATTCCCCCAATTCGCCTGGTACGAAACGGCGAGGTCGATGAAGACATGATGCGATTGATCCTGGCAAATGTCCGCAGTCATGCTGAACGTCGCGGCGATTTTCAGGCGCAGATTGGTTCATTAAAAACCGGCGCCGCCCGGCTGCTGGAGATCGTCGAGCGTCGCGGTCAACGCGAGACGGCTGCCTACGCGACGCATTTGATCGAATACTCCGCGCGGCTCATGCGTCATGCTATCGGTTCGATCCCCGACGGCGAATACCGCGCTGAAGATAGGCTTGATGACGATGGTGTAAGTGATCGGGAGGTTTCCATCAGCGTGCGAATCACTATCAAGGGACAACATGCGCAGGTTGACTTCACGGGCAGCGCGCCCCAGGTTGCCGGGCCAATTAATGCGGTGGAAGCGATCACTGTCTCCGCCGTCGCCTACGTGTTTCGCTGTTTGCTCGAGAGCAATGATGTGCCGGCGAGCGCTGGTCTAATGAGCCCGATTGCAGTGGTCGCGCCAAAGGGCACGGTCGTCAATGCCGTACATCCGGCGTCTGTGGCCGGTGGCAACGTGGAAACGTCGCAGCGCATTGTTGACGTTCTTTTCAAAGCCCTCGCCCAGGCGCTCCCCAACCGGATTCCCGCGGCAAGTCAGGGAACGATGAATAATCTGACGATTGGTGGAATTGATCCGCGCACTGGCACTAACTCGCGCGAGTTTTCCTACTACGAAACCGTCGCCGGCGGCATGGGCGCACGTCCGGCCCACGATGGCCTAAGCGCCGTGCACACGCACATGACAAACAGCTTGAACACACCCGCCGAAGCACTCGAGTATGCTTATCCGTTGCGTGTGCGCGAGTACCGGATTCGGAAAGGGTCAGGCGGAAAAGGAAAACATCGAGGCGGCGATGGCGTCATCCGCGAAATTGAAACGCTCGTGCCGGCGCACATGTCGCTGCTCGCGGACAGACGCAAGCGCAGGCCGTATGGCTTGTCGGAAGGCGGCGACGGCAAGCCGGGTAAGGCGACAATTATTCGCAAAGGCCACGCGCGCAGAATTGGATCGAAGGGAAGCTGGGAACTGGAAGCAGGTGATCGCGTGAGAATTGAAACGCCCGGCGGTGGTGGTTTTGGAGAGAAGTGAAGTGAAGAAGAATGCGACCGGCGGGGGCAAGCCCACCTTCCCAACCTGAGAGCCTCTCGAGTAGCTCATTAGATCAAGTTTTGAAGCCCTTCAATCGAGAACTACAACTCAACTGCAATCAGCTCGGGGTTGGGAAGGCGGGCTTGCCCCCGCTGTTTCTTTCAGTCAAAGCTACTCTTCTAAGTAGTCAGTCTTCGATAAATTCCCGGCAACCGTTCAGGCAGCGAGAGCACGTCGTCGATGATCGTGTAGCCAATCTCACCATAGAGGTCGCGCAGCTCCGCCTCCGACTCGCGATCAATAGTAATGCAAAACGGCGTGATGCCCTGGTTCTTTGCCTGCCGCAAAGCCTCGCGCGTGTCATCGCGCGCGTAACGCGCATCGCCGTAATCATGATCGTACGGACGCCCATCAGACAAGACGATGAGCAAGCGCGTACGGGCCTCCTGCTTCGCAAGTTTCGCTGTCGCGTGACGTATAGCCGCGCCAAGCCTCGTGTTGTTCTGGAAGTTAATGCCGCCGATGCGTCGCTTCACTTCGTCGGAATACTCCTCATCAAAATCCTTCACGACGTAGAACTTAACGTTGCGGCGGCCTTCGGAAGTGAACCCATTAATTGAATACGTGTCGCCGACCGCCTCGAGTGCTTCGCTCATCAACACCAAACCTTCCTTTTCGATTTCGATAATGCGGCGGCCGGGCCGCGTGTAAGGCTGCAGCGGATGCCGCCCAATCGTGCGCGCGGTCGATGAAGATTGATCGAGCAGGAATGAGACGGCGACATCGCGCCGGCGCCGCAGACGCTTGGTATAAAGCCGCTCTGATTGGTGCCCGCCACCAACTTTAGCCGCACGACGGTCGATGACGTAATCGATGACCGCGCTTAGGTCAAACTCCTCGCCGTCCAACTCATTCGTGATACGCATCAATTCTTCCGGCTTCATCAACTGAAACTGATGGCGGATGGAAGAGATGACTCCTTTATGGCGCTCGCGTGTTTGTTCGACAAAAATCTTATCGCCGTGCTTCACACGTTTCTCTATTACGCGGCACCAGCCGATGCGATGATCAGTCAACTCGCGATCCCACTCGTCATAGTTGTAAGCGACTTCGCCCTCCTCAATTGCCTGCTCCGGAAAGTCGGCCTCCGTCCAGGCCTCGGCGCCAGCGAGTTCATCGGGCTCGCCCTCGCCGTCCGAATCGTTCCAGGCGTTGAAAAGCTCACGGGCGTCACGGCGTTGCGGGTTCCGATCCGAAGGCCGCCGGTTGAAGCTCTCGTTAGCGATCGAATTTTCCTCTTCGGAGTCTGAAGGCTCCTGCTCGGTTTCAAGTTCCTGAATCGAATCGTCGTCGGAAGCAAGGGATTGAAACAATGAATAGACACGGCTCGTCGCCATCAAGCTGTCGGCAACTGTAGCGGAAGTGCTGGATAAATATTCCGCGGTTAGAGTTTCGAACTCCGAAACAATCTGGCCGTAATACTGTCGCGCATCATCTGTAGCGCCGCCAAGCAGCGTAGTCTGAAAAAGCAGTTCAAAGGGAACCAGCGTTGCGGGCAACTCGGTGACCGAAGGACGACCGCGACGAAGATGTTCGCGAATCAAATCAAGATCGCGCGCGAGACCGCGATACTTCTTGCGAAGGCGGCGGTCGATGCGAGCATTCTCCAGCGTACCGAAGATGCGGCGCGCGAGTTGTGGATGAGGAAACAATTGTAGTGCGCGGCGATAGTCGACTTTTGTGGGACAGGTATTCCTGCCTGTGCTCCGCCTCGAAGATCCATGTTCCGACTTAGGTACAGACGGGACTGCCTGTCCCACATCAAGCATCTCGTCGGGAAGGGAGAAGGCATCGCGCGCGTCTGCATTTTCGGGACTGTAGGTTTCGGCAAGCGTCAAATAAGCAGCGCGCAAATCCGGTGTTCCCTGCTCGTAAGTTCCAAACTCAATTTGTCCGGCTGCATGAGCAGCCAAAACTTTATAGAGACAAAAGTCGAGTTCCTCGTCGGCAAACTCAGCTACTGCCGAAGGTAGTTGAATGGTGCGGCCGTCTCCAATGCGCGATTCGATCGGCACAGCTGCCAGCGGGCTGATTTCAACTTCGTGGCCTGTCAATCCCTCGATGTACAGCTTGAGAAGCTCGCGGACCTCTTCGAGCGCCAAGCCACGGGTGCCGCTGCGAAGCGCGTTGTAACTGCCTCTTGTTTCCAACGCGAAATAACTGCGACGCGCGCGCGCGTCTTTGCTATGCGAAGCAAGACCAAGGAGTGCCCACTGCTCAAACTGCGCGAGAGAGACCGAACGAAGCGCGGAGGAACTCGATCGGAAACAGGCAAGGGCGGCTTCCCCGTCTGTCTCAGCAATTTGACGCGTAAGGTCTATCACGCGCAACGCAAGATTGATTTGGCCGGCGTGACCCACTTCACTTCCGAGTGTGCGCACAAATGCCGGACTGCTGCGAACGAATGCAACAAGACTCGCGTTGCCATGTCGCGCGACCGTCCATAACAGTTGCGACCAGGCGTCGAAAATCTCCGGCAAAGTTCGCAGAATCTCGCCGCCAGTAATCAGAACGTGCAGCGCCGAACCGCCCCCGCGCTCGAGAAAGCCGGCTGTGTTGTCGACAAGCCTCAGCGCGTCCAACGGATTCAAACTTGCGAGGGCCGCTGGAAGCGCCGCCCATGCGTCCGCCGCAATTCCTCCGGCTCGCGTAGCAAACTCTGCGACCAGCTCGATTGCTCTTTTCCTAACCTCCCGGCTCTTGGTGCGCTGCAGACGCTCGATAACTTCGGGCGTTTGCTTGAGAAACTCAGCACTGTGTTTGGCGGATCGGCGAGAAATTTCGGAGGCGACTTCCAGTATCGCGCGCAGCAATTCGATGTCGTTGACGGCTTTTGCGAGCGCGGGAAGGGTTTGAAAGGTCTCGGTCGCGATCGGTACGGAGAGTGTGATTTGCCGCGAACAGAGTTGGAAAACCAATGGATGAAGACTGGCGGGAATGTCTCTCAGACCACTGACTCCTGCGCTGAAAAATGTGATCGCGGTTTCAACGTCGCTCATCGCCAGCCGCCGGCCAAACTCGCCCCAGGAGCGCAGCTCGCTCGCTTCGAGGGTTGCGGTCGCTTCCGGCGCGGCGCGCAAAAAGCCAATACTCGCACGCAAAGAAATGCCGGCGATCGCGGCGCTTGTTTCCAACGCTGCGGCTGATTGCTCCAGCGGCAAGCCAGCCAGCTCGCGCGTCAGCCGGATAAACGACTGGCGTTCGACGCTGGGAATATTTGAGTCGTTATCCTCGTCATGCATGGGTTGAAAAATAAGCCTCGAGCGCGGGCGGTGCACAACTCTTTTGGAGTGCGCTGACCTGTCAGCGCTTTTGTCGGTCGCGACCTGTCGCGACCACTGAATTGAAATCAAACCGTAGCATCGAGCTGCCACGGACCAAAGCGGCGACAGGTCGCCGCACTCCAAAGGAGGTTAGATCACCGTAGTCACAATCTCCCGGATGCTGCGTTGCAATTCGCGATCATCGGTGATGGGCGAGCACATCGCTACTTCGGCAGCAGTGACAGGTGGGATACCGAGCGTGATCAGTTGTGCGGCGTAAATCAGCAAGCGCGTGGAAACGCCTTCCTCCAGGCCGTGACCACGCAGGTTGCGAACTTTCTGGCCGATGAGAACCAAATCGCGCGCTGTGCCTTCGTCAACTCCGCCTTCGCGCGACACGATCTCAGTTTCCATCTCCGGCGGCGGATAGTCAAAATCAATCGCCACGAAACGTTGCCGGGTTGATTGTTTCAAATCCTTAAGAATGGATTGGTAACCTGGATTATAGGAAACCACTAACATGAAATCTGCAGGAGCATCCAGTATCGTGCCGCGTTTTTCAATGGGAAGCCGGCGGCGATGATCGGTGAGCGGGTGGATGATGACTACAGTATCTTTGCGCGCCTCGACAACCTCGTCGAGATAACAGATGGCCCCATTGCGCACGGCTGAGGTTAACGGGCCGTCGTGCCAAACAGTCTCCTCACCCTCCAACAAAAACCGCCCAACGAGGTCTGTTGCCGACAAGTCTTCATGACAGGCGACAGTGATTAGGGGGCGCTCTAGTCGTCACTCCATGTGTTCGACAAAGCGCGTCTTGCCGCAACCGGTCGGGCCTTTGAGTATGACCGGTAGGCGAGCAGAGTAAGCCGCCTCGAATAGATCTGTTTCCCTCCCAATGGGCAGGTAATAAGGTTCTGCGGAAACTCGATATTCTTCAATGGCTGATTCAGGCATAACTAAGTTTCGGGTTTCGAGTTCGGGGTTTCGAGTTCAAAGCTTGTTGTAATTCAATTTTATTGTCGGCAGTCTTCAACGGATTGCGCCTGACTATCGGTACCGTTCTGTTTGAACGTCAGTATGCTTTAGGTCCGAAGGACCGGCAGTTAGTAGCCCCGTCCGTCAGGGCGGGGTAGATGAAACGCTAAGTTGCCTGAGCGCCGAAGGTGCGCCACGCTCTTGTGTCGGCCCTTCGGGCCTCCGAGTGATCAGCGAATGGAGTTCCCCGCCCTCACGGACGGGGCTACTAACTGCCGGTGTCCTTCGGACCTGGGAATTCAAACTGATCAGTGTTGTCTACCTGACGTAGCGACGTATCTACGGTATTCTAGAGCATTGGCGAAACAAACTCGAAACTCGAAACCCGAAACTGGGAGCTGAATGAAACTAGCGGTAGCAATGTCGGGTGGGGTGGATTCGTCGGCAGCGGCGGCCATCCTCAAGGAACAGGGCCATGATCTCGTCGGCTTCACGATGCAGCTATGGAACCAGCGTAGAGGCATTAGTGTCGATGAGAATGGCGATCCGCTTCCCTCGCGCTGTTGCTCACTAGACGATGTTTACGACGCGCGTCGAGTTGCCGAAGAACTGGGCTTTCCGTTCTACGTGCTCAATCTTGAACGCGAATTTGAGCGCAACGTCGTGCAGCCGTTTGTTGCAAGCTATCTCAATGGCGAAACGCCGATTCCCTGTGTCTCCTGCAACAGCCGCTTGAAATTCGCTTCGCTCGACAAACTCGCCGCCAGCCTTGGTTGCGACAAAGTGGCGACTGGACACTACGCGCGCGTTGACTATGACAAGGCGTCAAACCGTTACCGGCTTTTCCGCGGGCGCAATCTTCAAAAAGACCAGTCTTACTTTCTCTGGGAACTGACGCAGGATCAACTATCGCGCGCGATGTTTCCGTTGGGCGAGATGTCGAAGCCGGAAGTTCGCGAAGTGGCGAGGGAGCACAGTCTGGCGGTGGCCGAAAAATCTGAGTCGCAGGAGATCTGTTTCGTTCCCGATGGCAACTATGCCGGTTTCA
>WNGE01005765.1_pt1 | contig 13929 bp, 15 predicted proteins | sample 5400651 | NCBI WGS metagenome assembly WNGE01 (sample SAMN13153370, study PRJNA577476) | soil metagenome | isolation source: 60 cm soil or saprolite under grassland replicate 2 | place: USA:California | collected 2016-06-15 | reverse complement strand
CGAAGACCCTCGGCCTGGACGCCGCGTTCCCAGCGCTGTTCCTCGCGCTGCTACTGCTGCAGCTTCGGAACCGGCGAACGATCGTCGCGGCCGTCCTCGGCGGGGCCATCGCGCTCGCCCTCACGCCGGTGGCGCCGGCTGGGGTTCCGATCATCGCGGCGAGCGCCGCGTGCCTGATCGGGTTGGCCCGGAAGTGACCGACGCGTGGATCGTGGCTCTGGCGGTGGGAACCGCGACCGTGGCCATCAAGTCGCTGGGACCGGTCCTGCTCGGGGGCCGGGCCTTGCCTTCGGCCGTTACCGGGGTGGTCGAGCTGCTGGCACCGGCGCTGCTGGCGGCCCTGGTGGTGACCCAGGCACTGGCCAGCGGCCAATCGATCTCCCCCGACGCTCGCCTGGTGGGGATGGCCGCCGCCGGCATCGCCCTGTGGCGCAAGGCGCCAATCCTCGTGGTGATCGTGGTGGCGGCGGCCGCGACTGCTCTGACGCGCTCATTCGTCTGAGACCGGTCCGCTGCTAGGCTTGCGCCTGTTGCGGGCGTAGCTCAATGGTAGAGCTCCAGCCTTCCAAGCTGGTGGTGCGGGTTCGATTCCCGTCGCCCGCTCTGTTCGTTCTCGGGCTCTTCCTTGGAGATCGCACGGATGCCATCCTCGTCGGCACGAACATCTGCGAGCCGCCCGCTGTCGAAGAAGGCCGATCTCGAGCGCGAGTTCGAGCGCGTCGTGCATGACCGCGCGGTGTGCGGAAGGGCCCGTCGACTACGTGGGCGGCCTCGGCGTCAAAGCGCCTCACTGGGCGCAGGCGGGACCCGCGGCGCGCGCGGCCCGGAAGCTCGCACGCTGAGGCGGTCGATCCTCGCCAGACGCTCGAGCGGTGCGGTTCCCGAAGAGGCTAGAGTTGCATCATGCACTGGCACAGAGGCGAGCATCCACCGATAGCGATGCTCAGATCGGTCGTCCTCGTCGTCGCGGTGATGACCCTTGTCTGTGCGCTGTGGCTCCTCCTGCATGCCGCGGCGCTCGACTAAGTCGCTGATCCGTCCGCCGCCCACGATGGAACCGACCGAGCCGGGCGAGGGTCCGGGCAGGTCGCCGATCGCGAATTGGACTGCGCCGGCAATCCTTTCGGCAGTACCGTGGGCCTGGTTCGCGATCCGCGATGCGGGTCCATCGATGGACGCCGTGGCCTTCGCGCTCCCGCTCGGCAGCACCATCCTCGCCATTGCGACGTTCGGCTTCGCGATCGTGTGGAGGAAGATGAGGTTCGCGCTCGTGACCCTCTCGCTCGTCGTGTTCACCGCCGTCGTCGTCGTCGCGCCGCGACTCGCCCAGTCCACTCCGGCGCCGCTCGAACCGTTCCGCCTCGCCTCGGCCAACACGTTCCTCGGCAACCCGTGGACGTTCCCCGCGGCTCGAACCCTCGCTGGCGAACGGCCCGATGTCCTCGTCGCCGTCGAGACGTCGCAACCGATGCGCGTCGCGATAGGCCTATCGCTTCCCGACGACCACTCGGCGGGGCTCGGCACCCAGATCGTGTTCGCGCGGTGGCCCGTCGCTGCGCCCCGCCCGATCCCCGGCGTTTCGCAGGCGACGGCGATGCGGGTCGATGTTGCTCGCCCCGGCTCGCCGTTCGTCGTCTACGCGGTCCATCTGCCGAACCCCCTGTACAGCACGTCTTTCTCGGCGCACACGGCGACGATCGAGAGGCTGCTCCAATCTGCGCAAAGCGAACACCTGCCGGTCATCCTCGCCGGTGACTTCAACATGAGCGATCGGTCGAGCTCGTACCGGATGCTCGACGGCGCGATGCGCGATGCCATGCGCTCGTCGTTCGCGTCAACTACGTACGACCACTGGGCCTGGTTCGCGCTGCAGCTTCGGATTGACTACGTCTTCCTCTCAGATCAGCTCTGTGCCACTGACGGCTCGACGTTCACAGTGCCCGGCTCCGATCACGACGGACTCGAGGTCAACCTCGGCGCGTGCCCATTGTGAATACTCGCGGCGGCTAACTCGGCGGGATCTCACCTAGTCTCGTTCCGAGGCGGCCGGGGACGGGGGCGGGACCGTGGCCCATTCGCGCAGGTCAGCAGGAGAAGAGCGCTAGCCTTCCAAGCTGGTGATGCGGGTTCGATTCCCGTCGCCAGCTCTCCCGCTCAGTGCGGTAGGGCCTACCCTACGTACCTTCGTACCTGGCCGCCTCCTCGTCCGTGACCCACGGCCGGCGGACCCGATGTCCGACCGTCGAGATGTGGTTCTCCTCAACCTCCTCGCCGTACTCCCAGGCCTCGCCCCGGCGGATCGCCAGGATCTCGTTGATCTCGCCTGCGTGGTATGACCAGTGTCCGGCCACCATGGCGACGATCTCGCCGAGCGACGCCGTCTTCCCCCAGTGGAGCGGCCGCGCCGCCTCGAGGTCGGCGGGCTCTGCCGTGGAGGCGAGCCACCGCCCGTAGCTGCGCTCGAACCAGGCGAGCACTTCCTGGAGGTAGGCCTCGCTCGGCTCGATCGCATCGCGCATGCCGCGGGGCCAGTCCGTCTGGTCCCAATGCCTCGGCTCCTCGTCGAACGCGTAGGAGTGGTACACGGCGCTCCATCCGGCGACGTGTTTCATGACGCCGAGGATCGAGCGAAAGCCGCCTGCGGCGTCGAGCGCCTCATCCATCGACACGTTCCGGACGTTGTCGATGAAGGTATCGTGCGCGCCCTCGAGGACGGCGTGCGCCAAGCGGTGCTGCTCCGCCATGGCGCCCTCAGCGCAGGCCGGTACGAAGGTCCATGTAGTTGGTTTCGATCGCAACATACTGCTGCCAGGCCTGGACCCACCCGTCGTCCGAACGGGCGAAGCGGTAGGCGGGAGTGGCCGGCGACTCCCGGTCCCAGATCCCGAAGTACTCGCGGCCGTAACCGAGCAGGTATCGCTGGCCCGAGTGGGTAAACTCGACCTTCTCCTCCGGCCCGGCATGGGTCGCCGGAAGTTGCTGTGTGGCTGCCGGGAACGTGGCTGCCGGGGACGTGGCCCCCGTCACAGTGGCCGGCGGGCTCTCCGCGCCGGCCGGGACGGTATCCACCAGCCAGCTCAGGCAGTGGTGGCACTTGATGGCCGCGTCCTGGATCTCCTCAGCGCAATACGGGCATTTCTTCATCGACGGCTCCCTCCGGTCCGGGTCTCCACGCTACGAGCGAAGGCGGTGGAAAGGCAAACACGAAATGAGGGTACCTTCCAGGCCGGATGCCGCTCCCGGGATGGCTGGCGCGATTCAACCGAAGGGTCACGAACCGAGCAACGAAGCCTCTGGCCGAGACACTCCCAGGCTTCGCCGTGGTCATGCATACGGGGCGACGGTCCGGGCGACGCTACCGCACGCCGGTCAACCTCTTCCGATTGGGCGATGGCTACGCGATCGCGCTGACGTACGGCCGCGACCGGGACTGGGTGCGAAACGTGATGGCTGCACGCGGGTGCGAGGTGCAGACGCGAGGGCGAACCATCCGGCTGGAGGGACCGCGCATCGTGACCGACCCGCGCGGGATACCGGTCGCTGCCGCGATTCGACCTATCCTGAAGGCGTTCCGAGTCACTGAGTTCATGGAGCTCAAGGAGTCGCGTCACCCGGACCCTTGACTACCGCGCCCCACTTCATCACGAACGCGACGTCCGTGAACCGGGCCACATCCTCGAGCGCATCCCCCTCCACCGCCACGAGGTCGGCGAGCTTCCCCGGCTCGACCGAGCCGATCCGGTCGTCCCACCCCATCAGCTCGGCGGCCACAATCGTCGTGCTCTGAACGGCCTGCATCGAGGTCATGCCGAACCGAACCATGTACGGGAGCTGTCGCGCGTTCCAGCCGTGCGGATACACCCCGCTGTCGGTGCCGAAGGCGACCTTGACCCCCGCCTTCACCGCCTTCTGGAACCCTTCGCGCTGGGCGTCGGTGGTGTCCTCGTTCTTGCGCAGGATCTCCCCCGGCCATCCGCGGCGGAGGCCCTCGTCCGCGATGTAGTCCCCGCAGTAGATGTCGGCCACGAGGTAGGTCCCGCGCTCGGCCATCAGCTCGATGGCCTCGTCGTCGATGAGCGAGCCGTGCTCGATGGAGCGCGCGCCGGCGCGGACCGCGCGCTTGATTCCCTCCGTGCCGTGCGCGTGTGCCGCTACGAAGGTCCCGTACAGCGCGGCTTCCTCGACCGCTGACCGAATCTCGTCCTCGCTGAACTCCGGAGCGCCCGGCGCGGTTCCACGCGTCAGCACGGCGCCGGTGGCGATGACCTTGATGAAGTCCGCACCCCGATGGAGGATCTCGCGGACCACCCGCCGGACCTCGTCCACGGAGTTCGCCACCCCGAACCGAAGCTCCCGCGGGACTTCGACATCCGCAGCCACCGGCGGGATGTCGCCGCCTCCACTCGAGACCGTGACGAAGGGTCCGGCGCATTGCATCCGGGGCCCGACGACATCGCCCGCGTCGATCGCGTCGCGGAGCGCAACGTCCACGAAGGCCCGGAAGGTGCCGACGTCGCGCACGGTGGTGAACCCGGCCATCACGGTGTCCCGCGCGTTGCGCACCCCCACGAGCGCCTCCTGCGCGCCCGTCCGCATGAGCTGCGTGGCGTACTCGCCCTGTTCCAGCTCCCCCACGAGGTGTGCATGGCAGTCGACCAGTCCGGGCACGACGGTGTGCTGTGAGAGGTCGATCACCCGGGCCCCATTCGTGTAGCGGCCCTGGTCCGGACCAACGGACTCGACACGGTCGCCGACGATCTCGACGACCTGCGCCCGGAGGACCTCGCCAGCGACCGTGTCGATCAGGCGGCCGGCCCGTACGACGGTCAGCCTCTCTGGTGTCATGCACCGAGAGCTTAGCCAAGGAGGTCCGGCCGATGCGTTCAAGCCTTCGAAGGAGGGGGTCGATGAGGCAGAGGTGAACATGCGTCGGCCAGCTACCGGATCACGGATCCGTCGTCTCCTCCCAGTCGTCCTGATCTTGTCCGAAGTGGCCTCAGGGTGTGCCTCAGGCGGGGGTTCGCCATCCGTGAGCCCGGCTCAGCCCTCGGCCACTGGGACGCCAGATTCGACGTCCCCACCGACTGTCGATGAAGCGACGCCCAACGAACGCTTCCAGTCGTGGCTGAACGGTGGGGGGCAAGCGGGAGCCTATGACCTGTGGTCCTCGGGAGAGCTCGGCGGCGGCCCGCCCGCCGGGGCCACCAGGAAGGAACGCCGGGCGCTGTTCGAGAAGTGGCTCGCCGCGAACATCGATGCCTTCCGCAACGCATGGGACCGCACTCAGGTCCTCCATGCCCAGGCCGATCTACGGTCGGCCATGGCAGTTGCGCTCACCTACCGGGTCGATCACGCTGGTTTTGCCGGCCTCACATCGAGCGAGGCGGAAGCGATCGATCCAGGCCTGGTGTTCAACGTCACCGAGACCGTGGTCGGCGAGGTCAGCATCCGCATCGCGACACATGGATCGGTGCTCCTGACGACCGAGAGCAGGTCCGGCCAGATGCTGTGCATGGGGTACGAGAGCGATGGAGTCTCTTACGGCACCAAGGACGCCAAGACCGTCGCGAGGTGCGACGGCGGCGGCTGGCTCTGATCGGGCCGAGGCCTACCCCTCGAGGCGGAAGGACAGATCTGCGGGGACCTCGGCCACGTCCATCTGGGCCTTCTGGAGCTTCCCCGAGTAATCCCAGTTCATGGCCTGCCACCGGGTGAACTGGTCGAGGACCCAGATCCCGGACTGGCGACTGGCATTGCCCGATTTGCGATTGCCACCGAACGGCAGGTGCGCCTCGGCCCCGGAGGTCGAGTTGTTCACCGAGACCATGCCGGCGGCGATGCGCTCGCGGAACCGGAAGACGTTCTTCGGGTCGTTCGTGTAGATCGCCGACGACAACCCGTATCCGTGTCCGTTGGCAAGCTCCATGGCGTCGTCGAAGGTCGAGAACGACGCCACGCCCACGATCGGTCCGAAGGTCTCGGTCGAGTAGAGCTTGTCGTCCATCCTCACCCCGTCGACGATCATCGGGTGGTAGTAGAGTCCGGCGTCGGGGTCGCCGACGAACCCGGCCCGGGGGTTGTCAGCGGTGATCCGCCCGGTCGCGCTTGACCCTCGGACCCTGTGGTGGCTCTCGACGAGCCCGATCCAGTCCTCGAACCGGTGGGCGAACCTCTCGTTCATCATCGGTCCGTACAGCACGTCCTCCGTCGGATCACCGATCAGAGCCTCCTCCAGCGCCGCGGAGAAACGCACCAGGAAATCGTCGTGGACGGACTCGTGCACGATGGCGGTACCCAGCGAGGTGCACCGCTGGCCCGCCGTGCCGAAACCGCTGAACAGGCACCCCTCCACGGCCAGGTCCAGTTCGGCGTCAGGCATGATCACCAGAGGGTTCTTCCCTCCCAGCTCCAGGCAAGGTGACTGGAGGCTCCGGCCGCACAGTTCGCCGATCCTCCGCCCGACCTCGCTGGACCCCGTGAACCCGACCTTGTCCACCAACCCGGCCCCGAGGGCCAGCTCCAGCCCGGCGAACGTGGCGGGGCCATCGGCCAGGACCATGTTGAACACGCCGTCGGGCACGCCGCCGTGCAGGAAGAGCTGGGCGAAGGCCTCGGCCACGGCCGGGGTGTACTCGGCGGGCTTCCACACCACGGCGTTTCCGCATACCAGCGCCGGCACGAGATACCAAGAGGGCACGGCCACGGGGAAGTTGCCCGCCGTGATCACCCCAGTCACCCCGACCGGGACCCGGAAGGTGAACAGCTGCTTGTCGGGCATCTCGCTCGGGACCGTCTGGCCGTACAGCCGTCGCCCCTCGGACAGGAAGAAGTTGCAGGTGTCGATCACTTCCTGCACCTCGCCCAGCGATTCCCTGTAGGGCTTGCCGATCTCCCTGGTGATCAGCCCGGCCAGGGCTTCCTTGTTGTCTTCGACCAGGCGGCCGATCTGCTGGGCGGCCCGAGCTCGAACGGGGGCGGGTACCCTGGCCCACTCCTCCTGCGCAGCACGAGCGGCCCTGAAGGCCTCCACGAACGTCGAGGCGTCCCCGAGGAGCGCCTCGGCCACCGCCTCATCCAGATGAGCCGGGTTCGAGGTCTTGAGCGAGCCGCCGGGGCCCTCTCCGGTCGGGCGCCCGGCGATGATGGACGAGACCGTGCGCACCATCTTGCGTTTCCCTCCCTCTGGAGTTATTCGATGACCGCGAGAGGTTGGCCGGTATCCACGACGTCGCCTCTGGACACGGCCACCTCCATGACCTTTCCCTCCCTGGTGGCCACGATGTGGTTCTCCATCTTCATGGCCTCCAGGATGCACACCGTCTGGCCCGCTTCCACCTGCTGGCCGGCCTCGACCAGGACCTGGAGGATCGTGCCTTGCATGGGCGCGGCGATGACCTCCCCGGCGCCGACGGACGCATGGCCGTGGGCAACCACGGTCGGCGGGCGTGGCGGGGTGCGGACGTCGTCTCCCCACACGTTGACGGGCACCCGGCGTCCGTCCACCTCGACCAGGAAGCGGACCGGACCGGCCGGGGCCGGCCCGGGGCCGGGGACGACGGCATTCTCATCCGGCGATTTGAGGCCGCCTGCGGCCAGGGCCTCCTCCACCCACTTCGTGTGGACGATTCCTGTTCGGAACTCCTCGGTGTCGAGGACCCACCGGTGAAACGGCATGGTGGTGGGGATGCCCTCGACCACGAATTCATCCAGCGCGCGCAGCATCCGCCTGCGGCTGTTCTCCCTGTCCTCACCCCACACGACGAGCTTGGCCACCAGCGAGTCGTAATCGCCGACCACACGACGACCCTCGGCCACGCCGGAATCGAGTCGGACGAACGGCCCGCCCGGCGGCCGATACGCGGTGATGAGGCCCGGCCCCGGGAGGAAGTCGCGATACGGGTCCTCTGCGTTGATGCGGCACTCGATGGCATGGCCCCGCGCCTGCGGTTCCATCTCCACGTCCTCGCCCAGGGCCACCAGCAGCTGCAGGCGAACCAGGTCCAACCCCGAGACCATCTCCGTCACCGGATGCTCCACCTGGAGCCGGGCGTTCATCTCGATGAAATAGAAGGACCCGTCTTCCTCGACCAGAAACTCCACCGTTCCCGCGTTGACGTATCCGGCGGCGCGGGCGATGTCTACGGCCGCCTCCCCGATCCGCACACGCAGGCCCTCGTCGACCACCGGCGAAGGGCTCTCCTCGACGAGCTTCTGATACCTGCGCTGGAGCGAGCAGTCCCGCTCGCCGAGGAACGACACGTGCCCGTGCCGGTCCGCAACTATCTGAGCCTCCACGTGATGGGCGCGGGTGATGTAGCGCTCCAGATACACCTCGGGCCGACTGAAGTACGCCTCGGCCTCCCGGCTGGATCGCTCGACCGCGGCCGTGAGCTCGTCCGGGGAGTCCACCAGGTGCATGCCCTTGCCCCCACCTCCGAAGGCCGCCTTCACCACGATGGGGAATCCGATCCGATCGGCCTCCGCGGCGGCCCGGTCCGCGGTGATCGGTTCGGGTGTCCCCGGGATGGTCGGGGCTCCGACGCCTTCCGCTGTTCGGCGAGCCGCCGCCTTGTCGCCCATCAGCGTCATGGCCGCGGGAGGCGGACCGACGAACGTGAGGCCGGCCTCGGCCACGGCCCGGGCGAAGCCTGCGTTCTCGGCCAGGAACCCGTACCCGGGATGGACCAGGGTCGCCCTGGCGCGCCGCGCCACTTCGAGGATCCGCGGAACGTTGAGATAGGACTCCGAGGGAGAGGAGGGTCCCAGGTGGTAGGCGTCGTCGGCCATCTCGACGAAGAGGGCCTCCCGGTCGGCGTCCGAGTACACGGCCACCGTCGGGATCCCCATCTCGCGGCAGGTCCGCATCACCCGGACGGCGATCTCGCCCCTGTTTGCGATGAGGAGGCGCGGCTGGGCCATCGGCAGGTATCGTCTCCCCGTGGGCCGGTGACGGCTCCGGCGTCGACGCCGGCCGCCCTTGGAGGTCGGGGCAATGCTATCGGAACGGGTGGTCACCGAGGCAGTCCTGGCCGCCCACCTCGATGCCCCGATTCACTTCCTCGAGGCGACGGACTCCACCAATTCCGACCTCCTGCGTTTGGCGGAGGAAGGCGCACCCGAATGGACGGTTGTCGTGGCGAACCAGCAGGAGGCAGGGCGGGGCCGGCTGGGCCGGACCTGGGTCTCCACGCCCGGGTCCTCCTTGCTGGTATCGGTGCTTCTCCGGCCGAAGCTCGCTCCGGTTGACGCCCCCCTGATCAGCCTCGCCGCCGGCGCAGCCATGGCCCAGGCCTGCCGCGAGGCGTGCGGTGTCCCGGCAACATGCAAGTGGCCGAACGACCTCATGGTGCACGATCGCAAACTCGGTGGCGTCCTGGTGGAAGCCAAGGTCCGGGAAGCCCGGTTGCTCCACGCAGCCATCGGCACCGGGGTGAACCTCACCCAGGAACCCGAGGACTTCCCCTCGGAGTTTCGGGAGGCGGCAACGAGCGTGGCCATGGAGGCGGGAAGCTCCGAGCCTGGGGCACTCCTGACCACCTACCTCGCCCGGTTGAGACGTCTCTGCGATACGTCCGATCCCATGATCCGAACTCAGGTCCTCGATGCGTATGTGGGAGTCTGTGACACGATCGGGAGGTTCGTCCGCGCGATGACGACGTCGCGTGTGGCCATCGCGGGGCGCGCCTTGGCGATCGGGTACTTCGGCGAACTGATCGTCCAGACGGCCAAGGGCCAGGAGCCGGTTCGGTTCGGCGAGATCGCCCACCTGGACTGATCGCTCGGCGGCGCTCGGCCCATGGTTGCCCTTGCGTGACCCCTCAGGGTAGCGTCCGCGCCATGACGTTCCCCCGGAGGCTCCTCGCGGAGAGCGAGGATCTCGTTCTCGATCTCCGGCCCCACTGGATCGCACTCGTGTGGCCCCTGGCCGAGATCGCGCTGGACGCGGCGGGCGTGGGGCTGATCCTCGCCTACATGCCGCAGGCATGGCCCACTTGGGTTCGATGGCTGGTTGTAGCGGTGGGGGCCGCCCTGGTCATTGTCAGCGCGGTGCCGAAGATCGTGGCGTGGGCCACCTCCCATTTCGTCGTGACCACGGATCGGGTGATCCATCGGTCCGGGTGGTTCGCCAAGCGTTCCATGGAGATTCCGCTGGAGAACATCAGCGACGTCAGGTTCAGTCAGGGAGTGTTCGAAAGGATGATCGGAGCGGGCGATCTGGTGCTGGAGTCGGCGGGCGAGTTCGGCCAGGAGACGTTCACCAACATCCGCCGTCCGGAAGTCGTCCAGAAGACGATCTACGAGATGAACGAGGCAAACCTCCGCCGGATGCAGGCTCCCTCCGTCCCGCCATCACTCGCCGACGAACTGGCAAAGCTCGACCGACTCCGAGGCGAGGGCGTCATCAGCGACGACGAGTTCTCCGCGCAGAAAGCGCGCCTGCTCGACCGCGGGTAGGTCCCCACCGTGCGCCGGGGGGTCCTCGCTCGGCTGTCCACGGACCGGGTCGAGACCGGGCTCCGAGACGGTACCCCCGTGCTCGTGCGGCCCATCGGACCGTCGGACAGGGCCTTGATCCAGCAGGGGTTCCACAGCCTGTCGGAGGAATCTCGCCTCCGCCGGTTCCTGGTCCCAACCTCGATGCTCACCGAGCCGGAGCTGGACTACCTGACGCACCTGGACTACTGGGACCACTTCGCCTGGGGGGCGGTTCGAGCCGACCGGCCGACAGTGGGGATGGGGGTTGCTCGATACATCCGTCTTCAGGGCGAGCCCGGTGTGGCCGAGGCCGCGGTAACGGTCGTCGATGTGTACCAGCGGCGTGGACTGGGCACATTCCTGCTCGGCTTGCTGACGGCCGCGGCTCTCACCGCGGGCATCTTCATCTTCCGCGCCTACGTCCTGGAGGAGAACCTGCCCATGCGGACGTTGCTCGAAGGGCTGGGGGCTCGGGCGGAGTTCGATTCGCCGGGCATCGTATGCATGGATATCCCCCTCGCGTCCGAACTGATGCCCGACACGCCGACCGTTCGGGCTCTGAGGGAGGCCGCCTCGAGGGTGGCTCCGGAATCGCACCGCTTCGACCGGTAATCTTCCGGATCGGCGGGGCACCGGCCGATCAGGTCAGCCGGTCGACTCGGATCACGCCGTACCGCAGGGCCATCGTCACGGCTTCGAGCTTCGAGTGAACGCCCAGCTTGGCGAGAACGTTCTTCACATGACTCCGAACCGTCCGAGGGCTGATGAACAGCGAGGCAGCGATCTCGGCGGTCGACTTGCCATCTGCAAGGGACTGCAGCACTTCGAGCTCTCTGGGCGTGAGCCGGGCCAACAGCTGACCCTCATCGGTGCGAATCTCCCGCGCCTTCTGCAAGCGACCCAGGATTGCCCCGATGTCCTTGGAGGGCAGCACCATCTCTCCGGCGGCCGCGCGCCTGATGACGCTCACGAGCTCGTCGGCGGCGTGCGTCTTGGGAACGTATCCGGAAGCGCCGGCGTCGATGGCCGCAGCGATCACGTCGGGTTGCTGATATGCGGTGATGATCACCACTCTGGCCTGGGGCTGCCGCTGGCGGAGGATCCTCGTGGCCTCGATCCCATCGATCCCCGGCAGGTCGATGTCCATGAGCACCACGTCTGGCTGCATCGTCCCCGAGATTTCCAGTGCCTCCTCGGCGGTGGATGCCGCCGCGGGCACGTCGATGTCGTCCTCCCCACCCAGCAGCAGCTGAAGGGCATCGGCGAACATCCGGTGGTCGTCGATGATGAGGACGCGGATCGGATTCGTCACCCAGCATCCTTCGATCGGGGCAGCGAGAAAGAGAACGACGACCCCTCTCCAACCGTGCTCTCCACCCAGATCCGCCCTCCGTGCGCTTCTACGATCTGCCGACAGATGTACAGTCCGAGCCCTGAGCCACCCCCGCCGTCCCGCTCGGATCCTGGCAGACGAGAGAACTGCTTGAAGAGCAGCCCGGTCAGCTCGGGCGGGATGCCCGGGCCCTTGTCCTTCACGGAGAAGACGACTTCCGTCGAGTCGGCCACCACCTCGAGCCCGACGGGAGTGCCCGGTTCCGAGTAGCTTTCGGCGTTCAGCAGGAGGTTCCTGGTCACCTGCAGCACTCGGGTCCGATCGGCCAAGACCAGCACGCCTTCCGAGCCGGCCGGCACCATGACCTGCAGCCGGCCTCCAAGCTGGTCGACGGCATCGGATGCTTCACGGACCAGCTCGGCTGCTCGCTCGGGCTTTGGCCTGACCAAGACTTCGCCGCCCCTCCCCTCGAGGACGAAGACTCCCTGCTCGGCGAGATCCCGTAGCCGTCCGGTCTCCCGCTCTATCCACTGGGCGACCTCGAGACGGAGGTCGTCGTTCAGGTCCGGCCAGCGCTTCGTCAGGGTCACCGCATAGCTCCGCAGGGCGGCCACTGCATGCAGGAAGTCGTGGGTGAGGAGCTGCACCAGCTCGGCTTTGTCCCGGTCGATCTGTTCCAGGTCCCGTACCCTGTCCCGCTCGGTCTCGTACGCCGACGCCAACTCGCGGGCCCGGGCGCGCTCCGAGAAGTAGGTCGCTCGTACCTCCACGATCTGGCCGATCACCAGGGTGGCCCAGAACAGGACTGTCAGCGCGTCTCCCGACGAGATGCGACCGGGTGACATCGTGGGCACGAGCATGCTGTGGAACTGACTGAATGCGGCCACGGGCAGTGCCAGGACCAGGTATCGAGACGAAAGACCGTCCGGCTCCTCGGCTCGTCGCCAGAAGCGATAGGCGGCAAGCACGTATGTCCCTGTCAACGCCAGTCCGAGGAGGACGTCGGTGGTCGTGAGCGCCGGAAGCCGTCCGCTCGAGATTCGAGGCAGCAATCCACCTCCACCCGGATGAGAAAGGGCGGGCAGGTCATGCCGGGCGATCCACAACACCATCTCCACGGGCAAGAGCCCGCCACCGACGATGGCCGCGCTCACCATGAACTCTCTGAGCTGCCCAGGGTGGTCATGCTCCTCGAGGCTGCTCGGAAACGTTGCTGCGAGAAGGAGCAGCGCGGCAAACAGCCGTCCCGGCATCCACAGGTAGAGGACCTTGTCAGCGGTGATCCCGAGGGTGCCGGGATGCAGGATCACGCCCAGGACGAGCTGGGTCGAGGCCAGGTCAACGAAAGCGAGGGATACGAAAAGCTGCGATGGCGCCCCGGTGAGTGAATACCGGATGTAGGCGAGTGCGGCCAGAAGGCTCACCACGAAGACCCCCGCTGTCTCCAGGGGGAGCCGGGCTCGCGGCCACAAGACGCTCGATGGGACGACCCCACCCACCACCAGCACCGTCGAGGCGACCAGCACCCCCAGGAGGACGGCCAGCGATACCCGAAGCTGACCTGTGCGGACCCTCGGTGATGCGTACGGGTTGGTGGGGGAAGCGTTCATGTCGATGCGAGGCTTGGCCGCCTGAGTTTGTCAGGCCGACCGCGCCTACTCAAGGGCTGAATGTGCCTTCCAGCTCCCTTTCCTTCAGACTACTCCGCGTGGCGTCGATGTTTGCTGTGATGCCAACTGACAACAAGGAAGAGATTCGCGTCCTGATTGTGGACGACCATCCCATGGTGCGGACAATGGTCCGCATGGCCTGCGATGAGCGGGACGGGCTCACGGTGGTGGGTGAGGCCGGGAACGGGAACGAAGCCCTCGAGCTGGCCGCGAGTCTCCGGCCCGACGTCATCGTGCTGGACCTCATCCTGCCCGGCGTGAGTGGTTTGGACGTGGCCGGTCGGCTGGCCCTCGACGACTCCTTGGCTCGTATCCTCATCGTCACGGCTACGGACGACAAGTCGGCCGTGTTCGAGGCGCTGCGCCTGGGCGTGAGCGGGTACGTGGAGAAGACGGCCTCCGTCGAGGAGATCGCCGACGCCATCCAGGCGGTCGCCCGGGGCGAGCTCG
>WNGE01008318.1_pt1 | contig 13930 bp, 13 predicted proteins | sample 5400651 | NCBI WGS metagenome assembly WNGE01 (sample SAMN13153370, study PRJNA577476) | soil metagenome | isolation source: 60 cm soil or saprolite under grassland replicate 2 | place: USA:California | collected 2016-06-15 | reverse complement strand
AGCTTTCGATTCGCGGCGCCGGACACAACATCGCCGGAAATGCTCTGTGCGACAACGGTGTCACAATCGATTTTTCAAGAATGAAGAACGTTCGTGTGGATGCCGGGAAAAGGCGCGCCTATGTCGAACCTGGCGCGACCCTCGCGAATTTGGATGAAGCGGTCCAAGCGCACGGTCTGGCCACGCCGGTGGGGATCAATTCCACGACGGGCATCGCGGGTTTAACCTTGGGCGGCGGCTTCGGCTGGCTGACTCGCAAATACGGCATGACGATCGACAATCTCGTGTCCGTCGACATGATCACGGCCGACGGTAAGAAAATACGAGCAGGTGAAAACGAAAACGGGGATCTTTTCTGGGCGATTCGCGGCGGCGGGGGAAATTTTGGTGTCGTCACCCAGTTCGAATTCCAACTTTTCCCCCTGGGTCCCGAGATAGTTGCCGGTTTGATCGTTTTTCCGTTCAACCAGGCAAAGCAGATACTTACCAAGTATCGTCAATTTGTAAATTCGGCACCGGAGGAGCTCAATGTCTGGGTGGTGTTGCGCAAGGCGCCTCCATTGCCTTTTCTTCCGGAAACCGTGCACGGCAAGGAAGTTGTTGTGCTGCCTATCTTTTACTCCGGCGCTGTCGCGGAAGCAGAGAAATTAATCGCTCCTCTGCGCGCTTTCGGCACAGCTCTCGGCGAGCATATCGGCGCTCAGCCCTACGTTCAATGGCAAAAGGCCTTTGACCCGTTGCTGACGCCGGGCGCGAGAAACTACTGGAAGTCTCATAATTTCACGGAGCTTGCCGACGGAGCGCTGAATTCCATTATCGAGTTCGCCGGGAAGCTACCCTCCCCGCAGTGCGAGATTTTCATAGGACTGATTGCCGGCGCCCCGAACCGTATCGCCGCTGATGCGACGGCCTATGGTCACAGGGATGCGAGGTTCGTGTTGAACGTGCACGGGCGATGGGATGAAGCCACGGATGACCAGAAGTGTATTGGGTGGGCGCGAGAGTTTTTCAAAGCCAGTGCGCCTTACGCATCCGCCGGCGCTTATGTAAACTTTATGACCGCAGAGGAGGGCGACCGCGTCGCTGCGGCTTACGGATCCAATTATGAGCGCCTGGTGGAGATCAAAAGACGCTACGACCCGGAAAATGTTTTTCATTTTAATCAGAACATCAAACCTTGAAGCAGAAAATGACAGCTATCCGGTTAAATTCACAGATCCACATCAGTATGCAGTCAATTTGCCAAGCTTCGTCAGGATATTCGGCGGCAAAGCCTTTGAACAAGGCAGCGCCTACTCTGTTGGAGACTTCTCAGGCGCAGCGCTTTGGCTGCCGCCGGATGTTCACCCTGATGACGAGACACTGGTCGGACTGATTCAGCGAACTGTTTCCAATGAAAGGCAAGAAGAGATCTTTGCAGTGCTCGAGCAGATGGGTAGCAACCATCCCAGTGAACCCCATTGGTATTTGCCGCTTATCGGCGTGAACCCGGCCCTGCACGGCAAAGGATACGGCTCGGCGTTAATGGAGCACGCGCTTATCCAGTGCGATCGCGATCAGAAGGTTGCCTATCTCGAATCCTCGAACCCGAAGAATATAACCTTCTATGAACGGCACGGGTTTGGGTTTGCTCGGGAAAATCCAGGTTGGCGAATCACCGCCCATCCTCCCCATGTTGCGCAAACCGCGACCACAACAATTAAGTAAGGAAAAATCTCACGTCAGTTGACATGCTGCCGGACTGTTCGATACTCTTCGCCAGCAGATGAAAGAACGAAAGGAACGACTGGCATGAAGTTACAAGGACAGGTCGCCGTTATAACCGGGGCGGGAAGAAATATCGGCAAGGCCATGGCCAAATTATTCGCGGCAGAGGGTGCCAAGATCGCGGTTATCGAAATGCACGAGGGGCGTGGCCAGGCGGTGGTCGATGAAATCAATAAGACAGGCCAGGAGGCAACGCTCGTGTTGTGCGACGTCGCGAACTCCGGCGACGTGCAAGCAATGGTAAACCAGGTCGTCGCCCGCTTCGGCGGCATCGATATTCTTGTCAACAACGCCGCACTGACCGATCACGCTAATATTTTTGAAAGCACGGAAGAGGAATTCGACAAAGTCATCGCGGTGAGCCTTAAGGGACCTTATCTCGTGACGAAGTACGTCGCGGCTCAGATGGCGAAGCAGGGTAGAGGTGGAAAGATCGTCAATTTCGGCTCCACGTCCGGTTTGATCGGACGGGCCGATGGGATCGCTTATGCTGCGGCCAAAGCCGGCGTGATCAATATGACTCGCGCGATGGCGGTGCAGTTGTCTCCCTATAAGATTCGGGTCAATTGCGTCGTGCCGAATCGTTCCGGCTCCCCCGTTGGGTTCGATGATGATGTAACTGGGAGCCGGACTTTTGAGAATCTTGCGGGGCGATTGGGAACCGCGGACGATCAAGCGAGGGCGGCGCTCTTCCTGGTCAGCGACGATTCGGATTTTATCTATGGTCACCCACTAGTAGTCGATGGCGGCGTTATGGCAACGGCGAATTTCCCGAAAAACCAGTTCGTCAAATAGGAATCATAGAAAGTAAGGTTGAGCATATGCAACTCGACACCTCCACGAGATCAGCTCAACTCGTTTTTCAGCCAGCGCATGATGGTCGGCAGGGTCTCGGGCGTTTGGCCCATGTGGCCGCCGGGGAAGACGCGGGCGGATTTTGGCGTGCCGTATTCGAGGAGAATGTAAAGATCCTCAATGGGAGTTTGGAGGTCTTCCTTGCCGTTCACAATGAGCATTGGGCAGGAAGGTTTTTCCAACCAACCCTGGGTTTTGAGCGAGACTTTCCGCATTGGTGGACTCGCCCAGCCAGTCGGGCTGGAAAAAGTAATGAACGCCGCCGCCCCAGACCACCGACGCACGCAGGCGCGTGGCCTCGACGAAGGCCATCTTCGCGGCCCAATAACCGCCAAAGCTCCGGCCCATGATGGCGATGCGTTGAGCATCGACGTCGGGTCGCTTTTCTAAATAGTCAATGATCGCGCTGTAGAGCGCGTCTGCCGTCATAGAGGCTTTGATGGGGCATTCACCCACGCCGGGCATGTCTACGGCGCAAGTGCCCATGCCCGCTTCTTGCAACGCTTCGTCATATTCGTAGCTCTCGGCTTTGAAGGAGTCGATGCCGCCAAAATTAATCACCACCGAATGCCTACGGCCGTCGCGCGGAATGCGCAGGTAAGCAGGGATGATTTTATCGCCAAAGGGGATACTGACCCTTTCCAAGGCCGGCTCGAAGAATTGGCCCGCCTTCTCGTACATCTCCAAGCTCTTGCGGAAACAGTGCTGTTTGCCGACGGTATGTGGCACCGGATAGCGCCCCGTCGCATAGTACGTGTAGGCTTGAACGTAAGCTTCTCGGGCATCCTTCAACCGCCCAGCTTGCTCGTGCCTGGCGGCTTGCTCTTCGTAAGGTTTTGCCACGCGGGACCACTCGGCGGCCCAGAGGTCGGGATCTTTGCTTGTGAGATTGGCCAAAACGGACTCTACATCTTCGCGCTTGGCACGCCGAAAAATATTTCGCTTGCCCGAGCGATCACGGATCATCGCTTTGATTTCGTCGAGACTCTTTACTCGGCCCATTGAGCGCCTCCTGTCATTTAGTTCAGTTGCGGCCTTATTGCCTGTGCTTGAACGGCAGAACTTTCCGCCCGTTCGAGTCGTGCAATTCATTCAAATTTGGGTCGAAAGTCTTCACCGGCCATGGCCAGAGAACTTTCCTCGCCGACCGTGTAACTCACCTTGACAATAACTTCAAGCTCCGAGTAATATCCGCCTACTTTTCGTGCCTGACGGATACGATACTATTGAAGGCAGCTGCGAAATGAGTATGGTCGGTTGCGCCAAAGCGGGCGAATATGGCTTGTGATTTTACTGAAGAACGCCAAGCCGCGGGATATGCTATGGGAGATAGAATCCGTGATATATTGAATCCGCGGATGTTAAGCCGCGTGCGCGGAGATCGAACTGCGTAGAACCTTGGCAACATTGTAATCATGGCCGATCTCATTCAAGTCAAGAACCTTCAAACCTCTTTTTTTACGCCTGAGGGCGAAGTACGGGCGATCGACGGGGTTAGTTTCGACATATCGGAGGGGAAAACGCTCGGTCTGGTGGGCGAGTCCGGTTGTGGCAAGAGCGTGACGTCGCTCTCGATTATGCGTTTGATCCAGTCACCGCCGGGAAAGATCGTCGGCGGGGAGATTTCTTATCGCGGCCATGATCTGCTCAAGCTGAGCAACGAAGAGATGCGCAAAATCCGCGGCAACGAGATTTCCATGATCTTTCAGGAGCCCATGACCTCGCTCAATCCGGTTTTTACCGTGGGCAATCAGATCGGGGAGGCGATCCACCTGCACCAAGGGCTGGGCAAAAAACAAACGCGCGAGAAGACCATTGAAATGCTTCGGCTGGTCAAGATCGCCGATCCGGAGTCTCGCGTGGATTCTTATCCTCATCAGTTGAGCGGCGGGATGCGCCAACGGGTGATGATCGCCATGGCACTGTCCTGCAATCCGAGTCTCTTGATCGCCGACGAGCCGACAACGGCGTTGGATGTAACCATTCAGGCGCAGATCCTAGAGCTGATGAAAGAGCTGCAGCAAAAGATCGGCATGGCCCTTTTGCTGATTACGCACGATCTCGGAGTCGTGGCGGAGCAGGCCGACGAGGTCGCGATCATGTATGCGGGTAAGATCGTTGAACGCACGAGCGCGCAAGCGATCTTCGCGCGACCCTTTCATCCCTACACGGTGGGTCTCCTAAATTCTCTGCCCGGCACGGGAGACAAAAAGAAAAAGCGCCTGGATGCGATCCCGGGTGTCGTGCCGAGTCCGCTGCATCTCCCGAGCGGCTGTCGATTCCGCGACCGCTGCCCCAGGGCTGCCGGGCTGTGCGCTGATGCGGAGCCCCAGCTGGTAGAAAAGGAACAAAATCATTTTGTCGCCTGCCATTTCCCTGAAACCGGGCACCGGGCCGGCGCGCAAAATTGATGGCTGCGAATCGCTATGCGCCTGTTAGAAATTCGTGACCTCAAAAAACATTTTCCGGTGGGCGAGGGCCTATTCTCACGCAATAAGGGTGCGGTCAAGGCGGTGGACGGTGTAAGTCTGAGCGTGGAGGAGGGCGAAACCTTAGGCATCGTCGGCGAGTCCGGCTGCGGCAAGTCGACGTTAGGACGAACCATTCTTCGGCTCATCGAGCCTACCAGCGGCGAAGTTTATTTCCAGGGGAAAAACCTGCTGGCTCTGTCCCAACGCGAACTCCGTGATACGCGGCGGCAAATGCAGATCATTTTTCAGGATCCCTATGCCTCGCTGAATCCGCGGATGCGCGTCGGCGATATCGTCGGCGAAGGTTTGGAAATTCACAAACTTGCGAAGGGCAGAGCCAAGCGGGAACGCGTCAATGAATTGCTCCATCAGGTGGGCCTCCGCGAGGATCATTACAACCGTTACCCACACGAGTTTAGCGGCGGGCAGCGCCAGCGCATCGGTATCGCGCGCGCCTTGGCCGTGAACCCTAAATTTATTGTCTGCGACGAGCCGGTCTCTTCGCTGGATGTTTCTATTCAGGCACAGATCATCAATCTCCTCCAGGAGCTGCAGGAAAAGATGCACCTGACCTACCTTTTCATCTCCCATGACCTAAGGGTAGTCGAGCACATCAGCCATCGAGTGGCGATCATGTACCTCGGCAAGATCGTCGAGATTGCCAAGAGTGATACGATCTATCGGGACGCAAAGCACCCCTACACGCGAGCTTTGCTGTCCGCGGTTCCCGTGACCGATATCAGCCGAAAGAAAGAACGCACCGTTCTTCAAGGCGACGTCCCAAGCCCGGTCCATCCCCCTTCCGGCTGCAGTTTTCATCCCCGCTGTCCGCATCGCGAAGCCGTCTGCGACCAGAAGGAACCGCCGCTGGAGTTCGGCACAGACGGTCATGGCGTCGCCTGTCACGTGTTCGGCCCAGCAAAACAAAACTGAAAAATTCCGTTACCCGGAGAACGATTTGCCACTAACTTGGCGAGCGGCCATTTGTCCAGGGTTTAATTTTAGTGTCCTGTCTTAAAAGTTCACCGCATAAGTCGAGGTCTCCCTTTCGTCATTACCGCGAAAGCGGTAATCCAGTTTTCTTTGTATTTCCTGGATTCCGGCTCGCGCTAGCTTCAGCCTGAGGCTGATCCGCCTCTGGCGGAATCGCCAGCTTGGCCGGAATGATGGCAAACTTTTGTTGTGAATTTCGGGACACCACACTATCGTGGAGGGTATCAATCCATTTTAGAAATCTAACTCTGCGGTAGATTTTCTTTTAGCCATGATACAGGAGGTGAAAGTTTTTTTTATCGTGCCTGGAGTTTGTTTTTTTCATGGGCTAAGCTTTTTGTTTGAGCTGGAATGCATAGGGCGTGGACTGCGCTGGTTAGATTTACAAAATGACGCATGATAGACCGTTTGGGTTTTAGGTCGCTCGATACAGGTACTAGCGTTCGCGCCGATTTTGCCTTATCATTTGCAGCTTGTGCCTCGATCTTGAGAACTCCCCACGGTTTCGTCCGAGAGGTTTGAGTTATAGATGGAAGTGATTGACGCTGCGCTATCATTCGGAAGAGAGTATGTTTTGCCGAAAGTAGTTGAAACGGATCTTGCTCGTTGGGTCGCTTTGTCACGGGTGCAGGGACTCGGATGTGTCAGTTTCAAGAAACTGGCAGGACACTTTGGAGATCCCACGGAGGCATTGTCGGCGTCGACTGCAGCGTTGGCTGAAATTCCGGGGTTGGATCAGAGTGTGATCGACGGGCTGCGCAATTTTTCGGCGTGGGATGAGGCTGAAAAGGAAATCATCAGGGCTGAAAAAGCAGCTGTCAAAATAGTGCCGTTTACAGATTCGAGTTACCCCGCGCGTTTGCGGATGATTCCGGATCCACCGCCTTTGCTTTATCTGAAGGGAGAGATTCGCAGGGAGGATGAAAAAGCTGTTGCTGTGGTGGGCTCGAGGAGCACGAGCGATTACGGCCGCAGAGTGGCGCGAGATCTGTGTCGGGGTCTGGCATCATTAGGCTTTACCGTCGTGAGCGGGATGGCGCGTGGAATCGACGGTGCGGCACATGAAACGTCGTTGATTGCCGGAGGTCGAACCATCGCAGTTTTGGGTTCGGGCGTCGACCGCGTCTATCCTGCTGAGCACGACAAACTCTATCGCCGGATCAGTGAAAATGGCGCCGTCATTTCAGAATTTCCGATGGGCACGCGACCCCTGGCCTTTAATTTTCCCGCCCGCAATCGGCTGATCAGCGGTTTGTCCCTGGGTGTCGTAGTGGTGGAAGCGACGGAGAAGAGCGGCTCTTTGATCACGGCAGCGTTGGCTTTGGAGCAGGGGCGGGAAGTCTTTGCCGTACCGGGCGAGGTCGGCGCGAGTCGCAGCCGCGGCGCGCACCGGCTGATTCGTCAGGGCGCTAAGCTGGTAGAAACGGTGGACGATATCATGGAAGAGATCGCGCCACAGCTATTGGTGCGCGGCGGCAAAACGGTGAGCGCGCCGCGGCGCACGCTTCCGCAAAACCTCGGCGATGAGTTTCAAAGGATTTTCGACTTATTTCAGGAGCGACCGCTTCAAATCGATGAAGTCATTGAGAGCAGCGGTTGTTCGCCGTCGAGGGTTTCCGAAATTTTATTGGAACTAGAATTGCAGGGATATATCAAACAGCTCCCTGGAAAAAAGTACACGACGGAACAGTAGAATCTCAAGCTACGAGTGTTAAATTTAAGGAATGAGTGAATCGTTATGGCGGCGAAGAATCTAGTTATCGTGGAATCACCAGCCAAGGCGAAGACCTTGGAGAGATATTTAGGACGAGATTTTCAAGTTAAAGCCTCGGTCGGGCATATCGTTGACCTGCCCAAGAGCAAATTAGGCGTCGATATTAAGAAAAACTTTACGCCAGATTTTCATGTCATCCAGTCAAAGAAAAAAGTCATCGACGATCTAAAGAAGGCAGCCAAAGGGAAGGAGAACATTTATCTCGCCTCCGATCCCGACCGCGAAGGCGAAGCCATCGCCTGGCATATCGCTGACCAGGTCGCCAAGAACCATAAGCGGGTTCACCGCGTACTGATCAACGAGATTACGCGCCGGGCGGTTCAAGAGGCCATTGCCAAGCCCCTGGAACTCGATCGAAACAAATTCGATGCCCAGGTCGCGCGGCGCATTTTAGACCGCTTGGTGGGTTACCAGATCAGCCCGCTTCTCTGGAACAAAGTTCGGCGTGGTTTAAGTGCCGGGCGAGTCCAATCAGTTGCGGTGCGGTTGGTCTGTGAGCGCGAAAAGGAGATTCGCGCCTTTGAGCCTCAGGAGTATTGGTCGCTCATTGCGTTGTTAGAAGGGCGCTTGCCACCGTCATTCAAGGCCCGTCTGGTTCAGTGGCAAGAGAAAAAAATCGACAACAAGAAGTTCCGGCTTGAAAACGAGCCAAGTGTCCAGGAGATCGTCAAGTCCTTAGACGGGGCTTCCTGGGTTATCGGTGAGGTAGAAAAAAAAGAACGGCGACGCTATCCGACCCCTCCATTTGTCACCAGCAAGCTGCAACAGGAGGCGGCGCGCAAGCTGGGGTTTCAACCTAGGCGCACGATGCAGCTGGCCCAACAGCTTTATGAAGGCATTGAGATAGGCAACGAAGGTTCCGTCGGCCTCATCACCTATATGCGAACGGATTCCACACGGGTGTCGAATGAAGCGCTCAACGCCGTGCGCCATTTCATCGAAGGACAATACGGCAAGAATTACATTCCCGGTAAGCCGAACACGTATCGATCGAAGAAAGGGGCGCAGGATGCGCACGAGGCGATTCGTCCCACTTCGATGGAATACACGCCGGAACGGGTGCGGCGCTATCTACGGCGCGATGTGTTCCAACTTTATTCGCTTATCTGGGATCGCTTCGTCGCCAGTCAGATGGTGCCGGCCTTGTTCGATCAGACGGTGTTCGAGATCCCCGTCAGAGAAGCCGTGTTTCGCGCCACCGGTCAGCAAATCAAGTTCGATGGTTTCATGAAGGTCTATATCGAAGGGCGGGACGAACGCGCGGCGCAAGCAAACGGCGCAGACGAGGAAGAGGACGAGGACGAGAGTCGCGAGAATGAAGGCGTGTTGCCGGACCTGCAGAAGGGAGATGCCTTGAAGCTCCTCTCCATGGATCCGCGGCAACACTTCACCCAACCGCCGCCGCGCTACACCCAGGCTTCGTTGATCAAGGAACTGGATGAAAATGGCATCGGCCGTCCGTCGACCTACGCCACGATCATTTCCAACATTTTGGACCGCGAGTACGTTGTCCAAGATGAACGCCGCTCGCTGGCGGCGACGGAGCTCGGATTTCTGGTCACCGATCTCTTGGTGGAGAGTTTCCCGGATATCCTGAACGTGGAGTTCACCGCCGGGATGGAAACTGAATTGGACAAGATCGAAGAGGGGAAAGAGGCGTGGACGAAAGCGATGAAGCGCTTTTATACCCCCTTCTCGCGGGATCTCAAAAAGGCCGCGAAGGAAATGCGCGACGTCAAACGCCAAGAAGTGCCGACCGACATCGCCTGCGCTAAGTGCGGCGCCATGATGGTGGTGAAGTGGGGCCGCAACGGCGAGTTCTTGGCCTGCCCGCGCTATCCCGAATGCAAGAACACCAAGAATTTTAAACGCAACGAAAAAGGCGAGCTCCACATCGCCAAGGAAGAAGAAGTCAACGAGACTTGCGAGCAGTGCGGCCGGCCGATGCAGCTAAAATGGGGAAAATACGGCAAGTTTCTCGGCTGCAGCGGTTACCCCGAATGCACTAATATCCGGCCCCTCGAGAAACCGGTGGATCTTGGTATCAAATGTCCGGAATGTAAAGAAGGCAATCTAAAGGAGCGAAAATCGCGCCGGGGAAAAGTCTTTTACGGATGTGACCGTTATCCGGAGTGCAAGTTTGCTTCATGGGATCGTCCGGTGGCTGGCCCTTGCCCCAATTGCAACGATCCGATTCTCGTCGAGAAAGTTACTAAGCGCGCGGGACGCGTCCGCCGTTGCCGCCAAAAAGAGTGTGGTTATTCTATCCCAGTAGACGAATAGATCGTGGACAAAATCGTCCGCATAGTCGGCGGCGGACTGGCAGGTGCGGAGGCGGCCTACCAGCTTGCGTGCCGAGGCGTGAGTGTCGAACTCTACGAGATGCGGCCCCACAGAATGACCGAGGCCCATGCTACGGGAAACTTGGGCGAATTGGTTTGCAGCAATTCTCTGCGCTCCAGTCTGTTGACCGCGCCGGCGGGGGTGCTCAAAGAAGAAATGCGACGATTGGATTCCCTGGTGATTCGAATGGCCGAGAGCAATCGAGTACCGGCGGGATCTGCATTGGCCGTGGATCGTGAGTTGTTTGCGCGCGCGCTGACTCAGGCGGTCGAGGCGCTTCCGAAAGTCCGGATCGTTCGACAAGAGCTAAGGGAGATTCCTTCGGGCATCGTGATTTTAGCCACCGGCCCGTTGACGTCGACGGCGCTCTCACAACATCTCGCGACCTTGCTTGGATCCGAACACCTCTATTTTTACGACGCGATTTCGCCCATCGTCACCGCGGAATCGGTTGGCATGGCGTTGGCCTTTCGAGCTTCGCGGTACGAGAAGGGCGACGATGACTACCTTAACCTGCCGCTGACGAGGGAAGAATACTATCATTTCATCGATGCCTTATTGATCGCTGAGCGAGTGCCGACCCACAGCTTCGAACGGTTTGTGCCATTTGAAGGTTGCATGCCCATCGAAGAGATAGCGGACCGCGGCAAGGAGACATTGGCATTCGGTCCGATGAGAGCTGTAGGACTGATCGATCCGCGCACCGGCGAGCGGCCTTATGCCGTGATTCAGCTGAGGCAGGAGAATCAAGAAAAGACCCTCTATAATCTCGTCGGTTTCCAGACCAAGATGACCTATGCAGCGCAGCGGCGGGTTTTCGCAATGATTCCAGGACTGGAAAATGCTGAGTTCGTTCGACTCGGCAGTTTACACCGTAACACTTTCATCAATTCGCCGCAGCATCTATGTCGCACATTACAATGGCGGCAAAGGTCAAACTTGTTCTTCGCCGGGCAAATGACCGGAGTCGAGGGCTATATCGAGTCGGCTGCGACCGGTCTCTTGGCGGGCGTCAATGCCGCGCGGTTAGTCGCCGAAGAGCTACCTGTCGTTCCGCCCTCAACCACAGCCCTGGGGGCGCTGCTGCGCTACATCACGGATCCGGAGCGAAAAAGCTTCCAGCCGATGAACGTGAACTTTGGTTTGCTCCCGCCCCTATCGGAACCCCTTCGTAAAAAAGCCAAAAAAGAAATGATGGCGCAAAGAGCGCTGGCGGATATGGAGGCCTGGGTCAGAAACACCGAAGGGGGTGAGGCATTCGTTCCATTAGATACCAACCCCAACGCGCCCTCGGCGGTCGCGCGATGACTGCCCGGCGCTTTGCGTTCATCGATATCGGTACCAACACGATTCTCTGCTTGATCGCCGAGCTCAAAAACGACGGTAGCTTTGATATCCTTGACGATCTCGCGGAAATCACGCGACTAGGACAGGGTGTTCACCAGACCGGCCGCATCAGTCCGGAAGGAGAAGAGAGAAGTCTCAAAGTTCTGCAGCGGTATCTGGAACGCTGTAAGCGTCTCAACGTCGAAGAAATCATAGCGGTGGGCACCAGTGCTCTAAGAGATGCTCGCAACAGCGCTGAAGTACGAGCCCGGTTCAAGGAGCAGCTCGGGCTTGATGTTCGCGTTATATCGGGGGACGAGGAGGCTGCGTATTCTTTTCTAGCGGTTCAGAAGGGACTTCCCCTCAACCGCAGGGAACTGTTGGTTGTCGACGTCGGCGGCGGGAGTACGGAATTCATCCGCGGTAATGCGGCCGGGGTGGTCGAGGCCATCAGCATCAACGTTGGCTCGGTGCGGCTCACCGAGCAATTTCTCCGTTCCGATCCGGTACAAACCGAAGAGTGCGAGAAGATGGTGGTCGCCATTGAGAAAAAGCTGACGCGATTGCCAAATCAATGGCTAAAAGATAATTCTATTTTGACCCTCGTAGGAATTGCCGGTACCTTTACGACCCTTTCAGCCGTCGAAAAAAAATTGGTGTGCTACACCCACGGTGAGGTTCACGGCAGCCGCTTGACTCTAACCGAGGTTCGGCGGCAGGTGGCGCTTTTTCAGGGTAAAACGATTATGGAGCGCAAGGCGATCCCCGGCTTGGAGCCCAAGCGGGCAGACGTCATTCTCGCTGGGGCGTGCTTGATCGAGAGGATTATGACTTTATTTCACTCGGAGCGGGTAATCGTGAGCGACCAGGGCGTGCGCTATGGCTTGCTTCATGAATGCTTAAAACATCGCAAATAACTATTGACATTTCCGGCTGAATTCGGAATTATCTCCCCTTGTTTTTGTATCTCTCGACGCGCTTCAATCAAAATCAAGTTGCTAACTCGCCAGGAGGGAGGTGACGGCAAATGACAAAAGGCGATCTAATCGACGCGGTGGCCAAAAGTGCCAAGCTTAGCAAACGAGCGGCAGAGGACGCGGTGGACGCAACCTTTGAGGGCATCTCCCGAGCCATCAAAAAGAGCAAACGCTTTCAGGTTCCCGGATTCGGGACATTTACAGTACGCTCACGCAAAGCACGCAAGGGAAGAAATCCCCAGAACGGCGCTATCATCAGCATCAAAGCCAGTCGAACCGTAGGATTCAAACCCGCCCCCACTCTAAAGAAAGGGTTATAGTGTTAGTGGTAAGCCGTTAGAGGCCACCACGGGGAACCGGGTGGCCTTTTTTTTGTTGGCTCTTGATGAGGCTCAAGCGGGCACGTACAATAAACGGAATCCGTAAAAGTCACGAGCCTTGTAACAGAGAGGTCATGTCACTCAAGACTGAGAAGATTTGGTTAGACGGAGAGTTGGTTCGTTGGGAAGAGGCGAAGGTCCACGTTTTGGCTCATGCTCTCCATTATGGTACCGCTTATTTTGAGGGAATTCGTTGTTACGCATTGGCCGATGGCCGCTCCGCAGTGTTTCGTTTGGAAGAGCATATGCGTCGCTTTGCCGACTCCGGTAAGATTCTGGGCTTTCCGCTTCCCTACACGGTTGAACAACTCCAGCAAGCGACATTGGAAGTGATTGGGGCGAATCAGCTCAAAGAATGTTATATCCGGCCCTTGGCTTTCGTGGGTTTGGGTGAGATGGGGCTTTATGCGCCGAAGAATCCGGTCAATGTCTGCATTGCGGTTTGGCCCTGGGGAGCCTATCTCGGCGATGAAGGGCTTAAGAATGGCATCCGCGCGAAAGTCTCCTCATACACCCGTCATCACGTGAACGTGATGATGACCAAGAGCAAGGCGTCGGGAAATTACATTAATTCCGTACTGGCCAAAACCGAAGTCAAGAAAGCGGGCTACGACGAAGCGATCATGCTCGATGCCGAGGGTTATGTCTCGGAAGCCAGCGGAGAGAACATCTTCATCGTCCGCGACCGGAGGCTAAAAACGACGCCGCTTACGTCGATCCTCCCGGGCATCACCCGCGACTCCATCGTGATCGTCGCTCGCGACAAAGGCTACGAAGTTGTCGAAGAGCGCTTTACGCGCGACGAGCTTTACACGGCGGATGAAGCGTTCTTTACCGGGACCGCTGCCGAGCTGACACCGATTCGCGAAGTGGATGACCGTCAGATCGGTGCCGGCTGTCGCGGTCCGGTCACAGCCGATATTCAACAGACTTTTTTCGACGTGATCAAAGGCAAGGACAAAAAGTATTCGAAGTGGTTGGTCTATCTCTGATGATCTTTTGACAAGGGTTTAGCCCCGCGGCTCGGTTTGTTGTTTCGCGTAT
>WNGE01005763.1_pt1 | contig 13932 bp, 9 predicted proteins | sample 5400651 | NCBI WGS metagenome assembly WNGE01 (sample SAMN13153370, study PRJNA577476) | soil metagenome | isolation source: 60 cm soil or saprolite under grassland replicate 2 | place: USA:California | collected 2016-06-15 | reverse complement strand
GCACTACCCAACGGGGCTTGTGGAGCGCCCGGTGCCTTGAGAGGGGCACGCCGGGTGCGGGAAGCGGCCTGGGGAAACGGATCGGCCGACAAGACCGACACCGCGCCCCAGGTCGACTTCACCTCGCCCGCGAGAACCAGCGTGTCCACAGCCACCACGACCAGGACATCTACGACCTCGCAGCCTGATCACCACAGTCCCTACAGACGAGCTACACCCCATCCGGTTCTTGCTCGTCTTGGGTTCCAGCGGGCTGGCGTAGAGGGCGTCGAGGGCACCGGCGCCAGCCGCTCGGCCAGCTCCTTGGCCTGCTCCCGCCCTGCCTCGAACAGGTGCAGCCCCGGGCGTCCACCCCGACAGCCGGACCCCGGTGTGCTCGGTCACCGCATGTCGCAGCAGCAGCAGTCGCATCTCGCCATTCTACGGAGCCGGCCCCCGGCGGGAACCCCGCCACCGTCACGACGAAGGTCGGAGCGTGTTGGCCAGGCCTCGGTTCTCGAGCAGGGCCGTGACGGCCGCGAACGGGACGGCGCTGTTGTACGCCAGCGCATCCGAGTCGAAGTTCGGGTCTCTTCCCCTGTGCAGCGCCACCAGCTCCCAGTTCTGGTTGAAGCAGGGAGACCCTGACGACCCGGGGAGGGTGTTCGTCCGGTGGAAGACCCGGGTGCCGTTCCCGTTCTCACCGATGATCGATTGCGTGTCGAGGGCGAGCTGGAGCGGCTCTCCGGAAGGATGCTGCAGGATGAAGAGCGGCGTATCGGCCTCGAAGCGAGCGAAGGCGCTCGGGACCTCGATCCAGCCGCGCCCAGCAGGCAACCGTACCGGCTCGCCGCCGTCAGACGGAGTGACCGGCTCCTCCTCCAAGCGGAACAGGACGTAATCGAGTTCGTCGAGCTCGGGCACGGCGGTCTTCGGATCAGGCAGACGATCGACGCGGCTCTGGGGGCTGAAGTCGATCAGCCAGTCTTCCAACGCCGGCCGGCGAACGTGGCTGGGGAACTCTAAGCCGTCTTCGTGCCGTTGGTAATCGAACCGGACGACCAGACCCTTCGGCCGCGTCCGCGGCACAGGTGAGCGCGACGGCCAAGCCGCTGGCAGGAGCGGCGCCAGCACGTGGAAATTGGTGATCACGACATCCGGAGCGACCAGGAACCCGGTTCCGGTGAATCCTTTCCTCCCGACGTTCACCTCGACCCGGCAGACGCACGATTCGCGCTCAGCCAACCGGGCACGCCAGGCAGCTGGATCCAGGAAGCTGTTCGTCTCCCGGATGACCCGCTCGACATCCTGCCTGGGAGGGATGACGGAAGCCAGGCCGACCTGCTTGGCGAATTCCCTAAGCGCGATGTTGCCCGGGTTGGATGCCCTTGCGGCCAGGACGAGCTCGTCGGCCCAGCCTTCCGAGTCGGCCCGCCGGACGAGCTGGAAGACGACCTGCTCGAAGTCTTCGCCCAGCGTGATGTCCTCGAGCTGCTTGCCTAGCCTGAACCACAGCATCTGTGTCAACCTGGGCTTGGTGTACGCATCTCGCAGGGCCTCGCTGAGCTGGCGCTGTTGATGATGGGTCAGCTTCACCAGCGACCTCCGCGGGCCGAAGTTTGACGTAGCTGGACATGGGGGGGCCTCGACGTGAAGGATGTCGCCGTGCCGCGGGCAGTGGCAAGTCCTTCATGCCGTTCGCGAACTGGTGCTAGTCCAGCCCTCGCGCGTCCCGGAGCCGTTGACGGCGCCGCGACTTCCCAGGGCTGGAGGCGGCGATGGCCCTAGAGCTCAATGGCGAGCGCTCTCTGGAGCTTCATGACGCCCTGCTTGAGACGCTCGACCGGCCGCAGCTCGAGCGGCTGCTCTGGTACAAGCTCAGCAAGGACCTGGAGCAGATCGCGTCCAGAGACGATGGGTTCGAGCATGCCATCTTCAGGGTGGTCAGGCGGGCTAAGCAGGACAATTGGTGGCAGCGGCTCGTCAGGGCCGTGCTTGAGGAGAAGCCAGACAGCCAGAAGCTCAAGGAGTTCGCCGGACGCTATCTCGACCCACCCGGCGGTGAGAGAGCAGGGGCTTCGGATCGGCTTGTGGCCAAGCCGCACCTGTTGGTACAGGAGCTCCAGGTCGACCTCGATCAGGTACCCAAGGACGCATGGTGGGACATCCCGGATGTCGAGTTCCACCTGAAGCGGCTGCGGTCGAAGCTGCCGAGCATCCGCGAGAAGCTCCACAGCATTCCCAGCTACCGGGCCGACGCATCCCCCGCCTCAGTCATGTGGGAGCTTCGGATTCGGGAGGAAGCACAGGAGGCGGGGTGGCTTCTGGACGACTTCGAGGAGTGCTTGAGCCATCTGCTGGACGCCGAGCCACCACCGGCAGCAGCTGCAGGGCAGATCCGCTGGTTCAGGCGAAGCAGCACGAACCTGCTGGCTTGCGTCTCACGAGTCGAGCAGTTGCTTTCGGCTGGCGTTGCGGACGGTTCCGCCACCGGGTCGGACAAACCGCCGGCAGCCGCGTCGCTCTTCGAGGAGTTGCTGGACCGCTTGAAGCAGGCCAGGCTGACGTCATCGTTGACCGATCTTCGCACGATCTTCACGAAGCGTGACAGCGAGGTACGCGGATGCCTGGAAGCAGTGACGGAGTATCTCGATCAGGCGAGGAACCCGCCCCCGGAGAACCTGGAGGCCATCCGGAGGCTCCTTGCCGGGGTCAGGTCGACGCTTGACCACGCCATTCATCCGCGTCAGTCGCCGCGCAGCGGGGGAGCCGACTGGCCGGCATTCCCTTCAGGGCAGGCCAGGAGGGCTTGGACCTTGTGCGGGGAGGCGATCGACAGCCTCGAGGTCTATGCCGTGCTGTTGAGCGAGCGGGTCGCGGCTGCCGGAGCGCAACCGAGCGGGCAGAGCGCACCTGAGGCCCTTCGTACCCTCGTGGCCTGCCGGCGGGAGCTGACCGACACGATGGTGTCGTTGGTGCGGAGGGTCTCGCTGCTGGCTGACCGGTGACCGGGTGCTCCCACGACCCGCCGCGCGTCCGGAGCGCGAGCGGCCTCCTCAGCCGCCGGGTACGACCGGAAAGGCGCTGATGACCGGTCCCTCCGTGCGATGCTGCGGCGTCATCGCGACAAGGCGCTCCGCCCACCGTTCCACTCGGGCTGCAGCCGGCTCCGTGTCGGGCCGGTTGCGCAGTCCGCCCAGGAACCTGCCGATGGAGTGCAGCGTGGTCACTTCTGCTCGAGGGTGCACGCGGCGTGACCACGCCGCGGCTGCGTGCCTGACGTCGTCGGGCAGCTCCCCCGTCTCGCTGATCGTCTCAAGCAGCTCGCACAGCGACACCGCATCGTCCCACTCGATGGTGATGTCTGACATGCCACGGCCCCCAAACGGGTGATGGGAGGATTGGCGGTGATGCTGAACAGGTGTTCGATACGGTAGCACGACGAGGGCAGTCGGCCAACCCGCGGCCGAGGCCACGCCGCTAAGGCGGCCCAGGTGGTCCGGGGGGCCTCGACCGGGGCCGGCACGACCCCGCTCAGGTCGCCGGCCGGCTCGACGAACCAGGCCAGCCGCCACCCGGGGCGGGAACGGGCGGGCCCGGCGGTGGCGCTCGGCGTCGGCCCGCAGGCGGACCACCCGGTCGGCGGCCAGCTGTCCGCTGAGGTCGGGGCGTCCCGCTCTGGAACCGGAACTGGCGCGGCTTGCGGCTCTTGGCGCCACCGTCCTCACCCCGAGCCGATCGACGAGGACGGTTTCAGTGGGTGGTGATGGCCGACCCGGAGGGAAACGAGTTCTGCGTCGGCACCGAACCCTTCCCGGATACGTGATCGAACTTACGCGCCAGACCACTTACAGTAGATCCGGTAGATAAAGGCGTGGCGTCGGTGGCATGGGGACGGTGGGGCGTTGAGCCGGCCGGTCGCGACCCAGGTGGCCAGGGTGATCTCATCGGGAGTGGCAAACGACTGCCCGGCAAAGGCCTCGCGGCGAAACAGCCGCCACCAGCCCTCCTGGAGGTTGAGCCAGCAGGCCCGTTTGGGGATGAAGGCGTGCTGGATGCGCGGGTGGTCGGCCAGCCAGGTCCGGGTCTAGAGGCTGGTGTGGCTGGAGAGGTTGTCGGTGATCACCATGATGGTCCCGGCCGGGTTGGCCGTCTCGACGGCGGCGAGGAGCTGCTGGTAGCCGATCGAGTTGCGGGAGGGTGCGGTCATCGTCACCTCGTGGCCGCCCGTCATCCCCGCTCCCCAGCACCAGTAGCAAGTTGCGGGCCTGCTCGGTGACCCAGGCAGCGAGCAGGGCTCCGTCCGCGGGTTGGAGCTTGGGACGTGGGACTTGGCGGCGGAGCACCGTGAGCTGGTGACGCAGGACGAGGATCTCCAGGTCCTTGGCGGCGTCGCCGCAGGGGAGCAGGGCGAGCAACTGCATGGAGCGGCACAGCAGGTATCCTCAGCGTGGGAACAGAAGCGCTACTCATACCGAACTACGCGCATCCCCCGAAACTCCAGCCCACGGCTCCCGTCCGACTTCGGCTTTGCGCACTCCACACACCATCGGCGATCTGAGCGGACTGCGCTAGCGAGGCGATGTTCTCGACATTGGCCCGGGAGTCAGCGTAGTGCCGCGAACATGGGGCACCGCCATGCTAGTGGACGGCGCTACCGGCTCGGGGGAAACCGGGGTCGGATCACGAGGGAGGACATATCCCAAAACGCTGACCAGCAGTGCAGCCAGCGTCGCAAGCAGGATCGCTATCTGAATGCGGCGGTTGAAGGCGGCCTCAGTCTGCTGCTCGGCGTAAGCCATCCTCCCCAGCGTGGTCAATTCGGTGATGGCCGCCCTCATCTTGTCGAGAATTTGTGCTTGGCGTTCCGTCAGGTTGAGCAGCTCGGGGATCGCCGTGTCGGCGCGGTATGCTACGGTTTTGCGCTTTGCGTCCAGCCGCACTAACTCGACAACCTGGTCATCAGCGACGTTGGCGAGAATAGACTGGCGCGAACCGGCGAAGGCCGGGGCAACTGCCAGCTTGGTCGCAGGCGCGAACGCCCGCACAACATCGCCGGAGAACTTGTCCGACACCCCCACCGCCGCCAACTGCCCCAACGAGGCCGCAACGCTCTTGGCCGTCGCGACGGCCTGGCCCATCTCGGCCCAGCGACCACCGCCCAGCACCGCGTTCCACTCACGACCGACCCCGGCCGCCAGCACCGCATTCCTGCCCTTCATCTCGACCGCCAGCTTGGTCGCAGGCGCGAACGCCCGCACAACATCGCCGGAGAACTTGCCCGACACCCCCACCGCCGCCAACGTGCCACGCACCTGCTCGCCATGGCGCTGCATGACTTCGAGGAACGCGAAGGTAGCTACTCGGCGGTAGGCATGGGCGACATCGGCCAATCGCTGATGGGTCGTTGCCGTCAGTTTTTCCTCAGCACCGTGGCAGCCGTTGGATAGCTCGGTCGGCGATGGCCGATCGGGCGGTGCATCAGACCCGGCTGCATCTGAACGGTTAGCAGACATGTTGCTCTCGGGCTGAGGAGCTTCGTTGTTCACGATCGGCCAACTCCTGGGGGCAAACGTTAGTTCGAGTAGCCGACCCAAGGGTACCATGCTCGTTGTAGAGTATCGGCCCGTTCAGCGGTCCATCCAACCGTTGTCGGTCGCATGAACTGCGCGAGGAATGGACGAGACGTCTCCCGACTGTCGGGAGCATCGTTGCTAGCTTACGTCCCGGTCTGCCAGCCACCACCCACCCAGGACGAACTCGTGAACGTTGTTGCCAGTCCTGCGAATCCGACACCCTCCTCGAGCACATGCGCGACCTGCACCTTCACCCACTCCCCTCCTACAGGGATGCATCAGCAACGGCCTCCGTCGGCGTGCTCGGCATCGGCGGAGGTCGGCCAGTTGGGCAGGACTCCGTCGACGGCTCTCGACCATCGTGTCTTCCTGGTCGATCCGTGGAACAGACCGACGATCGTGAGGCCCGCAGTGCTCCGGAGGCTGACCCAAGCCGTAGAGTTGGCGTTACTTCCTCCCCGGGACACGTGGAAGCAGAACTCGAGCCACAAGGCTATCGACTTGTCCTCCAATCATGATGCGACCCCGATGCCTCGATCAGTGGGGGGCTGCACATCCACCCCTCGTGTGGCGGCAACCCTATGAATACGCCCATCCGGAGTAACCTGTGCAAGTCACCGCATATACGCCTGCTAGAGGGGGCCGCGTGCCTGTTCTAACAGACCGAAAGCCGAGGCCATGGAGCATCCCGCAGGGGGGAAGGGGCTCGTTCACGGCTATCGGCTACTACCTGGGGAAGGGCGGCACGCCGCTTGAGGTTGCCGTGGCGACTGCGCCATCCCGACCTACCGAAAGCGACGTCCGCAACCTGTGGAAGCGCCGCAAGAGTAACCAGCCCAGCCCTCTCTTGCTCGTCGTGCTGTGGCCGTCCTCGGGCGGCGAGCGGGCCACCGTATGCGGCGCGACCGGCGACGAGCCTGCGGTGTACCCGGACCGCGACCCGGACCAGATCGGGAGGATCGCCGCCCTGGCCCTCACCGAGCCTGACCACCACGCCGCCGTCCGATTCCTCTCCGCGTACCTACCTGAGGAGGCAGGTGGCCTCCGGAACGTGTCCCTGTTTGCCACCTATGACCTAGTCGAGCGCGTTCCGAAGCGCCCTGACTGGCCGAAACTCTGCAAATGGGGGGCGGAGTTGGTCGGTCTTCGCCGAGAGCAGCTTGTCCGGGCGCTCGGCTTCACGGTCGAGCTCAAAGGACAAGCCGCTGTTCTCAGGGCCTCTGGCCAAGCAAGGGTCCTGGCCGTTTTCCTCGATGACAGCGACAACCCTGACACAGCCACAGCCCGGTTCAATGGGATGACGCCCGTCTCATGGGCGATTGGCTCCGCGGCAGCCGACAACATCCCTTATGTCGTCGTCACGCGTGGCCCGCAGCTCCGCATCTACACCACCCGTGCCGGTCCAGGCGCCGCTGGCAAGGGCGGGACCGGGGCGTTCATCGAGTTCAACCTTGCACTGCTCACCGCCGACGACGCTGGATATCTCCCTCTCCTTTGCGCAGCCGAAAGCCTAGCCGAGGGCGGCCGATTCGAATCGCTGCTGGTCGAGAGCCAGGACTTCGCCGCAAACCTCGGAGTCCGCCTGAGGGCCCGCGTCTATGACCATGCGGTACCTCAGATCGCCCAGGCTCTCATCAACCGCCACGAAGCGAGCGGCGGGAGCACGGACGATGAGTCCCTCGCCAGGCTGTATGAACGAGCGCTCCTAGTCCTGTTTCGCCTGCTGTTCATTGCCTACGCGGAGGACCGCGAACTGCTCCCGCTGCGCACAAACGGCTTGTACCGCCAGCGGAGCCTCAAACACACGGCGCGCGAGCTGGCAGATCAGGCTAACGCCCATGGGTGGGACGCCGTGCCGTTCGACGAGAACGGGACGGACCTTTGGGACAACGCCCGGACGCTGTGGCGCGCCGTCGACCTGGGTCGCACCGAATGGAACGTCCCCCCTTACGACGGCGGCATCTTCTCCAGAGAACCAGCCGTGAGCCCTGAGGGAGCGGCTCTGGCCGGCATCTCGCTGACCAACGCCGAGTTCGGCCCGGCGCTCCTCGGGCTGCTGGTGGACGAGAGCGATGGCGCATGGGGTCCGGTCGACTTCGCCAGCCTCGACGTTCGAGAGTTCGGAACCATCTACGAAGGGCTTCTTGAGTCCGACCTTGCGGTCGCGCCCGCGGACCTGACGCTTGACGAGGACGACAACTGGGTGCCGGCCGGCTCGAAGGACAAGGTCGTTGTCGCACGGGGGGGCGTATACCTCCACAACAAGTCGGGCGCTCGCAAGGCCAGCGGCTCGTACTTCACCAAGCCCTTCGCTGTCAATCACCTCCTTGACCACGCCCTTGAACCAGCATTGGACGCTCACATCGCACGCCTCACAGCATTGGCCGCTGACGGTGACGACGCCGGAGCCGCCAAAGCGTTCTTCGACTGTCGCTGCATCGACCTAGCGATGGGCTCCGGCCACTTCTTGGTCGCGGCCGTGGACCGAATCGAACGCCGGCTGTCGAGGTTCCTCAGCGAACACCGCGTCGCCGGCGTCCTTGATGAGCTTGCTCGCCTGGCAGACGCGGCAAGAACCAACCTCGAGAACGCGGGTGTCATCAGCGAAGGCGCTGACACCAATGCGCTTCTTCGCCGCCAGATTGCGCGGCGCTGTGTATATGGCGTCGATCTGAACCCTACCGCGGTCGAACTAGCCCGGCTGGCTCTTTGGATCCACACCTTCGTGAAGGGCCTACCGCTGACATCGCTGAACCGTGGTCTGGTGGTCGGCAACTCGCTCACTGGCCTCGGCAAGATCGACGAGGTCTTGCTTATTCTCGATCCCAACGCCAGCCAGGGTGCTGTGTCGTTCTTCAGTGAAGCTTTTGAGTCGGCGCTGACCGAGGCGGCAGATGCTGTAGAGCGGTTCTCGGTCACCAGCGAAGCCAACGCCGCCGAGGTACGCACCGCGCGGAAAGCACATGAGGCCGCAACGGAGGCGATGGTGCCGGTACGCCGCCTGTTCGACTACGCCCTTGCCGTCCGACTGGGCCTGGAACCGCTGCCCGTTGCCTTCACGGCCGCAGCTATCGACCGGGAGGCCACCAAGTTCAACGCCGCTCGGTTCAAAGATTTGCAGCCCGTTCACTTCCCCGTGGTCTTCCCTGAGGTCTTAGCCGGCAAGAGAGGGGGGTTCGACTGCATTCTTGGCAACCCGCCCTACGACAAGGTGCGACACGAACCCCAACAGTTCTGGGTCAAGAGGTTCCCAGGTTTGCGTTCTCTGTCGGCCAAAGCCCAAGATGCGAAGATCGAGGAGCTTCGGCTGCTCATGCCCACCGACGCAGCGATTGAGCTGCGGGAGATGGCGGTTCGTGAGCAGATGCAACAGATGGCCGCTGTCAGCTTCAACCTTCAGGGAAGAGGACAGCACGGGCATCACGATCTCGCGAAGATGTTCGTCGAGCGCGCAGTCACGCTACTCTCCGCTCAGGGATGCCTCGGCTATGTGCTCCCTCGAACCGCACTGGTCATAGGGGGATGGACCGATATCCGCTGCACACTCATCGATGCCGGATCACTCGAAGTAATCCAGGCTCGAAACAGGGCCGGCTGGCTCTTCGAGGATGTCGACAACCGACTGATGTTCGCCTTGTTGACCATCCGCCGCGGCGTTCTGCCGGCGACCGTCAGCATCTGGCCCGACGTTTCCTCCCCTGAGCAGGTGCGCACCGTCAGCCCGGCCAACGCGGTCACCATGAGCGCGGTGGAGGTTAAGGGCCTTACTGACAAGTGCGTGATCCCGTGGTTCTCCTCTCCCACGGATGTCACAACCTTTGACAAGCTCAAGGCGACCACCCACCGACTGGGACGACCCGGGGGATGGGTCCGTGGGACAGCAGACTCCTCACGGTGGGACTTCTCAGGGTCCGGGCCCCACAAGAAGTATCTGGGACGGGACGCCAAGGGAGCGTGGCACGTCCTGATGACACGACATGTGGATGCCTACCGAATCGCGGTCGAGGATGCCTTCCAGCGACATATCGTATCGCCGCTCGCGCTCGTGCCACTGAGCCGCGGTGTGGAGAAACGCGCCGGCACCCCGGCCTTGAGTGCTACCCATCCAACGATCATCTACCGGTACCCCTCTCGGAGCGATGACAGCAGAACGCTCATCGCAACCGCTCTACCCGACCGAGGTTACTTGTTCTCCAAAGGGTACGTCAGCGGCGTTGTCGTGGGCGACAGCACGGTAAGAGACCTGATGGCGTTGCTCGCGCTGATGAACAGCTGGACGTGTGACTGGTGGGTCCGGCGATTCGTCGACCGGCACGTCACAAAGCAGATCATCGAGAACATTCCGCTCCCCGATTGGGCCGAGGACACGAGGGATCATGTTGCTGGGCTCGCCTCCTACCTCCTCGAAGAGGTGGAAGTCCTCCCCGGCAGCCGACCAATACCCGCCAAAACAGGATCTGGCTCAAGAAGCGATGCGCTCGTAGCGATCGAGATGCTCGTACTGGACGGGTTCGGCCTCGACCAGCACGACCTGATCACCATCCTGTGCGACTTCTCCGATAACGGCTGCCCGCCTACTGTACGTAGCCACTTAGTTGAAGAGGCAGGACGTCGATGACCGCGCCGATCAAGGCAACGTTTGCAACCAACCGAGAGGACCGCGGCGAGACTGTCGCCGCTGCGCTCAAGGCCCACCTCGATTGGCTCGGGGATACATGGAAGAAACCATTCACCGTGGCGATCGCCACCGCGTACATCAACCCTGGCGGTTTCGCTCTCGTCGAGGACGCCCTCGCGAAAGCGCAAATGACCCGGCTCCTCATTGGCGCTGAGCCGGAGCCGCCGATCGCTCGTATCCGCTCGCTTGCCGAGGAGGACGGCACCACCAAGGCGCTCGAGGGTCACGACCGCTCGCTTGAGGAGGACCGCAACCTGCTCGGCTTCACCCAGGAGGCCGATGCGTCCGCCCGCCGGTTCGTCGACTGGCTCCGCTCCGGTGTTGTCGAAGCCCGCCGGTTCGAGCAGGGATTCCTGCATGGTAAGGCGTACCTGGTGGACACCGACGACGAGGGCGTCATCGCCGGATCGTCGAACTTCACGCATGCAGGACTTGCCCGTAACCATGAGCTGAACCTCGGACACTACCAGCCCGAGACCGTGCGACTGGTTCGCGAGTGGTTCAACGAGATGTGGGGGATGTCAAAGCCTTACGATCTCGCCGCCGTGTTCGAGGCGCGGTTCCTGCCCCACAGTCCGTATCTGATTTACCTGCGGATGCTATGGGAGAAATACGGCGCCGATGTCGAGGCGCTCGCTCGCATGGATCCATTCGGCTTTCACCTGGCACCATTCCAGCGGGACGGAGTAACTCTCGCGCGGATGATCCTCAGTCGCTACAACGGCGTAGTTATCGCCGACGGGGTCGGGCTCGGCAAAACCTTCGTTGCTGGCGAACTCATTCGGGAGGCAGTGGAAGACCGCCGCCAACGCGTCCTGGTCATCGCGCCTGCGGCGCTGCGGGACGGACCATGGGCCGCGTTCCTCGCACGGCACCTGTTCAACTTCGAGCTGGTGTCCTACGACGAGTTGTCGATGGACCGCCAGCTCAATCCCAACCATCCAAACGCCAAGCCGGTACTGCGCCACGAGGTCAATGAATACGCCATGGTGGTCGTCGATGAGGCCCATGCCTACCGGTCGTCGACGACGCAGCGGGCGGAGGTGCTCAGCCTTCTTCTGGAGGGCTCGCCACCCAAGGCACTCGTCATGCTGACAGCCACGCCGGTCAACAACAGCCTCTGGGATCTGTACAACCTGCTGGCGTACTTCGTTCGCAACGACGCGGAGTTCGCGACGGCGGGGATCCCGTCGCTGCGAGAGCGGTTCAAGCAAGCGTCCCTCACCGACCCGGACATCCTCGATCCCGAGCAGCTCTTCGACGTGCTGTCCCCAGTCGTGATTCGCCGCACCCGGTCGTACGTCAAGCACTACTACCCGGACGCCGAGCTGGAGATCCGTGGGGTCCGCCAGCGGGTGTCATTTCCCCGGCCTGAGGTCCGGCCGGTTAGCTACGACCTTGGCACGGTGCTTCCTGGGTTCCTGCACCGGTTCGCCGCCGCGCTCGACGTGCCCGATGATGACGTGGACGGCGCGGGGGTCGTGTTGTCCGCGTCTGAGCGGCGTGCAGCCGGGCAGGAGGCACTGACTCTCGCCAGATATGCGCCGTCCGCGTATAGCCTTAGCGCCGATGGGTTCGAGGCGTACGAGGGCCAGGTCGCTGGCCTGCTGCGTTCTGGGTTGCTCAAGAGGTTCGAGTCGTCCGCCCACGCATTCGCGAACACATGCGAGACGATGGCCACCAGCCACGACCAGTTTCTCCGGCTAGTCAACGAGGGAATTGTCGTCACCGGTGCGGCGCTGCGGGAGCTGTCAGCGTCGGACAGCGACGACCTCGACGAACTGCTCGCTGAGCGTGGCGATGAGTGGAACTGGGCCTACGCCTCTGACTATGACGCTGCCCGCCTGCGGACCGACGTGGAGGCGGACCGGGACCTGCTGCTTGCCTGGGCGGCCGAGGCGCGAACCGTTACTCCTGACGATGATCCCAAGCTCAAGGCCCTCGGCGACGAGCTCGCCGTCATCCTCGCCGAGGCCGAGGCCGACGTAGGCGAGACCTCCACCGTACGGGACCGGCGCAAGGTGATCGTGTTCTCCTACTACGCCGACACGGTCTCCTGGATCAGCAAGTGGCTTCGCGGCGCGGTCGACGCTGACCCCCGCCTCACTCCGTATCGCGGCCGGATGATTGCGACGTCGGGCTCGGACCGCGAGGCGGACCAGCGGCGGGCCCTGTTCGGCTTCGCGCCGGTCACCGCCGAGGCGCCGCCTGGCCAAGCGGACCAATTCGACGTGTTAGTCTCGACGGATGTACTGGCGGAAGGCGTCAATCTCCAGCAAGCACGACACATCATCAACTACGACCTGCCTTGGAATCCGATGCGGCTGGTGCAGCGCCATGGCCGCATCGACCGGATCGGTTCGCCTCACACGCGGGCGTGGATACGGTGCTTCATGCCCGACCGTCAGCTCGACAGCCTCCTCGGTCTGGAGGAGCGCCTCCACCGCAAGATCAAGCAGGCCGCCCGCAGCATCGGTACTGAGGGCCACATCATCCCCGGAAGCGAGGTGTCCGACCGGTCCTACACCGACACTCGGGAGGCGATCGAGGAGATCCGACGCGGTGAGACCCGGTTTCTCGACGAGACGCAGGTAGGGATGAGTGTCGAGGAGTATCGCCAGCAGCTACGGGAGGGCCTGGAAAACCCATTCCTAGCAGAGCAGATCAGGGGGCTTGCCTGGGGCTCCGGGTCCGGCAAGGTAGTGGAGGGCGCCGAGCCTGGATTCGTGTTCTGCACCAAGGTTGGTGACAACCCTGAGCCCCAGTTCCGCTACGTCAACATGGCCGACCCTGGCGATCCGAAAGTCGTTGCCGACCTGCTCGCCTGCCTGAAGCATGCCTATGCTACCCCTCAGACCGAGCGGTTCCTGAGCGAGACCATCCATGGCATGGCGTATGGCGCATGGGCCGCAGCCAAAGAGAGCATCTACGAGGCGTGGATGTGGGCTACCGACCCGCGCAACCTCCAGCCGGAGGTGCCCAAGGTGATGCGCGATGCCGCCGAGCTGGTGCGGACGAATCCGCCGTCAGGAATGGAGCAGGCAGCTGTCGACCGGTTGTACGACACGCTGAACGCCCCGTACGCCGAGCGGGTCCGCAAGCAGGTCCGCGCCGCCCTTAATGATCCCCAGTCCCTCGGCGACAAGGTCGCCGCCCTGGCTGATGTCGTGGAGCGCCTGGCCCTGACGCCGCCGGCCGAGCCGAAGCCCCTGCCGCTCATAGACGAAGCAGACATCAACCTCGTGTGCTGGATAGCGATTGTACCAGGGCACGACTGGCCTTCTGGCATCGGCGAGCATCGCGATTGAGAGTCCTGGACGGAGCCATCGAACCGGCGATCGCCGATCGCTGCCGCTCAGGCACGCAGCTCGTGCGCGCGAGCTGCTGGAAGCACGCGCCATGATCGGCAAGATCCTGCTCGAAGCCTGACACCATGACTCAGCCTTCCAGGTCTTGAGGGGTGATTCGATAGCCATCGCAGCGGACCCTGCTATACGCCGCCAGGCGGATCGTCGGGCCGGTGACCAGCGGGTTTGGGTTCGTATTGTGTCCGGCTGGGTGCACCGGTTGACCCATTGTCCGAACCCCGCTGCCTGGCACTGGGGGCGTCGCTGCGGGCACGCGGAACACCGGGACGATGCTGTCACAGCGCTCGACCTGGATCTCCTCGACAAGGGCGTGGATGACCTTCTTGCGGGT
>WNGE01008662.1_pt1 | contig 13934 bp, 15 predicted proteins | sample 5400651 | NCBI WGS metagenome assembly WNGE01 (sample SAMN13153370, study PRJNA577476) | soil metagenome | isolation source: 60 cm soil or saprolite under grassland replicate 2 | place: USA:California | collected 2016-06-15 | reverse complement strand
GCTGGGCGTTGGGGGTACACCTGAATCCTTTATTCGTGCGGGCACTCTCGGGTTACCGCTGATGGTAGCTATTATTGGTGGAGAAACACATCGCTTTCGCCCCTTGGTGGATCTTTACCGGGAGGCGGGAAAAAAAGCGGGGTATTCACCTGAACAATTGAAAGTGGGGATGCACTCGCTGGGTTATGTTGCAAACACAACGCAGGAAGCATTAGATGATTTTTATCCGGGCTATGCGGAGGCGATGACCAAGGTGGGGAAAGAACGTGACTGGCCACCCATGACAAGAGGCCGGTTCGAAGCTCAAGTGGGACCGCAAGGTGCGTTACTGGTGGGTAGTGTTGAAGAAGTGGCGGAAAAGATTCTGCGCCATGCTGATTCTCTTGGCGGTATTTCCAGGCTTACTTTTCAGATGGATACTGCCGAAGTACCGCATGAAAAATTGATGAAGTCTATTGAGTTAATTGGTACACGTTTAAAGCCATTGGTTCTTCAACTGGCAGATCCTGCACTGTCACCGGTTACAGAAAATGACGTGGGAGGAAAATTAAGGTGAAGCAACCAGCGTGTTGTTGGTGACAGCACAAAGCAATGAAACTAAGAATGGGATGCTCTGATATCATGGACTCCTCATCACTTATCCAAGACTTCAGTGTGGTTTTATTATGACTTAGTGTAGGCTTAAATGTATTCTTTCTCATCTTCAACTTTTAAAAAAAAGTTTAGCTTTCATTTTTAAATTTAAATGTATGAAAGCTCTTGGCATTGCACTAATAATAGCAGGTATCTTAATGCTGATATTTTGCGGTTTCAGTTTTACTAAAGAAGAAAAAGTGATTGACGTGGGTCCTCTTGAAGTAAATAAAAAAGAAAATAAAACAATTGGCTGGCCTGTATATGCAGGTGGAATAGCAGTGGCAGCAGACGTAATTATATTGATAGCAGGCAGAAAAAAAATATGAGACTATATATAGTTGTAACAGTAGATTTTCTACTGCACCGCTGATAATACAACGCAGAAATAAAAAATGACTTTAATAAATAATCTTACAGAAGTGAATAAGTAATTAAACTCTTATCTCCCAAGAGCAAAATGTAATTGGTTCCTTTTGATAAGACACCGCACCTCTTCGCCATTTGATAGGTTGGTGTTCGTCCCCGTCAGCATTTTGTGCCGGGCGAAGTGTTATTGTTAAGTGTTGTCTTCTAAGATTTCAAGCTGTTCTTCTAAGATTTCAGGCTGTCGTTTACTGTATTTTAACGAATGGCTTCTATTAAAGCGAGGAAGGTCATTAAAAAACTTAAGATACTCGGCAAAATAAACACAAATTCGAGTTTTGTTTAATGATGTGCGTTTTTAAAGATTATTTAAGCAACGATTTTACTATATTTCTCGAAATTAGCAGAAATAAACCCTTAACCATGTTTAGCTATAACAGCAAAAGCCCACTTGGCCTTGTAGTATCTTATTTCAATAATTCATTGCGCCCTCCCAAGGTAGAAGTTTACAGAGACGCTAAAAATGAATGGCGCTGGCATATAAAAGATTCAAATGGGAATACATTTATGGACTGCGAAGAGAATATTAAACAGGTGGCAAAAGCACTTAAAAGCTATTTCCAACGCAGCCTATAATTTATCAAGAACAGAAAATAGATTCAACTTTCTAAAGAAGAAGGACTGCATACAATGCCCGTGGTTTTGCAGCACCAAATAAAGTACTGATAACGGCAGCAGCATGTTATAATCTTAAGAAATGGATGAAGTTTATTATAACAAAAGCAAAATCAAATGCAATGGCAAAAACAACACAAAAAGCTATTGTCAATTTTTTAAAGAACTTTTTATCAATTATTTTAAGCCAATTACAGATAACTTCTATTTTTATCAAAAAACCATCATTGCAAAATACATGCACTTAAAACGCTTCTATAACGTAAACAAATGCATCCATTAACCCGAAAATTTCCTTGATTTTTTTATTTCATTGTTGTGCAACAATGACCAAATGTTGTGCGTTCGTGCTTTTAACAGATTTTAATTTTTTATCTTTTCTCCAATGTCAAACTCAGCAATTTTATTGTCTTGTAGATGAAAAAAATGATAGACAAATTCATCAGCCAATAATTTCCCATTCAAATCGTGAACAACCTGATGAACTTTTATTTTCACAACTTCATTTTCTGTGTCAATTTCTAAAGGAGTTACATTTGAACTTATAATTGTGAATTGTCTTGTCCAATAATCTCTCACGCCATTATGTCCATAAACATAACCGCCCTCCATGCCATTCGCCCATTTTACATTATCTGTCATTTTAGAAATCACTAAGTCAATTTTTCGGTCATTAAAATTCTTATAAAGTTCTTGGAAGAAATTATTAAGACTGTCCATTTTATTTGTATTTGTTTTTGAATATTACTTTATATCACATTTTGATATATAGCTGTAAAATTTATTTTAAAACGATTTAAGACACTTCCCTTTTATTTGAGGAATGATATTACTGAAGTGGTAACTATATACTAAAAGGCGAACGAAGAATAGGTTAAACATTTGTTTCTTTCAAGATTTTTTGGATATAACTACAGACGCAAAATCAAATACGCGTTTATGTGAAACTTGTTCTTCGGTACTTGATCTTCTAATCATTAAATTTTCATACTGTACTCTCATTTCTTCAAATTTCTTTACGGCTTCATCAGGTATCTCTATATGTTTAAGAGACATCTCTTTAATTTCTTTAGTTAATCTGCATAAAACATACAATAATGTTCTAAGCATAGCGTTATTTTCGAGGCATAATTTATAAGTAGCGTTGAGTGCTTATATTATGAATATGCTGCTAATATCAATTTTATTTCGCAACTTCTCATTCAGCAAAAAAGCAAACCCAAACTTATAGGGGTTACAAGTGCCAGGATGGTGATGGTTTAAAAGAAAATAATATAACCCCCTTATTGTTTAACTTTTAAAAAACAAACAAAATGAAAATACTTACATTAGCATTATTTGCTTTAGTAACATTATTTGCATGTCACAAAGAAGTAAATAAGGCTTCTCCACCTGTTATTTTAGGAGATTCAGTTGCATTTTCACCTAAAGTTTATCCGCAAAAAAATACTCAGGATATCAATGATAATTATTTATTTGGTGATTCAGTTTATGCCCCCAAGAATTGTATACTTAAAAAAATAGCTCTTGACGTTTTTAATACAGGAGGGTATACTACAAAGTGTAAGCTAATTGTAAATAATGAAGAAATAGCAACTATAGGTCGTCCAAAATATGTAGGCGACAATGATTCCGTTTTTATATTTCTTGATTCTGTTCCTTTAAATAAAGGCTGGAACTTTATCAAGTTTACAGGATTTAGTTGGGCTCCAGCCACAATATATTACAAAATATTATCCGGTGGTGTTACTATTGTTGATGAGGGTGATGCTTTAATGGAAATATACGGGCTGCCTTTGAGCAGAGAAAGAAAATTTTAGGTAACAAAAAGTAAAGGGACGAAACCGATTTGAAATAAAAAGCCCCTAAGAATAGAGGCTAATTGTTTTTGACTGTATGGTTCGGACATAGTTCTACTAAGTCCTCTTTTTATTAATTTCATCCCGTGAACCGCGCCCGGCATCCTGTATCTGCAACATTGAAACATTACGTACATCAGGTTACTTACATCATAATCCTGTTTGGCTGAATCAGGCGGGATAAAAATTTCTTCAAGATCTGATGATGTCTTTGGATAAAAGACTTTACTAATGTTTGCGGGCGTAATCAGCGTAATTGCGCCGGTAGCACCCGTCCATTTAAGAAAGTCTCGTCTTTTCTTAGTGAATGGTGAATCAATCAATCGCGAATCATTAACTGTGAATAGTCAGTGAGTGTGAAGGTGAATGGTAAATGTTTCATTACGTACAACTGACAACTCACCACTCGCAATTAAAAAACTTCAGCTTATTTAACTAATTATTCTTATTCTCAACACACTTTTATCACTTCCATATTAAGTAATTGCCCGAACTTTTGAATCTTAGAACTGACATGACCTATCCCAACGGCACAATGATGTGCCGGCCCATAGCTATTCCAACTGCTAATAAAGTTTCGGGCACCTATAGAAAATTTATACCGGCTGTTGGTATTACCAATTTGAAGAATCGGGCCGGGCACAGATTCGCCCTCTGCTACAAGAAGCATAAGACCACCTCTTTTTTCAACTACTGACAAAAGCGTTACAGGACCATTTTTAACCATCATCTCCACAGATAAACCTTTACCTACTTTGCCGTGATATACATACAACGGACGAACCTTTGTTTTTCCTTCAGCTATTGCAATATGACCAGGGCCATCATGACCCATAAGTATTACATCATCATTGAAATCCATTGCATAATATTCGGTAAAAGAGCCACCACCATTAAAACTGTCCATAATCTTCATGGCCTGCACATTTTTTATTTCATATTCACCGGCCACGGGAACGCCATTAGCTGTTAAAAGCGAGTTGCCCAAAATGATAGAGCTGATTGCCTCTTCATTGTCGGCGTTTCCGGTGCCTTTATAAAAATAGGCCATAGAACCTAACTTATATTTTTCCACCAGCTTGTCAAGCGCTACAGAAGTAATGGCTGCTTTTTCCAGTTCCTCTGCAGAGCAGTCAGGTTGAACATCAAAAGTTTCATAAAACAATTGCATTCGCTGCTTCATTTGATGATTTGTTACTTCTTTTCTCAGGTTTGCCAGTTCTTCCACTTCAATAAGCTCGATATGTCCTCCAAAATAGGCATACTGCTGAGTGAGATCGGTATAGATATCCAGCATTCCGCTATAGTAATGTCCCATACAACCTAACCGGTTATACGCCATTATATGAGCAACCTTAGCTGCCGCTACCCACTCTGCAACTTCATTCCAGCATTCTTCATCATCATGCAACATTCCTGTTACCTGGTGGAACTGGATACCTGCACGGTTAAATACATTTGCAATTTCGGGAACAGGACATGGAGAACAATAAGCAAGCCATTCTCCTGTCATTTTTGTTCGATCTGTCATTGCATTAAATGAAGTATAATCAATAGCAGGTTCCGGAGAGAGGTTTAAAATAATTACAGGAATTTTTGCCTTTTGCACAACAGGCAACACAGTAGAGGACAAAGCATAAGTAGTGACATATAAAAAAATGAGATCCACATCTTCAGTTTTAAACATTCGTCCCGTTTCAAAAGCTTTATCGGGTGTGTCCACCAAACCGGCATTAATAATGGAAGGATGTAATGACGAAAGCTTTTTCATCACTGTATTTAAAAAGTTTTCGAGACGCTCTTTTAAACCTGCAAATTGTGGCCAGTATGCATTCAGACCAATTCCAAATAAACCAATCTTAAAAGATGAATCAGAAAATCTTTCTCCTGATTTATAGTTTATCATAAAGCTAAAATTTATGGACAAGACAATATTAATGAATGTTACTTCTTATAAAGCAAGACCATAAAATTTTTTTGGTAAAAAAATAATACGATTTAATTCTTGCCCTACATCTATATCCAAGGAGCATTTGTTGCATAAAGAAAGGAAAGTAGAAGAGTGCGACGCAACCGCAGCTTCATAGCGGTACTGGTCTATGGCTCAAAAAAACATTTATCATTTCCACGAAAACTTATCAGACTGGTAAAAGATTTAAAAGAATTCTTTAAAGGATTAAGTTTTTTCTTTTGGAGTAGGAACAGACAAGGACTAGTGGAGATCTTTTTAGTAAGTAAATAATTCCACATTGTTGTTGGAAAACCTGGAAATAATTTCCAGTGTTTTTTCTTTTTTGTAATAGATGTGCGGATTAAATTCAGAAAACACAGGATATGCTCTTCTTCTGTTCAATTTATCATGATGGTCATAACCGGAAAGATATAAATTAGCTCCGCTCACCTTTATTACATAACGACGTTTGTGTTCGCAGTTATTCATCCAGTCAAGAAATATATATGAAAGCCTTTCCGCTGCAGCATCATCTTCAACGATTGCATTTTCCAGCATCATCTCAAAAAAAATATCTCCTTCCCAGGGTTTTGTTTTTAATATAAGGTTGAAGTTCTTTACATAACCCGAATATTCAGTCGTGAATCAATGGAATAAGACATCGGCTTTTCAAGAAAATCCAAGATATGTATCCCTAAATTAAGTTTGCTGGTTAAGGTTACAAGCCAGCGGTTTCTGCGGTCAATATCTTTAACTAATTCAATGTCATAAAGTTGATTGGCACAACTGTTTGGTTCCTGATAAACGGATAAAAGATATTCTTAAGAAGCATTCAAAGCAGTGAGCCAAGTATTAATATTAGTTACCTTTTCTTTTCATATAAGTAGAATATACTTATACTACTTATGCCGGTAACCGGGTTTCTTGTATATCTTTCTCCGGCAGTACCGGCACTTGCCATTGCCCACAATTTTTTATCTGCAATTGAAATTTTGTATTAAAACTAAACTCATAATTATTCTCCAGCAATAACAGCCTGATTATATCATCTCCCAGCAGTATATTCGCTAAAGCCTGAGCCAGTTCATTATTGCTAAGCATATTGTTTACTTTGCCATTAATAAATTCTATATTGAACTTGTAGCCCGCTTTGCGACCCTTTCCCGCTTTCTCAAAATCAATACGATTCAGATTAAGTGTTTGTTCTAAAGTTGCAGATCTTTTTATCAGAATCCTGATAACTGCAAGATATTTGTTCCAGATATAAGTGTACATAAAGTTAATTTAATTCGTGCCTTGTCAAACAAGTGAAGGACTGCTAAACAAAACGTTAAGAAGATTTTGTAAAGATACGTTTATTATACTGTAAGGATCGGATTATATAAAGCAAATAATGTTAAAGCTACACAGGCATTGAATATGCAAGCAATTTCATATCATTAGGTGACAGAATCAGAATGCGTTTCTGATAGACGATATACAAAATATTTATACTTATCCTGATACAACATACGAACGACGCAAAACAACTACACAAGCGCCTGAACTAATTTAATAGTATCTTCCTTAAACACAGCTTTCTGAGGTTTTACGCCATCAAACCAGGAACATTCATATTTATCCGCTATCGGAATATTTCCTTCTGGTGTATGTGTTGTTGCATGCCCTTTAATGGTCATACCATGACTTCCTGATTTCAATTGTACAATGTCGCCCGCTTTAAATTTATTAGCCATTGCTTTAAATTTTAAAAATGTAAGTAAGCTGAAGTTGCACAAGGTAGGAAAATAACCAGAGCATTAAATACAAATATTAATGCTGCATTTATTAACATTTTATAAGGTCATTTTATTATCAGTCGTACGAGGCAAGAATAGCAATAAGCGCTTATATATTTTCTTGAAGAGTTCTAAAGGTGTTGTATTCTGCTTTGTCTAAAATATTCAAAAGGAATTATCAGGATTCTAACAACTCAGCAAGTATTACCATATTGACTGACTGCAATAAAAAATATTTCTATTCACACTGTTTGCAGCTTGTAAGCCTATTATTGTACTTTTAAAGATAATGTCAATAAGAGTAGTCATATTTGACGACGTCACATTAAATGAGAGAAGCTATTTCCTTTTTAATTTCAAACGCCGAGAGGGCTTGAATTAACAGGCGCTTTCCCACATTGCAATAATCTGTTGAATAATATTCAAACTTCACTCCCGGATGTGGTATTAATGGATATTGAAATGCCGGGCATGAATGGCATTAGTGCAGTAAAAATTTTGAAACAACATTATCCTGCCATTGCAATCATAATGCAAACAGTATTTGAAGATGCTGGTAAAATTTTTGATGCAATTTGTGCAGGTGCTTCAGGTTATTCATTAAAAGATATTTTACCGAAGCGTTTAATGGAAAGTATTACAGAAGCTTATGAAGGGGTGCACCTGTGAGTCCCTCCATTGAAAAAAACGCTTTCTCTTTTTCAGAAATTCCTTACACCACTCACTCCATCTGAAAGAAAAGATTATCATTTAAGCACAAGAGAACAAGAAGTGCTGCAATGGCTTGTAAATGGCTATAGCTATAAAATGATTGGTGCTGCCTGCAATATAAGTTTCGATACAGTTCGCGCACATGTACGCAACATCTATACAAAGCTGCACGTGGCCTCTTCAACCGAAGCTGTAGCCAAAGCCTTAAAGGAAAGATTGGTGTGAATGATTTTTTTGTAGCGAACAATATTGCTCTTTCTATCTATTATTCAGCTTTTTATCTAAACCACGATTTCAGAATTTCCTGATTAAACTGATTTTAAATTTTCATCAGCAGCATAATCAGATTTAATCACTTAAATAGTGGGTTCAATCTCTTTGTTCAATAAAGAATTAAATGTTCAAGTACCGGCAGGTCAAACAGCTAACGCAACCAATAAAGAGTAAAATTTCTGCCGCTTATACCAAAATAATCATCATAATTGATTCTGCATTAACTTCGTCACACTAAAAAATTAGAACTATGAAAAAAATACTCACACTTTCATTGCTTGCTGCCGTACTCATTTCAAGCTTAAATGCCTGCGCGCAGGAAGATAAATCCAAACGGCCAAGCCCTCCTGCAAAAGTTACTGAAACAGTCAGCAGTGGCGCAACCGTAACTATTGATTATAGTCAGCCTTCTTTAAAGGGAAGAACAATCGGGAAGGATGTAGAACCTATGAACGGCAAAGTTTGGAGGGCCGGCGCTAATGAAGCCACTGTATTTGAAGTAAGCAAAGATGTAAAAGTAGAAGGGAAAACATTGCCCGCCGGTAAGTATGCTTTGTTCATGATTGCAAACGATAATGAATGGACAATCATTTTCAATAAAAAATGGGATCAATGGGGCCTGGATCATGAAAAGAATAAAGATCAGGATGTTTTGCAGGTAAAAGTGAAACCAATGAAAGCCGGTACCTCAACAGAAAAACTAACTTATACAATTGATAAAAGCGGTAAGGTAACTTTAATGTGGGGCGACCGAAATGTTAGCTTCAATGTTTCATAAATAATTTATTTGTGATTTGAGAAGAGGAACCTTCGCGGGTTCCTTTTTTATTTTTATGGTGATAATAATACAATTCTTTATGGCCTGACAATTATATGTCTATAAAGTTTTCCTACTAACGAACATAATGATTTGAATGATTTTTATGATACCAGCTTTTATTTTTCATAGCATCTTTGTTGCGTCGCAATCACTTCATCTGCATTACAAGTAGCATCATTTAGAATCACGCTTCGCATGTTCATTTTGCATGGATTAAGGAAGGTCGTCGCCTCATGAGGAGTCTTGCGTTGTGTCGCACCGGATAGTTCTCGAGTTTTGTACGTTCTGTTCTTTACTAAAAAATTAAAATCATAAATCGTAATCTGATCCCAATAGCTATCGGGACGTAAAATTCATAAATAAAAAATTCCCTGTAGTTTTATGCCTTAACATGCTTTCATTATGAAAAAACAATTACTGCTGATTCTGCTCTTCTTTGTATTTACTGCACACGCACAAGAAAATATTGCGCTCTCTTCTGCAAAATTTAAAACAGGTGACAACAGACAATGGAAGGAGATTTCGTTTAATGATGAATCATGGAAGTCTATTAAAACAAATATCATGTGGGAAGAACAGGGCTATAATTATGACGGGTATGCATGGTACAGGTTTCACTTTAAATTACCGTTATCATTAAAAAAGAATTCTTATTGGAAAGATTCGCTTCGCCTTTTTCTTGCAAAGATTGATGATGTTGATGAAACTTTTTTAAATGGTGAAAAGATAAATCAAACAGGATCATTTCCAACAGACAACGGAGGCTATAGTACAAAATATGATGAACCAAGAGAATATCACGTGGCTGCAAACAACAAATTATTAAGATGGGATAAAGAAAATATTCTTGCAGTGAGAGTTTATGATGGGGGCGGTGGCGGCGGCATTTTTGGCGCAACTCCATTTATAAATATGATGGACCTGATTGATGGGGTAGTACTTGAAATGAATAAAGATGAAAATGACAAAGATCAATATACGATTAACGTTTTTAATAAATTGCAAATTAAATTAAGTGGCAGTCTTTCTGTTTCATTAAAAGATGGGTTAACCAATACAGTCACAAAACCTGTGAATGAACCTATAGTTGTTGATGCTTTGCAATCTGTGTCAAAAAACATTTCTGTGTCTGCAGATAAAAGAACAGAGATCGCAGTTTCTTTTAAAGAAAAAAATACAGGCAAAACAAAAATCATTACTCAAATCACACCTTATATACTTACACCACAACCATCATTAAACCCACGAATCAACGGAGCAAAAATTATTGGCGTAAGACCAGGTTCTCCGTTCCTTTATAAAATTGCAGCAACAGGAGAAAAACCTTTAAAATATTTTGTTCAGAATTTACCACAGGGATTGTATGTAGATGAAAATACTGGCGTGATATCAGGAGCCTTATCCACTGCAGGTGAATATAAAATGCAGTTTGTTGTTTCTAACAATAAAGGATCTGATACAGGAAATTTTATTATTAAAGCTGGTGATCTTATTGCACCCATTCCTGCCATGGGTTGGAATAGCTGGAATTGCTGGGGTTTAAGTGTAAGCGATGAAAAAGTAAGAAGCTCTGCTAAGGCGCTTATTGATAAAGGTTTAATTGATCACGGCTGGACTTATATGAATATTGACGATGGTTGGGAATCACCTCAGCGTCTGCCTGATGGTACTATTGTTCCCAATGAAAAATTTCCAAACATGAAAGCACTGGGCGATTGGCTGCATGCATTGGGTTTAAAATTTGGTATTTATTCATCACCCGGTCCGCGTACATGTGGAGGTTATCTTGCTTCATACCAGCATGAAATGCAGGATGCAACAAGCTATGCCGAATGGGGTATTGATTATCTTAAATATGACTGGTGCAGTTATGGCGATATATTTAAAAAAGCTGGTGATACTTCTGTTGCCGCCTACATGAAACCTTATCAAATAATGCGGCATGCTTTAAAAGCACAGAATCGTGATATTTATTACAGCCTCTGCCAGTATGGTATGAAAGATGTTTGGAAATGGGCACCTGAAGTAGATGGAAATAGCTGGCGCACCACCGGCGATATCACCGATACATGGGAAAGCCTTAGCAGTATTGGCTTTAACCAGAACAAACTTTACCCCTATGCAAGGCCCGGTCATTGGAATGATCCTGATATGCTGATAGTAGGGCAGGTTGGCTGGGGAGAAAACTTACATCCCACCCGCTTAACACCTGATGAACAATATACCCATATTAGTTTATGGTGCCTGTTATCTGCACCACTGTTAATTGGTTGCGATATTAGTAAAATGGATAATTTTACTTTGAACCTGTTGACTAATGATGAGGTACTCGCAATAGACCAGGACCCGCTTGGTAAGCAGGCTCAGCAAAAAATTAAAAAAACTAATTACCAGGTATGGGTAAAGCAACTGGAGGACAGCTATGCAATTGGTATTTTTAACTTAAGCAGATCTTATCAAACCATTACTATAAACTGGAAAGATGCAGGCCTCAAAGGCAATTACAAAACAAGGGACCTGTGGCAACAAAAAGATCTTGGTTTTTTTAAAACATCCTTTACTGCAAAAGTTCCGCCACATGGTGTATCGCTTTTAAAACTACAGCCTTAATCAATATAGTGCTATAATACTATATTTATAAATTATAGTATTTAAATACTATAAACAATCATTATAGTATTTATACTCTATATTTGTACAAACGAGTGTATGGCTGTAAAAATCATGAAAGCAGTTACAATTACGGGTGATGTAATAGCATCATCCCGTTTGCGGCCACTGCAACGAAAAAAACTACAGAACAGAATTGATCAATTTGCACAATCATTTGCAAAACAATATCCTGATCTTCAGTTGCAGCAATACCGCGGCGATAGCTTGCAGGCAACACTAACAAAAAGCAGAATACATGCGATGAATATAGCATTGCAATTACAGTGTTTTCTTATAGCGGAACAATATCACATAAGGCTAAGCATTGGAGTAGGAGAGATAAACTTCCAGGGAAAAGATGTGATAACATCTGATGGCACAGCATTCCAGGTATCAGGGCCATTAATAGACGAACTGAAAAAAAGAAATGAACTCATTGCTGTTACAGGAACGGATAATGCTTTTGCCGCTGAATGGAGACTTAGCCCTGCACAGGCAGAAGCATTGTATCTTCATTTACAAAACATGAAACAGGAAGATATTGCAAAGGCATTAAAAATATCTCAGCCGTCGGTGCATCAAAGATTACAGGCTGCAGGCGCACAGGTTTTTACAACCATTATTAAGCGATTTGAATCAACCGTTTCATTACTTTAAATATTTTATAGTATGCTGATTTTATTCCAATGGATATTCGCTCATTTGCTGGCTGATTTTGGTTTTCAAACAAAGAAAATGATTCAGCACAAAAGAAAGCTGAAAGCAAGATCATGGATACTTTATGTGCATTGCCTTTTACATGGTGGGTTAATTTATTTATTCTCTCCTGATAAAACTATTTGGCTCATTCCGGTAATAGTAAGCGTTACACATTTCTTTATTGACCTTTGGAAACTTTACAGGAAAGACAACGCTTTTGCATTTATTACTGACCAGTTTATGCATATTCTTGTGATTGTAATTTTATGGCTTATATATTATCAACCCGCCGGCTGGTGGCAAATAAACTTCGCAAAATTTACAGGCAATATAAATATCTGGATCATTATATCAGGTTATATGTTTATCATATTTCCGCTGGCTTATATACTTGGTTATGCTACTGCAAAATGGAGAGATGAAGTTGAAACTTTTATTACAGGTTCTCCCATTAGCCTGAGTGAAGCCGGCAGATGGATTGGCATTTTCGAAAGAATACTTGTATACACGTTTGTTATCACCAATCATTTTGAAGGTATTGGTTTTCTTATTGCCGCAAAATCAATTCTTCGTTTTTCGGATATTAAAGGCAACAGCATAAGAAAAGAAGCGGAGTATGTGCTTATTGGTACACTCATGAGTTTTGCCTCATCTATTCTTACAGGAGTTTTGGTAAGAGTGCTTCTTCTTAATTATCATTTGTAATAAAACAATGATTATTTTTTTGTAGCCAGCTTTTGTACTTTTATTGAACACCTGTTGCGTCGCACTCTTATATCTTTGATTCTCTAATCAACAAAGAGAAAGATGTCGGCAACTCGTTTCGCACATAAGGCGGTAATTACCAGCCAGAGTACAAGGAAGATCTGACATCTCACTCTTTTAAGAGCCTGAACAGTTCAAAAGGCTGTGAGTTATATTTCACAAGCATGTATTTTATAAGTGCAGGCGGTTGAAAAGAGTCTCTGAGTTGATGGGAAAAAAGGGCGTTATGAAAAACATTTCAATTACCCGCTATAATATGGGTGTTGATTTTGGAAGCGAACAAATGGATGCAAAGTTGGCGGCGCAGTATGGAGATGGGACAAGAAAGATTTTATTTTCCAGAAGATTGGAGAACAAGGAAACAGGGTTTAAAAATTTAGTGGCTGGTTAAAAGAAAAATGCAGGTGCAAAGATGTAGAGATCAGGATCAGTTGTGAAGCAACAGGAGTATATCATGAAAGGTGTTGTTATTTTTTGGATGGATTAGGTTACTATGTAACGGTTGAAGTACCAAGCCGGGTAAAGAGTTACAAAAAATCATACGGTTTTAATTCCAAAAATGACAAGATTGATGCAACAGCATTGGCATATATGGGTCTGGAAAGAAATCTGTGTAAATGGGAACCGATCAATTCGTTTTATTATGAGTTGCGCATGCTTACCAGGTATCATCAATCAGTTCAGGAGATGCACACATCAGCATGTAATCAATTGCATGCACAGCAAGCCGGGATGCGAATCTCAGAACTGGT
>WNGE01014825.1_pt1 | contig 13935 bp, 13 predicted proteins | sample 5400651 | NCBI WGS metagenome assembly WNGE01 (sample SAMN13153370, study PRJNA577476) | soil metagenome | isolation source: 60 cm soil or saprolite under grassland replicate 2 | place: USA:California | collected 2016-06-15 | reverse complement strand
CGTTCCACTGCTCGGGCGGTTTGAACAGTGACGCGCCGGGATAGACCTGAATTTCGAGGTCGATGCCCGCCGCCTTCGCGTCGCGTGCGATGATCTGTACCATCTCGTCGCGCACGTCGCCCTTGCCGCCAGGGAACTGGTGCGAAGCGCGCAACGTGACCGGCGCCGCCGCGACCGGGCCCGCGAACACTGCGGCAGCAAGCGCGGAAAGGACTGCGCCCAACGCGAAGTTGTTCATCGTTGTCTCCTCCAGATAGGCAACACCCTCCGGGGGTGGCTCGTAGGGACGAGCTTCGGTGATGAGCCCCCGGCGGCGGTCGCCCATTCTAATCCAGGCGTTCGACGGCAGCGCGCCGTCGTGCGCTGCGCCCGGCACGCGCGTTTTGCTGGATAGGCGATCGAACCTCGGCTCCTTTTTCAATAGAATAGGCCGTTCCCGGTCGTCGCGGCGTCCGCGTTCGATCGGCCCGAAACCGTTAGTCGAACGCTGCCGCTCGTCGACGTGTTCGATTGGAGAATCGAGATGCGGGAAGTGCGGGCGCTCTTGTTCGATGTATTCGGTACGCTGGTCGATTGGCGCACCTCGATCGCCGCAGAGGCGCAGACGATCCTCTCGCCGCTCAGAGTCGGAACCGACTGGGGCGCCTTTGCCGACGCGTGGCGAGCCCAATATCAGCCGGCGATGGAGGAAGTGCGCACCGGGCGTGTGCCGTTCAGCAAGCTCGACCTGCTGCATCGCCGCAACCTCGACGTGGTCCTCCTTGAACTCGGGCTCGATCGGGCCGACGAAGCTGTCCGCGCCGAATTGAACCTCGCCTGGCACAGACTCGATGCGTGGCCGGACGCGCAGCCGGGGCTCGCCCGGCTGCGCTCGAAGTTCCGGATCGCGCCGTGCTCGAACGGCAACGTTTCGCTGATGGTCGATCTTGCGCGCCGCAACGGATTCGTCTGGGACGCCGTCCTTGGCGCCGAGTTCGCGCGCGATTACAAGCCCAACGCGGCGGTTTATCTTGCGGCCGCAGCGGCCTTCGATTGCGCGCCGGACGAGACGATGATGGTCGCGGCGCACTCTTCCGACCTCGCCGGGGCGGCGCGCGCCGGATTGCGCACGGCCTTCATCGCGCGACCGGACGAATGCGGCACCGCGAAAGGCGAGAACGCGCCTCAGGTGCCCGTCGATTTCAGTGCAGCGAGCCTCATCGACCTCGCGGACCAACTGGGTTGCCCGCGTTAGGCTGCCGCTCCAACGCGCAAACGAAACAGCAGGTAAAGGCTCATGAAACGATACGCCGACCTCCTTACCGACGCGCTGCAACGCGTGCGTGAAATTCAGCCTTGGGATCTCAGCAAACAACTCGCGAGCGAGGAGCCGCCGTTGGTGCTCGATGTCCGCGAGCCGGCAGAGTTCGCCGTGGCGCGGATTCCGGGCTCGATCAATGTGCCGCGCGGAGTGCTGGAACAGGCCTGCGAGTGGGACTACGAGGAAACCATTCCCGAGCTCACAAGGCGATGCAAGCAATCGATCGTTGTCGTGTGCCGATCGGGTAATCGTTCCATACTTGCCGCCGACGTCATGCAACTGATGGGCTTTGCCGACGTCGTGTCGCTGCGGAACGGCGTGCGGGGATGGAACGACTTCGAGCAGCCGCTGGTCGACGTCGAGGGACGCGCCGTGGAGGGCGATGCGGCAGAGCGCGTGCTCGCGCCGCGCGTGCGTCCGGACCAGCAGCGTCCAACGCGAGGGCAATAACGCCGAGCCTAAAGCCTTATCGGGTCGAAGTCACTGTGCCTGCCGCTGCACGTTGGCGTCCACGACGGTCAGCGCCGTCATGTTGACGATCCGGCGCACGGTGGCCGACGGCGTCAGGATGTGGACGGGCTTGGCCACGCCGAGCAGGATCGGCCCCAGCGTCACGCCGCCGCCGACAGCCGACTTCAACAGGTTGAACGCGATGTTCGCCGCGTCGACCGTCGGCATGATCAGCAGGTTCGCTTCGCCTTTGAGACGCGAGTTGGGGAACGCGCGCAGGCGGACGTCCTCGTCGAGCGCCGCGTCGCCGTGCATCTCGCCCTCGGCCTCGAGGTCGGGATCCATGAGATTAAGCAGCGCCAATGCGGCCTGCATCTTCTTCGCCTGCGGATGCGTGCTGCTGCCGAAGCTCGAGTGCGACAGGAGCGCCGCCTTGGGCGTGACGCCGAAGCGGCGAATCTCGTCGGCGGCGAGCAGCGTGATCTCGGCGATCTCACCGGCCGTCGGATCGACGTTGACATAGGTGTCGGCGATGAAGATCGTGCGGTTCGGCATCACGACGGCGTTCATCGCGGCGTAGATCTTGACGCCCTTGCGCAGCCCGATCACCTGGTCGACGTATACCCGATGCATCTCGTGCGTGCCGAACATGCCGCACAGCATGCCGTCGGCCTCGCCCCTGTGCAGCATCATTGCCCCGATCAGCGTGAGGCGCCGTCGCATCTCGATCTTCGCGTAGTGCTGCGAGACGCCCTTGCGCTGCGTGAGCTTGTAGTACTCGGTCCAGTACTCGCGGTAGCGCGGGTCATGGTCGGGATTGACGATCTCGAAATCGTGGCCGGCCTTCATCCGCAGCCCGTAGCGCTCGACATTCTGCTCGATGATCGCCGGGCGGCCGACGAGAATCGGCTTGGCGAGGCCCTCGTCGATGACGACCTGCACCGCGCGCATCACCCGCTCCTCCTCGCCTTCGGCGTAGACGATCCGCTTCGGAGCCTGCTTCGCCGCGGCAAAGATCGGTTTCATCAGGAGGCCGGAGTGATAGACGAACTGGGTGAGCTTCTCCTTGTAGGCGGCGAAATCGGCAATCGGCCGCGTGGCCACGCCCGAATCCATCGCCGCCTTCGCCACCGCGGGGGCGATCTGCACGATCAATCGTGGATCGAACGGTTTTGGAATCAGGTACTCGGGGCCGAAGCGCAGGTTCTCGGTGTTGTACGCCTGCGCCACGATGTCGGACTGCTCGGCCATCGCAAGGTCGGCGAGCGCCCGCACCGTCGCGAGCTTCATCGCCTCGTTCACCGTAGTCGCGCCGACATCGAGCGCGCCACGAAAGATGAACGGGAAACAGAGCACGTTGTTGACCTGGTTCGGATAATCGGAGCGCCCCGTGGCGATGATCGCGTCGGGGCGCGCCGCCTTGGCGAGATCGGGCATGATCTCCGGCTCGGGATTGGCGAGCGCCAGAATCAGCGGGTTCCCCGCCATCTTCGGCAACCATTCGGGTTTCAGCACCTTCGCCGCGGAAAGTCCGAGGAAGATATCGGCGCCGGGGAGCAGGTCGGAAAGCTTCCGCCCGTCGGTCTTCTGCGCATAGCGCGCCTTGTTGTCGTCCATCTCCTCCTTGCGGCCCTCGTAGACGACGCCGGCGATGTCGGACACCCAGATGTTCTGCCGCAGGATGCCGAGCGAGACGAGGAGATCGAGACATGCGAGCGCGGCGGCGCCGGCGCCCGAGCAGACGAGCTTGACCTTGGCGATGTCCTTGCCGACGACCCGCAGCCCGTTGGCGATCGCCGCGCCGACGATGATCGCAGTGCCGTGCTGATCGTCGTGGAAGACCGGAATCCTCATTCGCTCGCGGAGCTTCCTTTCGACGTAGAAGCACTCGGGCGCCTTGATGTCTTCGAGATTGATGCCGCCGAACGTCGGCTCCAGCGCCGCTATGATCTCGACCAGCTTTTCCGGATCGCGCTCGTTGACCTCGATGTCGAAGCAGTCGATCCCGGCGAACTTCCTGAACAGCACCGCCTTGCCTTCCATCACCGGTTTCGCGGCAAGTGGCCCGATCGGCCCCAGACCGAGGACGGCCGTGCCATTGGTCACCACACCGATCAGGTTGCCGCGCGCGGTGAGGTTGCGTGCTTCCGCAGGATCGCGAACGATTTCGTCGCATGCCGCGGCCACGCCCGGCGAATAGGCGAGCGCGAGATCGCGCTGGTTCGTGAGGTGCTTGGTCGGCGCAATCGAGATCTTGCCCGGCGGGAGCTGCCGGTGATACTCGAGCGAAGCTTCGCGGATTTCCTTGTCGGGCATGACGGCACCGTCCGAATCGGGATGGCTATCTTAGCGTAGCGGTCGCGGATTCGGCGATTCCGCAGTGCGGATTGCGGGGTCGTCGGCCCGTCCGGGATCGATGGACATCATTCGGTCACGCGCGCCGCGAGTGCCGGATCGATCGGGATAGCGCAACCACGCTTGCCGCGCCACGCGCGCCGTCCTAAGACTTGTTTCTCGCGATCCACTCGTCGATCCGCTGCTCGAGCACCGAGAGCGGCACGGCCCCATCATCGATCAGCGCGTTGTGGAAGCGGCGGACGTCAAAGCGCTCGCCGAGCGCGGCTTTGGCCTTGGCGCGCAATGCCCTGATCTTGAGCTCGCCGACCTTGTAGCTCAACGCCTGGCCCGGCCAGACGTAATAGCGGTCGACCTCCGCGGTCGCGAACGCTTCGCCGATGCCGGCATTGTCGACGAGGTAGCTGATCGCGCGCTCACGGCTCCAGCCCAACGCATGAATGCCGGTGTTCTCCGCGTAGAGCGCCCAGCCTTCGCCATAGGCGGCGAAAAACGCGTTACGCCGGAACGTCGGCAGCCCGGTGAGCTCTTTCGCGCGCGCGCTCTGCAGGTGATGTCCTGGCACTGCCTCGTGCAGAAACAATGTCTCCATGTCGTACTTGGGACGGCGCGAGAGGAAATTCACGTTCGCCTCGAAGTAGCCGGGGCGCGATCCGTCGGCAGTGCCTCCGGTGTACCGCTCGGCGTTGTTGCCTTCGGCGGCGTCCATCGCGCGAATGCCGTAGGGTTGGCGAGGTAATTCGGCGAACAGGCGCGGCAACTCGGGGTCGACGCGCTTGGCGATGTCGCGGTAACCCGCGAGCATGTCCTCGGGCGTCGTGTAGTAGAACTGCGGCGACGAACGGATGTGTGCGACGAATTCTGCGCGCGTTCCCTTGAAGCCCGTGCGGGCGATGACGGCGTCCATCTCGCCACCGATGCGCTTCACTTCGGCAAGACCCAGGTCGTGGATTTCGCGCGGCGTGAGCGAGGTCGTCGTCAATTCCGCGACCGATGCGGCGTAATAGGCCGGCCAACCGGGCTGCGCCTCGGCGCCAGGCCCCTTCCGGCACGCCGGCAGGTATTCCGTCTCGTTGAACGCCTTGAGCGACTGGACCGCCGGGACCACCTTATCCGCAACGACCGCGCGCCCAGCGGCAGCCAGCCGCTCGCGATCCGCGGCCGCAATGTCTGCCGGGATGCGGGTAAAGGGCGCATAGAGCGGATTCGCCGTGACGTCCGCGGGCATCAGGCTCGCGAGCTGCGCCGGAACGCGCGCGACGACGATCTCTGCCGGCAGCCATCCACGCGCCATCGCGCGCTTCAGGTTCGCGATCGTTTGTTCGAGGAGCGTCGGCACCGCCGCGAGGCGCTTCAGGTAATTCTCGTAATCGCCCACCGACTCGAAACGGGTCACGCGAACGAGCGACGGCAGGCTCGTTCCTCCCACCTGCGGTCCGTTGAACGCGGTTACCGACAGCCATGCATCGGCGCCCGCCGCGGCCGGCTCGGCGAACACTGCGTTCTGCCTGATCTTGTAATCGAGCGTCGTCGCGAGCACCGCGTAGGACACCGCGTCCTGACCCGAGAGCGCGCTCCGATCGATCTCACCGAGCCGCTGCGCGAGATCGGCGACGAAGGCTTTGCGCCGAGCGATCGCGCCCTCGGAGACATCGATCATGCGATCGTCGTAGCGGTGGTCGCCGACGTAGGTCGCGTACGCGGGGATCTCCCGCATCTGCCATTCCCAGTACTCGGCGAAGAGTGCGTTTGCCTGTTCGGACGCGGATTGCGGGGCGGCGATTGCGGTCGTCACCACACATGCCATCGCGAGCCAACAAACCATCATGGCAACGCGGGATTGCGCGGTGCATTCGTGCCTACGCCTTTCCATCCTGCCTCCTCAAAGCGCCCGGGGACACGAGAACTCCCGCGGCATCATAACCGCAGTCCCGTAGTCGCAACAAAACGCAGCCGGGACCGTCCGCGGACCCGCCTCGATCGGAACATCATCCTTGACCGTACGCAAGGTTGCCAGAGGGGCGTCCGCTATAATCGCGGCTGTTTTTCGGTCGCCTTCCACCCTTGCGCACGGACCTCTTCCCAATCCCCCGCCGATCGCGGAACCTGCCGCCACTCCATGCTCGAAGCCCACGAACTTGCCGCGCATCGCGGCCACTCGCGGCTGTTCGAGGGGCTGTCGTTCCGACTCGAAACGGGACATGCGCTCGTGGTCACCGGGGCCAACGGGACGGGCAAGACGACGCTCTTGCGCATGCTCGCCGGCCTGTCGCTGCCGGCGGCGGGCGAGATCCGCTGGAACGGCGACGTTGTCGCGCCCTTCGACCCGCTGGTGCGCGCGGCGATTGCCTTCGCCGGCCACGCCCCGGCGCTGAAGGACGAGCTTTCCGCCGAGGAGAATCTCGTCGCGCTGGTCGCGCTCGCCGGCGAATCGGTCCCGCGCGAATCGATACGCGCTGCGCTCGACGACGTTGCGCTCGGCCCGAAGCGGGCGCTTCCCGCGCGCGTGCTGTCGCAAGGTCAGCGACGGCGGATCGGCCTGGCGCGATTGTCGCTGCTCAAGCGGCCGTTGTGGATTCTCGACGAGCCTGTGACCGCCCTCGATGCAGCGGGCATCGCGATGCTCGCCGGCATGGTGGCGAAGCACGTCGCACGGGGTGGGACCGCCGTGGCGGCGACGCATGTTCCTCTCGGACTTCCCGATGCGCACGTGCGCTCGATGACGCTCGCGTGAAGATGACGCTCGCGCAGCCCGCTCCCGTATCCGCCGCCGCCGGAGCCATCCTGCCGGGCGTGCGCTGGGCGCTCGTGCGCGATCTCCGGATCGCGTTGCGTTCGCGTGCGGAACTCGGCGTGCAACTGCTGTTCTACGTGATCGTGGTTGCGCTCTTCCCGCTGTCGACGACTCCGGAACGCACGCTGCTCTCGACAATGGGACCTGGCGTGCTTTGGGTTGCCGCGCTGCTTGCCTCCCTCTTGTCGCTGCCGCGCCTGTTTGCCGGCGACTACGCCGACGGCACGCTGGAGCAAATCGCGCTCTCGCCGTATCCGCTGGGTGCGCTCATCTCCGGTAAAATACTCGCGCACTGGTTGACAACCGGGCTCCCCGTGGCGTTGCTGGCGCCGCTGCTCGGCATCCAATATGCAATGGATGCCGAATCGCTGGCGATATTGACGGCGGCGCTGTTGATCGGTACGCCGATCCTTTCGTTGCTGGGCGCGATCGGCGCGGCGCTGACGCTCGGGCTGCGCTCCGGCGGCAGCTTGCTCGCGCTCCTGATCCTGCCGCTGTACGTTCCGGTGCTGATTTTCGGCGCCGGCGCAGTCGACGCCGCGCGCTCGGGATTGGGCGCCGGTGCCAACCTGTCGCTGCTGGCTGCAGGACTTTGCATCGCGCTCGTCGGAGCGCCGTTCGCGGCTGCGTCAGCCGTGAGAATCGCGCTCGACTGACGCGACGAGATCGAATAGCACGCTATGGCCTTCAACTGGTTCCGTTACGCTTCCCCAGCGACGTTCTATTCCGTCGCCGGGAGACTTGTGCCGTGGTTTGCCTGGCCGGCGGCCGTGTTCGCCGCGGTCGGCGTCTATCTCGGCTTGTTCCTTGCACCGACCGACGCCCAGCAAGGCGACGCGTACCGGATCATTTTCATCCATGTTCCCGCGGCGTGGATGTCGATGTTCCTCTACGTGGTGATGGCGTTCTGGAGCGCGTTGGCGCTCGGCTTCAACACGCGGCTGTCCGCGATGATGGCGCAGGCGATCGCGCCCACCGGCGCGCTGATGACGGCCATCGCGTTGTTCTCGGGCTCGCTGTGGGGGCGACCGACGTGGGGCACCTACTGGGCCTGGGACGCACGGATGACCTCCGAGCTGATCCTGCTTTTCCTCTATCTCGGGATCATTGCGCTGCGCAACGCGATCGACGATCCGCGTCGCGCCGACCGTGCCTGCGCGGTGCTCGCGCTGACCGGCGTCATCAACGTCCCGATCATCTATTACTCGGTCAAGTGGTGGAACACGCTGCACCAGGGATCGTCGGTGAGCCTGACATCCTCGCCGAAGATGGCGGCGATCATGGTGACCGGCATGTTGATCATGTCCTTCGCCGCGTGGTTCTACGCGATCGCCGTCGTGCTCCTGCGCGTACGCGCGATCATGCTCGAGCGCGAGCGCGGCGCCGCGTGGGTGATGGCGCTTCACGAAGTGAGAACAGCATGAACGAATTCCTCGCCATGGGCGGCTACGCCTTTTACGTCTGGGGCTCGTACGGGGTGATGGCGCTTGTCATCATCATCGAGATCCTGGCGCTCCGGGGCCGGCGCAAGTCCGCGCTCGAGGAAGCTCGGCTTTCCGGTCCCGAGGACGCGCCGATCGCCGTCACGAGTCGGGGGGCCGCATGAAACCGCGCCATCGTCGTTTCGCCTGGATCGGCGGCGGCATCGCGGTGCTGGGCATCGCCGCGGCGCTCGTGCTGAACGCGTTCCAGTCGAATCTGGTGTTCTTTTTCACGCCGTCGCAGATCGCCGCCAACGAAGCGCCGAAGGGTCGCGCGTTCCGCATCGGCGGGCTCGTCGTCGACAAGAGCCTCGCCCGCGACAGGGACGGTCTCACCGTGCATTTCGCCGTGACCGATACCGCCAGCACGGTTCCCGTGGTCTATACCGGCATCCTCCCCGACCTGTTCAAGGAAGGAAAGGGCGTCGTCGCGCAGGGGAAGCTCGAAGGCGACGGCGTGTTCCACGCGACCGAGGTGCTGGCGAAGCACGATGAAAACTACATGCCGCCGGCCGCCGCCGATGCGGTCAACAAGGCGCACGGCGCCGCCGCGGCCGAAAAGACCGCGCGCACGCTGAAGCCGTGATCCGAACCTACCGCCAGGGACCCCGATGATTCCCGAACTCGGTCATTTCGCGCTCATCCTCGCACTGCTGCTGGCCACGATTCTCGGTACCTTGCCGATCATCGGGGCACAGCGCCACGTCCGCGCCTGGATGGCGCTCGCGCGTCCCGTCGCCCAGGGCCAATTCGTGTTCGTCGTGACCGCGTGGGTGTGCCTCGCGTATTCGTTCATCGTCAGCGACTTCTCGGTGCTGAATGTCGCGACCAACTCGAATTCGCAGCTTCCCGCCTACTATCGCTTCGCCGCGACATGGGGCTCGCACGAAGGCTCGATGCTGCTGTGGGTGCTGATGCTTTCGATATGGACGTTCGCCGTGTCGGTGCGAAGCCGTCACCTTCCCGACGAGATGGTCGCGCGGGTACTGGGCGTCATGGGCCTCGTCAGCGTCGGATTCCTGCTTTTCCTGCTGCTCACGTCGAATCCGTTCGAGCGGGTATTCCCGGTTCCCGCCGAAGGCCGTGACCTGAATCCGCTGCTGCAGGATCCCGGGATGGTCGCGCACCCGCCGATGCTGTACATGGGCTACGTCGGATTCTCGGTCGCGTTCGCGTTCGCCATCGCCGCGCTGATCGGCGGCCGGCTCGACGCGACGTGGGCCCGCTGGTCGCGCCCGTGGACGACGCTCGCGTGGAGCTTTCTCACGCTCGGGATCATGATCGGCAGCTGGTGGGCGTACTACACGCTGGGCTGGGGCGGCTGGTGGTTCTGGGATCCGGTCGAGAACGCGTCGTTCATGCCCTGGCTCGTCGGCACCGCGCTCCTGCACTCGCTGGCCGTGACCGAAAAACGCGGCACCTTCAGGAACTGGACGGTGCTGCTCGCGATCTGCGCCTTTTCGCTGTCGCTCGTGGGCACGTTCCTCGTGCGCTCCGGCGTGTTGACATCGGTGCACGCTTTCGCCACGGATCCGCGGCGCGGCGTGTTCATCCTCACGTTCCTCGTCATCGTCATCGGCGGCTCCCTCGCCCTCTACGCCGTGCGTGCGCCGAAGGTCGGCGTCGGCGGTCGCTTCGAGATCATCTCCCGCGAGTCGATGCTGCTCGGCAACAACGTGCTGCTCATCGCTGCCGCGGGTTCGGTGCTGCTGGGCACGCTCTACCCGCTGTTCCTGGACGCGCTCAATCTGGGCAAGATTTCCGTCGGCCCGCCGTATTTCGATACCGTGTTCGTGCCGCTGATGACTCCGCTCGTATTCCTGATGGGCATCGGTCCGCTGTCGCGCTGGAAGCAGGCTTCCGTACCGGATCTCTGGCGGCGGCTGCGCTGGGCGTTTGCCATCAGCCTCGTGACTGCGCTGCTGGCGCCGTTGGCGGCACCTCAATGGAAGCCGCTCGTTTCCTTCGGCCTGCTGCTCGCCTTCTGGATCGTCACCGCGACCTTCGTCGCCGTCCGCGAGCGGATCCGCAATGCCGATGGCGGTCTGTGGGCGCAAATCGCCCGCCAGCCGAGAAGCTTCTGGGGAATGGTGCTGGCGCATCTCGGGATCGCGGCGTTCGTCGTCGGCGTGACGATGGTCAAGGGCTACGAGACCGAGCGCGACGTCAAGATGAACGTCGGCGATACGGTCAGCGTCGCCAACTACGTGTTCCGCTTCGACGGAGTCACCGAGACGAAAGGACCGAACTACCGGGCCGCACGCGGCAGCGTCAACATCAGCCGCAACGGCGCCTACGTCGAGACGCTGTACCCTGAAAAGCGCATGTACAACGCGGGTGGCATGCCGATGACCAACGCCGCGATCGACAGCGGGCTCTTCGGCGACATCTACGTTTCGATGGGCGAGCCGGTCGATGGCGGCGCCTGGATCATCCGCGTTTATTCGAAGCCGTTCATCACCTGGGTCTGGGGCGGCTTCGTGATGATGGCGATCGGCGGCTTCCTCGCGCTCTCGGACCGCCGTTATCGCGTCGGCGCGCAGCGCGATTCCGCGCTGCCACGCGGTGCTGCCGCGGCTTACGGAACCAAGCGATGAACAAGAAGCTGCTGATTCCGCTGGCGATCTTCATCGTTCTCGCCGGGTTCCTGTTCGCGGGCCTCTGGCGCGATCCGCGCGAGGTGCCTTCGCCGCTCATCAACAAGCCGGCACCGCAGTTCGCGCTCGCGCAACTCAACGATCCGGCGACCAAGCTCGGCACCGTCGACATGAAAGGACAGGTCTGGCTCCTCAACGTCTGGGCGTCGTGGTGCGTCTCCTGCCGCGAGGAGCATCCGCTGCTGGTTGCGCTCGCCCAGGCGAAGGTGGTGCCGATCGTCGGCCTCGACTACAAGGACGAGCCGGGGCCGGGCAAGACCTGGCTGGCGCAGAATGGCGACCCGTACACGACGTCCGTGATGGACCGCGACGGAAGTGTGGGCATCGATTACGGCGTTTACGGCGTGCCCGAGACGTTCGTGATCGACAAGAGCGGCACGATTCGCTACAAACAGATCGGGCCGATCACTCAGGACGCGCTGGAGAAGAAGATTCTTCCGCTCGTGCGGGAGCTGCAGAAGTCATGATGCTTCGCTTTTCGCGCCTGCTGCTTCCCGCGCTGTTCGCGCTGTGTCCGCTCGCCGTTGCGGCCGCCGATGCGGTGCCGACCGAAATGGACCCGGTAGCGGCCGCGCGCGCGGTGAAGCTCGCGGAGAAGCTTCGCTGCCTCGTCTGCCAGAACCAGTCGATCGCCGATTCGAACGCCGAGCTCGCGAACGACTTGCGCCGGCAGATCCGCGAGCAGATCGCCGCCGGCAAGAGCGATAGCGAGATCGTCGACTACATGGTCAATCGCTACGGCGATTTCGTTCTGTACCGGCCGCCGTTCAAGCTGACGACGGTTGTGCTCTGGGCGGGCCCCGCGCTGCTTTTGGGCGGAGGTTTTCTCGTCCTCGTGCGGAACCTCCGCCGCCGTCCGGTCGCCGATTCATCGCTCACCGCCGAGGAGCGCGAGCAAGCGGCGCACCTCCTCGGCGAGGACAACGGGAAGGACGACAAGTGATCGCATTCGTCTCCATTACGGCTGTCATGGTTGCGGCAGCGCTTGCGTGGGTGCTTCTCCCGCTCCTCCGGGGGACGACGACGCGAGGCGTCGAGCGCGAGGCTTCCAATGTCGCAATCCTGCGCGACCAGCTCGCTGAGCTCCGCGCCGATCTCAGCAATGGCACGATTCCGCGCGAGCAATACGAGCAAGCGCGAAGCGAGGTTTCCCTCGGCAATTTCGATGCGTTTTCGCCGCTGGCCGCCCGGCAGCCAGCCGTCGCGAGTGGGGCCGAACACGAAATTACGCCGCAACAAATCGAGGAGATCGCGACCAAGCTCGCGGCCCGTCTCGAGAAGGAACCCGGCAACGCCGAAGGCTGGGTCGTTCTCGCCCGCACCTATTACGCAATGAGCCGCCATGCCGACGCCGCGCGTGCGTTCGAGCGCGCGATCGCGCTCGATCCGAACAACGCCGAATTGCTCGCCGACTACGCCGATGCGCTCGGCGCGGCGCAGGGAGGAACGCTCGTCGGCAAGCCGATGGACCTCGTGCAGCGAGCGCTGAAGGTCGATCCGACGCAATGGAAGGCGCTCGCTCTCGCCGGCACCGTGGCGTTCGACCGCAAGGATTACGCGCAAGCCGTCGCGTATTGGGAGCGGATGAAGGCGACGGTCCCGTCCGGCTCGTCGATCGCCAAGTCGATCGATTCCAGCATTGCGGAGGCGCGCGAGCTGGGCGGATTGAAACCGGGCACACCCGCACCCTCCATCGCGCTGGCCAAAGCATCGCAAATGCCACCTGCGGTGAAGGCGACAACGACAGCAAAGCCCGATGGGCCAACCACCGCGCCTTCGGCGGCCGCGACCGTCACCGGCACGGTGAAGCTTGCGCCGGAGCTCGCGGCAAAAGCCGCCCCGACCGACGCCGTGTTCATCTTCGCCCGGCCAGCGCAGGGATCGAAGATGCCGCTCGCGATTCTCAGGAAGCAGGTGAAGGACCTTCCGGCATCGTTCACGCTCGACGACACGATGGCGATGGCGCCGAGCATGGCGCTGTCGAATTTTGCCGATGTCGTCGTCGGCGCCCGGATCTCGAAATCGGGCCAGGCGATGCCGCAGAGCGGCGATCTCGAAGGGCTTTCCACTCCGGTCAAGGTCGGCGCGACCGGCGTCGCAGTGACGATCGCGAACACCCTCCCCTAGCTCGCGAGTCGTCTCCGCTCAAGTGAGCGCCGCCGCTACCACTTTGCCTCGCACACCGATGGGCGCGATGAAGCCAACATGAACCCAGAGAAGACATCATGCCGACCGACATCGACGTCCTCGTAATCGGCGGCGGTATCTCGGGGCTCGCGACGGCATTCGGGCTGAGGCAGCGCGGCGCGTCGGTCGAGGTATTCGAAGCAGCATCGCGCGCGGGCGGCGTGATCGGCAGCCGGCACCGCGATGGCGTCCTCTACGAACGCGGACCGAACAGCACGCTCGACACGACGCCGCTCCTCAATACCCTGCTCGATGAGCTCGGCATTCGCGGCGAGCGTCGCGACGCAGCGGCCGTAGCGGCAACGCGCTTCATCGTGCGCGGTGGAGCACTGGTGGCATTGCCGACTACGCCGGCGGCGTTCCTGACGACGCCGGCATTCTCGTTTGGCGCCAAGATGCGGCTGCTGCGCGAGCCCCTCATCGCCGCTGCGCCGGCCGGCGCGGAGGAATCCATTGCGACCTTCGTGCGCCGTCGCCTCGGCAACGAGTTCCTCGACTATGCGATCGACCCCTTCGTGTCGGGCGTCTATGCCGGCGATCCCGAGCAGATTTCGGTGCCGGCTGCCTTTCCGCGCCTTCACGCGCTCGAGCAGAAGTACGGCAGTCTGATCAAGGGGCAGATCCTCGGCGCGCGGGAGCGCAAGAAGAGCGGCGAGACGGCAAAGAATGCGGCGGGAACCTTTTCTTTTCGCGCCGGGATGCAGACACTCA
>WNGE01011112.1_pt1 | contig 13935 bp, 15 predicted proteins | sample 5400651 | NCBI WGS metagenome assembly WNGE01 (sample SAMN13153370, study PRJNA577476) | soil metagenome | isolation source: 60 cm soil or saprolite under grassland replicate 2 | place: USA:California | collected 2016-06-15 | reverse complement strand
AGGACACGTCGCGTTGGGGCAAAATTGAATGGACGCGTCCATGACTTCTGTTTTTGTTTGCATACTGACAGAATGTCGCCAAACGCGTCATTTTTCAAGCTCCCTCCCTTCCTTTCACCACTTAGTGCGGTTCTACCAGGATAGCCAGACACGGCAGCAACGCCCGAACTGGTGGTAGCTACAGCTTGAAATCCTGCCTGTTCAAGAATACACGCACTCGCCACATCCCATGCATTCGGCAAAACGAGGGGTGAGGGTCCATGATGCAAAGCACGCAAGTGAACGGCTCGCTCTTTCTGAGTATGCAAAGTCATCGTCAAAACCTCCTGAGAAATCGTCATCTTATGTGTCAACACTTTCATAATATCTTCCAGGGAATAACGTGACAACAGCCAATTGTGATGTTTTTGTTAAGATGCATACCTTCCTCGTGGCAAAATAGTGATTTGGCAGTGGTACCTTGAAAGGAAGGTGAAATCAGCGAAACGAGGTATATTGCTTATTGGTGGTCCAACACAGCGTCACGGACTTACCGCAAGTATTCACGCATTGTTGGAGAACCTTCCCCACGGATCTTTACATAATATAGCAGCGGCGGCCTTCGATACGCGCTATCAAAAGGCAACCTGGATAACGGGCTCCGCAGCCGAAACGATTACGAAGATGCTACGCAAGGCAGATGCCCGGCTCCTGGTTCCGGCCAAAAGCTTCTTCGTTGGCGATCGTGAAGGGCCACTGGTCGAAGGAGAACTCGAACAGGCGGCAGCCTGGGCACAGGCACTGGCAGAGCGCTTCAAAGCAAACTATGCTGGATAAACGTGCAGGCTTGCAAAATCCTCGCGGGAAACGCCTCCCGCGAGGATTTTTGTTTACTAACGGGTAAGAAGCCCACCCCATGACTATAGGTAATACGCATCATCATATTCTACTTCGGTGGACCAGAAATGATGATGTTTCTCATTTTTCTCAAAGAGCGCATCATGGAGATACGGAGAGGCGAAAATAGCCCCTCTCATGGTCGGGCGTTTCCGGATAGAAGGACGACGTTTGAACACACGACGCGTATGAAGAGCTAAACTCATCTTTACTCCGAGAGCAATTAGTACAAAAACAAGCAGGCTTGCAAAAAAGAATATGACCATCATAGATCTGCTTTTCCTCTCCGGGCATCTGATCCTTCTTTATATCAAAGAGCTACACTTTCTATCCGATAGACGTTTCACACTTGCTAAAATAAATTCTCTATCATCATTTTTATACTTATCCTGCAAGCATGGTTCGTAAACCTCTCAGAAAATTGACTCTACCATAATAAACGTGCTTATGAAGATGTCTTGCACGTCTGGGATAATTTGATCTGTAAAGGCTGCGTTTGTACATCGAGAAAGCTATGTTGTACGATGTGCTGACGGCCTATTTCTTTTTTTGAAGACAGCAAGCATTAACGATAGAAAGTGATACATTCGCACATGATTCGACTCTCTGCTTTCGCTGATGAGATTTCGGCTAACCTGGACGAGCAGATTGCGGTATTGCACAGCGAAAACATTCATTTTATCGATCTGCGTTCCGTCTGGGGGATCAATGTGCTTGACTTCACGGATCAGCAAGTGACCGAGATCAAGCAGAAGCTGGATGATCAGGGCATTGGTATAGCTGCGATTGGCTCTCCTATTGGTAAGGTGCCGCTCGATAGTTCGTTTGATGAGCATCTGCAGCGCTTTGAGCGTGCAATTACCCTGGCTCACGCGTTCGGCACACCTTACATTCGTCTTTTTTCGTTCTATCCACCAGCAGTAGCTACGGCAAACAATACGGTTGGTGCTGCCGTATTTAGAGACGAGGTGATCAGGCACTTCCAGGAGTTCACAGCACGGGCTGCTGCGGCCAATGTTATCCTGATTCACGAGAATGAGAAGGGTATTTACGGCGATACTATCGATCGCTGCGTTGATCTACTCCAGACCATTAACGATCCTCATTTACGGGCCGTCCTTGATCCGGCTAACTTTTTGCAGTGCGGCCAGGTACCCTATCCCGATGCATACGACTCGTTGCATCCCTGGCTGGAATATGTACATGTCAAAGATGTACGTGCTGATGGCACTCTGGCCCCGGCTGGAGAAGGTGAAGGACACTGGCCCGATCTTTTGCAGCGTTTACGTGCTGATCGCTACGACGGCTTCCTTGCGCTTGAACCTCACTTGAGCGCGTCTGGACAATTCCAGGGCTTCAGCGGACCGGATCTGTTCCGTAAGGCATCACAGGCTCTGCAAACATTGCTACGCAACATAAGTTGGGATTATAATTAAATCCTCTAGTTTAACTCCGTGAGGCAGGTTAAGGTTTTGCCTCTGCACCTATCCTTTAAGATAGTAAAAATATAGAAATATTCTTAAATATATGGGTCACTACACGACACGCATTATACGGATCGGTTAGAATATATTTCAGTAGAAATGATATCTTCACTGGTAACTATCATTACTAATTTTGAGGAGCTACGTCCATGATGGCAACAACTAATTCGAAGATCGAAGCGATTCGACAGAACATACAAGCCTCCTATAATGAGTTGAATCGGCTGATAGCAGGCCCACTACTACAACTGGATACGGCGAAACTCTACCAACCACCAGTTCCCAACGAGTGGACGCTGATGGAGAGTCTTGCGCATATCATCGAATTCATGCCTTATTGGGCCGATGAAATTGCCAGGCTGGTCGCCAGACCAGGACAGAATTTTGGACGCACAGCGCAGGATGAGGGACGGCTGCGCGCTATCCAGGAACATGGCTCGTATACACTGGCACATGCAGCAGCCGTCCTTCCTGACAGCTATAAACACCTCGATCAGGTATTGAGCGGACTCAAAGACAGCGATCTGGAGTTAACTGCTCACCACAGCAGATTCGGAGAGCAGCGAATGGAGTGGTTCATTGAAGAATTCTTGACACAACACCTGGCAAACCATCTCCAACAGATGAAAGAGGCCCTGGCAACATTGCAGACAAAATGAGAAGGAATGATCCCTACAATCTCTGTAATGCTGGAAAATGGGGGAAGTTGAGAGAGTTGTTGCATTTCACATACCCCCTACAATTAATAGCTCCGTAACCTGGACATTTTTCCAGGATACAAACTAGCCAAATTACTGATGTGACTTATGTTGCCATAGCTTATAGTATGCACAAGGCATTTACCTTTACAGCATACAAAGGAAAATAGAGACTATGGCACAAACTACAGATACTACGCATCTACTCCGTGCGCTGTCGAACCAGATGGCAGACGCAGTTGAGCGCGTTACACCTTCATTAGTACTTGTCAATGGTCGGCAGCGCCAACCCGCGAGCGGCCTTATCTATGGATCAGACCTGGTCCTGACTGCCGATCATGTCCTTGAGCGCGAAGAGGATCTGACGATCCAGACGCATGATAAGCGCACTCTACCCGCACAATTTGTGGGCCGCGACCTGGGCACGGACCTGGCTCTATTGCGCGTGGCTGATCTCGGCCTCGCACCCGCCCAGGCGTCCGAGGAGTCAGTACGCGTCGGGCAACTGGTCCTGGCCGTGGGCCGTACACCAAATGATGGGCCAATGGCGAGCACTGGCGTTGTCAGCACGATTGGTGGTCCACTCCGTACAGGGCGTGGCACGATTCTCGAACGCTACATCCGCACCGATGCCACACCTTACCCCGGCTTCTCAGGCGGTCCCCTCATTGATGCACAGGGCGATGTCGTTGGCATCCTGACCACTGGCCTGGTAAACGGAGTTGCCCTGGCGATCCCTATGAGTATTGCTAAAAACATCGCGGACACGCTGGCAAAACAGGGCTACATTAAACGTGGCTACCTGGGTATCAGCAGCCAGTTAGTGGAGCTTCCAGCGACCCAGCGCGCAGGACGCAGCCAGGAGAGCGGTCTGCTCATCGTAAAAGTCGATGACAACAGCCCGGCTCAGCAAGGCGGCGTGATGGTCGGCGACATAGTGGTAGCCCTCGATGGTCATGTGATCAATGACTCCGAGGAACTCCAGTTGCTCCTGGTGGGCGACCGTGTGGGCAAGGCCGTTCCGGTAGAAGTAATTCGCGGCAACACCCTGCAAACGCTCCAGATCACCATTGGACAGCGCAAATAGGGACAAGACCGAGAGGATCGACAGGAACGTATGTGCGCTCCTGGCATCTCTCTATCACTGGCAGGTAGGCAATGACACAAACAACAGAATATACGACACAAACATCCTTTCCGCTGCCCGACGCATTTTCGTCGGCACTCGTGAGCATCTTTGAGCGCGTCAAGCCGAGTGTCGTGCAGGTCCATACTGAGGGACGCGGTGGCGGTACCGGCATCATCTGGAACAAAGACGGACGTATTCTCACGAATCACCACGTCGTGTCCCGAGATAATGCCGGAGTGCAGGTGCTTCTCTCCGATGGACGCACACTGGCAGCCAGAGTACTTCATCGCAACCCTCAGTTAGACCTGGCTCTGCTCAAGGTTGATGGGATTGACCTGACACCGTTGCAGGCAGGCGACTCGACACAACTGCGCGTTGGAGAATGGGTCTTCGCACTTGGTCATCCGTGGGGACAACGCTGGGTATTAACAGCAGGAATCATGAGCGCGATGAGCACAGTCAAGCTCTCAGAGAATCTGACAACGCAGTATATCAAGTCAGATGTACGGCTCGCGCCTGGTAACTCCGGTGGCCCGCTGCTGGATGCCGATGGCAACTTCATCGGTATCAACGCAATGATCTTCGGTGGCGACCTCTCAGTTTCTATTCCCAGCGCCGTGGTGAATAAGTGGCTGAACAGCCTCCCACAGAGCAAGAGCCGCATCTCACTGGGCATCGAGATACAGACAGTCGAGTTGCCAGCGAATATCGGCCAGGCACTCACCCCGGCTCGTAATACAGGGCAATTGATCGTCGGCTTGCGCGCCAGGAAAGAGCAGTTCAAAGACCTGCTGGTCGGCGATATTCTGCTCGATGTAGCAGGCAAGCCAATCAGCGATGCAGCCACGTTGCGCAGTATCCTGGCACAGGGCGAAGAGGGTGCGCCCGTTGCCCTGAGAATTCTGCGTGGTGGAACGGTGGTAGAGCTCAACGTAGCAACGCAGACCGTAGAGCTTGCAGCATAAGCGATCGGGTCTGAACGGAAAAGGATAACCATGCGTGTTTTCATTGTAGCACCAACGCCCATGATGCAAGCAGGATTGCATGCCTTGCTCACCTCTAGCGATATACAGATCGTCGGTATGTCAGCCGTCCCCGATGCCTTTCGCGAGGTCGCGGCGGATATAGATGTGATCGTGGTGGCAGACGAACTGCAACTGGCAGAGGTAAGTCACGCACTTGCGAATACACGCATGGTTGCACTTGTTGTACTCACCAATAACGAAGAACGTACCTTGCCGCATTTGCGTGCATTAGATCTGCGCGGCTGGGGCATGGTGCCCTTAGATGCCCCGGCCACACAACTGCAAGCCGCAGTTATGGCAGCCGCGCAGGGACTCATTACACTCCCCAGAGTACAGGCGCAGCGTCTTTATGAAAGACAGCCTGTCGCCGAAGCAATCAACATTGAAGAGCCAGACGAATCACTCACCATCCGCGAACGCGAGGTACTGGAGCTTGTTGGTCAGGGATTATCGAATAAGCTTATCGCACGCCAGTTGCAGATCAGCGAGCATACAGTAAAATTTCACGTTTCATCTATCTCCAGCAAGCTTGGCGCGGCCAGCCGCACCGATGCTGTGAGGAGAGGACTACGACACGGACTCATTACACTGTAATACGGCTTAAAACATAAGGGCATGCGCGCCTAAACGCTCTGGAGCGTGAAGCCCTCGAACGTGACAGAGAAGCCCGCGCCTTCAGGTGAGGCGCACATGAGACCAACGTTCATAAAAATTGTACACATTTCGTGTTCATTGTTCTAGCTGTTTGCTATCGGTAATGTTCATGCTAACGCCGATCATGCGTACTGGTTTGCCTGCATCGTCGTAAAGAACCTGACCCTGGTTAGCAGACCAGAATAGAGCACCATCCGCTCGTATAGCACGGAACTCAACTTTGTAGTCGGTCCCTTCTGTCAAAGCCCGTCTTAACTCTTGCTCAACCAGAGCCCTATCTTCAGGGTGGACGACCTGCAAGAAATCTTCATACCCTCTGCTAAGGGTGCCTGGAACAAAACCCAGAGCGATCTCAAGATTGGCCGACCAGAATATTTTATTCGACACAATATCCCATTCCCAGGTCCCCATGTGAGCCAGCTCCAGCGCCAGATGCAACTTCAGCTTACTATCCCGTAGTGCTTCTTCTGCTTTCTTGCGTTCGGTTATATCGCGTATGATTGAGATCATAGCTGTTCTTGTATTGTTGTGTGTAATAAAGCTATAGCGGGCTTCAATAAAGCATTCAGCACCATCAGATCTGACAGTAGATCCTTCAAATGACGAATTAGTTGCTGGACTTTGAAAAATATAATCATAGAGCTTTTGTGCCCACGCGCGCTGTTCTACAGGAAAGATAATGGAAAAGTCTTTCCCCAGCACTTCTTCCGGCGTATAACCATAGAGGCGATAATAGGCAGGGTTGGCTGCAAACACGGTTCCACCAGGCGTGGAGAGTATCATTGCGTCCGATGCGGCCTCCCAGACAGCCTGGAAGTGCCTCTCGCTCTCCTGGAGTGCTTCTTTGCCATGGCGGCCGATAATCTTCGTGTGGTGCACAATCTTTCTGCTCCGACCTCGATGCGACAGGGGTTTTTTCTTTGGTGTACGATAACTCATGCAGGTCCATCCTTTCTCTACAAAAGAAGATTCTATATGACCTCCAGGCCATCTACACCTGGCAACGGCGGGTATAGAGCATGTGGTTCGCGTTGGTACCAGAAAGAGACCGAGGCAATGTCATCTTGCAAGGGCAGGTAGCGACCCTCGCTGCGCCAGCCCAGAGCCTGAATGGTTACACGCAGATCTTGCTCAAAACGAATGGGGTCCATAATGTGCCAGCGATACATACCGAAGCGCTGCTGGCTACGATAGAGTCCATCGGGTTTAATCACTTGAGGCAGGCCCAGAAACGCCGTGGAGTAGACGCCGTATTCACCTCTGGGATGTTCGAAGTTCCACGCACCACCGAAATAATCTTCTGTTCCTGTACCGCAAATTGTGGGAAAATCCTGGTCGCCGTCCAGGTAGAATTTGATCTCGCCCTCGCCCCACCAGCCAGTATTATTCGCCTGCCAGGCAAGATAGGTACCAACGTATTGTCCCTTGCCCCGTACACCATCCAGCAACGTATGCATCTGTTTATAACCAGCAGGATTGCTACGGCGCCACTGGGCATGAAAATAAGCAACATCTGCAGGAACGTCCGTCAACGTATAATCGACCTGGTAGTAGAGCACAACATCTTCAAGACCGATATTTTCGATGGTCAGATGAGCACGCTGACGAAACGGCATCTCCCAGTAGGAGTTCATTCCACCAGCCGGATTGACTGCGATTGGAAGGGAGTTGACATTGCAACGCTCACACCAGCCATTCGCAAAAAAATCGCCGAAAGGACATTCTATTGAGGGGGATTCTTCTCCATCCCAATATGCTCGCAGCACGAGTCGACGCCAGTGCGATGGGTAGGTGGTCATCCAGATATGTTGGATTGCGCCCGGCTCCTGAATATCGGCCAGAGTAACGGTACTCTCGGGTGAAATAACAATGGAGGGCGAAACCTTCCAGCCTACCCCCAGATCACGTGCGGCATGAGCACCGGTGCCGCCAGTTGCCATTCCTCCCCGACCTTTCTCGCCATTGGGATTCTCGGCACTGATTGAGCGTGTACGCGCACTGGAGAGGCGTGCGAGATTACCCAGGTGCATACCAAGGCCATTAAAAGGTGTGTCCATGCTCAAAAAACTCCTTCTTACTCCGTCTATTCTAGCACGTGGGCCAGTTACTCATAGGGCAACCCCTGATCTGTGATCCAACATAAATTGTTCTCCGTATACTGTACAATAACAATAGCACTTATTACTACCTGCAATTTTTCGGGTATATCCATAAAAGGGGCAAACAATGCAATCATCTTTTTTGGGAGGCCACGCCATCGTCATTGGTGGAGGTATGGCCGGGCTCCTCTCGGCGCATGTGCTTAGCAGCTACTTCGAGCGCGTGTCTCTTATCGAGCGAGACCACTATCCCGAAGGGCCAGTTTTTCGCGCTGGTGCGCCTCAGGGACGACACGTACATATTATGCTGGTACGAGGACAACAGATTCTTGAAGAGTTTTTCCCCGGTATCAAGGACAAACTGATAGCACAGGGAGCCATTGAAGGTGATTTCGCAGCCGATTATATCTATAGTTTCCCTTCTGGCCAATCCCCGCGTATAGCTTCGCGCCTGAAAGGATATGCCTGCACGCGTCCTTTGCTCGAATGGCAGGTGCGCCGAGAAGTCATGGCTCGCGAGCGTGTACATTTGATCGATAAGCACGAGATCGTCAATCTGCTCGCAAGCAGCGATGGAAGGACTATAACAGGCGTTCAGATGCGAGAGCGCAATAGCAAGGCACTTGCAGAACGTGAGATCATCGACCTCACAGCAGATTTAGTGGTTGACGCAAGCGGGCGTGATTCTCAGGTGTCTCGCTGGTTTGAGTCGCTTGGCTACACGCCCCCACCTGAAACAGTGGTCAACCCTTTTTTTGGCTACTCCTCACGTCTGTACGTCCCTCCGGCAGATACAGGACGGACATGGAAAGGACTGGTGATTCAGGGCGACCCTCCAAAAAATCTGCGCGGCGGTGTGATCTGGCCAATCGAAGAAGGAAACTGGATCGTAGTGCTTGGCGGAACAGGCAAGGACTATCCTCCCACCGATGAAGATGGTTTCCTTGAGTTTATAAAGAGCATCCCTGACCCTATGTTTCACGAGGCGCTCAAGGGCGCACAACCATTCTCGCCGATCTATGGCTATCGACGAACCGAAAACCGATTGCGCCACTTTGAACGCCTGACACGCCTGCCAGAGGGATTCGTGGTTCTGGGCGACGCAGTCTGTGCATTCAATCCTGTCTATGGTCAGGGAATGACGGTAGCAGCGATGGGTGCAGTGGCACTCGATGAGAGCCTTCGTCAACAGGGATTGACAGGACTACCGCGCCACTTCCAACGCAAACTGGCCAGGATCACAGAAACTCCCTGGCAACTGGCGACGGCTTCAGACTACAAAGTGCCTGCCTTTGAAGGGACGAAGCCAGATTGGGTTACAAAATTGACGCATCGCTACTTTGATAGCCTTGTCGCACTGCTGCCCACAACACCCTCAATAAGCAAAACGTTCGGTGAAGTTCTGCACATGATCGAGCCACCCACCGCGCTTTTTCGTCCCGCAATTGCGGCCCGGGTGCTTCTGCACGGGTTGTCAGGACGCTAACAATATACCTTTGTTCTGGAAGCCACAGAAAGCCGATACTTTCGCAATTGGACCCATATGACGATATCGGGAACACCACTAATCTGTATGACGCGCGTCATTAACCACGCTCCGACAATACCCGCGATGATTGCTCCGATAATTCCCAGAGGGAGCCGCCAGCCTACGATGTACTCTGCAATCACACCAACGATAGCCGCAATAATCAGGAAAAGAAGAAGATCGAGGCCAATAGTCCATACGTTATGGCCGATTGTAATGGTAATGCCATCCGCCAGTACTGCCATGAGAGTTTCGCCTCCTTTTTATGCTTGAACAGCTATAGTACTGTTTTGTACGAAGCGTCAATTATACTTTGTATACGGATTGACACGACCGTTCGGTTTCATCAAGCAAATGTAGCATCAGAACGCAGTTATTTATTCGACTGCATAATTCCGAAGCATTTTCTTCGTTTTTCCATTTGACTGAATGGACAAGCCGCACATCATTGGCTATACTTGAATTGACCATCAGGTTATATTTGTAAGGGAGGTGCGCAGTGCTAGACAGAAAGTATTGGGGCAGGCATGGCGAATATGGCCCTTTTAGAGAACAAGCAGATGGCTGGCCTAATCGGGGGGAAGTAATTAAGAAGTACCGTAAGCTGAAAAAGATGTCAGCAAAGCGACTTGGTGAACTGTATGGCAATGCTACGGTAGGCAGGCCATTAGGTGAAAGGTGGGTTCAAAGGATGGAAAAGGATAATTTAGTGCCTAAAGACGAGTCCCGCCGTGCAGCACTGGCAAGCATCCTGGGTATACCGCCCATTCTGCTCGGACTCAGCTCACTAGAACATATCCTGCCTCAAAACGTGATGGCGCAACAGCCCGCAGGTTCAGCAGCGAGGACACTGCACAGCGTGCACGTGAACGGTGATACGCTCAAGCAGTATGATAAGTTCCTGACGCTATTCTGGAAACTGGATTACAGTAGCACAGCGAAAGACTCTCTTACTGACATAGAAGGCATGATAAGCGACCTGCGTAGCTTTGTGCCCCTGGTATCTGGCGTAGAGCAGGCACAGGTGTACGAACTGTTGTGCGGTTTCTACCCTCTGGCGTCTACGATCTACTGTGACCAGCGTCATTATCCTAAAGCCCTGACGCATGCCGATAGCGCCGTACAGCTATCCGAGAGCCTGGATAACAACAGACTCCGTGCCCTGGCACAATATCAGCGCGGTTTCGTCAAATTGCAGCAGGCGATTGTTAGTCCTGACAGGCAGGGTGTAGCGAACCAGCGCCTTATCAATGATGCGATTGCAGACCTGGAAACCGCCCGCCCATACGCCAGTCCACAGGTAGAGGCGTCTATTTTACTTGACCAGGGATGGGCCTACTCGCTCAGAAAAGGCAGTAGTGGTGATGCGACTAAAGCCTTGAAAGCTGTCGATAATGCGGAAACGATTGTAGGCCGTGGCCGCTTTACAGATGGCAGCTTTATGGACACCTACGCAAACATCAATAAGGGCAAGGTGCACCTGGGTAGAGCAATTACTCTAATTGAGATACGACATTTTGAAGATGCAAATGATGAATTGACTGACGCTGAGAAGGCTATAGCCCACGACCAGACACGACGATGGGCCTATATCAATATGCTATGGGCTAAGCTGCACATAGGCCAACGTTCCTATTCAGTTGCAACAGAGCACGCATTGAACGCCACTGCGATGTCCCGCAGCATCAATTCTCTTGCTACAGCCTCTATACTGAAAGATATCCATACTCAACTTAGAAATAGTAGCTACGGAACATCAAAAGCGGTGAGAGACCTGGGAGCCGCATTGATATTGCCTCTCATATAGAGCACGAGTACAAGAAATTGCGCCACATGCTTAAGCTCAGTAACCCGGCTCTTCCAGCGCAGGTGTATTGCCAAATATGCGCTTAGCGGTCAGCGTTGGCGCGGCCCAGCGTACGGCGTTAGCAATGACACGCTGCACATCGGGATGGTGATACGTTGGCAACGTCTCATGGCCGGGACGAAAATAGAAGATCTTGCCCGCGCCGCGTGTGTAGCAGCAACCACTTCTGAAGATCTCGCCACCTGTAAACCAGCTCACAAAGACCAGTGTCTCAGGGGCCGGAATATCGAAGTGCTCACCATACATCTCTTCGAGGTCGTCCCCATCAGGCGTCTGAAGATCTTTGCATAGTGACCCGAGTGGAGCACAATGAGCCCCATTCCATCCAACACACGCTCCTGCACACGCGAGACAATCTCATCACTCACCTGCTCATGAGCCTGATGCCCCCACCAGACAAGCACATCGGTCGCCTCCAACACCTCATTAGACAGGCCGTGCTCAGGCTCATCCAACGTTGCTGTACGCACCTTCAGTCCTGTTTTCTCTAGCGCCGCAGCTATGGTTGCATGGATACCATCGGGATAAATTGAAGCAACCTCTTTATCGCTGCGCTCATGACGATATTCGTTCCATACAGTGACGCGTAACTCTGATGCCACCTGCTTAACCTGCTCTTTCTAGACAGAAAACAACATCGCATTTCCAGGAACAACATATCACGCCACGAGACCGCGTTACAATGGCAGAATGCTATGCCAGATCTCCTTCGAGTCGCACAACCTGAAAAAAATTTAGACCTGTCGCAAGATCACACTCTATCACGCTCCAAACAACAAAAAAAGAAGATATAATTGTGTTAAAGTCCGCACAATACCTGTGCACCAGCTTGCCAGCCGCTCAAAACACAGCATATCGAAGTAGCTGGCTGGCAAAAGGGAAATAGTGAAAGAGGATTATTTTTTGGAGACCACAAAGAAAACCAACATTGGCATCATCGGATGCGGTCAGATCAGTACTATCTATATGCAGGCACCTGGCACCTTCGATATTCTGAATATCGCAGCATGCGCAGATATCGACATGGAGAAAGCGCGGGCACAGGCGGAGCGCTTCTCTATTCCAAAGGTGTGTACGGTCGAGGAACTGCTGGCTGATCCAGAGATAGAGATTGTACTCAATCTGACGATCCCTAAAGTACACGCGGAGATTGGCCAGGCTGCTATTGAAGCGGGCAAATCTATCTATAGCGAAAAACCATTGGGAATCGATCGCGACCAGGGCAAAGCCTTGCTGGGTGCCGCACACGCGAAAACCTTGCGTATCGGTTGTGCACCCGATACATTTTTGGGCGGCGGCATCCAGACCTGTATCAAACTGATTGATGATGGACAGATCGGAACTCCTGTCGCTGCCTCGGCCTTTATGCTGAATCATGGGCCTGAAAACTGGCACCTCGATCCCGACTTCTACTATCAGCCCGGTGGCGGCCCGATGTTTGATATGGGTCCCTATTATCTCACAGCACTGGTTGCGATGATTGGACCAGTACGGCGCGTAACCGGCTCAATACAAACCACTTTCTCCGAACGCACCGTCACCAGCAAGCTCAAGTATGGCACGAAGATCAAGGTCAACACACCAACCCATATCGTCGGCGTGCTGGATTTCGCAAATGGCGCGGTGGGAACAATTATCACCAGCTTCGATGTCTGGAGTCACCATCTGCCACGCCTCGAAGTATATGGTACAGAAGGAACCCTCAGCATACCCGATCCCAATACCTTTGGCGGTCCCGTCTACATCCGGCGCGCCGAAGACAGCACGTGGCGTGAAGTACTTCTCACCCATGGCTACACGAAAAACTCGCGCGGCATCGGTGTCGCGGATATGGCTTATGCAATGCAACTACAGCACCCGCAACGCGCCAGTGGCGAGATGGCTTATCATGTTCTTGATATCATGCAGTCAATCCACGAAGCTTCTGCGGAAGGCCGCTATATTGAACTTGACAGTATGTGTGACCATCCGGCTCCACTTCTTCCAGGATTGCGCTCCCTGGCAGAAAATTACTGAGTCCTCGGCAGAAGCTGAATGAGCGCTTCTTGATCGTGGTTGTGTGTAAACGTATTCCGAAGGAGGAAATAGTATGTCACAGATCAAAGGACCCGCGCTATTTCTAGCACAGTTTGCGCAGGATGAAGCTCCATACAATACGCTCGAAAACATTTCGCAATGGAGCAAAGAGGTTGGCTTCATAGGTGTACAGATTCCAGCCTGGGGTAGCCGCTTTATCGACCTGGACAAGGCAGCAGAGTCGAAACAGTACTGCGATGACTTGAAAGGCAAAACCAGCGGCCTGGAGATAACCGAGCTTTCCACACATCTGATCGGTCAGTTGGTAGCAGTGCACCCCTCGTTTGACATCCTTTTTGACTCGTTTGCGCCCGATGAGATGCATAACAACCCCAAAGCGAGAACCGAGTGGGCTGTGGGCCAGATGACTAAAGCCATTAAAGCCTCGCGCAATCTGGGCCTGAACGCCCTCCCCACCTTCTCAGGAGCCCTGCTCTGGCAAACGGTATACCCCTGGCCACAGCGTCCGCAGGGATTGGTCGAACTGGGCTTCAAAGAA
>WNGE01014889.1_pt1 | contig 13936 bp, 14 predicted proteins | sample 5400651 | NCBI WGS metagenome assembly WNGE01 (sample SAMN13153370, study PRJNA577476) | soil metagenome | isolation source: 60 cm soil or saprolite under grassland replicate 2 | place: USA:California | collected 2016-06-15 | reverse complement strand
GACAAAGATGATCGCCGGCGGATGGATTTCCGCCGCCGCCGCGCGCGTGGTGGTGAGGTCGATCATCTCGTTGAGAGCGGGGAGGAGGAGCACGCATGCCGACGACCCGCTCTCGGCCTTCGGGCAGGCGGCCGCGGCCTGCGCCCAGATCTCCGCCTGGAGCGCGGCCACCTTGGGAAGGTCCGCCCGGGCCGCCGCGACGTCGGGAAGCTTACGATAGAGCTCGACCCGCGCATCCAAATACCGGCGGAAGCCTTCTCGGAGCGGCGGTTGAGCGGAAGGGGGAAGCAGGTCGATGCGCAGGTAGGCGGTGCCTATGGCATTGGCCTCTGCCACCACGAGCTGGCGTCGGGCGTCGAAGCGCGACGCGGCACCCGAGAAGGTGAATGCGATCAGCAGAGCGAGGAGACCGTAGACGGCAGCCTCGAGCGCTCCCGCGCCCGGTCCGGCATCCTCGGCATCGAGACGTCTCCGTCGCACGCCAACGCGCCGACCGACTTCGAGGAACAGGAGGATGCCGAGGAAGATGAAGACGGCGAGGAGGAGACCCTGGTGGCCTAGGCTCATGAGTTTTTCGTGAGTTCTCGGCGGCGGCCTCTTCGGGTCGCGAGCCGCCCGCGATGATCTGCTCCCGGAGGCGTCCGTGTCAAGCGACCGCGCCTCCAAGCTTGTGCCTCGGGGCCGGCCTCGACTATTCTTGGTTTTGCCGCGGGTTCTTGGATCCATTACCGATCGTGGAGGTTGATGATGAAGAAGAGGGTGGCCGTCGTCGGGGCTACCGGCGTGGCCGGACAACAGTTCCTCGCTGCGCTGGCCGGCCACGCACTGTTCGAAGTCGTGGCCCTGGCCGCGTCGGAGCGCTCGTCGGGCAAGTCCTACCGGAATGCGCTCACGGATCCTGCTGGGGCATTCCGCTGGCATGGCGAGGAGCCGCTGGACCCGGGGTTCGCCGACCTCGAGGTGGAGCATGCGGGACGGCTCGACGCTACCAAGGTGGATCTTGTCTTCACCGCGGTGGAATCGGAGGCGGCGGCGGAGCTCGAGCCCCTCTACGCGAAGACGACGCCCGTGGTGTCCACCGCTTCGGCCTTCCGCTACGAAACGGACGTACCCATCTTCATCCCCGGCGTGAACCTCGACCACCACCGGCTCATTCCCGTGCAGAAGAAAAACCGTGGATGGAGGGGCTTCGTGACGCCCGTCCCCAATTGCACGACTATGGGGCTGGCCATGACCTTGAAGCCCATCCATGACGCCTTCGGGATCCGGCGGGTCATCATGACCTCGTTGCAGTCATGCTCGGGCGCGGGCCGATCTCCGGGAGTGATGGCCCTCGACATCATCGACAACGTCGTGCCGTACATTCCCAGGGAAGAGGAAAAAGTCGAGACAGAGACGCAGAAGATCCTGGGAACGTTCTCGGGCGATGCTGTCACGCCCGCCGCCTTCCCCGTCTCCGCCACCTGCACGAGGGTCCCTGTGCTCGAGGCCCACACCGAGGCGGTGTACGTCTCAATGGAGCAGGCGGCCACCATGGGCGCGGTCAAGGACGCCTTGAGACGCTATGGCAAGGACTTCGTGGCTCTCGGGCTGCCGTCATGTCCGTCTCGGCTCATCGATGTCACCGACGATCCCTTCCGGCCCCAGCCGAGGCTCGACCGCGATCGCGAGGGCGGCATGCTCACCTCGGTAGGACGCGTGCGGGCGGATCATGCCCTGTCCAACGGGGTCAAGTACGTGCTGGTCTCCCACAACACCAAGATGGGAGCCGCCAAGGGTGCCCTTCTCGTGGCGGAATATCTGGTGCACGAGGGTCACATCTGATCCGCGCGGGCAGCCGTCGGAGGGCTGTAGTCGTCGTCGCCGTTGCCCTCGTGTGTCTCGGCGTTCCCCCCGGGCGCGCCCGGGCCGCCGACCCGCCCCCGCTTCTGATCGGCCGGTGGGAGTCGGTGGTGCGATCCACGGGGGGGATCGGCCAAGTGATCGAGTTCAAGCCGGACGGGACGATGACCCAGTGGACCGCGGTGCTCGTCGAGCTGACCTATCAGGTGCACGGTCCCCTGCTCCTCACGCTGTACCGGCATCCGCGAAGCGGGGCGACGGAGACCCAGGCGGCAGGGATTCGGTTCGAGGGAGACGCCATGATCCAGAAGGACCCGCAGACGGGGGGCGAGACGCGGCTCACGCGAAAGCGCGCGGGCGGGCCGCAGGACGCGCCCATCGTCGGCGTCTGGAGCACGCCGCACGAAACCGGCCAGACTGCCTTCCTCCTCTACACGAGCGACGGCCGTGTGGTGTTCCGGCTTCCCATCCGGGCCGACCGCGGCCGATGGAGCGCGTCAGGCGACCAGCTGACCCTGGCCTCCGGACCCTCCTCCTCGGTAACCGTCCGTTACGCCGTGCAGGGCGATCGCCTCGTGCTCATCGACAGCCTCGGAAAGCAGATCGTGTACACTCGCGCCGAAGTGCTCGAGTACCAGTAGCCCGTCTCTTCACGCTGTGACCCCGGATTCCGCGCTGGTCCCCTCCGACGCGACGGTAAGTACTACCGGGTAGGTTCTGGCAAGCTCTCTCCGTGCTGGAGTCGCGTCGACGCGTGAGAGGAGCCCAGAGCAGAGTTGAGGGAAAGAAAGACCCGCCCTCCGGAATGACTGGCGCCCTGCGCGTCGTGGCACGTCCGTTGCTCTCATAACTGGTACCTGACCGAACCATTCGCAGGACACAACGGAACGGAGGGCACGTGATGCGTACATCTTTCGCAGCGGCAGTAGGAAGCACCTTGCTCGCCGTCGCCCTGACCGCGGGCATGGCCGGCGCGCAGTCCGGCACGGCGACGGATACCCCGAAAGACTCGAGCACGCCGTCCACCCAGATGGATCAGTCGTCTCAGCCTGCGCAGCCGTCTCAGCCCGCTCAGTCGTCTCAGCCCTCGGGGCCGGCTCAGGTCGCCCCGGGGTCGAATCAGACCAATTCGACGACTGACGTGAGGAGCGAGTCCCGGACCACCGAGCGGGTCGTGGACACCGAGCGCACCCGGATACTCGGTATCGATTCCACGGTGGCGGTGATGGTGGGAGCCGTTCTCCTGATCGTCGTGATCCTCGCCATCGTGGCCATGTCGCGGAAGCAGACGACCACAGAGGGGGAGCCGACGCGGCGGGCGCTCTAAGGCCAGGCCGGGTCTCGTCGAGGCGTGGATCGACGAGACCCGGGCAGTACGTCTACGAGCTGTCGGGTGTGAACATCGGCACGGGAGGGCCGCCTTCCGTCGGTTTGAAACTCACGCGGACGCGCTGACCGATGCGAATGCCGTCGAGATCGCAGTCCACGATATTGGTCATCATGGTCACACCTTCGTCGAGCGTGACATAGGCGAGGGCATACGGCGCGGGCACCCGTCGCATGACGCTGTACGAATAGACGGCGCCACGGCCGGACGAGGGCACCCACTCCGTCGCACCCGCGCAGAAGGGGCAGATGGCCCGCGGGTAGTAGTGTGGCTTGCCGCAGGCCGTGCACTTTCCGATGAGCAACCGGCCCGCCACCGCCGCCTCCCAGAACGGCCGTGTCTCGGGGTTGGCTTCGGGTGCGGGGATCTTCCGCTCCGGTGCCGCCATGGCTCTACTCCCTCTCCATGATCAAGGTGGCGCTGCCGTGCCGCGTGCCGAGCGAGCCGCCGGTGCCGTGGGCGAGGGCGAGGCCGCAATTGCTCACCTGCACCTTCGGATGCGCCTCGCCCCGAAGCTGCCGGACGGCCTCCACGACCTTGGTCAGCCCGCCCCGGTTCGCCGGATGATTGTTGCAGAGCCCGCCGCCGTCGGTGTTGAAGGGCAGCCTGCCCGTGCCCGAGATGAGGTTGCCGTCGGACACAAGCTTGCCGCCCTGCCCCTTCGGGCAGAAGCCCAGATCCTCCAGCGTGAGGAGCACGGTAACGGTGAAGCTGTCGTAGATGGAGACGTACCGGATGTCCGCCGGGGTGACGCCCGCTTCCGCGAAGGCGGCCGGTCCCGACCACACCGCGCCCGTATAGGTCAGGTCGACCTGGCCGCCCATCTGGTGCTTCACCGCTTCGCCCGCGCCCAGCACCCTGACCCGCGGACGCTTGAGGCGCTTCGCGATCTCCGGCTTCACCACGATGATGGAGCCGCCGCCGTCGGTAATGACGCAGCAATCGAGCCGGTGCAGCGGATCGGAGATCATGGGCGAGCCGACGACGTCGTCGACCGTCACCACCTCGCGCAGCAGGGCGTGAGGATTGTGCTGGGCATGGTGCGAGGCGGCGACCTTGATCCACGCGAGCTGCGCGCCCGTGGTTCCGTACTGGTGCATGTGGCGCATGGCGGCCATGGCGTACTGGTTGACCACGGTGGGCCCGAAGGGAAACTCGAAGGCGACGTCCGGAGCGGCTCCGTAGTTCCGCGGCGCGGTCCCCGTGGCCATGCCCTCGGCGCGCGGCCGGCCGGCGAGAGTGATCAGCGCGACATCGCACTTGCCCGCGGCGATGGCCTCGGCGGCGTGGCCGACGTGAATGACATAGGAGGAGCCGCCCGTCTCCGTCGTATCGATGTGCCGGAGCTTGAGCCCCATGTAGTCCGCCATGGACAGCCCGCCCAGCCCCGGCGCATCGCCCGCGCAAAAGTATCCGTCCACGTCCTGCCGGGTGAGCCCCGCGTCGGCGAGCGCGCCCTGCGCGGACTCCGCGTGGAGCTGGGCGAGCGACTTGTCGTCGGCCTTCCGCGTCGGATGTTCGAAGACCCCTGCGATATACGCCTTGCCCTTGATGGTCATGCGCGTTCCGTCTCCTGGTGATGTGCCGATTCACCGCGCCGTGGCGTGCCCGGGCCACGAGACGCCGAACGTAACACAAGACAGGCCGCCTCGGCCCTTGACTTGGCGCAGCCGCACCGTCAAGGTCCCTGAATGAGCGACAACCTCCTCGTCAAGAACGCCCGGCCCATGGGTGGAGCCGCCGTCGACGTCCTGGTGACCACCGGGACTATCCAGCGCCTCGCCCCCAGCATCGCCGCCCCCGAGGGCTGCCCGGTGATCGACGGCCAGAACGCGATCCTCCTCCCCGCATTCGTCGACGGGCACATACACCTCGACAAGACCTTCTGGGGTCTGCCCTGGCGGCCCCACGAGGCCGGGCCGACCGTGCCCGAGCGGATCGAAAACGAGCGCCGTCTCCGCCGCGAGCTCAAGCTCAGGCCGGACGTCCAGGTCGAGCGATTGGCCCGTTACGCCATCGGCCGCGGCACCCTTCACATCCGCAACCACACCGATATCGACACGGAGATCGGCCTGGGCAACTTCGAAGGCGTGATGGCCGCCCGGGACCGTTTGAAGGGCGCGCTCTCGATCCAGGTCGTGGCCTTTCCCCAGAGCGGCATCGTCACGCGGCCGGGCACCGCGGAGCTCCTGGAGCGCGCGGTCAAGGATGGCGCGGACCTCATCGGCGGCATCGATCCCGCGGGACTGGACCGTGATCCCAAGGGGCATCTCGACGTCGTCTTCGGCATTGCCGGGCGCCACGGCGTGGGCGTGGACATTCATCTCCACGATCCCGGGGCGCTCGGCGCCCTGCAGCTTCGCCTCGTGGCCGAGCGCACGCGCGCCCTCGGCCTCGGGGGCAAGGTCTCCGTGAGTCACGCTTTCTGCCTCGGCATGGTGGACGAGGTCGAGCTCGGACAGCTCCTCGACCTGCTCCTGGAGAACCGCATCGCCATCATGACCCACGGTCCCGGCGACCGGCCCGTGCCGCCGCTCGCGCGTCTGCACGCGGCGGGCGTCCGTGTCTTCTCCGGCTCCGACGCCATTCGCGACGCGTGGACGCCCTTCGGCAACGCCGACATGCTCGAGCGCGCCATGCTGCTCGCCTGGCGTAATGGCTTCCGCACCGACGAGCTGCTGCATCTGACGCTCGACACGGTCACCCGCGGTGGCGCGGCCGTGCTGGGCCTCGAAGGCTATGGTCTCGACGTGGGATGCGCCGCCAACTTCGTGATCGTTCCCGGGGAGACCCTGGCCGAGTTGGTCGTCGCGCGGCCGACCCGCGCCTGGGTGGTCAGCCGCGGCAGGGTCGTGGCCAAGGACGGCGAGTGCATCCTCTAAGAAGGGCGTGGCTGGCCGTCCTGCTTGCAGGCGCCGGGCTCCTGGGCTCCGCATCTCCCTCCGCCCCTCAGATCACCGCGCGCCCTGTCCGGATCGGCGTGCTCTTCCCGGATACTCTGGCCGCGCGTGCTCCCATGCTGGACGCTCTCCGCCAGGGCCTGCAGGAGCTCGGTTACGTCGAAGGGCGAGAAGTCACCCTCGACGTCCGCTACGCGGACAACAAAGAGGAGCGGCTGACCTCTCTGGCGCAGGAGCTCGTGCGCGAACCGGTGGACGTGCTCGTGACCGGCGGCACCCCACCGACCGCGGCCGCGCAGGCAGCCACCAAGACCATCCCCATCGTCATGGTCGGCGTGGGCAATCCCGTGGCCCGCGGTTTCGTGGCAAGCCTCCACCAGCCGGGCGGCAATATCACCGGCTCGACCGACGCCCTGCCGGACGCCATGTCGCTCCGGCTCCAGCTCCTCAAGGACGCGCTACCGTCCGTGTCCCGGGTCGCCTTCATGCACAACGGCGCCGTCACCTCCACCGCCGAGGCGCGACAGGCGGCGCAGAAGCTTGGCCTCACCCTCCAGCCGCTCGACGTGCGCGTGGAGGCCGGGCTCAACGCCGCCATGGTGGCGATCCGGCTGGCTCGTCCGGACGCGCTGATCGTGGTCCCGAATCCGCTGACCTTCGGATCGCGGCATCGTATCGCCAGCGTCGGCCTCCTCCAGCAGGTGCCGGTGCTCTTCGGCTGGCGAGAGTTCATGGACGCCGACGGCCTGATGACCTACGGCGCCAACATGACGGCTCTCTACCGGCGCGCCGCCGGGCACGTGGACAAGATCCTCAAAGGCACCCCACCCGCCGATCTGCCGGTGGAGCTGCCGCGATTCGAGCTCGTGGTCAATCTGCGCACCGCGAAGGCGTTGGGCGTGACCATACCGCCCGCCGTCCTCTCCGTCGCCGACGACGTTATCCAGTAGGCGCGCCGACCACCTCGTGACGACTCTCATCGTTCTGCCGCTTCAGGCCGAAGTGGACATCCTGGCCGAGGCCTTGGTGGCGGACGGGCTGAGACTCCAGCATGCGCAGGCGGGACGCCTGCCTCTCCTGGCCTTCCCGGAAATCGGCGCCGCCCTCGCGCGGGGCGGTCACGGCAAGGCGCAGTTCGCCCTCCACACGCGTCACCTGCTGGATCACGCCGGGCACGTGGACCTGATCGTCTGCGCCGGCGCGGCCGGCGCGCAGGCGGATGAGTTGGCCGTGGGCGACATCGTGGTGGCGACGCGCACCGTCGAGCACGACTTCCAGCTGAGGTTCTCCTCGCGGGCCGCGCCCGTCTTCGACGGACACGAGGCGGCCATCCGCAGCCTCCAGGCGCTTGCCCTGGCGGAGGCGCGCTTTGCCGTGCACTCCGGCGACGTGGCGAGCGGTGACGAGGACATCGTCTCCGTCGATCGCGCGCGGGCACTTCGAGCCGCCACCGGGGCCGTGGCCGTGCGCCCGCCGCCTTCAGGCAGAACCTTGCCCTCGCCATGCGCAATATCGCGACGGTGCTGGGCCGCGGGCTCGGCGGGCCCTAGCGCCGTCGCTTGGTCGTCCGCGGCCGCCGCGGGCGCTTCTCTCCGCGAGTGGTAGCCGCCGTCTTGCCCTCCGCGTGCCAGCGCGCCACCTCCTCGCAGGTGGTGAACCAGACGCCACGGAACTTTCGCATGTAAGCCACGAGCTCCTCGAGGAGAACGATGCGGGAGGCCCGACCGCTCACGAAGGGATGGCAGGTGAGGACGAAGCAGCCGTTCTCCGCGTGCATGGCCGCGAACTCCTTGCTCCACATCTGGAGGACGCGCCCGGGGTCGGCGATGCCGTTGGAAGAGCCGTACACGTGGCGGAAGAGCGGCGCGTCGTCGAGCAGCCACTGCACCGGCACTTCCACGAGCGGCCCCAACTCGCTGTCGATCTCGTACGGCACGTCATTGCCCATGAGCGAGGTGTCGTAGAGGAAGCCGTGGCGCTTCAGGATGCCCGGCGTCCACGTGTTCACGTCCCACGACGGCGACCGGTATCCCGTCGGCTTCACCCCCAGGTGATCGCGCAGGATGGCGAGCTGCTGCACCATGACCGCCTCCTCCTGGGCCGCGTCGAGGAAGCCCACCGCCTCGTGCATGTTCCCGTGGGCTCCGATCTCGTGACCGGCGTCGCGGATGCGCTGGGAGGGGGCGAGGTGGTTCTCCACCGTCCAGCCGGGAATGAAAAAGCTCGCGCGAAGCTTCAACCGGTCCATGAGGCGGAGGATACGGTCCACCCCGACGCGGGGGCCGAAGCGGCGCTCCTCGAGATCGGCGAGGCTGCGCTTGGCCTTCTCGGGCTCACGGAAATAGAAGCCGGATTCCGCGTCGAAGTCGAAGGACAGGATCACCGCCGACTGCTTGCCCTCGGGCCACCGGTAGCGCATGCGCTACTCCTTTCACGCGGCGCGCGTGCGCGGATCGAGCACATCGCGCAGGCCGTCGCCGAGCAGGTTGAGGCCGATCACCGTCACCATGATGGTCAGGCCGGGAAAGATCGAGACGTGGGGGGCCACGCGGAGAAAGTCGCGGGCCTTGCTCAACATGGTCCCCCACTCCGCCGTCGGCGGCTGCGCGCCCAGGCCGAGGAAGCCCAGATACGCGGCCGACAGGATGGCGGTGGCGAAGAAGAGCGTCGACTGCACGAGGAGCGGAGGCAGGCAGTTCGGCACCACGTGGCGCCAGAGGACGCGGCTCTCGCGGGCGCCCGAGGCCCGCGCCGCGAGCACGTAGTCGAGCGCCTTGACCTTGAGCACGGCGCCGCGGGTGAGCCGGGCGTAGAGCGGCACCTGGGCGATGCCGATGGCGATCATGGCATTGCGCAGGCCGGGGCCGAAGACGGTGATGACGATGATGGCGAGGAGGATGGTGGGAAAGGACACGAGGATGTCCACCGCGCGCATGGTGACCCGGTCGAGCCAGCCCCCGGCGAAGCCCGCGGCGAGGCCGATGGGCACGCCGCCCAATAGGGCGAGGGTCACGGACACGCCGCCGATGATGAGCGAGACACGGGCGCCGAACATGACCTGGGAGAGCACGTCCCGGCCCAGGCTGTCTGTGCCAAAGGGGTGAGACCACGACGGCGGGCGGAGGTTTTCGCCGAGACGCATGGCGTCGGGATCGTGCGGGGCGAGCCACGGGGCAAGCAGCGCCACCGCCGCGAGCAACGCGACGATGGCACCGCCCACCACCGCGCCCCGGTGGCGAAAGAGGCGGCTCATTCGGCGCGCACCCGGGGGTCGACCAAGCCGTACGAGATATCGACGAGCAGGTTGATGACGAAGAAGCAGGCCGCGAAGACCAGGATGATCCCCTGGATCACCGGGTAGTCGCGCATGGCGATGGCCTCGATGAGGTAGCGGCCCATGCCCGGCCACGAGAAGACGGTCTCGGTGAGAATGGCGCCGCCGAGGAGGCGCCCGAACTGATCGCCCACCACCGTGATGATGGGGATCAGCGCGTTCCGGAGCGCGTGCTTGTAGACCACCATCCGCTCGGCCAGTCCCTTGGAGCGCGCGGTGCGCACGAACTCCTCGCCGAGCACTTCCAGCATGCTCGAGCGCGTCTGCCTCGCGATCACCCCGGCGCCAAAGAGCCCCAGGCTCACCGCGGGCAGCACGAGGTGGGCGAGGCCGCCCGTGCCTCCCGCGGGCAGCCATTCGAGGCGCACCGAGAAGAGGAGGATGAGGATCAAACCCGACCAGAAGATGGGCGTGGAGACGCCCACGAGGGCCACCACGGTGGCGAGGTAGTCGACGGCGCTCGCCCGGCGGGTGGCGCCCAGAATGCCCGCGAGCCCGCCCACGAGCACGCCGATGAGCAAGGCCGCGGCGGCCAGCTCCAGGGTGCGGAGGAAGCGCTCGCCGAGATCGGCCGCCACGGGGAGCGAGGTCGCGGTGGAGCGGCCGAGATCGCCTCGCAGGAGCCCGCCCAGATACGCCGCGTACTGGATGGGCAGGGGTCGATCGAGCTGCCAGCGCTCGCGCAGCTCGCGAACGACCTGGTCGGTCGCGAAGTCTCCGGCGAGGATGCGGGCGGGGTCGCCGGGGATGAGCCGGACGATGGCGAAGACCAGCACGGTCACCACGAGCAGCGCGGGCACGCCGGCGATCAGACGGGCGAGGACTCGGCGCCAGCTCAACTCCCCTGCCCCCTGCTCACTCCTCGAAGTAGGCGCGATGCAGTGGGTGGAGCGACTCGAGCGGATTCCAGTCGAGGCCCTTGAGATTCTTCTTCGCCGCCCAGATCTGCGGCTCGCCGTACAGGAAGACCGCGGGCGCATCGTCCATCAGGATTTCCTGCATCCGGTGCAGGGCCTCGAGCCGCTTCTTGGGATCGAGGGTGCTCTGCTCCAGAGTGAGGAGCCGGTCGAACTCGTCGCTCTTGTAGAAGGAGATGTTGTTGCCGGCGGGCCGCCAGAACTGCGAGCCGAAGTCCTGGATGGCGCTGTCGATGTCGCCGTTGACCGAGCGCCACCCGAAGAAGGCGGCCTGGATCTGGCTCTTGTCCACGGGCTGGGCCGCCATCTGCGACAGCGTGCCCCATTCGAGATCCACCACGCGCATGGTGACGCCCACCTGGCGCAGGTAGCCCTGGATCGCCTCCAGCACCTGCCCGCTCAGCAGGTAACGGCCCGGGGTGTGGTGAATGGTGAAGGTGAGATTCGGCTGACCCGCCTCGCGGAGTAGCCGCTTGGCCTTCTCCGGATCGTAGGGGTAGCGGTCATAGGTCTCGGTGTAGCCGTAGCTTCCTGCGGGGCCGGGCGAGTGCAGGCGCTTGGCCGTGCCCGCGAAGAGGCTCTTCACGATGGCCTCGCGGTCGATGGCGTAGTAGAGCGCCTGGCGCACGCGCTTGTCCTTGAAGGGCTCGCGCTGGGTGTTGAGGTAGATCCAGATCACCCGCGCCGAAGGCGGAGTGTACACGACCAGGTTCGGATTCTTGGCCAGACGCGCGGCTTCCTGAGGCAGGACCTGGAAGATCAGGTCCACGTCGCCGCTCTCCAGCGCGAGCATTCGCGCGCTCGCGTCGGGATACGGGCGGCTGATCACCATCTTGAGCTTGGGCTTGCCCGCCCAGTACTGCTCGTTGGCCTCGAGCCGGACTTCCTGGCCGCGCTTGTGGTGCACGAACTTGAACGGCCCGCTGCCCACGGGCGCGGTGTGCAGGTTGTCGTCCCCGACCTTCTTGATCTGGGCCTCGCTGTACACGACGATCCAGTGATAGCCGAGCGTGTTGATGAGGGGCGCGTAGGGAGCCTTGGTGGTGACGCGGAGCGTGCTCTCATCCACGGTGGCGATGCTGTCCACGATGGCCAGGGTGGCCTTGCCGATGGAGTGCTTGCGGAAGCGCTCGAGGCTGAACCTCACCGCCTCGGCGTTGACCGGCGTGCCATCGGTGAATTTCACGCCCTTGCGAATCTTGAGGGTCCAGCTCTTGCCGTCCTTCGACTGCTCCCACGATTCGACGAGCCACGGCACCACCTCGCCCTTGGTGGTGAGGAGCACGAGCGGCTCCGAGACCTGGTTGAGGATGCTCCCATTGTGCAGGCCCGTCGCCTTGTGCGTGTCGAAGATGGGCACGTCGGTGGGCATGCCGATGACGAGGGTGTCCTTGCCCGCCCCCGCCGGCCCCGCGAAGACGAGCGCGGCGAGCGCCACCCAGAGCGCGGCCTTCAGATGTCGCATCCTCAACCTGAGACCCAGCCACCGTTCGGGTGAAGGATCTGGCCGGTGAGATAGCCGGCTTCCTCGGCGGCCAGGATCACTGCGCAGTACGCCACGTCTTCCACGCTGCCGAAGCGTCTGAGCGGCAGCTCGGCGAGCCGCCGGGTCTTGTACTCGGGCGTCATCACGTCCTTGCTCATGTCGGTCTCGATGCCGCCGGGCGCGATGGCGTTCACGGTGATGCCGTGGCCACCAACCTCGGAGGCGAGCGCGCGCGTGAGCGATTCCACGGCCCCCTTGGTGGCCGCGTAGGCCGCGAAGCCGCCGCCGCCCACCGCGCGCTGGGCGAGCTGGGTCGACAGGTTGATGATGCGGCCGTAGCGTCGCGGGATCATCACGGGGAGCGCGTGCCGCGCGCACTGGATGGTGCCCGTCACGTTGATGTCGAGCATGCGCCGGTAGCCGTCTGCCGGCACCTCGAGGAGCGGGCCGCGCACCATGATGCCCGCATTGTTGACCAGAATGTCCAGTTGGCCGAAGCGGTCGACGGTTTCCGCGATGAGCGAGCGCGCATCGGCATCCTGGGCCACGTCGCCGCGGATGGCGAAGGCCTCCGCGCCCAGTGCCTGCGCCTGAGCCACCACCTCGTCCGCCTCGCGCAGGCTCGCGAAGTAATTCACGGCGACCCGCGCGCCTTCCTTGGCGTAGGCCAGTGCGATGGCGCGCCCGAAGCCGCGGCTGGCGCCCGTGACGAGGGCGACGCGGCCTTCGAGCCGTCCGCCGCCCATTACCGCCCCGCGCCGGCCCGGCTCTTGTCGAGCCAGAACCTCGCGAGATCGATGGGCTTCGGCCACCAGACGTCTTTCTTGCCGAGCATGCGCTGGATGAGCCGCTCGACCATGCGCATGCGCGAGGGTCGGCCGATGACCTGGGGATGTCCGAGCCAGTTGTAGAAGCCGCCCTCCTCGTACATGCCCTCGAACTCCTCGGACCAGATCTCCCACACGTCCTGCTGGCTCCAGATCCCGTTGCCCACCGGCGGCGCCGAGCTGAAGAGGAAGAAGGGCGCGTCGTTGTTGCACCAGGCGGTGGGGAACTCCACGAGAGGCCCGAGCGGCGTGTCGATGCAGTACGGCAGGTCGGTGTCGAGGGCATTGCTGTGATAGACGAAGCCGTGCTTCTTCAGGAGCTCCATGGTGTGCTTGCTCGGATCGGCGGACGGCGACCGGGAGCCGAGCGGCGTGACGCCCAGTATCTTCTTGAAGATCCCGAGGCTCTTCACGAGCAGCTCCTCTTCCTCCTCGCGACTCTTGAGGGACGAGGGCCGCTCGTGGAGATAGCCGTGCTGGCCCACCTCGTGGCCGCGCTTCACGATCTCCTCGCACAGCGCGGGATAGCGCTCGACGATCCAGCCGGGAATGAAGATGCAGGTCTTGATGTCGTAGCGGTCGAGCACATCGAGAATGCGCGGCATCCCCGTCTTGGGCCCATAGGAGCCCATCGACATGTGCAGGTAGCGGTCGGCGAGGGCGGGATCGCGCTGGATCCACGGGGATTCACCATCGAGATCGAACGTCATCATGATGGCGCAGCGGGCGCCGTTGGGCCACTTCACGGGAGTTGTCATGGTGCAGAAGAATAGACCAGCGCCGCAGGGACCGCAATCCTCGCGCCGTCCGGCACGGCCTGGAAATTCATCGGCGCTCGTCGAGGCGGCGGCGCACGCGCTCGAGGACATCCGGCGGCGGCAGCGCCTCCGTCCAATCGGAGCGATCCCCGGCCTTTCGTGTCGCGTCGATCCCGAGCTTGCCCACGAGGCCGCCCCGCTCGAGGGGCTCGGCACGGTCCGCCCGCACATCGGGCACGACGAGGAGGTCGCGTTCCGCCCGCATGCGCGTGGCGAGCGCCCACTCGACTCGTACGGGATCCCATGGATCCACGTCGGCGTCGACCACGGTGACTTGCTTGATCAGGCTCACGGCGGCCCACACGGCGAACATCGCCCGCCTGGCATCGCCCGGGCGGGGACTCTGCAGGCTGATCACGGCGTGCAGCCGGCCCGCGCCACCCGGCGTGACGGCCACCTCGCCCACCGAGGGCACGCTCTGCGCG
>WNGE01010646.1_pt1 | contig 13936 bp, 17 predicted proteins | sample 5400651 | NCBI WGS metagenome assembly WNGE01 (sample SAMN13153370, study PRJNA577476) | soil metagenome | isolation source: 60 cm soil or saprolite under grassland replicate 2 | place: USA:California | collected 2016-06-15 | reverse complement strand
TCGACGTCCAGGTCCAGGCCGTCCAGCCCGTACGTCGTAACCAGGTTCTTCAGCCGCGGATAGTACGTGTCGAAGTCGGTGTCCAACCGCTGGAACGAACCCTGCGCGGCTCCGCCGACAAACGCCGACACCTTCACCCCCTGAGCCTGCATCGCGTGCAGGTCGGCCCACATCTGCGTGAACTTCGGCGACTCCGGCGGATCGTCGTTGAGGTGTACGACGTCCGGGTCGAGATGGATCGCACCGACCAGGACGTTCGTCACGCCGGTGTTGTTGTCGGTCAGCGCCTTCGGCGACACATAGGTCCCGTTCAGGTACTGCGTCTGGTAGTACACGACGACGCGTTTGCTGTCGGCCGTCGTACTGGCATGGGCCGGTGTGGACACCAGCGCCGCGGCGACAACAGCCGCCGCGGCAATTGCCTTACGCAACATCTTTGTCAACTCCTTCGAACCAAACCTGAAAATGGGCGGTGGGGCTGGTCGAACAAGCGCAAACGGCTATCCCTTGACGGCGCCCTCCTCGACGCCCTTGAAGAAGAACCGTTGCAACGTCGCGAACACGATCACGATCGGGATGAACGCGATCATCGTGCCCGCGGCGATGAGCCGGGGGTTGTTGCTGAAGGTGCCGGACAGGTACTGCAGCCCGACGGTCAGCGTGTACTTGTCCGGGTCGGTGAGCACGATCAACGGCCAGAGGAAGTCGTCCCAGGCGCCGATGAACGCGAAAATCGCGACCACGCTGATCGTCCCGCGCACACTCGGCAGGCCGATGTACACGAACCGCTGCCACGCGTTCGCGCCGTCGACGATCGCGGCCTGGTCGACCTCGATCGGCAGCGCCCGGAAGGCGTTGTACATCAGCAGCACGTTCAGCGCGCCGATCATGCCGGGCAGTGCGACACCGAAGAGCGTGTTCGCCAGCCCGAACTCCCGCACCGTGACGTACTGCGAGATGATGGTGACCTCACCAGGGAGTACGAGCGTGGCCAGGAACAGCCCGAGCACGATCCGCCGACCACGGAACTGCAACCGGGACAAGGCGAATCCAGCCAGCGAGGAGCCGATGACGTTGCCGCCGACAACCAGTTCGGCGACCACCAGCGAGTTCTTCGCGTAGTCCCAGACCGGGATCGTGTCGGTGACCGCTTTGTAGTGATCGAGCGTCGGCTGGGACGGCAGCAACCGCGGGATCCGGGTGTAGATGTCCTCCCCGGATCCCTTCAGCGAGGTGGACAGCTGCCAGAGGAACGGCCCGATCGTGATCAGCAGCACGAACACCAGCAGCACGTAGCGGACGACCTTCTCACGCGGCGAGATCGTGTTGAACCCGAACGAACCACGCCTGCGCCGGCGGCTGGGCGCCGTACCGGAATCCGCGCGTACGTCGAGCTTCGGCGGCTCCGAGGTGGCGACACTCATGCTTCAGCTCCTCTCCGATTCAGCCGGGCCAGGACCAGCATCGGTACGACGGTGACGAAGAAGAGCACGATCGACAGCGCCGACGCGTAGCCGAGGTTGCCCTCGAAGCCCTGGCTGTACTGCTGGATCAGCATCACCACCGAGTTGTCCCGGCCGCCGGGACCACCCTTGCCGCCGCTGAGGATGAACAGCTCGGAGAACACCCGCAGCGCCGACACCGAGATCAGGATCGAGATCAGGATCATCGTCCCGCGTACCCCAGGGATCGTGATGTGGACGAACCGCCGGAGCGGTCCGGCCCCGTCGACCGCGGCGGCTTCGTGCAGATCGCGTCCGACGTTCCCGAGGGCGGCCAGGTAGATGATCATGTAGTACCCGAGTCCCTTCCAGATCGTCAGACTGATTGCACTGAGCAACAACAGCCACTGGTCGCTGAGGAACGGCAGCGGCCCGGAGATGATGCCCAGCTTCTCGGCCAGGCCGTTGACCAGGCCGCGGTCGTCCAGGATCCACTGCCAGATCAGAGCCACCACCACCGCCGACGCCACCACCGGGGTATAGAACGCCGTACGGAAGAAGGTGATCCCGGGCAACTGCTTCTCCACCAGTACGGCGAGCAGCAGCGGCAGGACGGTCAGGAACGGCAGGCAGACCACCATGTAGATGACGCTGTTCAGCAACGCCCAGCGCAACTGCTCGTCGTGCAGCAGGGTCTCGAAGTTCTTCAGCCCGACGAAGGTGCCGCCGCCGATCGGCCTGGCGTTCGTGAACGACAGGATGACGGTGTTGATCGACGGCCAGAGGTTGAACACCAGCAACCAGGCGAGTGCCGGGATCACCAGCACCCACGGCGTGAACCAGCGGTGATAACGCATTACTGAGTGAGGAGCTGGTTGGCCTTCGCCACCGCTGCGTCGAGAGCCGCCTGCGACGTGATCTTGCCGGCGATCGCGAGCGAGATCTGCTGTCCGATGAAGTCGTTGGTGGCGCCGCTGATGATCGGCGGGGTGAGCACCTTCGCCTTGGCCAGCGACTCGAACGCGAGTACCTTCGCGTCACTCTCCGGGGTGCCGTCGCTCTTGGAGAAGTACGGATCCTGCGCCGACGCCTTGGTGGACGGGAAGATGTTCACGATCTTCGCGAACGCGGCCTGGTTCTCCGCGTTGGTGACGAAGCGGGCCAGTGCGATCGCGGCCGCCTGGTTCTTGGTCTTCGCCGACACCGACAGGCCCTGCACGTACAGCGGCGGGGTGTCGAGGGCGGGCGACGGGACGACCTTGCCCTTCAGCGACGGGTTGTCCTTCTGGAAGTCCTGGATGGCGTTACCGCCACCGGTGGACCAGGCGACCTTGCCCTGGGTGAAGAGCTTGGAGTTGCCCAGGTACTCCTGGGTCAGGATGTCGCGCGGCAGGTAGCCGGCCTTGTACGCGTCGCGGTACTTGTCCAGCAGCGCGGCGGCCTCGGGGGTGTTGAAGACGAACTTCTTGCCGTCGTCCGAGATGATCTTGACGCCGGCGTTGGTGAAGTCACCGATACCGGGCAGGCGGCTCATCAGGTACTCCTTGCCGCCGGTCTTGTCGTGCATCACCTTCGCGGCTGCGAGCAGCTCGTCGAAGGTCTTCGGCGGGTTCTTCACGTCCAGTCCGGCCGCCGCGAACTTGGTCGCGTTCCAGTAGTCGATGTCGGTGTTCAGGTACCACGGGTAGCCGAACGTGCCGTTGAGTCCCTGGTACTGATACGCCTGTACGCCGCCCTCGACGTACTCGTCCTTGATCTTCGGATCGGCGGCACCGACGTCGAGCAGCATGTCCTGCTTGGCCAGCGAGAGCGCGAAGTCCGGCGGCAGGTTGACCACGTCGGGGAGCTGGCCGGCCGACGCCTGGCTCAGCACCTTCTTGTCGTAGCCGTCACCCGGCTGGTCCAGCCAGTTGTCGGCTTGAGGGCCCAGGTCTGGAAGCTGACCTCACCGGTCACCTGGGCGTTCGCGTCGACGGTCGGCTTCGCGCCGCCACTGCCGGAATCATCCGATCCGAGGCCGCAGCCGGTCAGAGTGAGAGCAGCGGCGGCGAGGGCGGCCACCGGCGCCAGACGGCGTCTACGCATGGAATCTCCTGGGTTTGATAAACCGGTATAGCTCCTGCACTATCCACATCGTAGAATCCGCTGTCAAGGGTGAAGGAGGTGCCACGTGGCCAGACCGACGATCGCCGACATCGCGAACCGGGCCGGGGTGTCCAAGGGCGCGGTGTCGTTCGCGCTGAACGGGCGGCCCGGTGTCAGCGACGCGACCCGTCAGCGGATCCTGCGGATCGCAGAGCAGATGAGCTGGCGGCCGCACAGTGCCGCTCGCGCGCTCGGCGCGTCCCGGGTCGACTCGGTCGGCATGGTGATCGCCCGGCCGGCTCGCACCCTCGGCGTCGAGCCGTTCTTCGCGCATCTGCTGTCGGGCGTGCAGTCGGGATTGTCCGCGGAGTCGATCTCGCTGCAGCTGCTGATCGTCGAGGACACCGCGGCCGAGATAGAGGTGTACCGGCGGTGGGCCTCGGAGCACCGCGTCGACGGCGTGATCCTGGTCGACCTGACCATCAAGGACCCGCGCGTCGAGGAACTGAAGGCGCTCGAGCTGCCGGCCGTCGTGATCGGCGGCCGCGGCGGAAAGGGCGCCCTCCCCTCCGTCTGGGCCGACGACCGCGAGGCGATGCTGTCCATCGTCGAATACCTGGCCGCGCTGGGTCACCGCCGCATTGCCCATGTCGCAGGTACGCCGAACTTCCAGCACACCCAGCGCCGGATCCGGGCCGTGCGCGACGCGGCGCCGCGGCTGGGGCTGATCGACGCGCCGTCGCTGCCGACCGACTTCAGTGACGCGGAAGGCGCCTCGGCCACGCGCAAGTTGCTGTCCCAGGCGCAGCGGCCGACCGCGATCGTCTACGACAGCGACGTGATGGCGGTGGCGGGGCTCGGGGTCGCGATGGAGATGGGCGTCTCGGTGCCCGGCGACCAGCTTGTGGGTTCACCACCCGTAATCCGAGGTGCTAACCCACCAACTGGTGGGTTCACCCACCAGTTGGTGGTCGGATGCGGGACGGCCGGCGGCTGCGGCGGAGAGGAGTTCGCGGCGTGAGCCGGGCGGTCAGCGATAGCCCGTTTGCTCAGCTGCTCTAAACCGCTTTAGCATCATCGGCATGCTCTCGGATCCCGTCACGCCTCGGTTCGGCGCGAACTACGTCCCCTCGCACCTGTGGTTCTACAGCTGGCTCGACTACGACGGTTCGGCGGTTCGGCGGGACTTCGCGGACCTGGCCGGGTTAGGCCTGGACCATGTGCGGGTGTTCCCGGTCTGGCCGTGGATCCAGCCGAACCGGGCGATCATCCGGGAGCGCGCGATCGAGGACCTGCTCGACACGATCGACGCCGCCGCAGAGCACGGGCTGACCGTCGCTGTCGACCTGATCCAGGGCCACCTGTCCAGCTTCGACTTCCTGCCCTCGTGGATGCTCACCTGGCACAAGACCAGCCTGTTCGAGGATCCCGCCGTAAGCGATGGACTCACGTCGTACGTGGACACGCTCGCCCGAGCGGTCGCGGCGAAGCCGAACGTCTTCGCGATCACGCTCGGGAACGAGGTGAACAACCTCTGGCCGGACAGCGCGACCAGCTTCGAGATCTCGACCAGTTGGGCGCAGGAACTGCTGGAGACGGTGAAGAAGGCGGCGCCGGACGTACTGGCGTTGCATTCGGTGTTCGACGACGCCTGGTACAGGGCCGACCATCCGTTCCGCCCCGTTGACGTCGTGGATCTGGGTGATCTGAGCACGGTCCACTCGTGGGTTTTCAACGGGGTCTCACGAGTGGACGGTCCGCTGGGGCCGGCGACGCTGAGCCATGCCGACTACCTCGTCGAGCTGGCTGCGGCGACGTCACTCGATCCGGCGCGACCCGTGTGGTTGCAGGAGATCGGCGTACCTGGACCTGACATTCCGCTGGAGCTGCAGGCCGAGTTCACCCGACGTACGGTCGAGCTGGTGGTGGGCAATCCGGCGTTGTGGGGAGTGACCTGGTGGTCGTCGCATGACATCGACCGGCGGCTGCTGGACTTCCCGGACCGCGAGTACGACCTCGGATTGTTCAGTGTCGATCACCAGCGCAAGCCAGCCGCGCAGGCGCTGGCGGACGTGATCGCGGAGGTTCGGTCGGCCGGGATCCAGCGGCAGGGGGCGAGCACGTTGACGGCGCCGATCAATCTCCGCACCCAGCCGGAGCGTCGCCCGGAAGTTGCCCCCGGCAGCGAATTCCATCTGCAGTGGGTCGCAGCGCGCGCCGATGGGCCGGTCCGGATCGCGCTGCCTTAACCCAACTTGCCGATGAGGACCTGGATGCCGTCGAGGATGCGGGTGAGGCCGAACTCCAGGTCGTCGTCGATGCCGTCCTCGTACTCCTGGTTGGTGTAGAGCGCGGTCAGCATCGGATAGCCGCCCTCGATCAACCGCGGGACGAGGAATCGGCCGACTTCCTCCGCTTGTACGGGCGTGTTGTCGCTGGCATCGAGCTGGCGAACCATGCTCGCGTAGTTGTGAGCGAACCCGTTCAGGAGCAGCAGGCAACCGAGGTTGTCGTGCTGACTCAGCCCGGTGCTGTCGAGAGCCTGAAGCATGACCTCGACCCAGCGCAGCAGGTTGGGCGTCGTGGGCGCGCCGCGGATGGGTACGTCGAGCAGCCACGGGCGTTCGGCGAATCGCTCGACCTGGGCATACACCCACACGGTCGCGGCCTCCCGCCAGCCGGTTGGCAGCTGAGGCGGCAGACCGATCGCCTTGTCGTGGACCAGCACGATCAGCTCGTCCTTCGATCGGACGTAGCGGTACATCGCGTTCGTGGTGACGCCGAGGTGAGCCGCGATCTTCTGCAACGAGATCGCCTCGAACCCCTGACTGTCGCCGTACTCGATCCCGGTCTCCACAATCTGCTCGACGCTCAACCCCGGCTTGGGCCCACGCCGCTGCACGGGCAGCACCCCCCATGCCAATGCCAAACCCGCCGGCAGCCCGCTCCCGTCCTCGCTCACCCTCCCCATCCTCCCGCACGCCGCCCGCCCACCTGGAGCGGCGGGGCCGGGGGTAGCGGGTTAGGTGGTTGGTAGGTCGGAGGTGGGCTGGATCCAGGCGTGGGTGCCGTCTTCTAGGCGGACTACCTGGAGGCCGGCGGCCAGGCGCTGTACGTCGTCGGTTTCGATGACTGCGGCGGCAGGCCCGGCGACGTCGAGGACGATGGCGGCGGCACCTTCCTGGATCGCGGCGGTCGCGACCAACTGCGTCTGCGCGGGCATCGGCCTGGCCTCGGGGCTCCACCGTGCCAGGCTCTCGATGCTGGTGAAGGCGAGGAGTGCGTTGCGACCGTCCTGCCCCTGAAGGAGCGCGACCGCCATGTCCGAGGTCTTGTCGTGGGCCAGACCGTTCTCGTCGTACTCGACCTCGCCGAGCATCGCGACCACGGGAACCAGCAGGCGCGCCTTGGTCAGCGCGGCCAGTGTCGCGCCGTGATCACCTTCCGCAAGCGCCCGAGCCAGCGCGGGATCGGCCGACCCGTCGTCGTTGTCGAACCCGGTGAAGGCCAAGCGGCGTTGTGGTTGCACCCCAGCATTCTCCCCGGCCCCGAACCCCCACCACTCACCAACCCCACCAGATCCGCCCGCGCCACGCTGACGCAGGCGAGCCCCGAGGGGTGGGGCAGCAGTTGGTGAGTGGCGGGAGTCCGGATCAGGCGAGGCCGAGCGAGGTCGCGCGTGGGAGTCCGGCTCGGCGCGCGGCAGGTGAAGCGAGTGGTGACGTCGGGGTGCGGACCGCCAGGCCATCACAATTGCGTCGGGCCGGGTCACGCGACGCTGGGGTGAGCGGTTGGGGCCTGATTGTGATGGGGTAGCGGTCCGCACTGCGCCCGGACGGGGGGGTTCAGGGTGGGTTCAGGGCTGTCCCGGCTTGGTTCGGCGGGGGACTGTGCGAGCCTGGGTATGTGCCTGACTTCAACGATCTGACGCTGCTGCCGTTCTGTGTGGGCCTCACGCTGCTCGGCCTGATCGGCTCGTGGGCCGCCTGGCGGCGCCGCGGCGCCGCGGCCGGTGTTCGCGGTGTGGCCTGGTCCTTGTTGCCGGTCTCGCTGTACCTGACCGGTCTGCTGGAGTTGGTCTGGGACGTCGTACGCTCGGCGGTCAGCTGGGTCACGCACCTGATCTTCTCCCCGACGGTCTGGGCCGGGATCGCGCTGTTCGGCGTCTCGGTCGTGCTGTACGTCGTCTCCGGGCTTGCCCGGGGCCGCCGTGGGGAACCACAGAAAGTACAGAAGCCCGCCTCGCCCGGGGGTGAGCTGACCGCGACGGGTCCCGCACCCGCATCGGTCGCTCCCGCCAAAGCTGCCAAGCCGACAAAGGGGTCGAAGGCGAAGCAGCAGGAATCGTCGGAGTTCGACGAGATCGAGGACATCTTGAAGCGCCATGGAATCAACTGACAAGGAAACGCCTGCCCCGCTGACCATCGACACCCTGCTGGACCATGTCCAGGCCGCCGCGCCCCGGCTCGGCCGGACCCGGCTGATCAGCATCGACGGACCGGCCGGCTCCGGCAAGTCCACTCTCGCGAGCAACATCGCGGCCCGGGCCGAGGCCCGCGGACTGCGCACCTTCACCGTTCACATGGACGACCTGTACGACGGCTGGACCGGCGCCGTCCGCGGGTTCGGCCTCCTGCGCGACCACGTGCTGCAGCGGATGGCCGACGGCCGCGAGGGACGGTACCGGCGCTACGACTGGTACGTCGGTGCGTACGCCGAACTCCACGTCGTACCGGTGACGGTGGAACTGCTGATCGTCGAAGGCGTCACGTCGTGCGACCGCGACGCCGACCGCTGGCAGTCGCTCCGGCTCTGGATCGAGACGTCGAACGAGACCCGGCTGGAGCGCGGCATCGCGCGCGACGGTGAGGCCCTGCGCGACCACTGGCTCGAGTGGATGCGCTGGGAACGCGACCACTTCGCCGAAGAGGCCACGCGCTCTCGCGCCCACGTCATCATCGACGGCGACCCGTCGATACCCCACGACCCCACCCTCGAACTCATCACCAAGTCGGTGGAGCTACCCCCTCACGACTCAGCTGCTTCCTGAGACACGACGATCAGCCGCGCTCTTGGATGGTGCGTCCACTCCCCCGCGGCTGCCTTGGCAAGGAAGCGGGTACGGAGTTCGGCCATGTACGCGTCCCCCCGGGCCAGCGCGAGGGCTCGCATCGATCCGCTGTGATTCGCGGCGTCGAAGTACGTCGCCGCGTCGGGGTGGGTCATCGGGTAGGACACCAGCTCGTCGCGCTCGACCACGGCTTCGAGCCCGGCGACCAGGCAGTCCTCCCACGAGTAGTCGCTGCGCTCACCACGCACGTCGCCCATCAAGGCGAACGGCCCGGTCTCTTCGGTGATCTCGGGCCAGTAGACGATGCACATCCGGCCGCCCGGCCGCAGCGCACCTACCCATGAGCGGATCGCAGCCGTCGGATCCGGTAGTTGCTGCAGGCCGAACACCGAGACGACAGCAGCACACGAGCCCGACCATCGTGAGTCGAGGGTGGAGGCATCGGCCTGCACCACGTCGACGCCGCGGTGCTCCAGGCGAGCGGCACGCTCACGAGCCAGGCGGACCATGCCTGCCGACAAGTCGATCCCGGCGATCGCCCGATCGGGGAATCGGTCCACCAGCAGGTCCAGCTCGGGAAACGTCCCACAGCACGGCACGAGCACCGGCCCTTCGGGCACGTCGCCGATCGCATCCACAGCAGCTTTTACCCAGGGAGCGAAGCGGGGGACGAAATACTCCTCATAGCCGTCCGCGGCCTCGTCCCACCCGCGCGACTCGGGCAAGCCGGTCCGCATCCTCAGTATTCACAGCGCAGTCTCCTCGGTGATCGCTGCGAGCCGGCGTCGCAGATGCGCGCGCTCCGGCTCGGATCCTGCCAAACTCAAGGCCTCCTGGTACGCCGATGTTGCCTCGGGCAAGCGTCCGAGGCGGTGCAAGAGGTCGGCACGGGCCAGCGCGTACGGGTGGTAGTCACGCAGCCGCGGTTCGCCGGACAGCGAGTCGAGCAGGGCCAGGCCGGCTTCGGCGCCGTCGCGCATCGCGACCGCTGCCGCGCGGTTGAGGGCGACCACCGGTGACGGGTCCAGCGTGATCAGTACGTCGTACAGGGCAACGATCTGGGGCCAGTCGGTGCTGGCGACGTCGGCCGCCTCGTCGTGGAGGGCGGCGATTGCGGCCTGTACGGCGTACGGTCCGGGCGGGCCGCCGGTCAGCGCGGCGACGACCAACTCGACGCCCTCCGAGATCATGCCGCGGTCCCAGCGGGAGCGGTCCTGGCCGTCGAGCAGGACGAGCTCGCCGTCGGGGCCGGTGCGTGCGTCGCGGCGAGCGTGGATCAGCAACATCAGCGCGAGCAGGCCGGCGACCTCGCGCTCCCCAGGGAGGAGCCGGCGCAGGATCCGGGCCAGCCGGATGGCCTCCTCGGCCAGGTCGAGGCGTTGCAGGAAGGGCCCCGAGCTGGCGGCGTACCCCTCGGTGAAGACCGAGTAGATCACCTGCAGTACGCCGGGCAGTCGCTCCGGCAACTCGTCGGCATCGGGGACGCGGAACGGGATCCGGGCCTCCCGGATCTTCTGCTTCGCGCGGACGATCCGCTTGGCCATCGTCGCGGTCGGGACGAGGAACGCCCGCGCGACCTCCGGCGTGCTCAGACCGGCCAGGCACCGCAGCGTCAGCGCGCCGCGATCCGCGGCGGCGAGGGCCGGATGAGTGCACGTGAAGAACAGCTGCAGTCGCTCATCCGGCAGCTCGTCACCGGCGGCCGGCGGCGCGGCCCGGTCGGTTTCCACCTGCAGTACGGCGAGTTTGGCGGCGTATACCTGGTCGCGCCGCAACCGGTCGACCGCCTTCCGCCGCGCAGTCGTCATCAGCCACCCGCCCGGGTTGGGCGGCACCCCGTCGACCGGCCAGCGGACGAGCGCCGCCTCGATCGCCTCCGACGCGACCTCCTCGGCCAGGTCGAGGTCGCCGTACCGTCGGGCGAGCGCGGCCAGCAACCGCCCGCGCTCCTCCCGGAACACCGCCTCGACCTGGTCCATCATCAGGCGCCTGGGAACTCTGCCACTGGACGGACCACGATCGAGCCGCCGGCGCGGGAACCCGGGCAGCGAGCGGCCCAGTCGAGCGCGGCGTCCAGATCCGGTACGTCGATCACGTAGAAGCCACCGAGCACCTCCCGGGTCTCGGCGAACGGCCCGTCGGTGATGGTCCGCTTCCCGTCGTTGGCGACCTGGACCCGGGTCCCGGTGACCAGATCGGCCAGCGACTCGGACGCGACAACCACCCCGGCGTCCTGGATCTCCTTGTCGAACCGCATCCAGTCCTCCGGCTCACAACCGACCGCACCACCGCTCGCGTCGAGCTCACCGGCGTTGATCAAGAGCATGTACTTCATTGCGGAACCTCCTGTCAGCGTGTTTACAGCATCACCACGAACGGGTTCGCGACCGATGGACAGCAATCTCGGAGAAATTTGTGAGGATGGGGGCCATGAGCGAAAACGTGCACCCGTCCGGCGAGCAGTGGGAGATTCGGGGCGGGGGGTATGCCGGCACGGTGGTGAGTGTGGGCGGTGGGCTTCGCGGGCTCACGTACGACGGGCGGGAGGTGCTGCTCGGGTACGGCGAAGCCGAGGCCGCGCACGCGGGAATCGGGCAGCACATGTTCCCCTGGCCGAACCGGATCACCGACGGGAAGTACACGTTCGAGGGCGTCGACGAGCAGCTCTACCTCACCGAACCGGCCCGGCGGAACGCGATCCACGGCCTGACCCGATGGGCCAACTGGACCCGCACAGACGACGGCGGCAACGAGTCCGTGGTCGAGGTCGGCCATCGGCTCCACGGGCAGCCCGGGTACCCGCACCAGCTCGATCTCCTGATCACCTACCGACTGGCCGACGGACTCACGGTGACTGCGACCGCGACCAACGTCGGCACGAGCGACGCGCCGTACGGGTATGGAACGCATCCTTACCTGAGCGTCGGCCGGCCGATCGACGAGTGCGTGCTCGAGTTCAGGGCGGTGGACTGGCTCGAGGTGTCGCCGGAGCGCATGACGCCGATCGGTCTGTCGCCGGTCGCGGGTTCGCCGTACGACTTCCACGAAGCCCGCGTGCTCGGGGACCTCGACATCGACAACGCTTTCACCGGCCTGGGCGACTCGTGGTCGGTCACGCTGACCGATCCGGACAGCGGCAACCGCTCGATCCTGAGCAGCGACACCCCATGGCTGCAGCTCTACACCGGCGGCGCGATCGGCCGTACGGCGCTCGCGGTCGAGCCGATGACGTGTCCGCCGAACGCCTTCATCACCGGGCAGAATCTGGTGGTGCTGAAGCCCGGCGACTCCCACACCACTACGTTCCTGGTGTCGGCTTAGCCTGTCCGGCGCCGTGGTCGCGGGCGACGGCGGCGAGTTCCTTCGCCGCCCGGCTCGCCCGGGCGCCCTCGGCCGTCTGGATCGCGAGGATGCCAAGGCGGTTGCCGTCGGCATCGAACAGTTGGAGCCACGCGTCGCCCGAGCGGAACCGCAGCCGCGACACCTCGGTCCAGGGCACCGTGTAGGACTTGAACACGTTGCGGACCCGCAGATGATCCGCGTACGCCGTCACCCGCAGCGTCGCCAGCCGGTACAGGATCCAGAGCACCGCGCCGAAGAACGCCAGCAGCGTGAGCCGCTGGAACCAGTCGAACGTCGCCCGCGCGTCGGCCGGCAACCGGATCCAGATCACCCCGAACACCGCGATCAGCGACAGCCCCATCCCGCCGGCCATCAGCGCGACGATCCGCGGATGGAAGCTGTACAGCCGGCGGTCCGGGTCCACGTCAGATCCGGCAGGCGTGGATGTCCGTGGTGAGGATGGCACGAGCACCGACCTCCCAGAGCTGGTCCATGATGCGCTGGGCGTCGGACCGCTGAACCATCACGCGGACGGCGACCCAACCCTGCCGGTGCAGCGGAGACACCGTCGGCGACTCCAGGCCCGGCGCGACCGCGGTGGCGGCGTCAACGGCCTCGGCGCGGATGTCGTAGTCCATCATCACGTAGTTCCGCGCGATCAGGACGCCCTCGAGCCGGCGAACCAGCTGCTGCAATCCGTTCGGCGGCATCTCGACCCCGCTCCGCTTGATCAGCACGGCCTCGGACTTGAGGATCGGTTCCCCGAACACCTCGAGCCCGGCCTGGCGCAGCGTCGTACCGGTCTCGACGACGTCCGCGATCACATCTGCGACGCCCAGCTGGACTGCCGTCTCAACCGCTCCGTCTAGGCGGACCACAGAGGCCTCGACGCCGTGCTCGGCGAGGTGGTCCTGCAACACACCGGCGTACGACGTGGCGATCCGGCGACCGGCCAGGTCCTTCACCGAGTCGGCGGCTCCGGGCGGTCCGGCGAACCGGAACGTGGACCCGCCGAACCCGAGCTCCATGATCACCTCGGCGTCGGCGTGGGAGTCGAGCACGAGGTCGCGGCCGGAGATTCCGACGTCGAGGGTGCCCTGACCGACGTACACGGCGATGTCGCGGGGGCGCAGGTAGTAGAACTCGACCTCGTTCGCGGCGTCGGTGAGCGCGAGGTCCTTGGTGGTCCGGCGCTGCTTGTAGCCGGCCTCGGTGAGAATCTCGGTGGCGGCCTCGCTCAGCGAGCCCTTGTTCGGTACTGCGACGCGCAGCATGACACTGCCCTTTCTGGAAGAGTGAATACCGGTGGTCTCTGTGGGTGGCTCCTACAGATGTCGGTAGACGTCGTCGAGGTCCAGGCCGAGCGCGTGCATCATCACCTGCGCGTGGTAGAGCAGCTGGGACAGCTCCTCCGCCGCCCGCTCCTTGCTCTCGTACTCGGCAGCCATCCAGGACTCGGCGGCCTCCTCGACCAGCTTCTTGCCGATCGCGTGCACGCCGGCATCCAGCGCGGCCACGGTCCCGGATCCCTCCGGCCGCGTCAGCGCCTTCTCGCCCAGCTCGGCAAACAGTTCCTCAAAGCTCTTCATCGCGCGCCCAGCCTACGGGTCCGTTTCAGGTCCTCCCTCTTCAGGTCCGCCAACCGGACCGGGCGGTGTGGGTTACTGGGATGGTGAACGGACAGCTCCAGATCTCGGTGATGGTCGCGGTGCCGGACGCTCCGGCCGCCGCGGAGTGGTACTCGCGGGCCCTCGGGCCGTCGAGTTGTGGAATCTGGGTAGCGTGATCGGCCTCAGCGTCGGCGGCGCGGCGTTCTTCCTCGGCCAGCCGGAGAACAACGGCTGGGACACACCGGAGGTGGCCGGCACCCGGACCGTGCGCGTCGAGGTCTTCGTGGACGACCCCGACACCTTCGTCCAGCGCGCCATTGACGCCGGCGCCGACGGCCGGAACGACCCAGTGCGGGATCACGCGATGCCTTGGGGTCCGCACCGGC
>WNGE01005762.1_pt1 | contig 13936 bp, 11 predicted proteins | sample 5400651 | NCBI WGS metagenome assembly WNGE01 (sample SAMN13153370, study PRJNA577476) | soil metagenome | isolation source: 60 cm soil or saprolite under grassland replicate 2 | place: USA:California | collected 2016-06-15 | reverse complement strand
GACTTGAAAATATAACCCCGTTCAGAGATGAGCGGGGTTTTTTATTATATTTGAGAAAAATTAAAATGGTATGTCGTCTTTAGAATTGGAGGTATATGAAATATTTAAAAATCGGTTTTCAGAAAAGGAAGCTGCAAAAGTAATTGAATATTTTGAAGCAAAATCTGAAGAAAAAATTATTCAGAAAAAAGATATTTTCATGACAAAAGATGATAAGATGGAACTTGTGACAGGGATTGAATCAACAAAATCTGAGTTGGCTAAATGGAGTTTTATCTTTTGGGTTGGCACAGTGATTACAATACTTGGTGGATTATTTGCAATTTTGAAATTATTTTTTGAGAAATAAAAACTATCAGTTTTTGAATCCCCGTTCAGAGATGACCGGGGTTTTTGTTTAGTATGAGTTGTTTTTTTGATAAACAGACAATTAATACTGCTTCCCTGAGTTCAGGCAAATATTTTATGAGATGCACATCAACCGACGGACAAATAAATTTGAAGTTTGTAAAATAGTATAACCAGATAAAGTAAAAAACCTGTTCAGAAATGAGCGGGTTTTTTACTTTTGAAAAGGATTAATTCATTTATACGTATCGCTGAAACACCTGAAACACTAAATTCTTCTTAATAACAAAGCTTACTTACCGAAAATAATGTATGATGCCTGACATTCTTCTACATGATAAAATTCCGCTAATTGCAGAAACAGATATTCTTGTTATTGGCGCCGGTTCTGCAGGATGCCTTGCAGCACTCGCTGCTGCGTATGAGAAAAAATATTCTGTAATGCTGGTTGAAAGATATGGATTTGCCGGTGGCACTTCCACTCAAATGCTGGATACTTTTTATGGATTTTTTACACCCGGAACCACTTCGAAAAAAATTGTCGGTGGCATCCCTGATATAGTTGTAAATGAACTTGATAGAACAAATGATATTTTTCTCAGACCCAATACTTACGGTGCAGGGACAGGTGTGAATTACAATCCTGAACGTTTAAAATTTGTATGGGATCAGTTAATATTAAAAGCAGGTGTTCGCTATTTGCTGCATACTACTTTGATTGATGTTGTGAAACAGCAGGGAGAATTTACTGAATGTATTTTCTTGCACAAATCGGGATTTTATAAAGTACTTGCAAGGAGAGTGATTGATGCGAGTGGCGATGCAGATTTTTGTTTTCTCGCAGGATATGATTTTGAATTGGCAGGAGAAAAAGAACCTGCACAAAGTATGACAACAACATTCAGAATGTGTAATGTTGATCTGGCAAAATTTGAAAAAGAGGGCGGCAATAAAATGCTGAAGAGAAAAATGGCAGAGGCTTTTGAAAATAAAACACATTTATTGCCCCGCAAAGAAGGATCCGCACATGAAATGTGTCAGCCCAAATGTATTTCAACAGTTGCCGTTAAAGTAACCAATATGAGCGCATTGAAATTTGAAGAATTGACAAAAGCAGAGATTGAAGGAAGAGTTCAGTCATTTGCTTATGAAAAATTTTTTCGTGAAGAAGTGCCGGGTTATGAAGACTCAAAAATTATTGGATTGTCGCATCAGATTGGCGTAAGGGAGACACGAAGAGTATATGGAGAGCATCGCCTTACAAAAGAAGAATGTCTCGAAGGTGAAATACCTGATTCCAGCATTTTGCTTTGTGGAGCGCCTATAGAGGATCATCGCAAAGGAGCAGATGGACAGGATGAGACATACTGGGAATATATTCCCGGCAGTGGTGTTTATGGTGTACCCTATGGAACGATTGTTCCAAAAGGAAGTGCAAGTGCCTGGGTTACGGGCAGATGTTTTTCTGCAACGCATGATGCGCATGCTTCCTGTCGTTCGATGGCGCAAACTATGGGCATGGGTCAAGCGGCGGGGCTTGCAGCTGTTCAATCATTGCAAAAAGATTGCGATGCAAGGCTTGTTGATGTTCAAACATTGAGAGAAGAATTATTGAAAATTGGACAGATATTGGAAGTACCCTCTGTTGAAGCAGACACAAAAAGAGAAGGATGGAAAAATAATTTTAGTAAAAGTAAAATCAATACATAACGCAGTATGTCTTTTGTAAGGACAGTGCTTGGAGATATTCAGCCACATGAAATGGGTTTAACCTATTCGCATGAGCATGTTGTTATTGAAGAAAGTTTTCCAACAATCGCTAATCCTGATTTTATTTTAAGCAATGCCGAACTTATCTCTGATGAGTTACAAGAATTTTATCAGCTTGGCGGAAGAACGCTTGTAGATACGATGCCTGCCAATTGCGGAAGAAATATAACTAAGCTTGTAACTGTTTCGCGCAATTCGAATGTCAATATAATTGCGCCAACCGGCATTCATCTTGAAATGTATTATCCGCCAAATCACTGGCGTTATCATTTATCTTCTGAAGATATTACATCACTTTTTGTAAAAGATATAACAGAAGGCATTGATGAATATGATTATGGCAGCCCAATTGTAAAACGCACACCACATAAAGCCGGACTCATTAAACTTGCTACGGGAGATGAAAGCGTTACACCACATCAGCAAAAAATTTTTATTGCTGTAGTGAAAGCACATATTGAAACAGGAGCACCTATACTTACACATACCAATGGTGGAAAGCATGCAATTGCACAGGCAGAACTATTCTCGAAACTTGGTGCAAATCTTAATCACATTGTTATATCACATGTTGACAAAAATAAAGACCCCGGTTATCATAAAGAGTTGATGCAAACAGGTGTATATGTTGAATATGATAGCCATTTTCGCTGGAAGAAGGGTGAAGAAAATTTTACGTACAAATTATTGGAGAATTTTTTACCAGACTATTCAAATCGCATTGTACTGGGAATGGACATGGCAAGAAATACTTACTGGAAATCGTATGGTGGTAAGCCCGGATTAAATTTTTTATTAACTACATTTAAAGATGAACTCAATAAAATGGGTCTGATGAAATATTTTTATCAAATGTTTTATCAGAATCCGCAACAATTATTTTCTTTTGACAAATAATTTTAAAACAATTTCATGCAACCAATACCTATTCGTACCACAGTGATCGGCAGTTATCCTTTCCCGGGATGGCTTGAATTTGCATCTCAAAATCTTGATAAGTTTGGCGCAGCCGATATTGAAGAGATGATTGAAGATGCAGTAATCGCTGCAATTTATGACCAGGTTGCAGCGGGGCTTGATGTAATCACTGATGGCGAGCAAACACGTCTTGATTTTAATCTTTCATTTTACGGTTACATAAAAGGCATTCGTGCCAATGAAACAGCGACGAGAAAATTTGGTCCTCCTGCACACGATCAACGTGGTAAGCATGATATCATTGATGAACTTATTGCGCCAAATGGCCTGAGCACAGTGAAAGAATTTTTGCGGTTAAAAAAATTAGCGCCGCAGGGGCCAGTTCTCAAAACAAGTGTGCCTGGTCCTTACACATTGAGCGGAAGATTGTTGCCCAACGAAAAATATAAAGACCGCTACGCAATAACCGAAGCGTTGCTGCCAATCATTCGGAAAGAGCTGGAAGACCTGGTGGCAGCGGGCTGCACAGAAATAACAGTGGACGAGCCTTCCATGAGTTGTTATGCATACAGAGAAGACACAAAAAGATTTGTAAATATTTTTAATCGCACAGTACAACCAATTGTTGGTAAGTGCAGGCTTTCGACGCACATGTGTTTTGGAAATTTTAAAGGAAGACCTGTTGGCTACAGAAGCATTAAACCTATGTTGCCAGATTTTCTTGATCTCACTGTTGATGAAATTCATATCGAGATGGCTAACCGTGAATTTTCGGAAATTGAATTGCTGCTCCCTTTTGCAGAAAAAATGGATGTGGCCGTAGGTATCATTGACGTAAAAAATTATTATATAGAATCGATTAAGGATGTGGCGGAAAGAATTGAACATTGCCTGAAATATGTTCCTGCAGAAAAATTATCTGTTGCCCCTGATTGCGGTCTTAGTCAAACGGCTCGATGGGCAGCGAGGCAAAAGCTGGTGAATATGGTGAAAGGAGCGAAGATGGTGAGGGAAAGTTTGTAGTTACCAGTTGGCAGTCCAGTTTACAGTCATTAACGAAGTTGACAAATTATTTTAATGAATTTAATTCCTGCAGTTGTAAAAGATGAAGTCTTCATTGCTGAAGTGGAAAAGTATCAGCATGATGAAAAGAATTTTCATTTGTGGTGGCTGGGACAAAGTGGTTATCTTTTGTTGTGGAAAGGAAAAAGAATTTTAATCGATCCTTATTTGTCAGACTCACTCACAAAAAAATATGCTACTACAAACAAGCCTCATATCAGAATGAGTGGGCGTGTGGTTGATCCACATTTACTGAAAAATATTTTTGTAGTTACTTCAAGTCATAATCATACAGATCATTTGGATGGAGAAACACTGGTACCAATTATTAAAAATAATCCGGGTACAACTTTTATCATTCCTGAAGCAAACAGGGGATTTGTCTGCGAGCGTATGCATATACCAAAAGATTTTCCTGTTGGTTTAAGTGATGGCAAAAGCGTAACGATTAATGAATTTACTTTTCATGGCGTGCCTGCAAAGCACAATGAGATAGAAAGAGATGAAAATGGTAATTACAAATTCATGGGTTATGTTATAAGTTTTGGTGATTGGAATATTTATCACAGCGGTGATACGTTGTGGTATGATGGAATGGTTGAACTATTAAAACCATTTTATGTTGATGTTGCTTTGTTGCCCATCAATGGCAACGATCCTGCCCGTGGTGTTGCAGGGAATTTGAATACAAAGGAAGCTGCGGAATTAGGAAAAGAAATTGGAGCAGGAGTTGTTATTCCTTGCCATTATGATATGTTTACTTTTAATACAGCATATCCGAAAGAATTTGCAAGAGAAGCGGAAAAGATTGGACAACCATATCGCATACTCGAAATTGGTGGACATTTTAGCAGCGATGATCTATGAATTTTTTTGTTGAAAAGAAGAAAGCACAATCAGTTATGAAAATTCAGACCCTTCCTTCGTCAGGGTGACAAACCCTTCCCTCATATGATCGTACAGAACCTTCCTGCGTCAGGTGACAATACCTTTACGGTATATGATGGTATAGACCCTTCCTTCGTCAGGGTGACAAACCCTTCGCTCACATGATTGTACAGAACCTTCCTGCGTCAGGGTGACAAACTGATGATAATTACTTTATTTTAATTCACTACTATCTCACTTATAAATATCCAGCCACGGTCACCTTTACCCTCATGCCATGAAGGAAGATGCCTGACAGGCTGGGCAACAATTTTCAAATACTTTATCCCTGTTGCAGCAAATTTAATTTGAGGTTGTATCAATACAGGCGGTTCATTTTGTTCAGGCATTTGCGGAGTGAGTGTACCTAACTGTTTCATATGCTGTTTATCTGCTCCTCCCCATACTTCTACTTTCACAGGTGGAAACACATATTGATTCGTACTAATTAGCATATTCAGCAGCACATGTTTTACTGTCACTGTTTTATTGAAGTGCAAATAATAAGCGGCATCACTTTTTCTGTATCCAAGCCATCCCCCATTATTAAAATCAACATCGCCTAATTCATTGTCTGATAAAAGATCCGGCTTTGTTAATTTATATTTTTCATCAGGTTTTGTAATGAGCTCAACTGAATCAGGTTTGTAGCCTTTCTTAATATAAGCCGCCTGAATCGGCTCACTGCCATACCATCCTTTTTTAAATGCTCTTGCAACAATTGTGGCATCATTGCTAACCGTAATTGGTTCTTTATATACTGCACTGTTTACACTGTCGGGCTTGGTGCCATCCAAAGTGTAACGAATCTCTGCTCCTTTAAACGGATGCTTCATTTCTATTTGTTCATTGTTTTCAAAAACACCAGTTGGCGTTTCTATGATCGGGGGACTTAATGCTATTATCATTTGACCATTATCAACAAATCCTGTTTCAATTTTTACTTTTTTAAATTTATTATGGAGAGCTGCAGCCTGCATACTGTCAATCTTTGTATTCCATATAAAAACAGAACTTAACTGGGGCAGCGGCAACAATTTTGCTAAAGTATTTTGAGTAACAGCAGTGCCCGATAATGCAACCTCCTGTAATTTTTTTAAACCGCTTAGTTGCGCTATGCCTTTATCTGTAACCTCTGTATAATTAAGATTAAGCTTTTCTAAATTTGGCATTTGCTGAATCAGTTTCATTTCATCGTCTTTCACCGGCATACGTGCCAGACTTAATTCAGTAATCTGTTGTCTCACTGCCAACAACTCTTCCAACGCCTTTGAAGAATAATTATTCTTTCCATAAAAATGAACAGCCAGTGCAGGAGAATTTATTCCCTGTGGTTCAATTACCCGATAATTATTATTCAGCGATTTTATTTTGTCTTCATCAGCAGCATGGAAATCATATACCGTTTGATCAATATTATTTTCATTTGGAGACAAGTAACGTGATGCCAGCATTCTGAATGTATCTTTGACCGGCAATGAAATTAATTTTTGATTCATCACTGCTCCTGATTGTATCCATGCATACAGCAATGTCATTTCTTCATCAGTCAATTGTGGTTTTGCTTTTGGAGGCATGTGTTTTTTTTCATCTTCAGCGAGATGAATGCGTTTGATCATTAAGCTCAATGCAGCTTGCCCCGGAATAAAGAGTGGGCCTGTTTTTCCGCCTTTCATTAAACCAATTGAATCAGCTAATGATAACCCTCCTTTTACAGTTGCCTCACCATGACAACCAAAACATTTTTTTTCAAGAATTGGTTTGATCACATCTTCAAAAACAATGGCTTTGTCCAGCGGCACTATTTTCTTTTCCTGTTCTATAGGTGCGAGCAAATAATCATCGCCATGTGTAAGATCAGCACCAAAATGACCTGTAAGTGTAAGACCAGCGGCAGCAATAATCGTAAATGATTTGCCGATAATTTTCCTGCTTTCAAAAAATGAATGAAAAGAATAAAAAAGAAAACCAACTATTGCGACACCAATACCTCCCCATTTATGCCATTCCAATATTTCACCGCTTCTGTTATCCCCGATGGATAATAGTAAACCCATAATAGCTGTGATCACTGCAGACAAAGCAGCGATCAGCCTTACTATATTCCAGATTTCATTATGCTCAATTCGCGACGGCAGCCAAAATGAAAAAAAGGACATTAATAATAATACGATAGGAAAATGAAGAAACAAGGGATGCATTCTGCCAATCACTTGTAACCATGCGGGTATAAAAAGTGAATGTTGAAAGATGAGAATAAAAAGCAGGAAAATAATTCCACCAAATAAAATGCTTTCGCCGATCTTTTTAAATAGTTGCATAAGTAGTCAAGAAGTAAAGAGGTCAGAAGTCAGGAGTCAGAATATAGAAGTTTAAAAGTTCAAAATAAAAATTATACTCGTGTAAATTTATAAGGATATACTTTGCCCGAATTCCATTGGGCTACATAAAGATTTTCTTCATCATCCATACATACATCATGCGGATGCACAAATATTTTTTCTGCTTGTGCCATAAGTTGAAGCTTATCATTCTTATAAACAGGTTCAGTGCCGCCAATGTTTGAAACTACTTTATTGTTTTTATCCAATATCGTTACAAAGCCCGTTCCTGCTGCATCCAAGTTGGGCGAACGCAATACTGCAGCATATAAATGATCACCATGAATAACAGGTCTGCATACACAAGCACCGGGCAATGCAAGAACTTCAATCAATTTTCCATCCATCAAAAAACGTTTAAAACAGTTGCGTGTTCTGTCAGTTATCAGTAATGTTGGTGATGCTTGTCTTGTATCAATGGTAATGCCATGTGCATTATCAAAATGTTCATTGCCTTCACCTCTGCCGCCAAAGAAATTTTTCAGTTTGCCGTTTGCATCATACTGCATAATATACTGTGCACCGTAACCATCAGCAATATAAAAATCACCATTCTCCAAAACCGTTGTTTCGGTCGGAACAAACTCTTCTTTCTTTTTGTAAACACCTGTTTCTGCAGGATAATCAATAGTCATGAGCAGCTTACCATCAATCGTTGTTTTATATACCTGGTGAAGTGTTATATCAGTGATGTATAAAAAATCTTCTCCATTCTCATTATGCAATGTAAGTCCATGTGCACCGGGAAATTCATGTCCCCATGCATGCAATAATTTTCCTGATTTATTATACACAAGAACATTATTCTTTGTTTCATTTGTCAGCAGAATGATGCGCCCTTTTTTATCCTGCACCATTTCATGGCAATCGTTCACAGGATATTTTGCAGGGTTCAATGCGCCCCATTTTGCATCCATGCGGTATTGCATTCCGTTGTGTCCGTACACATGACCTTTTGGTTTTGCAAACAGATCTTTTGTGAGGATAATACTGCCTGCAACTAAACTCGTTTGTTGTATAAATGTTCTTCGTTTCATGATTAAATATTTTTTTGTTACAAACTTCGAATCGCTACTCATGGTCCCTTATGTCATCACCTGCACTGTGACAAATTATGGTAACACAGAAATAAGATTTTAAAATATTTTTGTTTTTGAATTCCCTCTTATTTCATAATTATTATGTGCCGTTTTTATTTCTTCTCTTCTTTATCAATTTCTGCAATAATCCATTTTGCTTGTTTTATTGTATTGTCATAACCCCGAATATTCACTTCAAAATTTTGTATTGCTACATGCAATAATATTTTCATTTTTGCTAAGGTTACAAAATCCCTTAATGGCATTTCGCTGTGATCATCTATTTCCAAATTCAAAATCTTTGTCTGGAGATCGTTTACAAAATTTTCACCGTAAACTAAATCCGGTATTGTTTGTTCATAAAACACAAGTATTTTTTCTTTAACACTATCGTTTTCAATAGTCCCTATTTTTCCGCTTGATTTAAAGCCCTCGTACCTTCCAATGTTGGGTCGCGTTACGCGTAAGTCAAAATCAAGGCTAATAAAGCTGTCACTAATCGTTTTATCTGTTTTGTGAAGAGAACGTAAGAAATGAAAATTTGAATCTAATCTTGTAATTACATTTTTATTTGTTTCGAGCTGCTTAATGTCTTCGGTGAGATCATCTTTTAATCCTCGCAAAAACTCTTTTACTTCATCTTGTTCATGCCGGTGATCTGACCAGCTATGAAACCATATTGAAAGTGTTACTGCAAAAACGATAATAAAAATCTCAATAACAATTTCTTTAAGTTTTTCACCAAAACTATGCTTTCGATTCTTTGCAGCGTCGTAGATCTTTTTCGTATGTTTAGCTACCTCGTCGTGCATAGGTTTGTTGTTAAATTTATCTGGTTTTAGTTAGTAACATAATCTACACGAACTGCATGTAACATGCATTTATGAGACCGGTGATTGTCAACGCCTGCATTTATTTTACTCCGCGAATAAAAATATCGGCATCCTATAATAATGCAATTCTTTTTTGTTGAATAAAATCTAAACGTATAAGAGTGCGACGCAACGAAAGTTCAATTGAAATTATGTGGTCCGGCTCATAAAAAATATCTCACGCCAGAATATCTCTTACTACTTTTCCTTCCACATCCGTTAAGCGATAACGCCTGCCCTGGAAACGAAATGTAAGTCTTTCGTGATCGAGGCCTAATTGATTTAACACCGTTGCCTGGAAGTCGTGCACATGAACAGGATTGCTTACAATGTTGTAACCAAATTCGTCCGTTTCACCATAAACAATGCCTGGCTTTACGCCACCACCAGCCATCCAGATGGAGAAGCAACGCGGATGATGATCCCTGCCATAATTATCTGCAGTCATTTTTCCCTGGCAGTAATTTGTGCGGCCAAATTCACCACCCCATATCACCAATGTTTCATCAAGCAATCCTCTTTGCTTTAAATCAATGATAAGCGCCGCAGAAGCCTGGTCAACATCCTTCGCCTGTCCTTTCATTTCATTTGGAAGATTGCCATGCTGATCCCATCCCTGGTGATACAACTGCACAAAGCGAACACCATTCTCTGAAAGCTTTCTTGCAAGCAAACAATTGGCAGCATAAGTCCCCGGTACCAAACATTCAGAGCCATACAACTTTACAATATCATCCGGTTCTTTTGATACATCTAATATTTCAGGAACTGCAGTTTGCATGCGATACGCCATTTCATACTGCTGAATTTTTGCAGCGATTTCTGGGTCACCAAATTTTTTGTATTCAATTTCATTCAACTCAGAAACTTTATCCAGCATATTTCTTCTTGCAGTCCTGTCCATGCCATCAGGATCCTGCAAATACAATATTGGATTTTCACCACTGCTGAATTGCACTCCCTGGTGAATCGAATCCAAAAATCCGTTGGACCACAGTTTAGAATATACGCCTTGTCCATTTCCTTTACCTCTTGACAACAGCACGCAAAATGCGGGAAGATTTTTATTCTCGGTTCCCAAACCATAACTCACCCATGAACCCATGCTGGGCCTGTTTCCCTGTTGCGCACCTGTTTGAAAAAAAGTTAATGCAGGATCATGATTTATTGCCTCGGTATGCATGCTTTTGATGATGCATAAATCATCCACAATTTTGGCCATGTTTGGAAACAACTCACTCACCCATGCACCGGCTTGTCCGTGTTGATTAAATTTATAGTATGAACCTACTAATGGAAAAGTTTTTTGTTTAGCAGTCATTCCCGTTAATCGTTGACCCATACGCACTGATTCAGGCAAATCCTTTCCCACCATTTTTGTAAGCGTGGGTTTATAATCAAAAGATTCCAACTGTGAAGGTGCGCCATTTTGAAATAAATAAATGATGCGTTTTGCTTTTGGTGCAAAATCAGGAATGCCGGAGAGAATATTATTTTCTTCTTCTCCTGAACCTTTGAACAGATCAGGGATCAGTAAAGAACCAAGTGCAGCGCTACCCAAACCAATACTGAGCCGTGATAGAAAACGGCGACGGTTAATGTTCAAACTATGTTCTAATATTTCTTTCTTCATAGTTATGTTTTTGTTATGGCTTCTTCCATGTTATAAATTACCTGCATCACACGCATCATTGCAGCCAAATTTGCTTTTGACGCAGTTGTTGGTTTGTATGCTCCAACTTGCAATGTTTTCTTTATAGCTTCAGGGTTGGCTGCAAAATACGCTTGTTGCTCCTTCCAGTAACGGAGAAGAATATCTGTTTCTTTTTTCTCCGGCTGCCTGCAGATGATTCTTTTGAAACCATTGGTAATAGCGGCTTCCGGAGAGCTACTGCTTTGCAATAATTTATCTGATAAAGCCAGCGATGCTTCCAGCATAGTGGGATCATTCATCATGATCAATGCCTGTAATGGTGTATTGGTGCGCAATCTTCTCACTTCGCACTGATCGCGATTGCTTGCATCAAAGATCATCATAGCTGGCGGAGGAACTGTTCTCTTGATAAATGTATACAAACCTCTGCGGTAGAGCTGTGCGCCTGTATCCTGTTTGTATGTTTGTAAGATGCCTCTTCCTGAAGTAGCAAGTTCCCACAATCCCGGTGGCTGATAAGGTTTTACACTTGGCCCGCCAATTGTTTTGTTTAGTAACCCACTGCTCGCTAAAATCATATCTCTTACAAACTCGGCAGAGAAGCGAACACGTGGTGCATGAGAGAGATAAATATTTTCAGGATCTGCTTTTATTTTTTCGGGTGATGCAACTGCTGACTGACGGTAAGTTGCAGACATTACGATCTGCTTTGCCAGCCGTTTTATGTCCCATCCATGTTCCCTAAAATCTACCGCAAGCCAATCAAGCAAAGCAGGATGTGTTGGCAGATCTCCCTGCATACCAAAATCTCCCGCTGATTTTACAATACCTCTTCCAAAAAATTCCTGCCACATTCTGTTTACAAAAACTCTTGCAGTAAGTGGATTTTTTGGATTGAAAAGCCATTCTGATAGTCCCAACCTGTTCTTTGGATATTTATCAGTAAAAGGTAAAATTGAAGCTGGTGTAGATGGTTGTACTTCAGTAGTTGGCTGATCATAATTTCCGCGTGAAAGAACAAATGTTTTGCGCAACGTATCACGATCCTTCATAACAGATACTTCAAGTTTGTTGGTATCTGTCTTATTAATGAAGCTCAACACACCCTTCAAATCCTCTTTTGTAATTTGCATCCGTGGATTCTTCGCCCATGTTTCAGGCCCGCCCACCGGTGATTCAAGACCAACTTCTTTTATGTTATTGAAGAAAGCAAATACAGAATAAAAATCTCTTTGCAAGAACGGATCAAATTTGTGATCATGGCATCTTGCACATTCAATCGTTACGCCAAGAAATGTTCGGCCAAAAGTATTGGTACGATCAACAACATATTCTACACGATACTCTTCATCAATCACGCCGCATTCTTCAGTTATTTTATGATTGCGGTTAAAACCTGTAGCAAGTATTTGTTCTTTAGTAGCATTGGGTAACAGATCACCCGCGAGTTGCCAGGTAACAAACTTATCATAAGACATGTTTTCATTAAATGCATGTATCACCCAATCGCGCCAGGGCCATTGTGTTCTGTAATTATCATCCTGGTAGCCGTGTGAGTCGGCATATCTTGCAACATCCATCCACGGAATTGCCATACGCTCACCATAAGCCGGTAGTTGCAATAATTCATCTACAACCTTTTCATAAGCGTTTGGTGAATTATCTGCAAGAAAACGTTCTGTTTGTTCCGGCGTTGGTGGTAATCCCGTCAGATCAAATGAAACCCTTTTCAATAATCTTTCTTTGTCTGCTTCTTCATTTGGTTCAAGGTTTCTTTTTTCTAATTGCTGCAATATGAAGTAATCAATCTCATTTTTTGGCCAGTCACTATTTTTTATTTTAGGTAACGGTGATTTTACCGGCGCTACGTATGCCCAGTGAGGTTCATATTTTGCACCCTGCTGAATCCATTTTTTGATAATAGCAATTTCAGGTTCTGTAAGTGAGGGCAAATGACTTTCAGGTGGCGGCATCTGGATAGATGTATCAGTGGAACTCACGCGATAAAAAAGTTCTGATAATTCAGGATTGCCGGGAACAATTGCATGTGCACGTGGATGTTCCTTTAATGCTTTGTATGCTTCCTCTGCAATATCCAAACGCAGCCCAGCCTGGCGTTTATTGGCATCGGGGCCATGACATTTAAAACATTTATCAGAAAAAATAGGACGTATTTGAAAATTATAGCTAATTAACTCTTCGTTATCTGTTGCATTAGCTTTATTATCGGAACATGAGGAAGTATATAACCATATAATAACGGAAACAAAAACAAGTGAAACAATAATCAGTTTTTTCATTGGCAGTTTTTAATGCAAAACGGTAGCAAATAAATCGCGTCGAAGGTACTATTAATTTTCCCACGAAGATACCATGCACTCTAAGAAAATCGCTTGTTCACAGGGCTGAAGGAACAGCGTTATAAAATCTTTTTACATTAGGTGAGCATACTCAATTTTATGATGATGCGCATGTTAACAAAGCAATTGAAGAGGTAATAAAATTTTTCAGAGAAGAGAAACGATAATTATTCCGAATGTATTAATACTTATTTATAATAATTTTTTGTTTCAGAACTTTTTCAATTCTTTCCTTTTGCCTTAAATGCATCACAATAAACTGTAGCCGGTCATGAGCATTGAACCAACCAAAGCTTGAGTGCTTTATTTTTCCTTTATAGGCTGAAGATTTGCCTGCTTTGCCCATTTATAAAAACCTTTTTTAATTTCAGTCCATCCCTTTCTTATTTCATTCATGTATTTGCGATGGCAGGATATTAGCATTCCGTCAAGCCCGTACCGAAGTTGATTTTTGTTTTATTGCCTGCCTGCCGGTAGCTATACCTTACCTAAATTTTTTGAGTCATTAATTCATAAACACTTGCAGCATGACATAACTGCTGATAGCCTTGCCAAACGGTTTTGA